>Ga0247760_1001139_pt1 | contig 26131 bp, 25 predicted proteins | sample UWRJL171409R4_FD_179936 | JGI IMG/M metagenome (GOLD analysis project Ga0247760, IMG submission 179936) | Plant litter microbial communities from Arlington Agricultural Research Station in Wisconsin, United States - UWRJ-L171-409R-4 | ecosystem: Environmental > Terrestrial > Plant litter >... | reverse complement strand
AGGGCCCGCTGCTTCTCCTTCCGAAGCTCCCAAGTCGCGTCGCGAGATCACCATCTCCGACAAGGCCGTCGAGTTCGCGAAGAAGAAGCTCGCGCAGCGGGGCACGCCGGATGCCGCGGTGCGTCTCGGCGTCAAAGGCGGCGGTTGCTCGGGGTTTTCCTACGTCATCCAGTACGAGGACACGCCGCCGAAGGAGCGGGACACGGTGTATGAAGCGGGCGGCGTGCGCTTCTACGTCGACAAAAAGAGCTTCGTGTATTTGGCGGGCTCGGTGCTGGATTACGAGCAGACGTTGATGTTCCAAGGGTTCAAGTTCAAAAACCCGCAGGAAGCGTCGAGCTGCGGCTGCGGTCACTCGTTCACGGTTCGCTGAGGTGAACCCCTTCGAGACGTTGGGCGTGGAGCCCGTCTACGGTCTCGACTTGGCGGTGTTGGAGCAACGTCATCGCGACTTGAGCCGCGCGCTGCATCCCGATCGGTACGCTGCTTCGGGTGCGGGCGAGCGGCGCCTGGCCCTCGGCCGCGCGATTGAGGCCAATGAAGCGTTCCGGATGTTGAAAGATCCCGTGCGCCGCGCCGAGGCGCTCTTGGCGCTGCGCGGCGTGCACAGCGGTGAGGGTAAAGAGCCGCCGGCTTCGCCGGCCTTGCTGATGGAGGTCATGGAACGTCGCGAGGCGCTGGCCGAGGTACGAAAGACCAAGAACGAAGCGGCGCTCGCCCGCCTGATCGCCGAGGTGAGCGCCGAGGCGGCTCGCGTAGAGACCGCGCTGGGCAGTGAATTTGCGTCGCCCAGCGGAAATCCCGCAGAAATCCTGAAGCGCGTCGGCGAGTTGCGCTACTACCGGCGCTTCTTGAACGAAGCCGCGTCGATCGCCGACGACCTGCTCTGATCCAAGCTCTCCGAACATGCTGCTCGATATTTTCGATCCCAAAGCACCTCCGCAAGCCATCGGCATCGATTTGGGCACGACCAATTCGATCGTTGCGCACGTGCGTGATGGTCGACCCGTGCCGCTCACCACTTGTGACGGCTCGGCGCTGTTGCCCTCGGTCGTGCACTACGGCGCGGAGGGTTCTGTCTTGGTGGGGCGCAATGCCGCGGCTTACGCGACCCGCGAGCCCGAGCGCACCATCGCCAGCGTGAAGCGCTTCATGGGCCGCGCCGCGGACGACGCCGAGACCACGCGCCTCGGCGCGTACAAATTCGTGCCCGGTGATGCCTCGGTCGTGCGCTTCGATTTGGGCAAGCTGACGCCGAGCGCGGTCGAAGTCAGCGCGGAAATCTTGAAGAGCCTGCGCCAGAGTGCGGTCGATCAACTGATGCACGTGGGCGGCGCAGTAATCACCGTGCCCGCGTACTTCGATGACGCTCAGCGCCAAGCCACGCGCGACGCGGGGCGCCTAGCCGGCCTCGAAGTGTTGCGCTTGCTCAATGAGCCCACGGCGGCGGCGCTGGCCTACGGCCTCGATAAGCAGGAAAATGGCTTGTTTGCCGTGTACGATCTGGGCGGCGGAACCTTCGACGTCACGATTTTGCTGCTCGACGACGGAGTGTTCCAGGTCAAGAGCACGGGCGGCGATAGCGCGCTCGGCGGCGACGACATGGACCGCGAGATCGCCGAGCGCATGCTGATCGCGATGGGCGCGACGGCCGCGCAGACTCGCACGCCCGAAGTGGTGAGCATCGCTCTCGAGGCCGCGCGCCGCGCCAAGCACGCGCTGACCGACGCGAACGAGGTGAGCATCGAGCTACCGCAGAAGGGCGGGGGTGAGGTGCTCTTTTCGGTCACCCGGGCCGACTTCGACGCCTGGATCCAGCCGCTCTTGGAGCGCACGGGCAAATCGTGCCGGCGTGCGCTGCGCGACGCGGGGTTGGAAGCGCACGCGCTCAATGGCGTGATCTTGGTGGGAGGCTCGACGCGCGTGCCGCGCGTGCGCTCGTACGTGCAAGAGCTGTTCGGCAAAGAGCCGCTCTCGGACATCGATCCGGATCTGGTCGTGGCTTACGGCGCGGCGATTCAGGCGGACCTCTTGTCTCGCTCGAGCGATGAGGTTCTGCTGCTGGATGTGCTGCCGTTGTCGCTCGGGATCGAGACCATGGGGGGCGGGGTCGATAAGATCTTGCCCAGGAATACCGGCATCCCCGCGGGCGCCAAGGCGACGTTCACCACCTACGCCGACAATCAGACCGGTTTCGATCTGCACGTCGTTCAAGGCGAACGCGAAATTGCTAGTGATTGTCGATCTTTAGCTCGCTTCAAGCTGGGCGGGATCCCACCCCTGCCGGCTGGTTTTGCGCGGCTCGAAGTGAGCTTCAACGTCGATGAGAACAATTTACTCAGCGTGAAGGCCGTCGAGCTCACGACGGGCATCACGCAGAGCGTGGAAGTGAAGCCGAGCTACGGCCTGACCGACGATGAAGTCGAGCAGATGTTGATCGACGCTTTGGATCACGGCGAGAGTGATTTCGAGCTGCGTCGCCTGCGTGATGCGCAGGTGGAAGCGACCCGTATTTTACTCGCGACGGACAAGGCGCTGGATACCGACGCCGACCTGCTGGACGATGCGGAGCGCGTCCGCGTCGAGCAAGCGCTGAACGCGGCGCGTAGCGCAGCTTCGTCCGCCAGCCAGGCGTCGGTCATCGAAAATGCCATCAGCGCCCTCGACGATGCTACTCACGAGTGGGCCGGCCGGCGCATGAACCGCGCGATTCAGTCGGCCATCGCCGGCAAAAATCTGGGAGCTGTCGAGCAAAGCGTGGCGCACGCGGCGGGCATCGAGGCCCATTTGGCCAAACACGGAGAGCCGCGATGACAATGGTTCGTTTCTTGGGGCACGGCGTCGAGATCGAAGTGCCCGTGGGTACGACGCTCCTGAAGGCGGCCAAGCTGTCTGCGGCGCCCGAGGGCGACGCGTGCGGCGGCGTGTGCGCTTGTTCGACCTGCCACGTCTACGTCGAGACCGGTGCCGACCTGCTGGCTCCGGCCGAGGAGGATGAAGAAGACATCCTCGATAAGGCTTTCGACGTGCGCATGAGCTCGCGCCTCGGTTGTCAGGCGAAGATCCAGCGCGAAGGCTTGATTGAACTACGCATCTCCAAGGAGAGCTTGGACGCGTATTACAACGAGCACCCGAACGTGAAGCGCCCCGAGTAGGCGTCTATCCGTAGTCACACTCGCTCAGATCTAGTCTGAGGGGTGTCCGGCTGCCCTTCGCGGCGAAATGGCAGGGCCAGTCGAGCCTGCCAAAGAGTTGGCAAAAGTAGGCTGGTACGCGCGTTGCACCTACTCGAGGTGTCTGCGTCGAAGCAGGCAGAATTCGAGGATCCAATGAGCGAATCAGACGAAGACCGTGACACGCTGCCACAACCAAATTGGCACGACGAATGGACCGACCTGACTCCGGTCGCCACCGGACCCTTTCCGGTCGCCGACACTTCTGCCGCGTATTTGCCTCTGGTGAGCGAAGTGGTGGAAGATCGAGCTGATGAAAGCCAAAGCCAAGCCCGCCCCGAAGTCTGTCGCCAAGAAAGTCGCCAAGAAGGTTGTCAAAGCAGCCAAAAAGGTGAGCAAAAAGGCCGCGAAGGCGGTCACGAGTGCAGCCAAACCCACGGCCAAGCCTAGCAAGAAGAAGGCGACCAAGACCGGCATCGTCGCCGCCATGAAGCGCGCGGAAGCAAAGGTGGCCGCCGTAGCCGAAGCGATCGTGGAAGTCGCGCAAGAAGAGTATGCAAAGGCCAAGCGCAGCGTGAAGAAGATTTCCCGCAAGAAGAAGTGAGTCGCTGACGTCCGACTCGGCGGCCAATCGGCTGCAATGAGGCAGGAATGGTAGCCCTGCCTCAACCGCTTCGAGTGTTCCAGCCGAGGCTTATCTCATCGTGAGACAGCGCCGTATCTGGGACAGGTCGGACCTTTTCACGATGCGATTACGGTTAGTTCAGTCAGCTTTGTGTGTTTGCGGTGCCCTGCTCCTCGCGCCAGGCGTACAGGCCGAACCGCTGCGACTGCATGGGGTGGCGGCGGCTGCTCGAGCCGTCAGCGGCTATCAGAAAGACGAGTTCGGTTGGGGCGTTGCTGGGCAGTTCGCGCTCGAGTTGCCCTTCGACAACGTGTTCGGGTTGCAGCTCCAGCTCGGCTCGTTGTGGCTCAGCCAAGGCAGCGCGCCCGATAGCCCAAAGTTCGAGCGCGGCGGCGCAGCGTCGGCCACGAGTCTAGGCTTGGGCGTACGCGTTCGCCCCTTTGGAGCTCGCTATCAAGGGCAATCACCGAGCGCCGCTGGGCTCTGGCTAGCCGCAGACGCGGGCGCGACCCTGACCAACGGACTGACGCGCGGCATGTTCGATGCGCAGCTCGGGTACGATTTTCTGGACCACAAAGGGCAAAAGGCGATCGGCCCGATGCTCTCCTTGGTGCACGTGTTCCAACCCGATAGTCAGCTGCGCCCCGAGGATGCGAACATCATCATGCTCGGCGTGCACGCGATGTACGATTTCGGCCCCGGACTGAACCCGAACAGCGTGAGCGATCGCGATCACGACGGGATCGTGGACGAGATCGATCGCTGTCCGGACGTTGCCGAAGACAAAGACGACTTCCAAGACGCGGATGGCTGCCCGGACCCGGACAACGACCAAGACGGCATCGCCGACAAGGTCGACCATTGCCCCGACGAAGCCGAAGACAAAGATGGCTTCGAAGACGCTGACGGTTGTCCGGAGGGGGACAACGACAAAGACGGCATCGCGGACAAGGCCGATAAATGCCCGGACGATCCGGAAGACAAAGACAGCTTCGAGGACGAAGACGGCTGCCCGGAGCCGGACAACGACAAGGACGGCATCCCGGACGCTCGGGATTTGTGTCCGAACGAGCCCGAGACGGTCAACGGTTACGCTGACGCGGATGGCTGCCCCGATGAAGATCAGGTGCGCGTCCTGGGCGACAAGATCGTGCTCGACGATCGCGTTCACTTTTACGTAAACAGCTTCATCATCCGCAAGGTCAGCCATCCGCTCTTGGCACGCTTGGGCAAGCTGCTCGCTGACCACCCTGAATACGTGCACGTCTCGGTGGAAGGGCATGCCGACGAACGCGGGCCGGACAACTTCAACCAGAAGCTCAGTGAGGATCGCGCGCGTGCGGTGATGGAGTTCTTGGTCAAGCAGGGCATCCCCCAAGGTCGCCTGAGTTCGATTGGCTACGGCTCGACGCGCCCGCTCGTGGACAAGAAGAGCGAATATGCACTCTTACTCAATCGCCGGGTCGAGTTCACAGTCACCCGCCAGCTGAAGGCGGACGGCACCCCAATGGTCGGCGCTCCCTCGCTCAACCCGATGAAGGAAATGGCGCCGTTGACTCCGGAAGATGCTCCTGCGGCGGACGTGCCACCGTCCGCAGCTCCGACTCCTGCCGGTGCTGAAAAAGGCGGCGCAAAATGAGCAAGAATCGCGGCAAACGCCTTGGTTTTTGGGCGGTTCTGTTGGCCTTGGCCTTTCCGGCGGCGTGCGGCAGCAGCGGCGTGGTTGGCGGTCAATGTTCGGCCAGTCACATCGACTGCAATGGTCAGTGTGTCGACGCCCAGAACGATGCCAACAATTGCGGAGGCTGCGGTCGCAAATGCAAAGCCGGAGTGACCTGCGAAGATGCGCTGTGCGACGGCGTTCCTGCCGGCAACGCGGGTGCCTCGGGCAACGGTGGTTCGTCGGGTGACGGCGGTGACGGCGGCTCGAGCGCGGACTCCGGCGCGGGTGGCAGCAGCGCGGCCGCCGGGGCGGAAGATGACGCGGGCAACCTGAGCGACGCGCATCCCGATGGCGATGCTGGCTGCCTGCCACCCTACAATACGGCGGCGAAGTGCGGTGACTGCCACACCAAGTGCTCTGACTCGAAGCCGAACTGCGCACCGTACGGTCAGGGCGAGTACGTTTGTGTGGCCGTCTGCCAGGGGCCTCTCGTGGCGTGCGACGGACAGTGCGTCGAGCCCACGTTTACGACTCCCGAGGCGTGCGGCGGGTGCAACGAGAAGTGTTCCGCAGCCAAGCCCCTGTGCTCGCCCAACGCGGACGGCAGCTACATTTGCAAGAGCTTGTGCGACGCGCCGCTCGTGCCCTGCAATGGGCAGTGTGTGGAGCCGATTTTCGATACCCCCGAGAGCTGCGGCGCGTGTAACGCGGAATGCTCCGCTGCGACGCCAACGTGCTCACCCGATGGCCCAAACAGCTACAAATGCGTGCTTTCGTGCGAAGATCCGCTCAAGGCATGCAACGGGAAATGCGTCGACTTCAACATCGATCCCGAGAACTGCGGAAGTTGCGGCAATGTATGCCAGTCTGGCATTTGCCAAGGCGGCAAGTGCGTGGGCGCCGATGATGGCGACATCGTCATCGTGGGCATGAATTTTCAGACCCCCGTCACCAACTCCGCTGCAAACAAGTTGCTCGGCAATGCGGTGTTGCTCCCCGGTCCACAGCAGGTCCGGATCCTCGCCTACACGGAGTTCGCTTCGGCCGCGTCGCGCGCGAGAGTGGACCAGCATGTCGCCTTCGCAGCAGCTGCCATGGGTCGAAGCGTGGTCATTACTCCGCTCACCAAGCACACGAGCGTCAGCGCGACCTTGAACATCGCCAACTTCGACGAGTTCTTGATCTACGAGCAAGACTCCGCGCCTAGCGGTGAGCTGGCAACGGTGGGGGCGGCATGGCAGACGAACTCCGTGCTCGACTCGTTCGCGGCGGCCGGTGGCGTGATCGTCGCGCTGAGCGGTGGCAGCTTCGAGATGGACCAATTCTTCACCAACGCCGGGCTCTTGGAGGTCTCCGCCCAAACCCCAGTGACGAGTTCATTCCTCTACAATCGGGCTTCGGGGGATTCGGTGGGTAACAACGTAATTTCGCCGTTCTCCGCGCCAGCCGACTCCTGCACGTTCACGACCAGCGCTACGCCCGGTCCACGCACTGTTTTCGTCGTGACCGATGCTCTAACCGACCCTTCCGCGCCGGTCGTCGTGCACCGCAATATTCCCAAGCCCTAGAGCCTGTCCGGTGCCAGGCTCGGTTCTTGGCTCAGTTTGCCGCGCTGAGCGGCAAGATCTCTGCACGCATGGCTACGATCTGGGCGCGCGCGGCTTCCTTCAGGCGCGGCACGTCCTTGTGTGTCATGCCGGCGGTGGAGATGGCTTTGCCGATGGTCAAGATGCCGCGCGCATAGCCCGGGCGCCAATCGTGCTTGGAGAGCGCGCCGTCCGTGCCGGCCACCGCCATCGGCAGGACGTCTGCGCCGGTATCGATGGCTAGCCGAAACGCGCCGTCCTTGAAGGACTGCATCTCTCCCGTTTTGGAGCGCGTACCTTCCGGAAAGATCATCACGGGAACGTCTTGCTCCAGCCAGCGCGCGCACTGGTCGAGCGCCGCTTTGGCGGCCGAAGGGGAAGCGCGGTCGATCGGCACGTCTTTGACGAGCCGCATGCTCCAACCGATGAAGGGCAGATTGAACAGCGAGCGCTTGGCCAGCCACTTCATTTCCCAAGGCACGTGCGAGATCAAAAACACGTCCGTATGCGAGCAGTGGTTGCTGACGCACACGGTCTTGCCCGGATTTTTCGGGATCTCGCCGTGGATGCGGAAGCGCCACATGGGCGAGAAGGTAGCGGCGGCTTGAGCCACGCGGCGCAGGGTGCGCCCGCTCAGGATACGCCGCTTGTCGAACCAGAACGTGGGCAGATACACGATCACGACCGCCACCCAGCCGAGGGAGGCCACCAGGAACAGCTCGATGCAGGCGATGATCGCTACCAGTGTGCGCACGTTTGGACTCGGGCGGGTCCTAACATAACCTTGCCCGCTTGTTCGACCGATGATGCAAAAATGACCTCCAATTCGACCACTTCCGAGACCGCGGCGCTCGAAGCCCATGCCCGGCGGCCGCGCGCGCTACTCATCGTATTGGCCGTGATCTGCGTCGCGACGCTGGTTTCGCCCCCCGCGGGGCGCACCAGCTGGTTGCTCGAGGTGACTCCGGGCCTGCTGATGGTGCTCTGGCTGACGCTCGCGTATCGACGCATGCCGCTCTCGCATTGGGTGTACGCGGGCGTGTTCGTGCACGTGCTGATTCTGATCTACGGCGGCTGCTACACGTACGCGCTCACGCCACTCGGCAACTGGGCCAAGGAAGCGTTTCACCTCAGTCGCAATCACTACGACCGCATCGGTCACGTGGCTCTCGGTGTCTTTCCGGTGTTCCTGGCGCGCGAGGTCTTGCTCCGCAAAACGCCGCTCGTTCGCGGCGGCTGGCTGTCGTTCCTGAGCGTGTCGGTGGTGTTCGCGTTCGCCGCGTTCTGGGAGCTCTTGGAGTGGTGGACGACATTGGTCGTCGCGGGCGACACGGGCACTGCGTTCCTCGGCTCTCAAGGCGACGTCTGGGACGCGCAGTGGGACATGTTCCTCGCCCTGCTCGGCGCGGTCGTCGCGCTGCTGCTCGGATGGCGCGCGCACGATCGATCGATCGCGCGCGTGCCATATCCCAGCAACTGAGCGGCGCTCATTCCGTGCAACCTGGCGCGCCGCTGCGCGCGCGTAGGCTCGTGGTCGGTGCGTTGGTCGCGGCGAGGCCATCGGCCACGGCGGTCTGCGTCGTGCCGGTCGGCGTGAACGAGGTCGTGGTCAGCGCGTACAGTACGAACTCGTAAACGTTGCCGCACTTGCCGGAGCCCTGGTAGCCGTTGCCGCTGAACGAGCGCTGCGACGAGCCAGCGGGCACGGTCGGCATGGCGGTGGTCTCGAGGCCAGCCGGGAGCATCTGCGTGGCGCCGGGGATATTCCACATCACCCAGTGCACCAACGGCTTTCCTTGCGTCACGTTCGAGAGATCGCGAAAGACCACGGCGTAGCTTTGAGTGCCACTCGGCCCCGCAGTCCAAGCGAGTGCCGGCGACTTATTGCTGCCGCCGATGTTGGTGCCGATGTTTTCCTTGGGGAACACGGGGCACGCGGTCTTGTTGTCTGCAGCGCAGCCTGGCATGGCGGTCCAACCGGGGCTCGTCAGCGCAAAGCCGCCAGTGCTGGCGCCGCCGCTGCCGCCGGTGTTTGCGCCCGCTGCGGCGGCAGTGCCGCTGCCAGCGCTACCGCCTGCGCCGCCAGCAGCTGCGCCTGCTGCTCCGCCGCCGTTCGTGCCGCCTGGAGCGCCCGCTTGCGCGTTGGCACCGCTGCTGCCGCCTTGGCTCGAGCTGCCGCTCGTGCCGCCCGAGGCACCGCCGCCGTTTACCGCACCGCCGAAATTCGACCCACTGCTGCCGCCGCTCGCGCTGGAGCTACCGCCGTTCGTCGCGCCGGCCTTGCTCGTCGCGCCGGCCGTGCTCGTCGCGCCGGCCGTGCTCGAATTCGAATCAGTCGAAGAGCTACAGGCCGTGATGAGGGCCAAGCAAGAGATCATGGTCGGACAAGCCAAGCGTGAAAGTAGCCGATAAGTGCTCATGCCCGCGCACTAGCACGCGTCTAACGGCGACGGGATGAACGTGGCAATTTTTCTCCAACCGCGAGGGCCAGCGGAATTTTTCAGTCTCTCAGCGGCTGAGTTCAGCAGAGCGCGCTGGCAACTTGCCTCACCGAGCAGTTACGCCACGACGCACATTGTCTGGAAAGGAGCGACCTTCACGGCATTTTATCGAATGTCATCCACGCCGTAGTCGCTTCTTTGCTGCGTTTTGGATGATTGGTGTCAATCTTGCTAACAGTGGATCGATGCTTCGAATAACAGTAGCAATTGGGGCGGCGATCTTTGGCGCACTATTGATCAACGCCTGCAGCAGCAAATCTCCCGACGACGGGCACGGCGACGCCGACCCGATCACCAACGGAGAAGGCGGCAAGAGCGGTGCTGCCGGTTCGCCCGTGGCGTCTGCGGGAAAGGGGAGCGGCGCCTCCGGTGGCCTGATTGATGGCGATGGTGGTGAGGGCGGGGAAAGCCCGGCCGCACCTTGTGCCGCCTGTAAGAGCGGCCTGTGCCTGGACGACGGTACCTGCGTCGATTGCTTGCCGAAGAAGGACCAATGTCCGAGCGGGCAATATTGCACTGACGAGTACGAGTGCGCGCCAGGCTGCAAGAACGACAAGACGAGCTGTGCCAGCGGCGTCTGCGGCAAAGATCACAATTGTGAGCGTTGCATCAATGATAGCGAATGCACCTCCGAGTTCGTGTGCAGCGGTGGCGAGTGCACCGCGGCGTGCACAACCGAGCAAGAGGGCAAGAGCACGGGATGTGGCAACGGGATGATCTGTTGTTCGGAGCGCTGCAGCGATTTGGCGGTCGACAGTCAGAACTGCGGTGCCTGCGGCAACGCTTGTGGCAAGGGGCAATTTTGCGGGCTCACGACCTGCGACAGCGCAGGTGAAGGCGGAGCTTCTGGCGCCGAGTCGGAGAGTTGCGTCGAATGTCACGACACCACGCTCGCGAACGTCTGCTCCGTCGCCAAAGTGACGGTGATTTTGGACAGCAACAAGAACCCGAGCGACGGCAACCGCGTGCCCGGTCGAGCCATCGGCGCCGCCCTGCGCGATAACTGCGTACCCAAGCCGGCGCTGACGGAAGCAGAGCAGGACAGCGTCGAAGCGCTCAACATTACGACGGGTAGGCCCGTTTCCAACAGCAGCGAGCTACTCGTGGTGGCCGGCGGTCCGTTCTTTCAGAACCTGGAAGGCTACCTGGAGGAGCAGCGCATCACTCCTCTTTACTGGAAGCTCAACAACGACGTCACGGAGTACCGCAGGGCCAAGACGAACGAGGTGGTGCTGAGTCTCCCCCTGGCGGGCGATCATGATTCGCACGACCTTTTCATCATCCAATTCACGCGCGATCCGGCGAGCGGTTCGCTGGTGTTGAACGTGCAAGGCTTCTGGCTGAGCGGCACGGTGGCCGGCGCGTACCAACTGCTGCACGGGATTTTGCCTGAGCTCAATCAACAAGATCAGGCTTGGTACGCGTACGATTGGACCGATTTGGACGGCGATCAGGCGCCCGACCTGAACGAAATCCAGCTGCTGGAATCCGGCAACTGACGTGCGTCGCGCCGCAAGTCCCAGTTTGCGGCGTATTTGATCGCCATCGATTCGACCGAAAATTTGGCCGCACAATTGAAGGTTGAAAGATCCTCTGAGCCGGGCTTACATGCCGGCTCATGCGAAATAGACTCGGGGAATTCCTAGTACTGGCTGCGACCGTTACGGCTCTTGGCTGCTCCGAGAAGGACGCAGCCAAGTGTCAGGAAGCGCTCGATGGCACGCGCAAGTCGGTCGCCGCTTCCGATCTGGTACTGACCAGTCAGTGGCGAGATCGCTCGTACAAGTACTGCGAGGACCAAGCAGCGCTCGCTGTCCTGGACAAGGAAATCGCCACCAAGCAGAGCGCCGACGCTGCCGCAAAAGCGGCCGAGGCCCAACGCTTGGCGCTGAACACAGGCTTGCTCAAGACGTTCGTGACCTGGGCGGGTGACAATCGCGTCGCCCCGGATCACGCCTCGGTGTCGCCCAAGTGTGACGGCGACGATCCGGATCCGGCCGCGCCGAAGAAGCCGTCCACTGATCCGGCAGCGGCAGAGCGCTTTTGCACGGCGACCCGCACCGCGGGCACGAACACGCTGACTGCTCGCTATTGGGAAGCGGACAAGACGATCGTCTTGTTTTCGACCAAGGCGCCCGCGCCAGCCAGCTGTGACGACCTCGGTCCAAACAAAGTGCTGAAAACTTGGGACGTGCCGGGTAGCAACGGACAGAGCGTCAAGCGCACGCGCTGTGAGCTCAGTGGCGGGACGCTGGCCGGCATGAATGCGGTCGTCAGCGCGGCGGTGAACGCCCCGGTGTATATTTTTTCGCCGAGCTTCTTGCTGAAGGATGCGGCGCTGAAGAAGATCGCCGGCGAGTGACCGATCAGGCTTCTTTCGTCTTCTGAAATTTCAGGCCCGGCCAGTCCTTGGCAGTCGTTTCGAGATGCCAAGAATTCCGGGCCAGAAATACCGGCGCTCCCGTGTGATCGTCGGCCATGTAGCCTTCGTTGCCGTTCAAGAATTTCTTCATCACGGCTTGATCTTCGCACTCGACCCAGCGAGCGGTGTATAGGCCGGAGGCCTCGAACACGACCGGGATCTCGTATTCGGACTTGATGCGATCGGCGAGGACGTCGAACTGCAGCGAGCCGACCACGCCGACGATCCAGTTGCCACCGATGCGTGGCTTGAAGATGCGCGCGGCGCCTTCTTCGGCGAGCTGCTCGAGCGCGCGTCCGAGGTGCTTGGCGCGCATCGGATCGGTCGGACGAACGCGCTGCAGGAGCTCCGGCGCGAAGCTCGGGATGCCCTTGAAATGCAGCTCTTCGCCCTCGGTCAAAGCGTCGCCGATGCCGAGCTTGCCGTGGTTTGGGATGCCGATGATGTCGCCGGCGAAGGCCTCTTCGGCCAGCTCGCGGTCTTGAGCTAGAAATAGCACTGGGTTGTGGACGGCGAGCAGCGTGTCACTGCGCACGTGTTTGAGCTTCATGCCCCGGCGGAAATGCCCGGAACACAAGCGCACGAAGGCTACGCGGTCACGATGCTTGGGGTCCATGTTCGCTTGCACCTTGAAGACGAAGCCGGTCACTTTGTCTTCGGTCGGGCTGATGGTGCGTTCGCGCGCGGGTTGCGGCCGGGGCGCGGGAGCCAGCTCGCCGATGCCGTGCAGCAGCTCACGCACACCGAAGTTGCTGATCGCGCTACCGAAGAATACGGGCGTCATGTGCCCGCCGCGGTACGCTTCGAGATCGAAATCAGGGCACAAACCGCGCGCCATCTCGACTTCTTCGCGCAGGGTGCGCACCGCGTCTTCCGGCAGCAAAGCGTCGAGCTTCGGGTCGTTCAAGCCGTCGCACTGTTCGCCGGCTTCACCGATGCGATCCTTCACCCGTTGCAAGAGCACGAGGTGATCGTGCAGCAGATCGTAGCAGCCCAAAAATCGACGGCCCATGCCGATCGGCCAGCTCGCGGGCGTGACGTCGAGCGCCAGCTTCTGCTCGATCTCGTCCATCAAATCGAACGGGTCCCTGCCTTCGCGATCGAGCTTGTTGACGAAAGTGATGATCGGCACGTCGCGCAGCCGGCAGACTTCGAACAGCTTCAGCGTTTGCTCTTCGATGCCGCGGGCCGCATCGATCACCATGATCGCGCTGTCGACGGCGGTGAGCGTACGGTAGGTGTCTTCGCTGAAGTCTTGATGGCCCGGCGTGTCGAGCAGGTTGAACGTGTTGTTCCCGTAGTCGAAGGTCATCGCCGACGCGCTCACGGAAATGCCGCGTTCACGTTCGACCTTCATCCAATCCGAGCGCGCGCGCCGCTGCTCGCCGCGCGCTTTGACCGCGCCTGCCAGCTGGATAGCTCCGCCGAATAGCAGTAGCTTCTCCGTGAGCGTGGTTTTCCCTGCGTCGGGATGCGAAATAATGGCGAACGTACGCCGGCGCTCGACCGAGTCGACCAGGGAAGTCATGGCAAATCTGGCGGCGTAGTAGCAGCCGGTGCCAGCGAGAACAACCTGAGCGCGGGTCTTTTGGGGGATTAGCGCTTTTCGCGCGTCAGTCCGATGGTAATTTCCGGCTTCGAACCGTCGATCACCACTTTGCGCGTGCCGTAGCCGGGGAGGCCCGCCTCGTAAGCGTGGCGTTCGCCCGGTTTGAATTCGAGCACGAACGGCGTGACGCCGACTTGCTTGCCGAAGTGGAAGAAGCGCACTTTCGGTGGCTTGCTCTTCACCGTTATTCGGCGGAGGTCAGCCGCGGGAGCTGCTGTGGCGGCGGCTGCCGAGGGAGTGGGCTCAGGAGCGGCGGAAGCGGACTCCGGCGTGGGAGCGACGGGTGCGGGCTCGGCGGCGGACGCGACCGGTTCGACCGGCGCGGGCTCGGCGTTGGCAGTGGGCGCCGCGATTGCTGCAGGTTCGGTGGCTGCGATCGTCACTGGGGCGTCGGCTGGCGTGGCGCTGTTTCTGCTCAACACGCGATAGCCGAGCACGCTGACGACGACTAGGCCGGCGGCGAGTACGAGCAGCCAGCGACCGAAGCCCGATTGATTTTCGGCCGATGGCTTGGCGACCGTTTCCGATGCCGGTGACACGACGCGGGGCGCCGGAACCGAAGCGCGCGCGGGCGGCACCGACGATTCTGCAGCGAGCGGCGTTGCGCTCGCAGGCGGCGGTACGGAGGGCGTTGCGCTCGCAGGCGGCGGTGCGGAGGGCGCTGCGCTCGCAGGCGGTGCGGAGGGTGCGGCGCTCGCAGGCGGTGCGGAGGGTGCGGCGCTCGCAGGCGGTGCGGAGGGTGCGGCGCTCGCAGGCGGTGCGGAGGGCGCTGCAATTGGTGGTGGCGGAGCCGACGGCGCGACACTCCGTGGTGGTGGCGGAGCCGACGGCGCGACACTCCGTGGCGGCGGCGGAGCCGACGGCGCGGAGCTCGGTGGTGGTGGCGCGGACGACGCGGCGCTCCGTGGTGGCGGCGCAGACGGCGTTGCAATCGGTGGCGGCGGCGCAGACGGCGCACGGACTGGCGCCGAGAACGCGGCGCTCGGCATCGATGGCGGCTCGGACTCGCGCTTTGCTGCTGACAGCGGCGTAGACTCTGCCGCGAGCGTCGCTGGCGGTGTCGGCGCGGGCAGGCCGATCAGCGTTGGGGCGCGCGGGCGCATGGGCGGCCGCGCGCTCTCCTCACGCGCGGCGTTCGGCTCAGGCGGTGCTGCCGACGCAATTGGCGAGGTCGCCGGCTCGGGCGCGGGTGGCTCGGGCGGCGGGACCGAAGCGATCGGAGACGTCGGCAGCTCTGACGGCGCTACAGCCGCCGACGCGGTCACGCGCATCGGCTGGAGCATGACGCGCGTGACTTCGTTCGCGTCGTCGGCGCCCCAGTCCGTGTCGATGTCGTCGGTCGACGGCGGAGTGGACGGCAACGTGGCCGGAGCATCACTCGTTGGCCTCGGTGGCACCGAAGACGACAGGCCCTGAGCGCTTGCGCGCTCCAATTCCTCCTTACTCACGACATCCCTTGGGTCTCATACACTCGAAATGGGGTCAAGCGTTGCCGCCTTCAGGTTGCGAAATCAGCAGTCTGGAACTTTTCAGTGCGACGAAAGAGGGCGCCGGGCCGCTCGATCAAGCAACGGGCGGGCAGAGAATCAAAACTTTTGGTTCGCTGAACTCCTCCATCGCGAAGCGCACCCCCTCGCGACCGAGCCCAGAGTCTTTCATGCCGCCGTACGGATAATTGTCCACACGCAGCATGGGCGTGTCGTTGATCAGCACCGCTCCGTAGCGGAGCGCGCGGAAGGCTTGCAACGCACGTCCGACATCGTTCGTGAAAATGCCGGCCTGCAGCCCGAATCGCGAGCGATTGCAGGCCGCCAGCGCTTCCTCGAAGGAATCGACGGACTCGACCACCGCTACTGGGCCGAACACTTCGTCTCGACACACTCGCATTTGCTCGGAGGTATTGGTCAAGATCGTAGGATAGACGACCTGGCCTTGGGCGTGTCCGCCGAGCAGCACGCGCGCGCCGCCCTCCTTGGCCTCTCGTACCCAGTCGAGCACGCGGGTGACGTGCTTGGCTTCGATCAAAGGTCCAACGGTGGTCTCTTCGCGCAGCGGATCTCCACACACGACGCGCTCGCTGTAGTTCACGAATCGCTCTACGAAGTCAGCGAAGAGGCTGCGGTGTACGAAGACGCGTTGGGTCTTGATGCACACCTGTCCAGCGTTCGCCCAGCAGGCCTCCGCCACCCGCGGCACGATCGCGTCCAAGTCGACGCCTCGATCGATCACGCACGGCGCATTGCCCCCGAGCTCGAGCAGCACGGCTTTCTTACCCGCGATACTCTTCAGCCGAAAACCGAGGCTATCGCTGCCCGTGAACGAGAGCACCGCCATGCGCTCATCCGTCACCAACTTCTCTGCCACCTCCGGCTGCATGTGCAGCACGCTGAGCAGATGGTCGGGCATGCCCGCTTCGAGCAACCATTGTCCGAGCGCGTGAGCCGTGAGCGGGCTTTGTTGGGCGGGTTTCAAGACCGTGGGCGCGCCCACCGCGAGCGCCGGCGAGAGCTTGTGCGCGACCAGGTTGAGCGGGAAATTGAAGGGCGCGATGGCCGCAATCGGCCCGCGCGGCACGCGCTCGAACAGGCACAAGCGCCCGTCGCTGCCGGGCAGTTGATCGATCGGCAGGACTTCCCCGCCTAACCTGCGGCTTTCACCTGCACCGAGCGTGAAGGTGAGCGCCGCGCGCGCCACTTCCGCGCGTGCATAGCGGATGGGCTTACCACTCTCACGGGTGATGAGCTCGGCCAGCTCGGCCGACTTATCATGCAAGGTGCGCGCGATGCACTCCAGCACAGTGGCTCGTTCGTGCGTGGCAGGTCGCTGTCCCGACTCGAACGCGACATGTGCCGCGCTGATCGCGAGTTCGAGATCACTGGCAGTGGCCTCGCCGACCTCCGCTACTGGCTCGCCATCATATGGGCTCTCGATCAGTTGGAAGTGCGCGGTATTGCGCATTTCACCCGCGATTTGAGTCCGATATCGCTGCAACATTCCAGTACCCTCTCTCGGTTTCGGCGACAGAACCGCCTGTGTGCAACGCGAAACCTAACGCGGTTTTTGTAGCAATTCGTCAGTGGTTTGTCCGACATGTGGGCGTGTCGGGACGAAAAAAGTCCCACTGTAGGTGCTAAAATCGCGCTTTACACACGCGAAGGCTGAACCGTATAACCAAACACGCATGAGGATATTAGCCGCACTCGTCCTCGGTTACTTCTTCGTCGTCGGCAAAGTCGGCGCGGGGTTGGGGGCGGATCCGGCCAAGCCTGAGGCGTTGTTGCCGGGTCTCACGACCGCCGCTCGCAGTAGCCTCGATCATGCGCTCAGCCTCTCGTTGGTCGAGCCGCCCGCGCCCTTCGATGCCGCGCTCGATAAGCCCAAGCGCAGTGTGGCGCCCGGCAGCCGCGTGATCTCGCTGCCCTCGGGCTGCCGCTCCGTAGCCAAGCCCTATGACTTGGTGGTGCACTATCACGGCGCGCCCGCGGTCATGGAAGCTGCCTTCGAGCACTCGGGGATCGACGGCGCGCTCGTCGTCTATAATCTCGGCCTCGGCTCCGGCGCTTACGAAGATCCGTATTCGATACCCAACTCGTACGATCACATGCTGGAGAGCGTGCGCCTCGCCGTACGTGAGCTGTGCCCGACTGCCGCGCAGCCCAAGCGCGTCGCGCTCAGCGGTTGGAGCGCGGGCTACGGTGCCATCCTACACATCATCGACCGCGCCAAAGATGCCGCTCGCGTCGACGCCGTGCTGCTCGCCGATGGCATGCACGTCGGCTTCGAGCCCGTAGGTTTCCGCAAAGTGAGCGCCATCTCGATGGCCCCGTTCACCTTGTTTGCGGACGAAGCCATCGCCGGCAAGAAGCTGTTCGCGATCACTCACTCCACGATCCAAACGCCGTACGCGAGCACCACCGAAACTGCCGAGTTCTTGCTCGACACCGAAGGCTTGCCGGTGGACCGCCGTGAAGTCCAAGGGCCGCGCCCGGGAATGATGCGAACTTCGCGCGCCGACCGTGAAGGCTTTCACCTCCTCGGCTTCGCGGGTGAAGACAAGGCCGCACACTGCGATCACTTGTTCGCTTTCGGTGAGCTGTTGTTCACGCCTCTGCGCGAACGCTGGTCCAAGAAGTAGAGCTTCGCCCCGCGGTCGTCGCGGGCCGCTACTTACAGGGCAGGAAGACGCTGCCGCACTTCTTCTTGGGTGCGGACAGTGTGCCCGTTTTCGGCTTGGCCGACACGACCGATGTCGCAGCCGCTGGCTTTGAGCTGACGGAGACCGCTGCTGTTGCGCTGCTGGCCGCCTTCGGCTTGGGCAGCGGCTTCGGCACGGTCGGTCCGGGAGTGACGATCGGGGCCTTGGCGGCGACAGCCGCTGTCGGTGCTGCCGAGGCGACCGAGGAGGGAGCGGGTACGGGCTCGGGCACAGACGCGGCGGGAGCGGGCACGGGCTCGGGCACAGACGCGGCAGGAGTGGGAGCGGGGGCGGGCACGGGGAGGGCCGCCTCCACGTCCGCCTTTGGGGCGGACGCGGTTCGGTGTTGATAGAGCGCTGTCGCGCCGAGAGCGGTCAGGGCGAAGCAGATCACGGCGCCGCCGATGAATAGGGGCGCAGTGTTCCGCTTCTTCGCGGGAGGAGCAGCGTCGTCGGCGGCCGAAGCGTACTGCGCACTGGCGGTGGTTGGCGGCGTGCCGGACGGCGCGCTCGAGTGCGCCGCGTCTGACGGCGCTAGCGATTCTGGCTGAAAGATCAGCGGCTGAGCGATCGCCGCTGCGACGCCTTCCAATGCCACCGCGTTTTGACTCTGCGGGGCGAACAGGTTGCGGGCGATGGTTTCGAAAGTGCTGGCCATCTCGCCCACCGACGTGAAACGCGCTTGCGGGCTGGGCGAGACCGCACGTTGAAACCAAGCATCGAACGCGGGATCGAGTGACGCGCCCAGCTCACGCGCGCGCAGCGAAGCGGAATCGAGCGGGGCCCCCAGCTCTTGCCACAGCGCGCCGGGTTCGATCGGGTTGCTGCGCGCGGCGCGGTGCAAGGGACCGCCACTGAGCGCGAAGAATGTGACCAGCCCCAGAGCAAAGATATCCATCGCGGGCGTGGAGCGCGCGTTCGGATCTGCGCCATCCGGGCCGACCCAGCCCACGGTTCCACCCCAGCCAGGTGGCGGCGGGGACGCCGAGCGCAGCAAAGCCACGCCAAAGTCACTGATGCGAACCCAGTGGGCGTTCTCGGGCGAAACGAAAACATTTTCCGGTTTCAGATCGCGATGCACGAGCCCGATGCCGTGAGCCGCGTCCAGCGCTCGCGCCAGCACCGCAAATGCGCTGGCCATGTCTGCTGGAGTGAGCGGTCCGCGCAGCCGTACGCGATCGGCCAGGGACGACCAAGCGACGCGCTCCGCGACGAAGAATGGCCTGCCCGAGTTGGCATCGATGCCGAAATCGTGAGTGCGCGCGACACCTTCCACGCCTAGTCCGGAAGCCGTGCGCGCCGTTTGCTGCACAGCGGACCAAAGTTCGGGCTGACTGAGGGCACTCGGCCAAAGCAGCTTGAGCGCGAAGGTGCCGGTGCTGTGCATGTCGCGAACGCCGTACACCTCACCGGTCTCGCCGCTGCCGATGAAATCCTGAATCTGCCAGCGACCGGCCAGGATAGCGCCCGCGTTCATCAAAGGCTGTGCTGCGCTCACGGGGTACCCTTCAAGCTTTTTACGGCCGTCATGATCTTTTCGGCGTCCGCCTGCGCCTCCGGCACCACGACGAAGCCGAGCCCAGTGACGACGCGCTCGGCTGCGACGTGCACGACGTACACGAGCAAGGTGCCGGGCCCTTGTTCGCGCAGCTCGGGATTGCCGCCGTTTCCGGTGGCCTTGCTGATCTCCCACAGATCTACCTTCGCGCCATTGGCGTCTAGGCTGATTTGCGGCTTCTTGAAGCGCTTCTTGAGCGCTTCGAATTTCACTTTTTCAATCGCGCAGTCCTGGGCCAACTTGACCCAGGCTGCGAGCACGGTGGCCTCGTCACCGTTCGGCACTTCCGTCGCCGTAAGTACGGACTTGCCTTCCGAGCTCACGGCCAAGGAACGGTCGCTGAGCTTCGCGAATTTCCAACCCGAGGGCGGCACGATCGTACTGCCGTGCTCACCGATCCCGAGCAATGTGGCATCCGTGGCCGTGCAGTTTTCGCTCAGCGCCACGCACGGTGGGGGCGGCGGAGGAGGTGGCGGCGGCGGAGGGGGTGGCGGCGGCGCGGGCGGGGCCACGACCACCGCTTGCTGGGCATGACAGGCGGACACGCCGCCTGCCACGAGCGACACGGCAAAAAACCACAGCCAGAATTTAGCGGCCAAAGCGCCCTCACAAAAGCACAGATCAGCGGGCCGCGCGCCCTCGAACATTCGGCCGCGGGAGCGCGTTCTGGGGCCACTGCGGGCAGCCCGCTTGCCAGGCCTGGCCTGTCGGGTTACGCCTGCGCCGCCTATTGAGCCCCGCGAGGGGAGGTGGAAATTCCACCTTGGGAAGTCCGGTGAAAATCCGGCACGGAGCCGCCGCCGTAACCTGAGGATCCGCGCGCCAACGAGACCAGTGAGGGTCGGGAAACCCCGATGCTCGCGAAGGTGGCACGCGGATGAGAGGGAAGTCGGAAGACCTGTCTGTAGGCGCGCCGGAGCGACGTGAGTGTCGCCTTGGCGCCGTCCACCACGGAGCGCGAGCTCGCTCGGGAGTCTACATTTGGTCAGCTTACGCGGGCGTGCGCTTGGCGCGCTTCTTTTGGTTGGGTTCTTTTCATCGGCGTGTGGTTCGGCGGAGCCTGGCGAGCACATCTGCCCGTCGCGTTTCGCGACCACGGTCGAGTCGTTCGTCGCCGGGCCCGGCCCGACCCACGGTCAGGCTAATTTGCCGGATGTGGTGCTCGGTCCGCCCAAGGGCCTAGGATCCACCGGCGGCTCGTCCGACGTCGTGACGCTCGGCAATGGCGGCTCGCTCACGCTCGGTTTTGCGCCGAGTTGGATCGTCGATCGCCCCGGTCCGGACTTCATCGTGTTCGAGAACCCGTTCTTCGTGAACGGCGATCCTGCGCAGCCGTACGCCGAGCTGGCGACGGTGGAAGTCAGCGAGGACGGCGAGCATTTCGAGGCCTTTCCTTGTACGGCCACGGAAGCTCCGTATGAAAGCTGCGCGGGCTTTCATCCCGTGTACGCCAATTCGGACAAGAACGAGATCGATGCCACGGATCCAGAGCTCGCTGGTGGCGATGCGTTCGACCTAGCGGATCTCGGTGTGACGCGGGCCCGCTATGTGCGCATCATCGATCGCGTCGATCTGAGCGAAGGGAATGGGCTCTTCGATCTCGATGCGGTGTCCATCGTGAACGCGGGCTGCCCGTGATCAGCAGAGGCTTGCGCGTCTTGTTCGTCGCGACGCTGCTCGGCGCGTGCAGTGCGCCTCGAGTCACGCCCGACAGCCGGGGAGTTTCGGTGTCGCCGGGGCCGTGCGGTCGCGGCCTCGTGGTCGTGCAAACGGACTACCAATCGAGCAACGTGTCGCTGCTCGATTTCGAAGGCAAGGTGCTGTCCGAGTCGCTGGTCAGCTCGAGCACCGAGTCCTCGGGCTTCGGTGTGCTGCTCAGTGGCGACGTGGTGACGCCTTCCAGTCCGCAAAATGGGCCTGAGATCGTGGTGATCGATCGCTATCCGGCGGGCGTCCTGCGCTTCGTCGAGCTGGCCACCGCGCGCGTCACGGCCGAGCTCTCGGTGGCCACCGGGTTCCGAGCCAATCCGCAGGATTACTTGCCGCTCGCTCCCGAGCGCGCTTACGTGGCGCGCTACGAGGCCAATCCGAACGCCGGTCGCCAAGCTTGGGACGCGGGCGGCGACGTCTTGGTCGTGGATCCGAGCGTGCCGGCGATCACGGGGCGGATCGAACTGTCCGCCGCACTCGCTGGTGAGCCGTCGAAGTTTTCTGCACACCCGGCGCGACTGCGGAACGTCGCGGGTCGAGTCTTCGCTTTGCTCGCCGCGTATGCCGATGACTACTCGAGTGGAACCTCGTCACGCTTGGTCGAGCTCGACCCCCAGACCGACTCGCTGCTTTCGACGCTGGTGCTCGATGGGCTGCGTGGTTGCGCTGCGCTTGCCGTGTCGCCGGACGAGCGAGAGCTGGCCGTGGGCTGCACCGGGGATGATCTGCGGAGTACTCAACCCAAGCTCGAACACTCGGGGCTGGCCTTGATCGACCTCGAAGGCGCTCCGCGGCTCGCCAAGCGCTTCGATGCGATCGAGTTGGGGGACGCGCCGGTCGGCTTCGGGCTGGACTACGCCGCGTCGAAAGTGCTGCTTTTCAGCACTCTGGGTCACTTCGATGACTCGGGCGCGCCGGTCGCGCAAGATGCGTTGCTGCGCCTGGATACGGCGTCGGGCCAGGTCGAACCATTGCTGCAATCAGCGGGTGAACCGTTCACGTTGGGCGGAGCCCGTTGCGCGGTGTCCTGCGGCGTGTGCTTTGCTGCCGACGCCAAGCGGGCGGGCGGCAGTGTGCTGCGTTTTCCGGTCGACACCGCGGGCAACTTGGCCGCGCCGATGACGATACGCGCCGAGACGCGGGTCGGCCTACCGCCGCGCTACTTGGGCGCGTTCTGAAGGTCGCTCGGCGCGGCATTGACCGCGGGCGCTCCGGCTGGAGCGGGCAAGCCAGTGGGGGGCGACAAGGTAGGGTAGGGCGTTAGTGTGGGCGCGACCGCTTCGCGCTGGCGCTCACCCTCCGAGACTTCCGGATCTTGCAGATCGCCGTCCGCCTCGTGATCGTGATCATGACCGTGGTCGCGTGCGTTCGTCTTGCGTGGCGCCTCACCGGGTCCGGCGTAGTCCACCCAGTAAGTGTTGGTGTCGCGCACGTCCAGATGGACGAAAGACGAATTCGGGTAGTAGCCCACGCCCACTGAAGTCAGCGTGCGCAGGTAGTCGCGGAGCGTCACGTTGTCGACGCCGGGAATGCTGAAGTCGACGGCGCGGCTCAGCTTGTGCCTGGAATCTTCGAAGAACGAGCGCGTCCGATAACCGCTCACGATCCGGATCGGGCGATTGCCGAACTTGTCGCTCACCTTCGCCAGCAGCCGAATTAGCCTGGGATCCGTCGCTGGGCGGGTGCCGGTGGCGCCGAACAATTTGGCTACTTCGGTTTGCGCGGTGGGCGTGACCTTGCCCTTCTTGTCCAGCGCGTAGCCGCGGAAGTGCTCCGAGTAAGTGAACAGATCCAGGTAGCCCTTGCGCAAGCCGAGCCGAAGCCCCTTGCCCTGCCTGCTGCTCGCTTCGGCCTCGATGCTGGCGATCGAATCGCCGGGCTGCGGGATGGCCAGCACCTGTCCAGCGCGCAGCGTCGCGCGGCGCGTGATGCCGTTGGCGGCGCACAGCGCGTCGACCGTGATCTGATAACGCTTGGCGATCGATTCCAGACGCTGACCGCTGTACACCGTATGTGTACGCGGGCCGTCCTCGGAGTCATTGTCGCGCTCGCTGTCTTGGTCCCTGTCGTCCTTGGCGCTGCGCGTGGAGGCGGGCACGACGGCGTCGCTCGGGCGCTGCGGCGGGTAAAGCGTGCGGGCGCGGGTTCCGTCCGGATCGTCGAGGCCGGGAATGGTCAGTTTTTCACCCGGCTTGAGGCGCGCGTTCTTTGGCAAGCCGTTGGCCGTGCGGATGGCCTCGACGCTGACTTTGTAACGTTTGGCGATCGAGGTGAGCCGTTGGCCCGAATAGACCACGTGGAAGCGCTGCGGTTCGCCGCTTTCCCGGGCGGCGGCGGGCAACGCCCAGAGCGTGCCGATGAAGGTCAAGAGCGCGATGCGGCGACGATGGTTGAACTCGGTCATCAGGGTCGGGCGGGTGGGGGCGGGGCAGGCGGTCCCGGGGGGATGCGGTACTAACCGCGTATCTTGCGCGGATCCACTGCAGTTTGCGCTCGGTTGGGGAGGAAAACGACCTGTCGGGCCTCCCTCCTGTAAGCCGCGAGCGGCCCAAGGGCAAAATTCGGGCTGATTTCCAGCCATCCACCATTTCTACGCAACCGGGACCGGACCCCGGTCGACACCTTGACAGCGCAAAATTACAGGGCCGACTATTCGGCTCGGGGCGCCCTTCCTGCCGTGTTCCATCGCCTGGGTTTCTCATGACATTTCGTACACGTTCACTGGCGTCGCTGATCGCGTGGGCCGCGCTCTCGGCACCGCACCCAGCAAAGGCCGAAGCAAGCGCCGCAGAACTCTCCGCAGCCAAACACGCCTTCGAAAGCGCGCTCGACGCGCAAGCGGAACGGCGCTGGACAGATGCCATACTTCGGCTTCGCGAAGCCATCTCCGTGAAGGATACGCCGGGGCTACGCTTTCATCTCGCGCGCTGCGAGACCGAGCTGGGGCACCTACTGGAAGCGTCGCAAGAGTACGAGCGAGCGCTCGAGCTCTTGCGCCGAGGCCCCAAGGCGCCAGACGTGCAAAAGCTGCTCGCGCCGGCTCATTCGGCGCTGCTGGAGCGGCTCCCGCGCCTCACCTTGGAAATTTCTGCTGACGTGCAAGGGGTGCGGGTCTCCATCGACAATCAGGCCTACCCGGCGAGCGAGGTCGCTCTGGGCGTGCCTCTCAATCCGGGGTTTCACGAGCTGCGTGTGCAGGCGCCGGGTCGGCGCGTCTTCGAGCGCGCGCTGAGTCTGAAGGAGCGTGACCGGATCGCGCTGCCGGTGGTGCTGCCTCTCATCGCCCCCGCGGATGGATCGAGCGATTCGCTGCAAGCTGCCCCTCCGCCGCTTCCGTTGAGCCCGAGCACCCCTCCTCCAGCAGCCGAGCACAGCTCGTCGTCAGCCAAGCTGTACTTGATCATTGGTGAGTCAGTGCTGACCGTGGCCGGCCTTGGGGTCGGGATTGGCTACGCGCTTGCGCGGGGCGCTGCCTCCGATCGCATCGACTCTGCGCAGGCTCGCATCGAGGGGGCCGCGCCAGACAACCCTGCGGCTTGTGACATGCCGAACTCGGAGGTGCTGAGCGCGTGTTCCGATCTGAACGCAGCGGTCGACGATCACGATCGCGCGGCGTTCGTTTCGCAGATTGGGTTCGTGACTGCCGGTGTAGGCGCAGCTGCGCTCCTGACGACCTGGCTAATCTATCCGAGCCCGAGTTCGAGCGTGTCCGGGGTCAGTGTGCAGCCAGTCGTGGGCCTCGGTCGCCTCGGCGTGAGCGGCCGCTTCTAGTCGCGCGCTCGCGCGTCAAGGCCGCGCGGGTCGTCCTTTCGCCGTGCATAGGCGCACAAAACGCGAGAGGCCCGACCGATCTCCCGGCGAGCCTCCCCACGCGACTGATGGTGCGGATTTCAGCGAGCGAAGTACTGAGTCGCGCGCTTTTGTCCCTTGGTCTTCAACGACTTCTGGGCGATCAGCTTCTTGACGGGCAGGTTGAGCTCTTTGGTTACCGTGCCCATCCCTGCCGCGATTTGCTCGATGCGCTGGCCGGCATTGCCCTTCACGTAGTCGAGGAGGCGACCGGTCAGGCGCTCGATTTCGCCCGGATCACGCTTTTGCCCCTTTTCACGGCGGCCACCGCGCACGGGTGCAGCGGAGGCGGCGGCGCGGCCAGGGCGACCGGCGCGGCGAGGCGCGGCGCTGCCACCGAGCGCTTCGCGTACGGTTTCCATCGCGGAGTCGCGAATCAGAGCGCTGAGCTCTTCGGCGAATGCTTCGACGCGACTGCGGATACGATCGTTCACTGTGTTCTTTGCCATGGCGGGCTTGAATATTCAGTGTGCGAACTCCTGTCAACTGATAAGCGCATTCGAATCGTTGTGTGGCAGTCTGACGCGCCTGCCAAATCTCGTCGGTATTTCGGTTTGTTGCGGATCGCCACGTGTGGAGATCGGAAATAGCTCGAACGAACGATGATATCGAGCCCGCAATATTTCGCGCTCGATGACTCGATTCTGCTCAATCGGGCCAGCGCCGGGCGGCTCCGAACACGCGCCCGTGGTCGGCTGGACACAAGGCAGTGCCTGGCAGATCCACGAAAAGCCAGGGTTGTCGGAGGGATTTCAGTTGGCTCGATGATTGCTGTTCAACTTTGTCGGCGGGTCGCTGTCACAGAAGTCGTGCCCAGAGCGACAACCGACCGAGCCTGTGGTCCCGAACAAAGGAGTAATCGAAAATGACGATCTCGAAGCGCGGTATTCAGATGGTGGTAGTCGCCATGAGCGTTGTCAATCTGCTGACGTCCGGAAGCTCGCTCGCCTGCGGTGGCGATTGGTACCCCGAAGTACAAATCGATCCACGCATTCGCGGGGTGGCCGAGGCGGAAAAGACGCTGGCTAAGGGCAACTACGTAGCGGCCGCCGGCAGCGTGGTGCGCATGATGCCGCACATCGAGGCGCTGCAGGCCGACAGTGCTCGCGATCCGCTGCTGGCGCGCGCGGCGCGCGTGCTCTCGGTCGCGATCGCGCGCCAAGGCGGCAAGCTCGCCCTGGAGCGAGAGCTGCCAGCGAAGGTGGTCGGGCACTGGTTGGGCAAGAGCAAGGTCGATCAG
>Ga0247760_1001136_pt1 | contig 26153 bp, 21 predicted proteins | sample UWRJL171409R4_FD_179936 | JGI IMG/M metagenome (GOLD analysis project Ga0247760, IMG submission 179936) | Plant litter microbial communities from Arlington Agricultural Research Station in Wisconsin, United States - UWRJ-L171-409R-4 | ecosystem: Environmental > Terrestrial > Plant litter >... | reverse complement strand
TTTTTTTTGGTTTCGGCTGCAGTTCCGTCCGTCGCAGTCGTCACCGTCGCACAAGTTCCCGGTGGCCACCACCAGTTTCCCGCATTCTGCATTCCGCGTTCCGCATCCCGCATCTCCTGAAGGCAATTACCTAAGGCACGGCACTTCGTACCCTCGTACCCTCATACCCTGCGTGGCTGCGTTTGGTTTGCCGGTTCGACCAAAGGTTGCGTTTGCCAAGCAAGCTACCACACTACGGATCACACTACGTACCACACTACTGGACTTGCTCGCTGACCGGTTCGGGTCTTTTCGAGTTTCTGTATGGTGTTTTCGATACGAAGATGTGGGTTCTGATGCTTTTTTTCAAAGGCGCCTTTATACCCCCCAACCTTCCTGATACCGCCACCAACTGCCCTGCCCAACCTACCCGTGCGGCCATCTTGATGCTCGCCAAGTTTTCTAGAATACACTAATATTCTACACTCGGTATGGTGAAAGCCACGAGGATCTGTCTGTCTGTCTGTCAGTCACATGCCAACCCAACCAGACGGGCGGGCTTCCCGTCTCTACTTGAGCCCAAGGGAAGGGGCCTTTGCCGAAGTGCTATGTAAGGTACCTATCCGACGTTCTGAACCAGGCCTTTATTCTGCAGGCCCGATTCCCGTCCAGTCTGAAGGCCACGCTACATGTACTGGGAGGGGTGACAGTGATAGAGAGATGTCTTTGGTTCCCAACTAGGCGTCGAGCCTTTATGGAGGGTGAAGCCATGGTCTATTTATAAGTTGAGTGTTCCCGTCGGTGACCTACCATTGCTGGTGAGGCCAGACATTTCTCAACAGACATCTTCAGAACTCTATTCCTGCCTTAGCGTCAAGACAAGCCCACTTCCGAACCTAACGCGTAGAAAGTCCATTCGTTTCTTCTCATCCCTAGGTTAGGTCAGATTAGATACGTAACAAACCGCAGATGACATGGCCATGACATCCCAAGTACTAGCACTAGCACTAGCACTAGCACTCGACAAAGCCCAAAATAATATTCGCCGCTCCCGCATAGTCTGCTTTTGGAAGATTCACCCTAATCCACTCGAGATCCGGATCGATAGCAAACGTGACATAGCGCCAGTGGAGGGCCCGAATCAACAGCTGCACCCGAACGAAATCGACCTTTTCGTCCTCCTCCCGTATGTTCCCCCTCAGGTCCTCCCTCAGGTCCTCCCTCAGGTATTTCTCGAGTAACGCCTTCCGATCCGCGTCATTGGGCATGTGAACCAACCCGTCAGCTACCATGACCGCTTCCGCATACAGCGCCGGTCTCCAATAAAATGTAAGATCGATGATTCCCGGAGGCCCGCCTTTTTCGATGAGTATGTTGCCCAACAAATCCATGTGCACCAACTGTGGACGGAGTCGTGGATCCGAATCCCCCCCACTTGATGTACATGTAGCCTCCATGCCCGACGCATGCATCGGATCCGGATCCGGATTTGAATTCGGGCTCGGAAGTGGTCGCATTGCACTCTCCAGCCGGCCCAACAACGGTCGGAGCTGAGCGAGCATGTCCCCGTTTACTTCCTCGACATGGTCAAGGGATTTTTCACACCAAGTGACGTGGTCGGCTTCGTCGAACCGATTAAAAGCTCGGTTCGCCACTTCAGAGGGTTTTTCCTGGATGAGCTCAGCTAGGTTGGCGTGAAAGGCGCGGATTGCGGCGAAAATGGCTGGGAAGTGGTTCAACTCTAGCGACACACGTCCGGGGAGATAGGTTGAGGCCGTCCAGCCGTCAATGACAAAACGATCCGGACTAGTCACAGCGGGGATGGGAGCCGCGAGACGGTATGCTTCAGGAGTGAAGCGGGCGAGTAGGGTGGCCGTCAAGTGGCACAACCATTCCGCCTCTGCTGCGTCGTCGACAGGTCGTAGGACAATGCTTCCAGTGCGGTAACACAACCCTCGCCCACCAGGAAGAGGTTCAAGAGCGAGTTGGTCTGAGAGACCAAAGGAGCGGAGGGTAGAGGGTGAGGGAGGGGTAGCCATTTTTTCTAGGGTTGCAGAGTTCAACTCAAACACCACCACACAGGTGAGTTCTGTATCCTGTTGAAATCATGTTTCAGCCAGTCATCACCGCTTGTCCTCCGAAGGGCGTGACGAAGTGAGGGTTAGGGTTTCCGTCTGTCCTGTCAACCACTCGACAGTGAAGCATGCATCTCAACTAGTTCTAACCATGGTCATGTGCCTCCTCCAATACACCTAACATCCGTGTGTCCCAGCTGTCGTTCCCATTTTGCCAACGAAGACTCTCGTGATAGCCCCCATCCCGAAATGAAACATGCAGATGAACAACCCCGTAGGTATACATACCGACTGAATCCCCTCTAAGATCATCATGATCTTGACCTCTTTCATGAACTCGCAGATTCACCCTGTCCCTGTCCCTCCTTCTCCTCTTCGCCGTCTTCCACTTCAACGCTCATACCCCCAACCGCCCCACTCAGCCCGTCCTTTTCATTCTTACTCTCCAGCTGCTCCGACTGTTTGAGGAAGTAATCCACAACGTCAAACTTTTCGTTGAAACTTGCCAGATCCAACGGGACATAGTTTTTGTCGTTCGCCAACGCCACCGACGCCCCCGCCTCCACTAGGACTTTGACCACATCGAGATGTCCACTTAGCGCCGCCCAGTGCAGTCCAGTGTTGCCGTACTCGTTGGGGGCGTCCAGAAATGCCTGCTTGGGATTTGACTTTGATACTGACTTTGTCTCCGCTGACTCTGTCTCTGACTCTGACTGTGACTCTGACTCTGCTGTAGTAGCCGTCGTCGGAGAAGTAGCAAACTGCGAGAGGAGAAACTTGACAGTGTCTTTTCCCACTCATCCATCTCATCGCATCTCATCAGCACACCTGTTCATTCTCATACTAATCCACATTCATCATATGAAAGAGAGAGAGGAATACCCACCGAGGTGACCATTCGCCGCCGCCATGTGCAAACAAGTGGAACGTCCTTCATCCCTAGCTGCAAGGAGGATGTCCGCCGCAGTAGTAGTAGCAGCAGCAGCAGCACGCTCAGACACTAGTTGGGCGAGAAAAGCGCTGAGCTCAGCGATATCGCCCGTACGGGCGAAGAAGATTAGATCGTCGATTTCGTCCGGGGTGAGGTTAAGGGTCTCTCCGTTTTCCATTTTCTCTCAACTGTACGTTGTAAAAAAGTTTGTTTTGTTTGTTGTTTGCGTTGTGTTTGAGTTGTGTTGCACGTGGTGAGTGGGATCTTGAAGATTCTTTTTTTTAAGGAGGGATGGATGTGAAATGCGTCACCAATCACCGCTGGGTCATTCACTTCTCCAGAAAAAGGGCGCGCAGCACGCCAAAATCTTTTTGGGTTGAAAATTTTTGGAGCCGTGATTGACTTTGGGGCCCAAACAGTGCGGATTGGGGTGCGAAGTGGGGCTCAGCACAGTGTTCACCTTGCTGGTCGACGGCAGATGATTCACTGCACCTGCTTTCTTTTGCTCAATGTATGAGTGATGGCGCTTGTACTGAATTTCTAATTTTCCGGAAATGGCTTCTCAGACCTCGATGTAGCACGCCGGTATGCTTTGTGGGTTGAGAGTCTGGTCAAGATTCGACAGAATTTGTTTCTGGCTTGGTCTTTTGCGCTGGTAGGTTGAGCGGCTTGACCCCACGTGGAGTAAGTTGAAGAAGTGAGAAGGAACTTGGGATAAAAAAGCACAGGGAGAGATTAAGATAGCCTCCAAAGAGGCTGGTTTTTTCGAGGGCCAATGTCATATAGGCAAGTCCCAAAACCCGAAAGCCTGTATCTTACGAAGCCCTTGGATGCATCAAAACTGAGGTTAAACTCAATTCTGCAGTGTCTCACCTCGAAGATCTCAAGTCAAAGCATCATATCTCAGATCAGAAGACGCCACGGCTGGCATTCCTCCCTCCCTAAAAGACTCCATCATCGCTGACAATCCCACGTTTTATACACATCGCGGCAGTCTGTCATCCAGCCACTCCGTCATGTCGCCAAAGTTGTCCACGGCTTGGATTTCCGCCTTGACATTCAACATCAACATCGTTTGCAGCTCTCCAAGATGCTCCCTAGAATCGGCATCCAGGTTGTCCATGGAACCAATATCCTTGATTACGTTCACAGCCTTCTTTCTATCTGCTCGAGTCAGAACGGAGGTCGAGATAGGCTCAGGGTAGTTGGCTGTCTGCGCAAGTCTCCGCCTTTTGCTAGGCCTAGCGGCATCTATATTTGCAGCAGGTGAGCGGGTCAGTGGCCCTAGATTAGCGTGCCTTCCGGCTTACTCACCTCGGACACCGTAGCGTGATGCTTGAAATTGGAGTGCCACTTCGTCTTGCGCCTCTTGGCCTATGAGCGGAGAGTTGTGGACGAAGAGATCGCCGCTGCGAATTCCGAGCCACTTCATGCCCGGGATTGTGACATTCTCCTCGTGGCCGAGCCGTTTGCTTCCGTACTTATAGGTACGCAGAATAGAGATACCGTGAGGGTCATAGTCAACCAAACCGAGGAAGACAAGTTCGGGTCTGATGGACTGTAAAATGTGTAGGAACTTTCTTGTAGCCAGGTCCGGGAAGCCTTTTGCCTGAAACAAACACTCAGAACTGGTCCCCAGCATGCAGCAAGAAATACCCACCGTCACCAGAACCCCTGGGCCTGCTCGGCTGTGATTCCAATATTTTCTCAGAGCCAACGTCCGGAAGGATGCCTGAAGGTCAGCAAGTCGATTCGTCATCAGAAGAACCAGCGACCATACCTCCTTCTCAACTACGAGCAGCCACTTTGCACCATGAAAATCGACTTTTTCAATGGACTGGATAGTTGGAAGCAGCACCTGTAATAATCAACCAAATGGCTTCAATGTTGAAAGGGCTCGGGTTCTTTACTCCATCCCCGGCAAGACCACAACGAACAGTTTCTCCATCCCTCGTGATCAAGTCTATCGGTCCAGATATGAGTCCTTTTGCTGCCGCCACCTACAGATGTCAGCACATATCTGGCTGATGACGGCAAACTGAACCTACAATGTTCAAGTCTGCGCGGCCTACCCCGAGTGTGAACGCGAGATTGTCGACCATGTCGTCGACAACGTCTTGCGATCTGAATAGGTCGGTGTTCTGGTAGTAAAGGTTCCTGCAGCAAGGCAGGCACTTAGCATCACTAGAGGTTAGATCCCCAGGCGGGACCCAACCTTTTTGTGATCAAAGTTCCATTGAGCAGGGCTTCATGGGATAACTCGATGATACGAAACAAGCATTCTAGACAGTAGACCTTGATGAGTATTGCTTCGAGGCAGGACAGCCGGCTTCAAAGTGATTTGCGTCCAATGAGTTACTCACCGAACTTTTTGGCTTCTTGGATACTCCTTCCCGGAAATCTCACAACCTCCGCTCTGGCACGGCTCCGCACCGAGGAGGATCGGGCATCTCTGTAGGGGATTTCCAATGTGACGCCATTAGAAATTGCATCAACAATCGACTCTAAGAGGCCTTCGATTTGGGAAAGAGCACCCGAGCTGTTGCAGGGCGGAATAGTCACCAAGCTTGCTGGCCGGGCATTGGAGCGGGATGACCGCAGAATACGAGGCATCCTGGATGTGACTCGCCCTTGGCAAACGTATCAGTATCCAGTAGTGGTGATGCATGCATTGTTTCAATGGATCAGTCATTGGCTCTAATTTACGAGGTGCACACGCGAGATGAGTCTGGGACCCTTCTGTTCCGTCAATATTTTGGAAGGAGTCGCCATGATGTTCCTTCCCGCGATGTTTGGCGTGGAACATCTGGTTTTTGCCAAGAATCATGTGCCTGCGGGGCATCGGGACGGTCTGGGATCCGACGCCCCGATTGGCGAATTCGTATAGGGCCCCTGGAACGGCGCGATCGCCCCTTGCAGAGCACCCAACTCTTGATCGTTTTCTTCACAAAACCTTCCTCGTCACCCAATCGGCTCCAGGCTGTCCTGCGCCGCAATTCTCGATGGGTGAGAAGAACGTTAACGGCGTGAAATCGCCACAGCCTGTCGTCGGAAACGGGAAGACAAAAAAACGGGCCGGCGACACCAATGGCTCGACCGACAAACACGGTGCCAAACGCCAGCGCATCGAGACAAGAACCGATTTTACACGATGGCGAATGCGCGACGACGAAAGCCGCCAGACCTGGCATTACCTTGAGGACGACGATGCTGCCAAAGAATGGCCGCAAAGTGTCGCCGACAAATACTATCTGGGACTACCTTTGGTGAGTCCCTTTTGAACGGAGAGCCTCCCCTTTCTCCTTGCTAACCTCCCTAGGGACTTCCTGATCTCCCAGCTGCGAAAAGCCCCCTCGATGCGGTCAAAAATGGCCTTACCTTCTTCGAAAAACTCCAACTCCCCTCCGGCCACTGGGGCTGCGAATATGGCGGGCCAATGTTCCTCCTGCCAGGTGTCGTTATCGCCTGGTATGTCACGAAAACGCCCATCCCGTGGTATTACGCTACCGAGATCAAGAACTACCTCTTCGCACGCGCACATCCTGAGGACGGCGGTTGGGGCCTACACATTGAAGGGGAGAGCTCGGTCTTTGGCACGGCGCTGAATTACACAGTCCTGAGACTAGTTGGCGTCGATGCCGACCACCCCAAGATGGTGAAGGCCCGCGCCACACTGCATAAACTCGGCGGAGCAACTCACGCCCCCCACTGGGCTAAGTTCTGGTTGGCAGTGCTGGGTGTTGCAGAGTGGGATATCGTCAACCCAGTGCCTCCGGAGCTCTGGCTTCTACCTGACTGGGTTCCCATTGCCCCGTGGAAGTGGTGGATCCATATGCGGCAGGTTTTCCTCGCTATGGGTTACATATGGTCTAAAAAATGGCAATGCGAAGAAACCGAGACCATCAGGTCGTTGCGGAAAGAGCTCTACGTGGATGACTATGCTCGGATCGACTGGGCTGGAAATCGCAACACAATCCATCCCGACGAGAACTACCACCCAAAAACCTGGCTCCTTAACACCGTGAACTGGTTCTTGGTCAACGTCTGGAACCCGTATCTGCGAACTAAGTCGTTAACTGACGCTGCGGAAGCTTGGGCATCGGAGCTGATCGATATGGAAGATGCAAATACCGATTTTTCGGACTTGGCCCCTGTCAACGGCGTCATGAACTTTGTTGTCTGTTATATACGGGACGGACCTGACGCATACTCGGTACGCCGACATCGTGAGCGAGCTGAGGAGTTTCTATGGGTCAAGGACGAGGGGTTGTTCTGCAATGGAACAAATGGCGTCCAGTGCTGGGATACGGCATTTGCCATTCAAGCTGTCATGGATGCAGGTCTGACTGAGGATCCACGTTGGCGCCCAATGCTGATGAATGCTCTGGAGTACCTCGAAAGTCAGCAAATCCGGGAAAACGTCAAGGACCAGGACAAGTGCTATCGCCACACACGGAAGGGTGGGTGGGCGTTTAGCAACAAGGATCAAGGCTACGCGGTGAGCGACTGTGTATCGGAGGCTCTCAAGTCCGTCATAATTCTGCAACGGACACCTGGCTTCCCATCCCTGGTTGACGACCGGCGAATCTACGATGCAATCGACACGCTGCTGACATACCAGAACGACAACGGCAGCTGCTCATCGTACGAGTTACAGCGTGCAGGCCCGTGGATGGAAATGCTGAATGCCGCTGAGGTATTCGGTAACATCATGGTTGAGTACGAGTATCCTGAGTGTACGACAGCTGTCGTCACGGCCCTGTCTCTTTTCCACAAGCACTGGCCGGAATACAGGGCTCAGGAGATTGAGCACTTTGTCAACCGCGCAGTCAGTTGGATCAAGACGGCCCAGAAACCTCATGGCGGTTGGTATGGCAGCTGGGGCATCTGCTTTACGTACGCAACCATGTTTGCGCTGGAAAGTTTGTCGAGCATTGGTGAAACGTATGGAACCAGCGAGCATGCCAAGCGGGGCTGCGAATTTTTGGTATCCAAGCAGAGGGAAGATGGAGGGTGGTCAGAGTCGTACAAGGTACTTGAGGTCTCTCTCTGCGGCTGGTTGGATGTGAATGCTAACTGCTGCTAGGCTTGCGAGACGGGCGAATACATTGAGCATCCGTCGGGATCCCAAGTGGTCATGACTGCATGGGCAGTCATTGGGCTTCTGAAGGCGAAACACCCCGATATTGTGCCGATCAAGAGGGGCGTCAAACTCATAATGGAGCGACAGCAGCCGAATGGCGAATGGCTGCAGGAGGCGATTGAGGGCGTCTTCAACAAGAGCTGCATGATCTCATACCCCAACTACAAGTTCACCTTTCCCATCAAGGCTCTAGGCATGTTTGCGACGCTTTACCCAGATGAAAAGGTCATCTGAGCTTTATATACACTAAATAGTAATGGTATCCATAATGAGGTTTGCGGCCCATTCTCACGAGCAAACCCTCCTCCCTAACTCGGGACCTACACTGAAATTACCGCGTTTCCCATACAACATACCTTTCGATGCAGTCGTCGGGCTGCGAACACCGGACACTCGTACGCCAATCGACTGAGCCTCAATGGACTAGAATTGCTCTGGAGTTTACCTTCCAGCTGTCGCAGCGGGAAATACAGTGTTCTTGATGCGACTGCCAAGCCTGCGCGCTTCCGGTGCGGTTAGGTAGGTAGGTAGGCGCGAGGCTGTCGATTGCGGCTGGGCGATGCTGCACTGAAATTTCCGGATTTTGCAGCTGAGAACGCACCTGGGAAATGCTTAGCTGTCTGCATGGAAAGGGGGTCGGCGAAAACTGTCGGACTCACTTCTTCTACTACGTGAGAACCTCTTTCCAATCACCCAACTTACAGTTTGCCTGCGGGGCCAAACCCATCAGAGTCCTACGCTAAGGGTCGTCACTGACGTCGTCCAGCCGGGGTAACGAGAGTTTTAGGAAGGCGGTGAGTCGATGGAAGCGGGGGGAAGGCGCATGCCCCACCAGAGCTTCGCTGGCAGAAAGTGTGATTCCGCCACCTTCTTCTGCTTCTTCTCCTTCCTGCTACCTACAAAAAGCTGCCAAATCTTTGGACGCATCATCGCACATCACATCGCACATCGCACATCGCGCTCGAAACAGCAACGCTTAAGCTTATTGCTTGGTGAGCTCGATTCTTCTAGATTATTCCGTTGGACACCGTCAACTCCATTCTGCTTGATACCGCCAAAATGTCGTCCTCGATGGGCCACTTGGGCCTACAGGCCGTCCAAGACAAGGAATGGGAGACCGGGGTCAAGTATCTTACCAAGGCGCTCGAGGACGGAAATTCTCCCGCCTGGCTGCTCGCACGATCCAATGCTCTCTGTATGCTCAAGCGCCACGACGAAGCCCTTCTCGATGCCGAACATGCGTACCACGCCGCCACCGAGCGTGGCTCTGACAAAACTCGCATGGATATGACCGATGCTCAATACCGTCGCGCCGTCGCCCTTTACAGACTCGGTCGCTACGCCGACTCGGACTGTTGTGCCAGATGGAGCATGCTCCTCGCCGAAGGCCGGCCCGCTAGCGAGAAGGATAGCATCGAGAGCCAGATTGATGCGGATGGCAACTACATTGTTGACCCCAAGGCAGGAATGGACTCGACGTTTCCCGGCAGTCGTCTTCCGCAGGGGCTGTCGGCCTCGGGCTACAAGAGTATGGCTTCTAAGAGCGGTAGTCAAAGAGCGTGGGACAGAGCATATGCGTGGAGAACTCAGATCTTGGCTAAACTTGATGCCCTGCCCGCGGACCACCCTGGCCGCAAGGTTAGCGTCACAAAAGTCCCTCCCAGACCAAAGAAACAGGAGCCGACGCCTTCGCTGCTCATAAAGTCACCGGCACCTTCCAAACCCCCGACCACTGTAGCCCCTGGCTCGGTCTCCGATGAGATGATGAAGACACGCACCGACTTCTATCAGACAGACAAACTTGTCACAATTACCCTCTTTCTCAAGGATGTCAAGGAGGAGGACATCAGTGTCGAGTTCTTCCAGGATCATGTGAGTTAGATCGATTAACACTACCAAAGCGCTAGCTAACAGGATTTTCTATCAGGCATATATCAGCCCAATTCCCCGCGAGGCAGCCCCCTACGTGAAGGAAGGAGACCGCCAAGCTACCTCGACCCTCCTGTTCAGCAAAAGTATTGTCCCGGTGACTTCGTATTGGAGAGTCACGCCGCGCAAGATTGAGCTTGTGGTTGAGAAGGAAGTGAAGGGCCTCAAATGGGCGAATTGGGGAGTGGAGAAGATTGGACGGGTTGAACCAGATTCTACCGGCTACAAGGAGGAGCTGGCTGAGCCCCTGAAATCCAAAGCTGGTCCAGACGTGTCGACCGAGTCGAATGGAGACAAAACAAGCACAGTCTCTTCCAATGCTCCACGCAAAGGATTAGTTAAGAACTGGGAGAAGTTACAGCTCGACGACGATGATGAGGACGACAAAGATATGAATGGCTTCTTCAAGAAACTTTTCAAGAACTCAACTCCGGAACAGCGGCGGGCAATGATGAAGAGTTTCACCGAGAGCAACGGTACGGCCTTGAGCACGGATTGGAACGATGTCAAGGATCGCACCGTCGAGACAGTTCCCCCCGAGGGCGTTGAACCCAAAAAGTGGACACAGTGAGGGCTTGCTTCTGGTTAGAGTGAGAATGTTGTTTGCTTCTTGGAACACTGGCATCGGCGTTGATGGACCCAAGCGTTGCTGCAGAGGGTAGGCTGCATACATTAGCGACTCGATGCTAGGCATTGTAGATATCTCTTTAATGGAAGGGCGCAGCCCACGCTAAGCGTAACCAGTCATGTTTGTCTGGTGTGCGGGCCGGTGCTCAAGGTGCATGCCGTTCATACCCCGCACGCCCTTTGGTTGACCTGGCTATCATCGGTATATCTTGACGGACGGGCCGGCGTTTTCATGTTTTTCTTTCCAGCACGACTTACACAAGCCTAGCGGTCATGAAAGACATTCCCGAGTTCAAGATTGACAAGTGGGGTGAGTTCTCGCAAGCATTTGCTGACTTGATGCTAACACTTTGCAGTCCAGCGCCATGCTAGCCTCGCAAAGATTCCGCTACATGGTGAGTTTCCGCCCTAGATAAAACGCTGCTGTGTATTGGCACTGGAATATTAATTGACCCATCCATCGATCCATGTACCAGGCTCCAACATTGGCACCCTCTCTCTGTCGAAGCTTCAAGCCTTTTCCCCAGACCAACCCATCCTCGACAATGACCTCCCGCTAAGCTACGGGCCTTCTGAGGGGTCTGTAGTTCTCCGAAGACGTGTTGCGGGGATGTATTCTTCTTCTTCGTCTGCAGAAGAGAATGTACTTTCGGAGAAGAACGTGATCATAACTCCCGGCTCTATCATGGCGAACTATCTTGCGTTAACGAACCTGGTGGGAAAAGGAGACCATGTTATCTGTCAGTATCCTTGCTTTTCTCAGCTTTGGGAAATTCCGAGATATTTTGGCGCGGAGGTTACTCTCTGGAGGTTGCGTGTGCAGCCACAGGACGCATGCGGAGAATCACAGGGAAAGGGAGGGTGTCAGTGGGAGAATAGTCTGGGTGAGTTGAGAGGGATGGTGAAGAAGGAGACGAGGGCTATTGTGATTAAGTGAGTTTCTCGCTCTTCTCCTTCCTTTCTTTACGCGGCCGTTGCTTGGAAGGGAAACTGGTGCTGGTGCTGGTGCTGGTGCTGGTGCTGGTCGATGATAGACTGGACTGGACAGAGGCACGGGGATACCTGGCAGTTGAGCGTAAGCAAAACTGACGAAATAGCAACCCCAATAACCCCACTGGCGCGGTACTTTCCCAAAATACCCTCCAGACTATTGCCGAGATTGCCGCAGAGCATAACATCACCCTCTACTGCGATGAGGTTTTCCGCCCCCTATTCCACGACCCAACCGTACCTCCCCCGCCCTCGGTCCTCAATCTGGGACTATCCGGAAAAGTCCCGCGCATTGTCGTCACAGGATCGGTCTCCAAGACTATTGGTCTACCTGGCGTGCGTGTAGGGTGGGTTATTTCCAATGATGTGACGTTTCTGAGAGAGAAAATCATGACAGCGAGGGATTGGACGACCATCTCAGTGTCGAGACTTGATGATGCAGTTGCGGCATTTGCCTTGTCGTATGATGTCCTTCCACAGCTGTTGGAAAAGAATGCTGAAAAGTGTAAGAAGAGCATTGCGTTGGTTGCAGAGTGGGTTGAGAAGAATAGAGAGAGAGTAGAGTGGGTTCCTCCTGTGGGTGCTGGGACAGCCTTTGTCAAAGTCAAGAATAAAAATGGAGAACCAGTGCAGGATACGCTGTTTGCAAAGGGACTGATAGAGAAGACGGGAGTGAGTGTGGTTCCTGGGGAGCATTGTTTTGGAGATGGAGAAGATGGGGACCTTAAGGGATATGTGAGGATTTCGTTGGGCTTGGAGGAGCAGCAACTGAGGGATGGCCTGACTGAGCTGGAAAGCTACCTGAATGGACTTGACTGAGGGGATAGCGTCTAGGTGACGTGGATAGCATTTGGTGCGACGTGGAATGGAATCACAAGGGGATGTGTAGATGTCACATGTGATATTCGGCGCGTGAATTCAGTATTAGTTGCAAAGGGTGTGCTGATCTCCCTTGGACCAGTCATACTGACCTAGTTTCTCAGAGTATCTTCCCTTTCCTAGAAATAGATATTTTACGCCCAGGTGAAGTTCCCTGTTACGTACAAGGTAGGCAGGTAATTTGCTTTATGCTTGAGTTTCTATGGCTGACAAGTAATTGCCTCATGCTCGAGTAATATTTCACCATCGAGTTCGAGATGATATTAAAATGGTCAGTCTGGAAAGCACTTGATGTTCTCAAGGTGCTGGACTGAGAAATAGCGAACCGACAATGGCGAATCTACAGATAGCAAGGGTGAGGATGGGTGTGAGGATGAAGTGCATGAGACTTTACTTGTGAATGGTCCAAAGCCGGATCAATTCAACAGGAGGTCTAAAGCTAGAATTATTCGACAGGATCAGCATTTCCTAGCTGATATCGTCACAGAAGTGACGAAAACCAGACGAGCTGTGGTACTCAGCGAAGACGATCGGCCAATGATTCCAGCGGAGGATGACAAACAGTCCAAGTCAAGAGGGCCTTCGCTAAGCATGGCGCAAGCTCCAATTGACGCCTGCTTCTTGTCGACGATACGACCACCGCGCTCACCCCACTCCCCGCCCGGCCCGGCGAGCAGAAGAAATGGAGATCATAAACGTCGACGAGCCCAAGCCACTTTCACGCCAGCGAGGAGGAGGAGGAAATCGAGGGCGGAGAGTGGGTGTTAGGCCGGGTAGTAGATTGAACTATCCGCATCCCCAGCCTGGGCATGAATCTCCTCTCCAGCGCATTTCCGAAAGCAGCCCTGCCGGGGAGTTCTTCAATAACTGTTTAGACTGGGCTGGTGGCCGGGCGGTGCTTGCCCTTGACACAGTGGAAGATCATGAAACAACACAAAGCGCCCAATCAGCCAAGTTTCAGCCTTGCCATATCCACGCCCATTCTGTATATTGGTATGCCGGGATACCCAAGCCTGACCGGAGCGCGGCAGCACCGCGCCGCTCTTTGGGCGGTCAAAATAGGCAAACGTGCGTGGAAGTGTCATCTCTCAACCGTTGCGGCTGTTAAGGAGGCGCTGGTGCCTTTGGCTAGTGGTTGATGTTTGCCACACTGTACCTCAACATCTCAACGGGCGATGAAAAAGCCAGGATTAACTGTTATCGTGTTTGCCCTTACAAAACTCCACTGGAGATCATCCTAACGCCTCTGGGGTGGCTCATGTCCCCAGTGTTGTTGTCTATTACCTTGCCGAGGGTTCCTCAAGATTGATGAGATCCGCTGGAGGGAACCTTTACAATCATGTTGGGATAAGAAAGGGCAACAATGCCTGACCACACACATACACATGGCAGGGGAGATTGGGGCCGGGATTGTGAAAATTAGAAATGGATTTAAATTAAACCAAAATCAACGCTTAGTTAGTCACCACCCAGACCGGCCATCCTAAGTGGTGAGTTGGTAACTGTGAAAGGGGAGAGATTAAAACATCAACGCAAGGCCCAACACACGCTCTCTCATTTCCTTTTCTTTTTCATTACCATCCCCTTTCATTCCCTATCATTACCATTTACCGTTAACCTTTTTCTTTTCCATTTCCCATTTCCCATTACCGTTTTCCATTTTTCCTTTCCTTTCCTTTCCATTTCCCTTCTCTTACACTTGGTGGATTTACATTGCCACACACCCTTTACATTTCGAGCAATCCTCCACGGCGATAAAGCTAACCGTCTCCATCTCTAGGGTCCTTCCACAGTCTCCCCAGACTTTTAGCGGTTTCCCTTGCTTTTCCAACTCCCGGTTCTGGTCTTGGAGTTTTTGGCAGAGCTCTTTCTTTCCGGCCTTTCTGTCGGTTTCGTGCCCAGAGGGACAGTTGGCCATTGTGGTTGTTTGTTCACACATTCTGTCTTTTCTCTTGTGCTTGTGTGTGTTTTGTCTGGCCGTTTGATGCCTTGCAGTGTAGTGCAGTGCGGTGAGGTGCGATGCAGTAAGTGGGGCCGAACAGAGTGCCGGTAGTTGCCCGGAAGTAGACCGGAAAGAAGCCGGAGAGGTCCGGAAGGGCACGGAAGCGTGCCGGAAGAGTGTCGGAGTGTGCCGAAAGAACGCCGATAGAAGGGGGCCGAGTTAGACTGACTGGAAGAAAAGAAGCGGAGATAAAGTCAGCAGACTTGTGGTTCTAATTACGCGTAGCAGTGGGAATCCTTACTCGAACCTGATGCTTTGACAAAAAAAAGAGGGAAGTGAGAGGTACAACTCAAGTGACCCGGCGTACGTAATCTCGTGAGGCAATGCAAATTGAAAACTGTTGATGTTGGTCAAATCTGGTGTTTCCGTGGGATGGTGTTCCGGTGTTCCGGTGCGAGGGAGGACAAGAACAAACACCAAGTGGGTATGTGTTGTGTTGCTTTGCTTTGCTTGCTTAGCTGCTAGCTGCTAGCTCGTGAATTTGACTGGGTGAGAGTTTGTGTTGCTTGCTTGCTGTGAATTTCAAAATCCCCAAAAAAAATTAGCGAAGCAGAACTGGGGTTTATATATATAACTGGCCAGAGCGAGTCAAGGAAACACAAAGTGCGTCTAAATCGGTGCGAGAATGAACGGGTCTTTGAGACACTTTAAGTTGCCTCCTGTGAGATGGGCTACATGGAATTTCTCCGACAAGAGATGCGGCATCGCCGAGACTGCACTACCCAGGATTTCAACCATGACACGCCTATCTGGATCGTGAGCGGGAATTCGTGTGTGAGTAGCCGTGGTTTGGTGGTTGATGATCGAGCAGTAACCAGGGACTCAGATATACGAAGCCCAGATGACCAGGCTTGAGTGAGATCGGTAAACGCTTAAAGTGAATCATATCGAGATCTTGAGCTTGTGTGTGATTCCATTCGGAGGTGGATATGCGGAGGCACGGGTATGATGGTGTTCTGAGTCACAGACAAACCGATAAGGGTAGGTTGGGCGAATCCAGGATCTGAGATGTAAATGTAAAACTAAGCAAAGGTACGCAAAGGGGAGTCAACACCAAGAATCGCCAAAGAAACCGACACGGAACAAGAATAGTGCCCCTGAACTCCAACCGCCCATAGCCGTTCCGATGCCGCTCCGAGATGTAGCTATACCGCGCATCATGTAGCACAGCACATGACTAGCATACATATTCACCCCAATATGGGTTCAAGGCTTGGGAGGCCATCGGCTGTCGAAACGATAATCCCTACTTGCCCTTTGTTCGCTCACCCCTGCTTTTCTGGTGAGAGATTCATCCCATGAAGGCGGTCCTTCAGGATCTACCTCAACTTTGCTCCCCCTTCCTTCTTGACTCCCTGAATTTGACCCGCGTGACCTTCCCTGGCCCTTTTTCTGTCTTCATCCCCACGTTTCAATTTCATCTGAGAAACCCCCTCAGAACTCTCTGGCTGTTGATATTCTTACTACTAGGTCCAATATAAATGCCAACCCCCCGCCAACGCCAACGCCAACGCCAACGCCAACGCCACCGCCAACGGCAACGGCATCACCAATGGCAGTGACAAATCGAACACGCCTAGGTTAGGTTAGGTTAGGTTAGGTACCTGGCTTGCCGGTTCCAACCTCGACTCTGCCGCAGCTCCAGTTCCAGCCCAGCGCCCCAACTCCGGATGCCAACCCCCGCATCTCCGTGCCCGCGGTTCCCGCGTTCCCACCTCCGGCAACTTGAACGTCCGCAGCTGACCTCCCGCATTCCCCGCAAAAAGATGGCGCTTGGGTGTCCCCCGGCGTTGGGGCATGCGTTTTCGGGGGAGAAGCAATCCGTGTGTTTTCAAAAACAATTTCCCCGCATCCATTTCAGTTTCCTCGTCTCGTCTCGGGGGAGATCTGGCCTGGTCTAGGTCTGGGTCTGGGGACCATGGAGTATTCCCGTACACTTCTGTTCTGTAACTAATATATATATAATTTACCTGGAAATGTCTCCCCCCCCCCCCAACAATAACAACGTAGACGGTGGTTCCGTCTGCTGCCCGGTGAAACCGCCCACGCCAGTGGGTAGTGGCCAGTGACAGTGGTTGTGGCGAGAGACAGCAGACTGTAAGGGTCGGGTTGCTAATATTGGGATCAAAGTCAGGTGGTGGTGGTGGTGGTGGTGATGGTTCGAAAAGTTAACTTGACTGTCGAGAACACACCAATGACGTCGAAGATTAGCGTGGATACCTATTTACTTGGACAAGATATGCTAATTGTAGAAATCTCCGAGATTTGGTTATCTCTCCCGAAGCTGACAGCAGAAAAAGACATGTCAGGTTAATCTATATATACGTCCAGTGACGAACTGGTAGTTTACTCTATATCTAGACAGCTTTTGTCTAGCTACATCTGGTTGTAGAGCCCATCTTGACATGGAGTAGGAAGAATTGATATGCTGCGGGACGATGCTGAGATGTGCTGGCTTAGGTACCTACCTTACCTACCCTACCTACCTACCCGATCTGATCTGACCTGATCAGTAAATTGCTTCAAAGCCAGCTAAACTCTTGGCTTGGCTTGGCCTGGATCTTTCTTTCTTTTGACACTTGTTTCTCTTCTTCCCTTTTGTTTTCTTATTCGATTCGTATCCTCATCAGTTCCATTGGTCCTCTGGCAGGTCAGATCCGCGAATCCTGTGTCTCTAAAGACTAGACGTCTTCGAATTCGTCGTGTGAGAATGACTGAGATTCGTCGTGTGTGGCTTGGGGGTCCGCGTTGTGAATTCATGTTGTGACACTGGTTGAGTGCTTGACTGAATCAGGAGTCTTCCAGGTAAATATCATGGCGTTGGGACGAGCTTTTGATCTCTACGGGTTTTAGCCATGGCGCTTGCTGCTGCTTGGCTTGGTGGGTTGAGTCTTCGGGGTTAACAGTATATATATATATATATATATATATCTGTGTATCGGGATGGATGGATGGATATGAGGTGGCCCAGCCGCTGAACTTTGGTGGCCTGCACCGGTCTGTGAAGCTATCTCCTCGCCAGGTTTTCACCGGGTGTCATGATGTCAACAGAGACGTCAGTACCAGCCCAAGCAACGGCGAAACAGCATCTCAAAATAATATCTCAAAATAGGATCTCGACCCTAAGACCTTTCGCCACATAACTTTGGGTGTCATAAGAGCGCTATAAGACGGAGATGGGGCACAACAACCGGAGAAACAGCTATTATGCTCCGTTAGGTCTATTCTAACACGGAAACTGAGAGCTGCAGACTGCAAGAGAACCCAATCACCAGGACACTTGAACTGCAAACTGCCATTAGGACAATAGCCACATCTCCGAGTTCATCGAGTTCCACACCTTTCCACCGTTCACTAGAAAATGATGGCGGTGAGATGGCCATGGTTATCGTTGGATGCGTGCTTGGTGTTGTCCAAACTCAAACATCGAGACTTTCTCTCATTTTCCCCTTCATGCTTTAATATTTCCATCGAGGCCTAGAAATGCCCTCCTGTGTTCGTCTTTGGGCGGTGTTGAGGTCAACTGCGGCGTCATATGGACGTCAAGCCCTAAGGACTACGAAGACATGCCACCACGGTGACACCCTGATATGTTGTCCAAAAAGTACCTCACAGCTCGAGACGCAGCGCAAGGGCCAACCTGCCAGGGATTCCCGTCTTATGAATGACGGAATGTAAGGACTTAAAATTTCAGCCATGGGCTACATATTTGCCTCAACGCCTCGAAACAGCTCGCCTGCTGTTTGCTTAGTACAAATCCGTGACGCCCTCTACCCTATCCATGCCATGACACGCCTCCGAATGACTCCGTTACCTGTTGCGATTCACCGAAAAACGCCTGACCATAACCTCGCGAATCGCGTACTTCTTCAAAACGGCCGTGAGTCCGCCCTTCCGCATCGCCTCGTCAAAAACCGAGGGTGGCGGTATGTCAACGTACACCAGAACCAACCCTTTGAGCACATGTGCCATTACACGGTTAATGCCCATCAACCATGACCATGTCTTCTGTGGCTCCTCATGCTCCACGTTTTTCCATCGCTCATCGGAAAACGAAGGCATGATGATTGCGCCTAGATGGCTATGGTTATATGCAGGCCCTCGTTCGTACAGAAGCAAGTCCACCCCAAACTTCATGCCAGGGCGAGGGACCCAGCCAAGGGAACGGAAATGATGATATACAGCATAGTCTACAAGGAAAGGATCCTGGGGTCGAAGACTGTTTAAGCTTGACCCTACGTCCAGAGGAGGGAAGTAAGAGTATGCCCGGAAAAGAGTCAGCAGATCTTTGGTGGGAATAGGGGCCTGGGTCACGGGATCCACTACCGAGAGAACCCCCAGAGAGAAGACCAAGAAGAAGGCCTCGACCGGCGCCAGTTGGTAATGCTCCTTGTTCTCAACTTCTCCCGGGGTGCCAAACTCCAGTGTTGGGATAGGCGCAGACACTTGCGTCGGTTGTACAGAAGAAGGAAAGGGGCTCGCTACGCCGTTGGGTACCACGGGGAGCGCCGGTTTGGGTGCGTTTATGGTAGAGTGCCTGGGGCTTGGGGGGTCATGATGCTGAAATGTGGTTGACTCAACCGTAGAAGAGAAACGAACGCTCTTTCGTCGCTTGAGAGGTTCTGGCGCCGTGCCTGAGGGAGCTGGCTCCGAGGCACCGCTCGTTGACCCTACCGATGGTGTAGGTGACGAAACTCCATTGGCGATTCCGTCCATGGTCTTCGTGTGACCGCTGGCGCTAGCCTTGTCCAACGGGGCACTCGCCTCGCGCACACGCTCGTTGGAATCGTTAGTCAGCTTGGCCGGTGTGGCATGACCATTGACGGGCTTGTCACCACCGTGACCATTTGGTTGGGGTGCCGGCGCGGCGTCATTGCGTCCCACTGCTGAGATGGTGTCATCCAGTGAGTTTGGAAGGGCCAGCAGCTCAGCGGGCCCAACAGGAGCCGGCAGCTGCGAGAACTTGAGCACGTTATTAATAACTGGCTTCGCTGGTCCCGCCTGTGAGTTTAGAGACCCCAAAGACTGTGATTGCTGCGGGGCCGAGATCCCAATCACTGACTCGACCAATGAGGTCGAGTGTTCTGTTACTTCCACTGGACCCGCCAGAGGCTTCGGCTCCGTTGGCAAGGGTTTTGCAACCACATCTTCGGGCGTTTCGGCGTTTGCTCTTGCCTCTGCCAATCTCTGTTGCTCGAGTGCCTCCAGTTCTGTCTTTGCTCGTTCCCATTTGGCAAGTCGCCTCGCATCACGCCTTGACTCGGTGCGCTGTTCGCTGACATTGCTTGCCTGCCCTCGGCGACTCAGTTCCCGCTTCAGCCAATTTGGCTCGCTGCGACTGAGACTTCCCTTCCCGAAGAATCCATGATCCCAGAGAGTCCGAATCGATAGAGGGTTGGTGATGTGTACCGAACGTGTTGCTGGGTCCCAGACCCCGCCGTGGATAACGGACGGCTCTGCTGGGGGCGGAAAGAACACCTCCTTCAGCCATGTATATGCCAGTTGGATCAGAGACACTCCGTTGGTGGGATGAAAGGTTGGGCAAGGAATAGTTCGTATCGGTATTGGGAGGTAGCCGTTATAATAGGGGTTTGATGGCGAGGTCAGTGTCGTTGACGGCGGCGGCGCCCATGCTGCCCCAGCGGTCGCCTCCCCAAGCCTGGCCGTTGCCGGAGTTGTTTGGCTAGGTTGGAACATGTCTATTCCCTATCATGTCGCGCTGTGAAGGGTCAGCTTCGTTCAGATACGAACATCCAAACCATGCAGAAGCTGGAAATCATCTTGCTCAGATACCGTTGTAGTCTATGATGGGCATTCACCGAGCATGCACTGAAGCATATTTGCTCTAAGCGCCATGAGTGGAATTGTTGTCATCACCGCAAGGGCCAGCGAACAGCAGGACTTCCATGCTGTTTCTGGAGAGGTTATATCGAGAGGGGGAAGGGGTTGGTTGCTCACTCAATTGCGGGATATTCCACCCATTTGCTCCAGGAAGCGCGGAAGGATGTGGCCATCCAGCATAGCATTCAGCGATTCCTGGAGCCTAAATACGCATTTGGTGTGCTCGTGTGTGCGTGAGGCAGATAAAATTTTTGAAGTTGTCGAAGAGTCATGGCATGGGCATGGAAACAAAATGTCAGAGCTTTGTAGCAAAAACCAAAGTGGGGCAGTGGGGCAGAAAAAAGCTCGCACCAACTCAGGGTCAGATGCTTGTCTCGCAGGGGCCTGAGAAAATGTGCTGACCCCGGCACCAGCCGACGATCCTTGGCTGTTTCCCGAGATCACGCAGAATTCCGAACTATCCGCTGCCAGTCAGCCTTCAGCCCATTTGCACAAAATGAAAATGTCAGACGCGGGCCCGTGGTAGCTAATCTTCCCCTATGGAATTGGGTTTTCCGTCGCGTCAGACTGTTAGTTGCGGTCTGGTTTTTCGTCTCGTTTCTCAGCTTCGTCCTTTATTCACGGCGCCTCAATGACCCCCGACGATGTCGCAATGTCGGTAGCGCTGCAATGCGTGGCTCTGGTGTGCCTCATCTGGAGCTGTTTCGTTTACGTGGTGCAGTGCGTTGGCATCTACAAAATGTAGGATTCGACCTGGCCCGGGACCTCGTTCCAACGCAATCGCTGACCGCACTCCGATCCCAGCTTCCGTCACCACTCCTCGCCTCCCCCAGACCCCGTTGCGCCGTCGCTCAAGGGAGATGAGGTCCCCCATATCACCGTGATTCGACCCGTAAAGGGGGTGGAGATCGGACTCTATGAATGCCTCGCGTCGACTTTCCGCCTTGCGTACCCCCGGTCCAAGCTCACCATCTACCTCTGCGTTGCCTCAGCCGATGACCCGGCATATCCGATCCTCCAACAAGTTGTCGCCAACTTCCCAGGCTTTGACGCCAAGGTTCTCGTAGAAGAAGATGATCCCCTTCTTCATGGTGCCGACGGGCATGTCAACAACCTCGGTCCGAACCCAAAGATCCGAAATATCAGTCGCGCATACCGTGAAGCTAAGGGTGATGTAATTTGGATCGTTGACTGCAATATATGGACCGCCAAGAACGCCGCTGGGCGGATGATAGACAAGCTATATGGCTTCAGGCCAGGAGGCGAACGGACCACACCCTACAAGTTCGTTCACCAACTCCCGCTTGTGGTCGACATCGACACGTCAAAAGGCGAGGAGGCGGAGACACTCTTGCCGGTCGGCAGGGAATCTTGTCCGGACGTGGAGGCAGCGCCCGGACTTGGCGGGCGTCTGGAGGAGATGTTCATGGCCACAACTCACGCAAAGTTCTACAGCGCCATCAACACGGTCGGCATCGCCCCCTGCATCGTAGGAAAGAGCAACATGTTCCGCAAGTCGCACCTCGAACGGTTCACAGATCCTTCACAAAACCCGATCCTCTCGGCAACTGACGCTTCCCGCGGCCGCGGCATTGACTTCTTCTCGTCGTACATTTGCGAAGATCACCTGATCGGCGACCTCATCTTCCGATCTGCGCTTCCCGGGTACAAAAACCATGGCCTAGTGTTCGGCGAGCTTGCCATCCAACCTATGTCGGGGATGTCAGTTTCTGCCTATATTGCCCGCCGTGTCCGTTGGCTGCGCGTTCGGAAGTGGACTGTTCTTGCGGCGACGCTAGTTGAACCAGGTGTTGAGTCGTTTGTGTGCTGTCTCTATTTCTCGTTTGCGTTGACCACGCTGAATTGGGTTCACGACATGTTTGGCATTCCTCAGACGTGGCGGGCCATGGCTGCGATATGGCTTTTCATGGTGACGTGGTGGATGATAATCGACCGTGCTTTCAGCGGCAAGCTCCACATGTGCCAGAGCGTTGAAGTTAACGAGGATACACCCTCGTTTGCTCGCGGTACGGCGCGGCCGGGCGGTGTTAAACGACGGCAATTCTCGGAGTGGTTTTTAGCCTGGCTTGGGAGGGAGACGCTGGCTCTGCCGATCTGGATCCGGGCAGTCCTGCTGGGCACCACTGTAAGCTGGAGGGGAAAGAAGTTCAGGGTTCGTATGGATATGAGTGTGATAGAGATTGGAGATGGGCAACCCCTTTTGCATCAAGCATCGACATCAGCATCAGCATCGGCGGTCAAAGGATCAGCCACGCCGCGATCGCGAAGCAAGGATCGCGTAGACTAATGACCTTACATAGACGGATGGATGACGGACTATGACGAGATAGACCTAATGGGTAATACGGTGCGAGACATTGCATTCTGCTGCTGGGTCGAGATTCCCAGGGGAGGGGGTGAGACATTCAGGGGCTAATCAACAGACACGGGTCTTTACAAAACAGAGCGCCGATACCTATCGATATCGACGGATTGAAAAGAATTAAACAGAGTATGTCTTAACCTGTTTTGCAGCAAACTTCCCTCGAGAAGCATGGGTATGGTTTGAGTCCTTTGATCCTTGTCGAAATCGAAAATTACGTAGGCCGTGTTCTCTTCGTATTTGAAGCCACTCAAGGCCTCTCTCATCATGGATCAAAGTATATTGCCGAAGCTGGAAAGCCTTCCGCCAACAAGCTCTCTGGGGTTGGCTTCGACCGTGTCTACAATAGGTAGGTAGGTACACAGTAAATCGGCATTGCCAAATATCACCACCCCGGCCTGCTTCTACCTCGGACTTGCATCGCCCAACTGTGCGGATGCGGGGTATGATGCACCCTTAGGTAACCAACCAACCCCTAAAATATTGTGGGATAGCGTGGGAAATGCCCCTAGATAGATAGGGATTCGCCTTAAAGGGCTGCGTGCAGCTCCCGCTTGCCAAGCAAGGTATGAAGTACTAGTTATACTGTGCGAACGGGGTTTCACGGGTATTTTATCACCCGAGGTGATGCACCGCGAGGTCTCTCACCGCTACATCGTGGGGTATTGAAGTAGTGTAGAAAGCTCCCGACTGTAGTTTCCTTGGACCTTGGGTACCTATCTATGCTAGGACCTTACCCGCCGCGGCCTCGGTCTTCTGAGGGGTGCGGTGCGGTCCTTTCGACCTTCCCTTTCGGGCTTCGGGATGCCATTGAAGGAATTGGCCCACTGCATGACCTATCCAACGAACCATTTTCTTTTTCTTTTTTCCCCAGTGTGACTCGTTGCCGGGGGTTAATTACCTAGTACTTGTCTGGGTTAAAATTGGCCTTCCTAGCTCCGCTTCGCTCTGTCTGGTAGCCTGAGACGCTGACCCGCTGGATATGTATGGGCCTGCATATTGAGCTCTATCGTGTTGCGGCGCAGCTTGAGTTTTTGCTTGTTTTGTTTGCCGACAGGGGGCTGCTCCCCTGCAAAAGCTTGTCGTGCCCGTTGAGTTACACAGAAGCTGGGCGACGCAGTTGGCATAAGAGACCGTAGCCTCCCGTGTCTTGTCTGGGGAATCTTGGCTCGGCTTCGCTTGTCGACTTTCTACCGGTGCTTGCGTCTGCCTGTCTTGCCGTAGGTGTGCTGCTTTGCGTGGACAAGCTGTGGAATACGTTGCGGATACGCGTTCTCAATTTGTTGCCTGACGATCGTCTGGTGGATGTCCGGACCGCCTGACAAGTCAGTTTGCTGATATACAACCCCCTAAACTTGAGACTTCGAGGGACTGCAGTCTTTGCGCCAGGTGATGTAGTGAAAAAAAAACCCATACCGCCCGAATAACCATGGATTTCTCAACATGTCCCGCGGATGACCTGTTTGGGCCAGGAGTTCAGGGGTGCCGCGGCGATTTCGACTTCACCATTCGGTTCGAGAAGATATTCTTCTCCCTCATACCGGCGTCCGTCTTCATTTCTGGGTCTCTGACGCGCATATTGTATCTTCGCACCCGAAGGGCGGTGGTAGTTGGGGGAAGCTTCTTTCGGTATCTCAAATTGGTACGTGTGATACCCTTCTCAGGTTTCCTTGGCCGTCTGTTTACATTTGTCGTCTTAGGCGGCAGTCTTTGTATACGCAGTCCTGCAACTGGGGCTACTCGTTCTCAGCGTCACCAATTCTGGGAAATTCGCCGCCTTCTTCAACGCTTCTGCGGCCCTGACGTTTGTATCATCGGTGTGCATGCTCCCACTATCGTCGTTGGAGCACTCCAGGGCACTGAGACCGTCGTTGCTCTTCAATGGATACCTCTTCCTCACAATCCTCTTCGACGTCGCCCAAACCCGGACTCTATGGCTTGCGTCAGCCAATGCTACCGAAATCTCCTTCGCCCGCCTGTTCACCTCAGCCGTCATTGTAAAGGCGTGTATGCTGCTGTTGGAGTCGGTACAAAAGGCAAGATGGATCATTTCGTGGGATGCCAAAGAACACAGCCCCGAGGAAACGGCCGGACTGCTCAGTCTTGGCGCCTTCACCTGGCTCAACCGCCTGTTCTGGAACGGATACACCAAGATCCTCACCATGGATGACCTTTACCCACTCGACCAGGCCATGGTCTCCGAGACACTCTACGCCGAAGCCGCAGAGGACATCAGCCCGGCAAAGACGCAAGGCAAAACCCACGGCCTCGCCATCGCCTTGGTCAAAGCCCTAGCCGTCCCCCTTCTTCTGCCCGTAGCACCGCGAATTTCTCTCATTGGCTTCTCCTTCTGTCAGCCCTTCCTCATCGAGACGCTCCTCATCCACCTCTCCGAGCCAGCCGAGACAACGGCTGCGAAGAATAACTCGTATGGCCTCATTGGAGCCACTGCCCTGATCTTTACCGGCATTGCCACATCCATGGGCTTCTACTGGTATCTCCAGGTGCGCGCAATGTCCATGCTGCGGGGCGTCCTCGCGGCTGCTGTATACAAGAAGACTACTGAGGCCCGCATCTCCGTCTCGGACGACTCGGCGGCCCTTACGCTGATGAGCGTCGACGTGGAGCGCATTATCCGAGCATGGACCTTCGGGCAGGAGTTTTGGTCCAATACCATCGAGGTCGTAGTTGCTTGCTACCTGCTTTCGCGGCATCTCGGGCTGGCATCGCTTGTGCCCATGGGCGTTGTTATATGCTGCGCCGCAGTGACAGCCATCTCGGCGAGGTACGTCGGCCCGCGCCAAAAGTTGTGGATGGACATGATCCAGAAGCGCGTTGGGCTCACGTCCAACGCCATTGCGCAAATGAAGCAGCTCAAGATCTCGGGTCTGGCCACGCCCGTCGAGGAAGCCATTCAAGCGATGCGGGTTGAAGAGCTCAAGACAGGGAACAAATTCCGGCAGTTGTTGACCGTGGGTGTGATCTGCGCCTATGTGCCCGTCTGCCTCTCTCCTGTATTGACCTTCGGTATTGCGGGCAAAACCCTAGACATCATCACCATCTTCACGTCCTTATCGTATATCTTCCTCCTCTGCAACCCCATGTCCAACCTCCTCATGGCGGTTCCGACTTTTGTCGCGTCCTTTACCTGCCTGGCTCGTATCCAGAAGTTCCTCGAGGCAGACACCCGTGTCGACTTCCGTGAATCTTCTGCTGATGCCGCACAGTCTCAAAGCGTTCCGGAGGAGAAGAGCGGTGGCGGCGAAGACACCGCAGCTGCGATCCCTCGTTCATTGGGTGTCAACATCAACTCGGGCAACTTCGGATGGGAGGCTGATAAGCCCGCTCTCCAAAACATCGACATGAACATCCCG
>Ga0247760_1001135_pt1 | contig 26156 bp, 16 predicted proteins | sample UWRJL171409R4_FD_179936 | JGI IMG/M metagenome (GOLD analysis project Ga0247760, IMG submission 179936) | Plant litter microbial communities from Arlington Agricultural Research Station in Wisconsin, United States - UWRJ-L171-409R-4 | ecosystem: Environmental > Terrestrial > Plant litter >... | reverse complement strand
GTAAAAAGGGGATGCACCCGCAGTAAAAAGGGGATGCACCCGCAGTAAAAAGGGGATGCACCCCCATCAATTGCCTTATAAAAACTATACTCACTTATTCACCTGCCACGGAGAGGATCCTGCCAGCGGCCCCTTATAACGCTGACCGAAACCCAACATACCGATGCATATCGGCAAACTCACCTTTGTCCTAGTCAACCCAAAACTCAGTAACACTCCCACAATGTACAAACGGGCGGCCTCTTTGCAATTGTCCTGTCAAGAGAAAAAAGAAGGAGGGCAATCCCCGCTTGTTGTGACTCCCCCCGCAGCGACACGGCAACGGTAGAACAGGTACCTTGCATACCCCGTCCAACCTGCCAACCGTCTTGTGCCCGATCAAACACCCGATCTGTCAACCGAGGTTCTCAATTGCCTGGAATTTCCTCTCTTGAGTAAAATGGTCGAACAAGCGGCGAATACTCCTGACCGGCACTCGGCGGCCTCCCCTTGGTACGAAAAGAGAAGAGCCCCAGTCCCCGATTCACTACCATTCTCCACAACTTTGTTCCGTTTTCGACACCCAGCTAACCAGCAATCCCTCTGGCTCTTGAGCCCTCACAATGAGAACCCTCTTCCTCTTGGTAAGCCAAACCCCCATTCCAATCCATCACCCCTAACTCTCCCAGCTCCCCCTCGGCACCCTAGCCTCCGCACAGGGCACCACACAAACGCGACTCCAATGGGACGGCCCCATCTACCCCTCCGACCGCAACAGCACCCTCTCCCTCTTCGGCGACGACATCAACGACATCTGGAACCAAGTCTTCGCCCTAAACCCCACCTTCGACCCCTTCATCCCGCCGCCCGACTCCATCACCACATCGATGCCCACCCTCCCCTTCTCACGACGGCTCCCTCACCTGCGGCAACGCCCTCGAGATGGCCACGGGTAACTACTACTCGTATAAGCACCTCCTCGACCTCAGCGGCACCTGGCCCATTGAGGCGAACCAATGCCTCCGCCTCGGCTGCACCGAGACGTCTGGAAGTTCTTTTTATCGAAAAAGGACGGAGATAGGCATTCAATGGCGTTCCGGAGTTGGTAAAGCTTTCGAAAGGCGTTAGAGGCGTCGTGGAATAAGCAGGAGATAGAGGACTTGGCAGCCACCCTCCGAGACTTCAGGGGCGAGATCTAGTTTCGTATGTTGCATATGTTCTGGTAAGAACCACGCATATCTATTGCTGAGCGTCCTCTATCACAGCCAGCTCACACCTACATGCGCACAGTGGTTCACTCAACGACCTTGCATCGCAACAGTCGCATGCTTCTCAGGAGCTCGCGCAAGCCACCCATCTTATCCTGGAGGGCTTTCTCCACACTCGCGACAGTTTGGCAACACAGCTCTAGAAACAGGCTGAAAGACTTTTGCAGATCCAGGAATTTCAGAGATCCGGCTCGGTGCTAGATGTCCAGAAGGAGGAAAACTTCTTCCAGGGCACCCTTGGCCGCGTCGGGACATTTCAGGCGCCCCGATTCGATGAAAACTCGGATGCTACTTTGGAAGAAAGCACTCGCCGAGATGGGCAAATTCAGGAAGAGCTACGCCTACTCCTGATCGAGAATGGGGTCCTGGGTAACCTGTCCTTCATATCGTCTATCGGTAGGCAGGAAAGCGTTGAGCTCCCACATCGCGACACATTCAAGTGGATATTCGACAATTCCAAGACATCGGGAAGACGCTGGGACAGCTTCGTCGACTGGTTAGAGACTGGGTCTGGAATCTATTGGATCAACGGCAAGGTTGGATCAGGCAAGTCGACGCTAATGAAGTACATCTCCGAAGATTATCGCACGAAGGAGGCGCTCGCAGAATGGGCTGGCGCCACAGCACTTGAGACCTCTGGGTTTTTCTTCTGGAATAGCGGAGATGAGAATCAAAGATCGCAAGAAGGCCTTCTCAGGTTTCTTTTATTCGACATACTTGGACGGCATCGCGATCTACTCCCCACCATTCTCCCCGACGAGTGGGATGCCTGGACAGCACGAGCCACCGCACTCATCGGCCACCAGCTACCATAGAACTTCCCACACCTACCCCCTGAGCCTGGGCCCTGGACCATTGAACGGTTGAAACGAGCATTTGGGGATCTTATACACCATCTTCGTCTTCGGGGAAAGGTCAAGCTATGCTTGTTTATCGACGGGTTGGATGAATACGGCGGCGACCACTGGGATCTTATCGACCTTTTCCAAGGGCTCGCTAAGTTTCCCAATCTCAAGCTGTGCCTCTCCAGCAGACCTCTGATTGCCTTTTGCACTGCTTTTGACACACTCCCGGGGTTGAGGTTGCAGGACCTAACCCAAGGCGATATCCGTCATTACGTGAGGTGTCGGCTTCATTGTGACCAGTACAAGCTCTCAAGGAGGTACTCGGCCGAGGCGCAGGCATTGGAGGCAGACATCGTGGCGAAGGCGCAGGGTGTTTTTCTATGGGTGAAGCTTGTTGTGGCATCGTTGGCCAAAGGGTTGTCTGACTTTACCCGCTTATCCGACCTTCGGAGGAGAGTCGATCACCTTCCAAGCGACCTTGAAGATCTCTACGCTCATATGCTAGAACGTGTCGCCGATCCATTCTACCGCGAGCAATATTCGCAACTCTTTCAGATTTTCCAGGCCGCTCGGTGGACCTCTCACCGTGGGCCTACCCTATTGAGTTTGTCCTGGGCTGAGGACGAAGAACCCGACCTGGCGGAAACAGCACCAATACAGCCGATCAGCCATGACGAAATACTCGAAAGGTGCCAAATCATGGACTCCCGTCTGAAGAGCATCTGCGCCGGGTTATTGGAGTCAGTCACGACACGGTTTTCATCCATCGCACCAGACGCCAAGGTCGTTTTCCTGCACCGAACTGTATCTGACTGGATCTCCAAACCAGATGTATGGGCCAACATCCAACAGCACACCACTGAGTCGGATTTCAGTCCGAATCTATGCATGCTCAAATCGTGTGTCATGCAACTCAAAGGCTTTGACTCGCACCTGTCCGCACTGGATATGAACGTCGTCACTGAAAGTTTGAAATACGCCCGGGCAGCCGAGGCAGATCTGGGCCGCGGTTTTCCAAAGCTTCTCGACCAGTTGGACGTCGTCGTGTCTTACCATTGGCGTTTTAGCAACGCTAATGCTCATTATGATAGGAACTCTTCGATGTCACCCAAGGGAGGAACGGCACAAACGCACACAGCAAAACACGCAGGGTCCTTGAGCGAATTTCTTGCAGCGGATGCAGCTCTTCCATGGAGATCTGCTGATGCAAGCGTACATATCGAAAACCTAAGTCTTCAGCCCAAAAGTTACCAGCATCAACAAAGGCGCAGGATAGCCGGTGATAGCAGCCTCTTCAGTATTTCAGACAATAAGGAATATTGCGATGATGAAACGATCGTCAGCCATAGTCACCGTTCCGAGGGAGCACCAGAGTTTGTGGCTAAGGATGGCCATCTACATCACTGGTCATACAGCGTCGAAATACCTGGCATAAACGCCAAAAGCGATGCCAACTCCTTCTACGCCCTCGCCACCAATCTCGGACTATCCTACTACATTGCCGCTAAAAGTCTGTCTGGCATGATTTTTGATCAAGATGTCAATGTTCATCTTCTCCAGCACGCTCTCTCAGCAGAAAGTGGCGGTGCGCCTAACCCCCAATCCATTCGAGACATCTTTGAGTCTGGGACGAACCCAAACCTGGCGTATTGCGGCATCACCCCCTGGCACGCTGTGCTGACCAGCGCAGCATCACACTTTACAACTCAAAACAATCCGATATCCTCAAGCACATGGGAAAGAAGCGCCGATGCGTGGGCGGATATCCTGGAAATTTTTCTCCAATATGGTGCAGATCCTACCACAGTCACGGACCATCATCCGACGTTACCTGGCCACCCAAAACTTACACCCATAGCCGTGATTCAAATGCTGCCGGAGACTTTGGCGGCGAGGTCCACGGCGCTGGGACTGCTTGTCTCAAGCAGCCAGGAGACTTGGGAACGAAAAGCGGGGAGTAGAAGGACACGGGAGATGACCGCTACGGGCGGAAATGCTGGCTTTGATGCGACTTCTGTTGACAAAAGTGAAGACACAAAGAAAGCAAGAATGACTGCTGCAGTTGGATGGCTGGGCTGGATTGTTTCATGGATTCCGTCATGATACATTGATGGTGTATTTAGACGTCGTGCGTTGAGCCATTTGGTGTGCGCTTACTTTTCGAGGGACGTATGACCGAACGTTGCTTTGACATGAAGAATCATGTCGTCCTGAGGTGGATTTGGAACGCTTGTCAGAATGCAGACATCGGTCCCTCCTCGGGCACTATTTCTCATCACCCATTCACATCTCAAAGGGCTTTTATCTGATAATACTGGGAACAAATAACACCAGAGAGTGCTCTACCTATAGCGACGACCTTCACCCTCGCCTCGGTCGCTCTCGCATCTCCCGCATCCAAGAGCCGTAGCCGTAAGGTCGATATCGTAGACCCAGCAGAGCCTGGAAGCATGGGACCACAGGCCGGGGCCCCCGCCAGCTTGGAAGGCCCAGACCCTGGCCTTCGGAGTTTTCTTCAGGTGCCATGTGTTAGGTATGTTACCAGCCGGTAAGCCAGCCCAATACTCCCAAGTCCCGCTCCGTGGGGTTGGCTGATTAAGATCCGAGTACATGTGACCTTTTCCAACGAGTGTGGGTGTAGGGGTGAGGCATTTGCGGGAAGAGAAGTCTTTGGATGGGTTGGGCATGGAAATTCGAGAATCCTTTCATGTTGTTTTTCCGACTCGGGGAATTCTTGGTTGAAATGAACACACACTTTCATCCCCTTGAAGCATGGGAAGGTGGTTAGAAGAGTGTTTATATAGCTGAGAATTTGAACCGTGATGGTATCCAATGTTAAAGTTGGTGTCTCCTGAAGACTGTGTGATGTTTTAAACTTTTGAACCGGGTTATCTCGTGATGAAGGTCAACGTTACTTCGCTTCTCTTCTCGCTCCCTATCCTCGCTCGAAGATGAAAAGCTTTGCCATCTCAACCGCCGACTCTAAGACGACGTAGATACACGTCACGGCGGAGGCGCCACCAACCAATGTATAATGGCTCCTGCGAGCGACAGATGTCGCACCCTTTTACTACCTTTATACGGCGCGCGGCGGGATGCAAAAGGCGCTTGACGTCACAAACGACGGCGGTAGGAGCTGCAGCATCTCTCTTCAGCTCAGCGACACAGGCATCGCTGTCGGGAAGTATTGGTGCTCGCGTGCGCCATTGCTTTTTCGTTATGGGTATAAGGAGGAGGAAAAACAACCAAGAGGCGCGGTGGGGGCGATGGGCCGGCATGTTGAGGATGATACCGCTACAAACGGAACATTGTCTGCGCCTCCCAGCTATGATCTGGTAGCCGGGCACCACCGGGCCGCCGAGCTTGCCGGAAGCTGGGAGCAGGCTCCGCTGGTGGAACTTGCGGTGGTTGAGAGGGCGCCTGGAGAGCTTATGGATTGAAGTTGTCCGTGGTGCCCCAGAACTGCATGGCAAAGATCTTGACGTTGCAGTTGGCCTTGTGAGCCTCCTCGCGCGCTTTCTTGGCTACTGCCGGATCAAGATTTGGTCGTGGATTAGTGGACGAACTACTGGGTTAATAGCCAGGCGCCTTATACGGAATTTTGGCTACCATGGGTTGGTGATGTAAGTGATGGCGAACTTGAGGTGGATGGTAGTGAGGAGGAAGAGGTGGGTAGGGGAGGAAGATGGCTTTGATGACGAGGATATGGACATCGGCGATGAGTGGCATGGTGGTGATAACGGGGAAGATGACGAGGAAGATAATGATGGAGAAGATGATGCCTGACATTTGGATCCTACAATTTCCCGCCATGGTAATCACTAAATCCTTCCCGTCTTCCTGATTCGGTCCCGAGTCCTTTCTAGATGGCAGTGTCGCTAAGACCAGCGGGGTTCAGCAGGGGTCTCTAAACGCGTATCTGCACGACACGACGAGGCGGCGATGTGATTGGTCAATTTTCATGTCTAAACTCTACCATTTGAGTTCCATTCCCTGGGTAGGAAGAGGCTCCCGCGATCCTGATTCCCCGGCGTGACGTTGAGGTTGCGTGCAGATACGGACGGGGGGATACGACGGGCAGGAGATACCCGGGCCGAGGCCGGTGTAATGGCAGACGGCGTTATGTTGGTAACTGTGTGTATAAGAAGCAGCCATCGTCACCAGTTTTATGAACTTGCCTTTGTTCGCCGCCCTCCTGGGCAGAATCATCCCACCATGCAGACCATTTTCTCCGGTCTCTGCCTTGCGGCCTTCGCGTCCGCGGCAGCCAGCTCCAAGATTCGATGGGGTCCCTATCCCAAAGGTGAATTCACTACGACCGTTGCTGTCCAATGCGGTACGCTGCGGGTACCCTTGGACTACACCCAGCCCAACTCTCGCAAGACGCTGGACTTAGAAATCGTCAAGATCCCTGTGGTGGTGTAGCCGTCGCGGGGTAGCATCCAGCTCAACTTTGGGGGACCGGGGGTGCCAATTCGTCAAGATGCGCCCAAGATGCGGACGTCGGGACCAGTGTGTGTAATAAGACGCAGAACAGTTGTCCCGAGACGACGGGGCAGACGCTTATCTACGACCCCGTCGAGAACTACATGAGTTAAAGCTCGGATGCGTGCATGGGTCGGTTTACCGACGGACAGAGGGTGAGGATGTGGGCAGTTTTCGACAGGTACCGGAACGCGGAGACGAGGGGGTAAAGGGGGCCCGAGAAGAGGAGATTGGAGAGCTAAATTTTGGTAAATGTTTATAGTTCTTTCATAATCAGAGCTAAGAATATTATGTTTGTTTCAAGCTTGTTAGCTGAGGAACTGGGATTTTCTATCTTGTAGTTCGCGATCAAAGTGACAGTAAATGCCGCCCCGAACCATTAGGTGGGAAAGACACCCACCGCCGGTCTGTCTATTCCCTGGCCGTTATCAATCTACTTCCCCTCTGCTCCCTCCCCTCGCACGCAAACCCACTACACCCAACCATGTCGCCAGTGTCAGCACACCAAATCAAACCCCTATCCTAATGGCAGCCATATCCCACTTCAGAACCGTAGAAACGAGCCCAAAGAACAAACTCCCCAAATCGTGACCGCAAAATCCGCCTTGGGAAACAGGGCAGTACTATTCCAAGCTTAGAATCACGTGCGTTACGACAGCAGAGCTTAGTAAGGTGCTGAAGGAAGCACGCGAAGGCCTTTAGTGCAGAGCCTATAAGTCACTTACAGTGAAATCAGCACTGCAAAACAAAGGGGTTAGAAGGGCAGTGTCCCATATAACATCCAGTCCTCCGACCACCCAGCCCTTAGGTGCCTGCCTTACGTTCCGACGTGACACTCACTTACAACTGTCTTAACCCCTCTTTGGGTGCGGGCCGTAACAGTTACTTCCGAGGTTGAGAATCTCAGCCGTCCTATGCAATGAGATGGGGCTTCACCAACTGTTGTCACGACGCACAGAAGTACCTTGAAGCATAACCAAGGCATATCAGCATTAAGGGACGGGGCCTTTAAAGTGTATTCGACTATAAGGTAGCGAACGTCGTAGTTTGGTAAGAATTACTGCTTAGGATGTAGATAGCTGGTATGCTATGTGTCCATAATCATTATGCTCAAGCCTGTCATACTCGGTCGATCGGACAGAGGACTCGCCGTCTCGTATCTTTTCCAGAGGGTCTCATCCCGTGGCTACACTACTATTGAAGGATAGTGACTTTAAACCACTTCCATCGTTGGTCTTTTTCCTTGCTGGGCCCAACTGGTCCTTGTCCTTCAAGAGCTTGATTGCTGGTATTTCTTGGTTTGTTTGCGGTTATAACGCAGTGTCTGTATTAGGCTGTTTGAAATGTAAAGAGCATACGATTCGAAATTTAAATGAACCCGCTAACGGTGATTTCTCAGATGGAAAAGAGCAAACCGCAGGTACGTGGTGAAAGCGACCGTGACGTGCAGTGGGGCTAGTGTCCCAAAACTGGGCTTACGATCGTACCCTTGCAACCACACCGCCCCATTTATGGTCACGGTAGCTATAGCTAAAGCAATTTCATTAGACTCACCTTGGCTCAGGCGAACCTCAGTATGGCTCGCCTCTTTCTCAGGATCTGTAACTAATACAGACTTGACCAGAAAAAAGAGCGGGTGTGACTATAAAGGTATCCAGCAGTGCCATATATCAACAATCATTCTCTATTTGGCGAGGGTTAGGGTTAACCGCTGCCCCTTTTCTGATAGCAGGGACTACCACGTGGCCAGTCGCAGGACAATAGAGCAAACAACATAGCAAACTGCTAACGAGTCAAGTGACTGAATCATTGATCTATGGCTCTGCAGAGTGTTGGACGTAGCACACAATCACTTCAGTTCGCTAAACAAGTATTGCAATGGCCTGACAGATCCATCGCAACCCGCCAGCCACGGGACACTCATCTCGAACTATTTTTGATGTTGAGCTATCCAAAGACCACCTATTTAAAGTCGAAGAAGACATCCCTTTTCGAACTAGCTGAAAATTGTCGTCTTCAACATCATCACAGCATCGCTTACCTACGAGGGCTCGCTAGCGCCTTGGCATTTTTGACGTGGCGTTTGTGCACAGCAGCGACACCCAATACACCTGTCGTACCCAAACGCCACGTCAAAAATGCCAACGCACTAAAAATCGGCGCAAAGCCAGCTGGTCCTCCTCTGCATGTGGAGTCCTGCGTGAGGTAAAGACTATTGCCGGCATTCTAGTACGTAGGATCCCATAACGAACCGCCGACAGAGCTAAAATCCATACGGATCCTCGTAGCAGCCACGAAGCTCGCCGTTCGCCAGGCGTTGCGAGGCGAATGGAATGAAGCCTGGGAAACCACCAAACACGGCAGAGAACTCTCAGACTTGGGACGCGACTGGGAAAAGCGATGCTCAGCACACGCCGCGGGAGACACAGAGCGATCAGCTCGGTAACTAGAAAGACCACCAAATAGAGTTGTCGAACGTTCCATGTCATGCAATTTCCCAATCGCCTCCCGACATTCCCTCACGTTCAACCCTTGTTAGAGATGTGCATCATTATCAGAAAGGTGGGTACGATCCACGCACGGAGTGGATCGTGGCCTTGATTGGCAAGCGTGGCGATCACACAGTCGATCAGCTACGATCTGGCGATCTAGTTTATGCAATAGTTGTACTAAAAGATAGACACACAATCAGCAGCTAACGCGACTACCAGGAAGCACGTCATGGCCGATCTGCAGCATACGTCTGCACGGCTGAAGCATGCGACATGAAGCTGTTCGGCAATGCACACACCTGGTTTTCCCACGAGCTTTAAACCCATCTTCTGGAGTGGCAATGTTGCTTGTGCGACACGGCCCCATTCGCCGTCATCGAAAGCCTTCATAGCCACAGCCACTGAACAAGCGTCACGACATATAATTTTCCAGTGAACAGCTCGCCATCCCCTCCACGACGTGTGAACAGCTCGCCATCCCCTCCACGACGTGTGAACAGCCTTTGACTCAGCTTGTTCCGAGTGCCTGCCACCTCTGCTCTACCTAGGGCTCTACCTAGGAGGGTACTCTAAGGGCGCTAAACAGGAATATTCCTGACGACGAAACTCTGGTTGTCAGCCCGCAGCAGTTTCAGCATCATGTCGGCGGCCACATGGAACAGCTCGCGCTCTTCGCCATACCGCGACGTTATCTGGAGGCTGGCGATGAAGATTCGGGAATTGCCGCACGGGGTGACCGCTCTGATTTGGATGCGCAGTCGAGCAGGTCTTTGTCTTTGTCCAACCATACGCCCGATCGATCGAGAGGAGAGCAGAGCGTCTTCGTCCCACTTAGGAGGCAAGGCGGTGGATTTGCAGAACTGGTAGAAAAAGCCATAAAGGATTCCAAAATGGAGCCACAATAGGTCGGGAGATGCAACTGGAATGCATTAGTCGGAAGGAGTATTCGATTCGTCATCTAAAATAACCTAAACTCCCTTACTATTGACAATCTTCCCATCCTCTCCTCCTTCTCCGCCAACTTCCCATACGCAAACAAACGCATTCTACTTTTCTAAATCACGGCTAGATTTTGTTTATCTGCCAGAACGTAACATAATACGAGAATTTAATACATAAACGTATATCTAATAGTTAAAACAAAATAATGGTCTTAAATAAAGTGTTACGACTCTGCAGGCCGTCACTTGGGCCGGCGCGGCCCGACGTATCCCCCGCAGAAGTAGCAGTGTGGGGGACCGTGTATACGGCACCACGCACTGGGCCAGGGGTGCAAAGACCAGAAGCCCCTACGACTAATCAGAGGCTGCTCACCGTGATCACTGGTTTTAATGGTGATCACAGTGAGCAGGAAGAAACTGATCACTCTGATCACTCACTAGTGTCAAAAGCAGAGTGAGCACAAGGTATAAAATACTTCTTAAGTAGTTAGTATAGATAGACATTATCGTGCCCACGATAGCTGTGAGGGACTCTTAGTTTCTCACACTAGTATTATATTGTTCATTTACGTCCTACTGTTCAGACTTCCCTCTATGCATTATAGTGATAACGACCTACAGTGACAGTGTACTCTCGTCTAGGAGTGCTAGCTTAGTAAACCGTCTTTAGATCACCCCTTAAGCTTGGTGTCCTGCCATACACTCTGTCTTATCTTATCTGGTCCCCCCTCAGGTCCTCGTTAAGAGCAGGCCGTAAGTCGGGTGACCAGCTTTTAGACCAACCCCCTTTTAGACCACACAGATTGACTCATCCTCGCCACCCTCACCACCCAACTCTCCTATTTCAATCGCTCACAACTCCACCAAGTTAATTCCAATCTGTTTTCTTCCTTTTTCAATGGATTTAAATTGGCAAATAAAGCCATATACTGAGTTAGATTTGCAGAGCTCCCTCACAGAGTATGCTGAAACTGGAAAACTCCACGATGCAGCTAAAAACCACGGCATCCCCTACAACACTTTATATTATCGGTACCAAGGCACCAATCCAGCCCCTTACACCTAAATTAACAATCAGAAGCTTTCTCCAGCCCTGGAAGAACGTCTTACCGAATGGATTCTTTTCTAAGGGGCTATTAGTAATCCTCTAAGCTATAAGCAAATCTGGAAATTGGGTAAAAGAATACTCACTACCTCTAGAGAGCTAGCCCACCTTAGAAAACACTAGTACCGCTGGTTTTTAAAGCGTAACCCTTCCATTTCTACCCAAAGATTATAGAGAATCTACGCAAACCGTACTAACTTAGCCTGTAAGGCCGTTATTCAGCCTTGGTTTAACTACTTAGAGGTTCTGGGGTTAAGGCTATTTTATTAAAGAACAGGTATAATATAAACAAAACTGGTATAGGTAATAGTATTGGAGATAACGGTCTAGTTATAGGCTTTAAATCTAGAAAGCTTTTATAAAAGAAGAAATCTAAAGACCGAATTTAAACGACTATCCTAAAGTGCGTTTTGGCTAATAGCTAGTTTTTAAACCCCCTGGTTATTTTTAAGGGTAGGAGCCTTTAATAATAGTGGTATCTATAAGACTTAACCCTATTTAAAGGCTAGGCCTTTAAACTAACTAAAAACAGGTGGACTAATAATAATATTACATTAAATAGCTTTACAAAATCTTTCTTCCAGCTACTTAGCTAGGAGAAATACCTCCTTATTCTAAATAGAGATAGCAGTTATAATATTAAGAAATTTATATAATTAGCTTTTACTAACAACGTACAGTTATTATTTCTACTAGCCTACACCTCTTACGTTCTCCAGCTTATGAATATAGCTGTTTTGTGACGACCCTGCAGGCCGTCACCTGGGCCCGCACAGCCTGACGAATTCCCCGCAGACTGAACAGTGCAGAGGAGCAGTACGCACGGTACTGCGCACTGGGCCAGGGGTGTAAAGACCCGAAGCCCCACGACCAATCAGAAAGTGCTCTGTCGCTCTGTGTGCTCTGTCACAGAGCAAGAGAGCAGACAGAGCAGTTGCTCTGTTTGCTCTGTCGCTAAGACAGGGAGCAGACAGAGCAAGGTACGGAGGTACCTCTTAGTTAGTATAGATAGCTATAGTTGTGCCCACAACCACCGTAAGGGACTCTAGTTCCTCACGCTAGTATTCAATTGTTCATTTGTGTCCTACTGTCTAGACTCACCTCTGTGCATTATAGTGACAACGACCTACAGTGAAATTGAACCCCCGTCTAAGAGTGCTAGCTTAACAAGCCGTCTTCGGAACGCCCCTTACCTGTTAGCGTCCTGCCATACGTTCTGTCTTAACCCGCGCCAGTCCTCTCGAGGCCTGTGTCGGGTGCAGGTTGTAATATGTTTTTGGCTCCATAAAGGTTAAATACAGGGTATAGCTGAATAACTGCCTTTCTAGCTTAACTAACGACTTTATAGCTAGAAAACGAGCCTTTTTAAAATACTATAGGCGTGCCAGAATCTACAGAATAACTAAGTTAAATATTAAGATTAATTAGAAAGCTTTAGGGTTATGGCCAGTCTCCTTAAGGAAGCCCCTAAGTAACAGCTTTAGTATTAAGAATTCTAATAACTGCGTTAATATAATGGCCCCCACACCTTCTACAGGCTTTAAGTCGTTTAATAATTCTATTTTAAGTATGAATTTAAATGACCAGCCTGTGTGGTTTACTCTTAAAAGGCCAAGGACTTATCGGCTTAGGGGAAGCGTTTTCTACACAGTATTAAATATACTGCTAGTAAGCGGCTTTTCATACGGAAGGCTTATAAAGCATTTAAAATATAGACTTCTAATTAGCTACCATTTAATAATAATTACAAGCGGCCCAGGAAGACCTCGAACGCGCAAGAGGCCAGAAGAGAAGGAGGGTTGAAATCGACCCTAATAAGGCCTTTGCTGGTATTAATAAGATCCGCCATGCACAGAGGTTAGCTGCTGGGGAGGATATTACAGATTCTGAATTGTCAGAAGAAGAGGATTCTGAAACTGCAAGCTGTATTGAGGTAGCTATCTAATTAATGAAGTTGTGGGCAATTGAAGTTGGTGATGTAGTGGGGGTGCGATTTTAGTGCGTGGTCTAAAAGTGGGTCGGTCTAAAAGCCAGTCACCCGACTTAACATAAAGAGGAAAACTATATAATTTAAATATTTAAATTATAGTTTTTCGTTAAGTTTAAAAGTAAAAGAATTAATTAAGCTAAGGGCTAGTAATATGTTATTGTTATTAATTGAAACCTTTAAACTTAGTAATAATAAAAACTATATCTTTTATTATGTTTAAAAAAAAGCTTTTTACACTTTACTATATGAAATCATTAAAATTAATATTATTTTAATATAAATATCCAAATTATTATTATTATTATTATTATTATTATTAAATGTTTTAAAGAAAGATAATAGCTTTACAAAAAACCTTTCATTTTTAAATGTATTATATTTACTATTATATATTAAGCTCGATTTGAAATTAAAACAAGGAAAATAAGGAGACGAAAAGAGTAATATAGTATTACACGTTTAAGAGTATAATGCCTTTAATAAATCAGACAAGGATTATATAAATTAGGTTCATTTCGTATAGGTTATTATACCGTTAGTAGTTATATAAGAGACTGATATATGAGCCGAGCGGTTAGATAGTAGATAAATAATGTAGTTAAACATAAAGGCCTTCTGAAGAACGGATAAACACACATATCGATGTAAAAACACGACCTAACTGCTGACGCCATCACTTCCTCATGCCCTCTGCACCTGGGGAACCCGTTTCCAACAACCCCTCAAGCCAATGCGGAATATCATCAACCGTCTCCACCCTCACCTTCACCAGCGGCAGCCGCCCTTCTACCTCCCGATAATTGTCACGATTGCGAAGCAGTATGTAGTGGCTTTGCCCAATATCACCTTCATTTTCCTTCTGATTGCCCAGCCACCTCAGCATCTCCCCGAAGTTAGGGTCCCCAGTGCCCGGTCCGCACCCAATAAACAGCACAGTTTTGCTCCTGAATATGTCTCGCAAGAGATTCTGCGCCGGATTATTATTGTCTGCACTCGTGCCTGCGTAGTACTCCCTGCTGTTCAGGACGATCCCGTTGGGTTTTTCCCACTCGCCGTGCGGGTGGAATACGCGCTTGTTGCCGTCCTCCGGGGGCTGAGAAATATCAACGGGAGTGAGTCCGCAGTGGTGTTCAATTAGGCGATCATAATTGGTCGTCATGAGCTGCGCTCCCTCCTGGTGGAGTCTGTTGAGGACGTTGTGGATCTCCGGGTGCGTTAAGTACACATCGAGTGTTTGGAACTGCCGACTGAGCCAGTCGGCGAATGATTCCGAAAATGGTTTCAGGATATCTGTCAGCGTCTGCGCCGCGTCGAGGTAGATGGCCTCATCTGCTTCGGAATATTGCTTGTCTGGGATGTCGAGGGTCGCTCTGGCTTTTTGAATTCGATTCTTGTTGTCTGAGTCATTATATGCGCTGGACAGGTGCTCTTCGATGTATTTGAAACCGCTGCGGATAAGCCTGAGCCAAGTGAGCGACTGCGGGTGAATACGACCCGAGGCATCTGCCGTGGTGAAGAGAGTAACGCCTGCACCAGCGCATATCACGAGGTTTCCGTTCTTGAGGGCCATGCGAATCTGCTGGGCGAACTCGCGCTGCTCGCGAGCCGTGTTTTCCTCTCCCTTGGCATTGGCCATGGCGTCTGGTCTCGAGGGTGTCGCGCGGTGAAGTGGTCGGGCGGGCGAATCTAGCGCTGGTAGGATGGAACTTGGAAGAAAATGGGGTCAGACCGATGGCTCTTTACTGGAATTGAACAAGAACTTAGGGTATTTTGTCCCAGTTTCCTTTTCCCCGCGCGGCTGAATGGGATGGGTGATCGGCTGTCCATTTCGAGTCTAAGTGGTAACCCCACTCTCTGGCTTCCGACAAGCAAACACATACATCGGCGTAAAAACATCCAACCAGCCCCCCACCGCGGCCGACCGACAACAATACCACATCAAATCCAGCTCCGCTAACAACTCCTTCTTCTCCACCTCTAACTAAACTAAAATGTTGTAAAGGGCCTCACAAACACAGTATGAAACACTGGACTTATCACAAAAACCTTCTAAAACCTCACCTACCTTGGCACCCTCTACGCCCGCCGTATATCCCCCGCTGTCGCATACCACTACGGCACTAGCGCCGTTCTATACGCCATATTCTCTTCACTTAGGACCTCAAATCCCACCTCTTTTTGTCCCTCTCTCTTTTCTTCGACCGTTGCCATTCTCGTAAGTCCATTCCCAAACTCAATCCCGCTCCTGATCTGCCTATGCTCTTCGTTCTTCTCGTTGAACTTACAGTTGCGATCGAAATCGGCTTCCAGTCCTCTAGGCCGCGGATTTATTCTGCGCACAGACCATCCCGGATTGGGCTGCATGATGGCTTTCCTTCGTGCGGGGCTAAAATTGCAGTGCTGGGCGCCGCTCAACTTAGGAAGTCCCCCTTTTGCGGCACCATGGCCCTCAGCACCGCAATTTTAGCCCCGCACAAGGGGAAGCTACTATGTTACCACCAGACAGCTTATATGGTCCGTGCAGATTCTTTCCAGTACACCAGGGCGACACAAGTGACTGTAAGAAGCTTACAGGTTTCTTTACCACAGCTTGCCTAGTCACGTCCTGGGTCGTAACACCACTGCACTTAGGCTGAGCTCAGGCTAAGCTCTTCTTCTTAACGTAATTGAGACTTTTAAGACTAAACTTGGAGCGGACCACCTAGATACACTGACGCGCATGACCAACCTGGCTTTTACTTAAAGAGGTCAAGGCCGACGCGCAGATATTTTGGCAGATATTTTGGTACTGATGAAGGATTGTGCCCAAGTTCAGCGGCGAGCACTTAGTCAGAAGCATCCGCCGACACGCTATCGTCTTTGGCCACGGCTGCCGATGCATCCTAGTTGCAGGCAGTTTTCAAGCTGACTGTAGCTGTACAACGCGAGCAGCGGTGCACTGTGTAATCTATAGCAAGTGGGGAACTGGCCCGTGCGGAGAAAGTTTAAACATCGAAATCGTGGACACTGATTTCGGTCTTTACAGTACCACTTATTAGAGCAATGAACGTTCCGTGCTTTTAGTGCAGTGGTATACGCGACAATAATCAAATTAAGACACCTAACCCTCCACTTTATACCATTCCGTTACTGCCATTCACGCTTACTAAAGCCCACAATCATCAAGAGGACCTAAAATCTGCCCACCCTCCAACCAAGCGTCCCCGCATCAAATCGTTATCGCGCGTTTCAAGCTCGTCGTAACGCTTTTCAACTGCTACCAGATCTCCTCCAAACCTGAGAACCTGTTGCCTGCAACGTTGCCTGTAACGTCCATTTTCCATCTGGAGCGTCTGCACCTTAGGTTTGGATGTAGAGTCTTTTATCCAGAGAGCGCATTTTCTGTTCCAGATCCTTCACCTTATTGTTGGCTGCATTCGTGACTGTAGCAACCTCTAGTTATAACAACCTGGAGATTTCATCCCGTGATGCCCGTAGAGAAATTATCTCCATCCTTCTAGATAATTTCATCCTAAAACTTAAGGGCCTGTGTAATATCGTACTTCTCTAATGGGTTGGCGCTTGTTTCCTTCGTACGGCTAGAGGGAGGTTAAGAACGTAGCGACATTTAGTGGTTAGTGTGAAAGCTTGTGGATTGGATTTCGTACGCTGTAACTTCTGTAAACTTGTTACGACCCGCACCTGGCACAGACCTAAAGGGCTGGTCAGGTTAAGACAGAGCGTATGGCAGGACGCCGAAGACTGGGTGGACGTTTTGAAGACGGCTTGTTAAGCGAGTACTATTAAACAGGGGTATAATGTTACTGTAAGTTGTTATCACTATAATGTGCAAAGGTGAGTCTGAATAGTAGAATATAAATGAATAATATAATACTAACGTGAGGAACTAGAGTCCCTTATTGTCAGAAAGAAGGGGGTTCAGAGGCTTTAGGCATCTAGTCAGCTTCGCTGACTGGATGCCTGGCACTGCCAGTACGCTAGTGAGCCTCAGCCACTAGAGTGACGAAGCCTGAATCCTGTAAAATAGTTTATAAAGAAGCCTCTGGCTTCTAGCCAGAGCCAGAGGAACAGAGTGAATATAAGCAATACAATGAAGCAGTTGCAACTCCTTCAACTCCACTGAATCCAGAGTGCAGTGCTTCTAACAATTATAGCTATTGTAGTTACGATGATGACTATCTATACTGGCTATTTAAGAGATACTTTATACCTGACTTTATTACTTTATTATAGGGCTATTAAAGCAACAGAGCACAGTTACTCTATCTGCTTCTTTATTTTACTATAGAGTAAACGGAACGATAAAGCACTTTTTAATTTGTTATAATGGCTTTTAGTCTCAACACCCCTTGCCTAATACATAACACAGTGTATGTTATTTAAGACGTGGAGTAACTGTTAGTTTATACTAGCTTAGGTATTAGCCTGTAAGGTTATTATATAATTCCCTTTCTATAACTTTCTTTGTTTATAAAGAGCTTATTTTCTCTGTAAGTTACTTCTTTTTATAACTATACCTGTTAATGGGATTTAGAAATAATAGATAAAACTTTACCTTTCCTTTATTAAATATTCTTATAAGGATATACTTTTTAACCTAACGTTTAAGATTATAATACTAGTTAGTTATTCCTATTATAAGTTTTTTAAACTTAACTTATCTTATAAGGTTAAAATTGCCAGAAGCGAAAGTGAGGCATGGAGCGCCCCATAACATAGCGAAGGGCCGTCGCGTAATGACGAACGAAGCGACGCTAGAAATTTTAAGATGTTAAAAGGGGTGATTAATCTTAATTTTAGATATTAAGTTAAAGCCTTTTATTAGTGACTCGGGGCGTTTGTTCAGGCCGACCCTGTCGTTCTTTTTGGGCTCTGTGTGTAATATTACTGTAGCCGTTTATGTACATAGCGATGCGTTCTCTAGCGCGTGCCACCGTCAAAAAAGGGCCTCGCCGCGCGGTTCTTTGAACCGTGCTTCTTTCAAGAATCATCAATCTGACGATTTTCACCACGATGACCTCCTATTAAAAGCCCAGTAACATTTTAGCCCTTCGATCGAAGGAAGATAACCTAATCCACAGTCGCCTTTCCTTTGCTGTTTCATGCTAGGCTCCGTTCCATGTTAGGCACCGCTATATACTAGGTTTTGTTCTATACTAGGTACGTATCTGTTTTTCTACGTTAGTTACATTTATGTCCCTCCGATCGGAGGACCAGTAATCTGGGAGTCGGCCTTCCAGGCCGACTGCGACGTTCTATAGGTGTGGTTCTCTTTGTGGTTTCTTCTCTGTTACGCCACCGCACCAGTTCAATAGGCCCCTTTTTCTACTTGCTAGTTACTTAGAGGAACTCAAGATAATTTAACTTAATAATACGTCCTCCTCTCCCTATATACTTAACCTTTCTAATTCTATCTATATATCTCTGTCTGGGTAGTATCCGTGTACGTTAGTAAGTCTGTGGTTAGGTGATCTTATTCTACACTGTTAGGTATCCTTATAGTGTTTGCAAGCTTATATAGTAGTAATTTCCGTGACAGACGTTTTCCTCCTTTAGTAATCCTAAGCTGCAATGTTAAACCGTAATGATACTATACTGAAATACCTAGTTATCGTTACGCTTAGTGAAAGAAGTGTTCATAATAATAAGTTTAGAAAAATGGATAGGTTAACCTGGGCGTAACCACTTTAGAGACACTGGAAAAGGTAGAGAGCAACACTTTAGAATCCAATATAATATATATAATTTATCCACTTGTTAAAATTGCAGGGTTTTTCTTCTCCTTTAGTTGGAGTGAAGGAAAGCCCGGCTAGGTGGTAGTGGTAGAGGTCCTAAAACTGGGTCCTCGTAACTCCACCGCCATTTTAGACCCGTGGCAACTGTAGCTGAGGCAGTCTAGAACTGTGACCCCCTCGCTCAGTCTGGCTCAGTCTGGCTCAGGCCAAGGCGGCAACCGCTCAGTTCCGAAGAAGGAAAGGGAAATTCATGGTGTCGATTATAGGGTCGTGTTCTTGCTGTTTCCGGGTCACCCGAGGCCATCATCGCCATACATCGACGTCGGCTTGTCGGAGGATCTGCTGTCGTTTCATGAGTACTTGCAGAGCGAGGAAGGCCTCGACACCATGATGGAAACTCTGAGGCAACACGACTCCCGAGACCTGGACGACGAGGAAAGAGAATACCGAATGCGGAGCTTGATCCAGGCTGGGCACACTTCGCTCTACAAACAGTTACTAGTGCGTCTGAGCACCACAAGGGCGTTGGGGATGACGCTTCAGGGCTCGGGGTCCTCGTCAAACTCGCTGACGAACTCGTTGCCCAATTCGCTACCAGAAGCTCCGCAGCAACAACAAATGGAATCCGCCCAATCCCTGGCAACGAACGCCACTCAACATACGCGGCCGATCAGATCTAGGCTTATCAACACAACACACAAACAAATGGGACAGGGTGTGAATTCACCGCGTTCAGCCCCCTCATACTCGAGTCAGAAGTTCAGGCCCAGGCCGAGTTCGCGTCGCCGAACATGCCCCCGGGAGCTAGCGGTGAGGAGTTGGATTTTGACATGTTTCTTTCTGATCCTCCGGATATTGGATTGCCCACTATTGGGCCGCACACTGCTATCTGAGAGCAAATAGAACAGGTTTTGCGTTGACGAGGAAGCTTTTCGACATCCCATATGACCAGGACGAGCTGGCAGACCTCTTCATTTCAAACACACGTGAGACATGTTGCGACAGAGGTGAGGTTCGTCGAAACGTGATTTGGGTCTATTGACAATGCAAGTGAGGTGTTGATCAACACAACTGGGGTCGTTGAAATGCAAATATAGGCCTGCCAGACCGACAGGGTCTTCACAACTCGCCTGGGATTGATCAACTTGAGGGGCGACATAGTTTTGAGGAGGGAAATTCAGAGGCAATTGGGGAACAGTTTTGGGGGGGATTTTCTCTATTTTATGTGAGGAGTTCGCTACCTAGGTATTCTAGGCTCTAACCTATCGCGACCCTTCCATGCACGCCAGTAATTCATGCAGTCTATCATCGTATCTTTGTTACGCACATCATTATTCTACATACTCTCTCACGGAGAAAGCTTCTTCAAGTGGCTGTGCCGAGTCTCACTCTTCATCGATAGCAAGAGCGCTAAACATGTTGGTAATCTTGCTCGTGGTAGCGGTGCTGCCAGTAGTTGCGGCTGCAGGCTTGGCGCGTATATCAGCTTTAAGAGCCCCCCAGTACTCGTAGTAGTCGGCGTCGCATGGACGGTTCGACCGAACACCCCGCCGGTGCGAGGGGTTTCGAATGAGCGTGAGCGGCGTGCCCCGGGTATCGTCTGGGCCGTAGACGAATAGGTGACCTTGAAGCTGCAACTTCTGTCGGCTTTCACCGAGCCACACGGTATAATGCCATTCCGACCTCTCGGTTCGCTGGGCTGTCTGGCCGCCGTTCATGGTAATGATGATCGGGGCACCCGTGACATCCCTCACCTGCATCTGGTTGTGCGGCGGCGTTCGTACAACGATGCACTTTACGCCAACGTCAAGAGCGGCCTGTTTCATCGTTTCTCGCTCTCGTGTAAAGTTGAGCTCAACGGGGCGGACAAGCCAGACAATCTCAGGATCTTGCAGAGTCCCCAAGCCTGTTGTTCTATGGATCTGATATGGTACACCGTTCCCCCGGTTGGCGGGCAGAGGCCCGCCACCACCGTAGATCTTGTCTTTCGTAATATAAAACCGCTTGCCTTCTCCCGATAGAGGGTCTCTAGCTACTTGCTCTGGGGCTCCCTGGTTAGGATCCTCGGCTCGCCAAGACCGGCCGTCGTCCAGGTGTTGCCTGTTGCTTGCGGCGGCCCTGTTGTTTCCAGCCGGAAACCGAGAGTTCTGACGTTCTGAGTTTCCGCCATCGGCGCCGCCCCTCCAGCCGGCCGCCCCGACCGCGCGAGAGTTCTGCCGGTTGAAGTTGCTTGCTCTGCCGTTCATGTTGCCAGCACCGAATCGGTTGTTGGCGTTATTGTTGCGTCGAGAATTGCCGTCCATCTTCTTTCTCGGTGGTCGATGTGCTTCTTAGTTCTTGGGGATAGCGAGTGCTGCTGAAGTCCTTTAAGGAGTACTGCTTGTCGAGCCTAAGTCGTGACTGTTAGAGTCCACAGGCTTAGGAATTGAAGTGAAGGCGGACGCAAAGCAAAGACATACCTAGGTTGGGAGCGATACCACTGCGGTTTATAAACGCTCAAAGCCACCTGGAGAGGTTACAATACACTTCAGCTGTCCTTTGCCCAGGGTTTCTGTCATAAAACAGACGCAGAAATAGGACTTGAAATCCAGAAATAGACTTGCTGTATTTTGCTGGGCCGGTTGTTTGTTGACCTGTACTTGAACACTTGAGAACAATGTTCTTTTTGTTGACCATGACATACCTGGTACCCGAGCGACCGAGATCTCAACCGAGATCTCAAAGAAATGCGCCGTCCTCGATCAACTCGCGTGAAAAAAAAGAAACGAAGGTGGAAAGCCAGGGCTGAAATTCTTGCGTCGCTCATGGAGGCAGGAAATTTTTTTTTTTGCACACGCCTGAGGAAGCAGACGTAGATGAGTCGGGCCATTGCTCACACAGAAGGTCACGGAAAACTTGAAGTGAATAACTTGAGCTGGTGGTGGGGCTGGTGCCTCGATGAATTGCTCACACTCAAAATTAGGATGAGATAGCGCATTGTGCCTGCCGAGCCCTCTTTGTTCTCTTTCACAAAGGGTGACCCGAACTCCCGGCCGGCGACTTGGTGCTCCCAATGACCCGGTACCGTACCTGTTGGCAAAGGAAATGTTGGCAGGAGAGACTGTCCGCATTGTTTCCTTTATTTCACGAACAGCCCCGCAGATATATTTCTCCCACGACAGTTCTAGCACACATGCTTTGTCCGCCATCCTGTTCTCTCCTGCCACCTGCTGTTCGATTGTTACCCGCGAGAAACCACTAGCGTGCTTTCCTTTTAAAACATGCCACACTCTCACTTTTCCCTTGCCCTGGCTCTTCCATTGCCATACGAGCCAAGCGAGCAAACCGAACCTTATCACCACTTCCATTCGCGCCTTCCTCACCTTGTCGCATCCAGCCAAGCTCTCTCCCCGCATCAAACCCAGCCGGTGAGCAAAGTTGAGACTTGCGACACGACCAAAACCAGCCACAAGATATTCAGCCCGCCCGAGCCCAGCTCTCCCTGCTTGTCTGGGCCCCCCCGCCGACCGCGGCAACACGATGCACAGCAACACGCCCAGCGACCCCAGCGACGAGCAGTTCAGCGATGCGCACGAGTATCCGCCCGCCAGCTCGCCTGACGGCAACGACCATGTCTACTACGATATCGAGTATCCAGCTCCTGTTGAGAGCCCGAATGACTATTGCGTTGGAGGATTTCACCCAGTACATCTCGGCGACACGCTTGGCAACGCCGGTCGGTACCGCGTTGTGCACAAGCTTGGAGACGGTGGATTTGCGACCGTCTGGCTCTGCCGCGACCTTTATGAGCAGAAGTGGCGGGCTGTCAAGATTAATGCTGCGGCAGCGTCGAATCCCGAGCACAGCCCGGAGTTCGCCGTCTCAGAGCGCTTCGCGGATGTCACGCCCGAGGCCCTTGCCCAACAGCACATCGCCTTGCCAATCGAGTACTTCTGGATGGACGGGCCTAATGGACGCCACCTTTGTGCGGTAATGCCGCTACTCGGGCCCAGGGTCACAGAGCTCTACAACTGGTACGGCAATTACCCAGAGCTTCTCAAGGGCGTCTGTTTCCAGATCACAAAAGGGATGAGTTATCTGCATCAACGAGAAATCTGCCATGGAGATCTCCGCCCTGAGAATATTTTGTTCCAGCTTGATGATCGCGTCGACTCGATGTCCGAGGAGGAGCTTACGCAACTGCTTGGATCCCCAAAGCGCGTCAAGGTTATCGCGTCAGATGGTGCCAAGGTCGCAGATGGCGTACCCGAATACCTCGTTCCTCAGGCCTGCCTCAATTTCAGCTCCGGCTTGTGCTCAACCAAGGTGTCGATCACCGATTTGGGTATTTGCTATGATGCCAACGACCCACCATTAGACACAGGCATCCCGACTAAGTACGCTGCTCCGGAAGACATCTTTCGTCGGTCAACATTGGGTCCCGCAACCGATGTCTGGACCCTTGGATGTACTATCGCCTGCATCGCAACTGGTCTCATGCCGTTTGGCGAGGTATCTGAGGTGCATCCGGTTATGTGGGCCATGGAGGACCTCATGGGCCCATCGCCCCAACCATTTCGCGCCGCCTGGAAAGAAGAGTTTAAGTACGAGTACAAGAACGACGAAAACGACGAGTCTCTCGCTGTTTCCATGCCTCAGAAGAACTCTGCGATCTATCTGAAGGAGCGGATCGAGAGCACTGGTTTCTCTAACAAGCTGCTTGCCAGCTTGGTGAAGGAGAACTATCGCTTATACATTACGCACGCCCAAGCTGCCGAGGTCGCGAAACAAGACTACAGGACCACTGGGTTACTTCCTGGCTTTACGCAGCTGCCCAGCCCGGGCGAGTGGGAGGATCGCATGGACTTTGAGCGGGATGAGCAAGACATGAAGCTCTTGTTCGACTTGCTCACCAGCATTTTCAAGTGGCATCCTGAAGACAGGGTTTCCGCAGACAAGATTCTCGACCACGAATGGTTCGAAGTTTGGAGTGAGTAGGATGGCTGCGAGAAGCTGAAGGTATCTAATCGATATGGAGGACCGGGCCCTGGAATCTCAAAGACATGGGAGGGACGCGGTGATGAATAAAAAAACAAAATTGTACATAACATAAGACCATCTTTTGTGACACGGTGATCGTGAGGAAACTGTCCATAGACATACAGCTCTATTATATAGAAAGGAAATTACTCTGTAATTAATAGTCAGGATAGCGATGAGGCTTCTAGCGGAGCGGGAGCAATAGAATACAGCGTCTCATGAAACTCTCTTGAACTCGTGAAAGTCACCGTGATGAAGTACTAATATACCGCGTATTTCCAGCTGTGTCATGCAATTTCAGGGACCAGGAACTGACATGCCCCGGTGAAACGACCAAGACTAATCTCTCATATCCAGGAGCTCAAACAATACTACCAATTTAACACCATGGTCCATATCCAAGAACCCTGTGACACACTCCCTTCTTGAAACCACGGTGACTCAACCATCAAACGCCTTCTGCAACCCCGCAATATCCAGCTTCTTCATCTGCATCATCGCCACTGTCGCCCGTCCGGCTCCCTCCTTGTCCGGGCTGCTCAGCATCTCCTTGAGCGCCTTCGGAACGACCTGCCAGGACAGACCGAACTTGTCCGTCACCCAGCCGCATTGCTGCGACGCCTCGGGACTGCCCTCACTCAGTTTGTCCCAGTAGTAGTCGACTTCTTCTTGGTTTTGGCTGGGAGGAGGGCGGGGGGTTAGCGTCTTGCTCTGGAAGAGGGGGGCACGGGGGAGGGAGGGAGCGTGAGTGAGCGCATGGAGGGAAAGCATGAAGGAGAGCATGGGCGTGGGTTGATGGAACAGACGACGGGTTGAGAAAGAGGAGAAAACCCACCAATCAATCATAACCGACGTCGCCGGCGTAAGCTTATAATGCGGCCCGCCATTGAGCCCCACGAAGCGGTGACCATCTAGATCAAACTCCGCGACCAGCACAGTACCGGCCTCTTGGCCGTGGTGCTCCTTCCCGGCGTCAGTGTAGCGCTGGACGTGGGTGACCTTAGAATTCTTGAAGATGGAGACGTAGAAGTTGGCGGCGTCTTCGGCTTGGCCGTCGAACCAGAGGCAGGTTGTTAGGGTGAGCTTGCTGAGGGACATTGTCGGTCGGGTGCGTGAGCGGGTGCGGTGCGGGTGCTATTTTGGGGGGATGGGAGAAGGGATTCAATGGGCTTTGGGGATTGGGTTTGGTCTTTGATGGGAGAGAAGGGGCATTGAGAGAGGGCACAATGCGCGGAACAAGGGCGACGGGCACAATGAAATACTTTTTTGGGGGGACATGTTCCATGCCCGGCTTTGAGCATGAAGTCATCAACGGAGGAATGTGAAAGCCACCTTAGGCAGCAACGCCGTGCCAAGACATGGCCGGTCCCGAATCTGCAGTGCACAGGACCGCCAAGGCCGCGAAAGTGAGGTGTGGAATTGATTGACGAGTGAGACGCGACGCAGAAGGGTTTGAGGCGCGTCGGTGGCGCGCGGTCACATGCAGCCCCGCAAAAATGTTTAATAATCGGCCCCATTTTCTGACAGGGCGAGACGGACGATGCCCTAGATGCAGCGGTGAGCTCGACGGCAATTGCGGCAGCAACGACGACCAATCGCATTGGCACGCCGGTGCGATTCCCTCTGCATAGGCGAGCGAGTTGCTGGAAATGATGCGTCCGTTCAATTACATGCTCCCTCTGTCGTGAGGATCAGAGGCCGTCGAGTTGACGCGCGAGCAGGGATGCGGGGTTGTCTTGAGCTGGGGCTTGGCCTCGGATTTTTGACGACCCTCAGGCACCACCGGCGCAGCGACAGCTCGCGACCAGTCGCTGGATGTAAGCAGCGGAAAATCTGACCCGTGACATCGCGTTTCGGTCGTGATTTCCTCCGCACCCAGACGCGCCTTCGACTTGGCAGTTCAGGCAGACAGGCTCTTTTGCTTCTCAAGAGAGGAACGCGAGCAGCTCACGGAATCGGCTCAAGTCTAGGCTTCAGCTCGGAGCGAATAACAGAAGCATAAATGGCGCCTATCTCCCCGAGCCTGTTGTATGTCCTCTTTCCAAAGCTCACATCATCACGGATCTTTTGAGACAAGCACCTCACTCAAGTTTATCCCGCGATAAGCCAAGTCTGACATCCAAGATGCACCACCCCAAGCAAGTCCCAACTTTCTATCTCAACACACACACCGCCGACCCTGAAGCAGGCCTCACGTTCTTCATCGCCCTCGGATTCACCCCCATCACTGAGTACAGCGACCCCGAGACCAAGGCCTTCCGCCTCCCCGAACCAAACAGCTCCATCTGCCTGATGCT
>Ga0247760_1001134_pt1 | contig 26182 bp, 21 predicted proteins | sample UWRJL171409R4_FD_179936 | JGI IMG/M metagenome (GOLD analysis project Ga0247760, IMG submission 179936) | Plant litter microbial communities from Arlington Agricultural Research Station in Wisconsin, United States - UWRJ-L171-409R-4 | ecosystem: Environmental > Terrestrial > Plant litter >... | reverse complement strand
TTACTTTCTCCGTAGCTTTGACCGTGCGGCCGCTCCTAGTCTTCTTCACGGGCCTTGCAGGGACCAAACTCAATTCTCCCACCTGTTCGTTGGTGGGGACGCCCGTTACAGCCCGCTTCCTTAACTGAGTAGTAGTAACTGGCTCCTTAGCTATAAGCAAAGAAGGCCGTAGGCGTGTGTAGCTGCGTAAGGCTGTTCTGCGCGGCTGAGGCTCTGGCTCCGGCTCCGACTCCGACTTAGGGCCCACCTCAATCACAGGCTCCGCAACAGACTTGGGGGTTGGATCCGGGGTTGGAGTACGGTGACGGCGGGCCGCACGGCGACGCCAGGGCTCCCTCTTGGGGCTGGGGGAGGCCTTAATCTCCCACGTTGATAATTGACAACGTATAGAGGGTTATAGACGTAATGCGTTACCTTATAGAGGCTTAGGGAAGGTCTTTTTCGGTCGCTGTTTACGTGTAGTCTTAAGGGTAACCCTTTGCGAGCCTTAAGTGCCCTGTGTTATGCCCCGTGCCATGCCCTACGTGCCCTGTGCGGTGGTCTGTGTACCTGTAAACTCTATATTAGGGGGCATTGTAACTCGATCGTTACGGGGTCTTCCTTGCTGTTTTTCAGCTACTTTAAGATTGCGAATTTAAAGGTAGGGGTCCTCCTTATCTTAAGATTATTAGAAACGTTAATAATATAGATTGTAATTACTTATAAAGTGTAGTGTTAGATGTTATTACGGCAGAATAGTCTAAAGGCAGATCCACTTCTTATGCTGTATAGTAGTGAAAATGCTGTAACGATATAGAATGCTATACTGTAAGGATATAAAGCATACCCCCTTACAGGGGTTTAAGGGTTTAGTTAGCTTACTCCTAATGGTAAACGCTACCTTTATATACTGATACTTGCGGTTAATTAACTTTAGGGCTTTATAAGATACCCTTATTAGTAAGGAATTAAGATAATCGCGCCTAACGTAATCTAGGTAAGTTCTAACACCTTTATCAGCTCGTTTATCCTCCTACTTCTTTATTTAACGAAGGGCTAAAGCCTTAATAGCCTTAAGAAGCCGAAAAGTAAACGCGCGACTGTTGATAAGATAGCTTTTAACGTTAAGGTTAATTAACTCTATAAGGGAGGTGATATAGGCCCTGAAATTACGATACCATTAAATAAAGTAACTAACTTACTGTTCGCGTAGCGGAAGCTACTGTTTCTTAAGATACCGTACTATAGTAGGTTAGTTTATAAACTTTACCTTTAAGGCTACTTAAGCCTTAAAGAAGACCTTTTCGCTTACTACATATATTATAGCTTTGAATATTATCTTTACATTATAGTAGTTATAAGGAATAAGGGTAGTTACTAAGGATCTTATTCCTATACCCTTATCCTTATTATTAACCTCCTTATAAAGACTGGTTAAGGCGTGTTCCTTAGCTAATAATAGTTTATTTACCTTATTATCCCTATACTCCTTATTATTAGAATAAGCATTCTCCCTTTTCTTAAACTTAGCTTTAGCGTTATAAAGTACGTTTTTAATAATATAGTAAATATAAAGTTACTGTTAAGTATTAGGGAAGATAGTGCTTATAGCTAACTTTATCTCTATATAGTAATCTGTTATAAAAATAAGGAGGTTAAGGATATTTACTTTAGTTTTAAGTTACTTTATACCGTTAAGGAGGAACTTAAATACCTCCTTTTTCTTATCGTTAATAAGGCTAAATACTAACGTGAAGGTAATATTACAGCTAATTAAGCCTGTAACTTAGAATAATAGATAACTGAAAATATTCGTATTATACGTTATATTTACTTATACGACCTCTTATAATAATACCGTCATTAATAGAAGAAAAGGGTATAAAAAGACGATACTGATAAGGTCCTCCTTTATATTAAGGTCTGCCTACTTAGTAATATAAGGTATCTTAAGCTTATTAAATTCTTTAATAACTATTATAATACCTATACGACTATCTAACCTCTAGTGACGAATTAAAGCTTTAGTATTATAGATATCCCTATTAACGTAGTTTGTATCTGGGAACTAAGTCGTAATAAAGTTATTTATATCTCTCGTATAAATACCAGGATAGATTAAAGTGTTAGCGATAGCTTTAAGTACGTTATTAAGTATCTTACGGTGTTAAGGGTAAGCTGTAGGGTTGATAGAGGGTCTGTAGTTGTAAGTTTAGTGTATTAGGTTACTATAGCTTTAAAACAGCCATTTAGTTAAGGATAGAACTGCTAGCCCCTTTTACGCGTAGCTGTATTTACGTAAGGTTAATTAACGTAATTTAGTGGATTTACTTAGTCTGGGCTGGTTAAACCTATCACACAGTAAGTTGTATTACGTATAGGCTCTATTCTTCTTTCCTTAGCCATTCTTCCTTATAACGGTAAAGCTCTTATCCTTCGCCTAGGCGTTAACAGCGGCCTGTAGATCTCCAATCGAAGCTGCTGTGATTGTCGGAGGAGGGTTGGGAATAGCCTCATCCTTAGAGGTAGGGTAGTTATCGTTAGTATTAAACCTACTCTATTTGGAGTAGGATACTGGATTGGAATCGCGAACGGGGTCGCGTTTGGAGTCGCGACCGGAGCCTTGCTTAGATTCGGAACCGTTATTAGAATCGCTGTCAGATTTACCGAATAGAGGCAGTTTAGAGGCTATATTAACCCTATCAAGCGGTATAACGCTTGCAGCGTTCAAGGCACTACGTAAACGCTGAACCGAGCCCTTACGCGAAGAAGGTTCCGAAGAAGGCTCTGAAGAAGGCTCCGAAGGCTTATAAACCTCGTTAATATCGCTGTAGCAGTAAGGCTCGCCGTCGACATCACTGTAATAGTACGGCTCGCTGTCGCTATCGCTGTCAGGGATCACAGTCCGCCCTGCACTAGTCGACATTGCTGCAACTGCGGAACTCCGTAATTGCGCGACAATAAATGGGAATCTGGTGCTTCCAATTGCTTCAGGGCATAGTCTGGCCATTTTATTAGCTATAGGAACCATATTGGAGCGATGCGACAAACCGCTGTTGGTGTTGTGGTGCCTGAGTGAAGTCGAAGTTTTGTTGAAGATGGCAAAATTATCACAAGGTCGAATGTTGCAAACGGCCAATGATGCAAACGGACTTAGATCAATTTTCTACCCATACAAAACCCTAACCCCGTATGTGGGGGGGTGCCCCCCTAGTAAAATGGCCAGTGCGTGGGTGCCCCCCTAAGAATTGGGGGGTGCCCCCCTATCAGATGCCTTTCTTGTCAGCTAGACCTCTGCTTGCACCTGAGTTCTCTTTCGTGGCCGCCGTCCGCTATGATCCCCCGGTTGAGTCTTTCGACGCCAACGTTGGATCCTGACGCCTACCAGTTGGTTGACAGCCGAGATCAGAACGAGCTCTCACAGAACCCCATGGGTGTGTCGGACGAAGCGACTGTTGTGAAGGCACGATCAGGATCTGACGGGCAACCCTCGAATGCGCGACAAGCTTCAACAAATGTTACGAGACTGGTTCGATTCATTCTCAGTATTTGGTGGTCAGAGATCGGGTGTTGCGTCCTCATCTTCGTAGCGCTCGCTGCCACGGTCATCACCATGTGTGTGTCCGAGGGGGAACCGCTTCCTAGATTTCCATACAAAATCTCGCTCAACACGCTGGTAGCCATCTACATTTTTGTTATGAAGGCATGCATACTTCTGATCATGTCGAACGGTCTGGGACAGCTCAAGTAGACGTAGTTCAGTGCTAGCCAAGCACGTCCCCTTGATGAGCTCGGCATGCTAGATTACGCCTCTCATGAATTCCAGGGAGCGATGTCTCTACTTTGGAGTAGAGGTTTTGGGCTATCCATTCCGTTGCTCGGGGCGTCGGTCATGATCCTGGCAACCGTTTTGGACCCTTTGGGGTGAATAGTTCGGCGCTTCCAAGATCAGAACTTCTCTGACCAAGCCAGCAGACAGCAGATCATCTGATTCTATTCGTGTACCGTTCCTGATCCTTCCCTCCCAGTCTAGATTTTCACAACTCACATCCCTCGGAGCTTCTACCACTCAGAGTCGCATCCAATATTCATCAAGACAGCGCTGAGCGGAGCCATATACCAGGGGTTGTACGGTAACCGACCACTCGCGGTCTCATTTGACCGCCCAAGCGGAGACTGCGAATTTCAGGCACAATATCACTCGACTGGGCTTTGCTCCTACTGCCTTGACATCACCGACCAAGTCACGATAACGCGAAGCGACACAAAAAGGGCTTCATTTGCCAACAGGCCAGTGAACGGAAACGAAACTCTTGACCAAATAACCCTGTTTCGAATTCCGTCAGGTCTCACCGCAACAGGTGGGAGGGACTTTCAGATGGCTATCTCTGGAAGTATTGGCGGTTCTCGACTTGGCTGGCTCTCGGGGGAGAGTCAGGACCTCGACCCCCAACTGAGTTTGCACAAAAATAGCATGAAGTTCCAATTCCTGCTGGAGTTATTCGAGAACCAGTCTGTGGCCTTGTCGAATGACCAACTTCTCGCCCGGTGCTATTCCCCTGAAATGTTGGGGTGTGCAGGTTACGGGGCAGGGGAACACACCATCTTTCCTTGCGTCAGGACGTTCAAGTCTGCGGTGCGGAATGGTGTCTTGAGCGAAACGCTCCTCGGTGAGAGCTCTTCGTGGAGTTGTCCCGAAAGCCCGTCCAGCGAAAGTCCATCCCTCTGCAGCACCATACCGATGTGGAAAAGGACAGTCTCCGGGCCGGTGGGTATCAGATCAACCCCGAGAATCCTTGGATGCCCTACAATCTTTCTGATTATGCGCAACACGCGTATGACAGATTCCAGCGTACAGGCGGAAAAGCAGGCAACTTGCACAACGAGACGGATATCCGACCCGACTGCATCTATCAGGTCAATATGTTTGAATAGTACCTCCTTCTTGTGTACTCGATGGACAACTTCGGCACCGCTGGGGACGGCAGCGATTCTGGCTCGGAAAAGGACTGTATCGCGAGCAAGGGAAGGATGAGAAAACACATGTCCGCGAAGAGTTCAGCACTTCAAGAGACAAGATGAAGAAGGCTCGGCGGATCTATGTCTGTCTTGAAGATACGCCTGTTGGGTGGCGTCTAGTTGAACGGGGCGAGATTGGTCCGGCAGTTGAGGGTGACAAGGGGGAGGAGGGGCGGGCTGGACACGACAGTCTCGAGGACGCCGCTTTGGGGGACGGGAACCACGACGAAGGCTTGGGCAGACACGGCGAGAACCAGACTCACGAGCATTAAGGCGGTGTCTCCACCACACCTGGTTCCAGGGCAGACGGCAGCTGCTTTGACGTCCCCCATTCCACGGTAGCTGCGTGTTGACACTGGGCACCCTGGTTCGTCCTCGGCTACTAGCAGCGGCCCAGAATCTGCAGCAAGCGCCAATGAGATTTACAAACGACATCCGTTTTAATGAGCGAACGCACCGGATGCCAAGCCATGGGACGATGGCTTGCTGTGACATTGGACTTTGTAGGGCATTTTGAACGGCCATTGTTCGGTTTTACAAAGATGGGAGAAGGGTGTTGCACGCTGTGGATCGAAGGCTCTGTCATGAAAAAACGAGTGTGTTGATTGCTTCAATCGTTGGAAGCCGAGGGCTTCCAACCGCTAAATACTGCGTACAATGGGGTAGGTCCATTCCTCCGTTGTTGTGGCCTGGAACGGACCACGCGGTAATTCGATAGAATACCAGCAATCGGACCGACCGCTGGTATGGAGGCTGTTGGCTGGTATGGAGGCTATTTAGGGATTGGATTCGTGTGACAAATGGGCCCGACTTTCCAACAAGAGAGCAGACGTCCAGTTCAAAAATCATGGTCGGTTTCTTTGTGTCTGCCGAGAACACCACCTTCTGTCCAAGAGCCCTTATCGCCAGCCTTTCCACTTATACTTCAGATCAACAGCAGCCGGCTCCCGTTTCGTAATCCCAACGTTCATATTCTACGCCGAAGTGAATCCGAGATTCTTCAACTCGAAGGGCTCAGCCGGATTGATAACCGCAACATCAAATCAACAAAACAGCTACCTCTCGTCAGTTTCGACAGTCAAACCAGCCTCAACATGCACGGGACCCTCCTCAAACGACACCTTCTCCAGTTCCACATGAGCCACCTTCCCCCTTCCCCCTCCCTCCTCCATCTCACAACCTATTCCGCCCCAAAAACCCCCAGTACCACCTCATACGCCCCCGTCGCATTCAAACAAAAATTCACCGCATGCCCGGCACCAGCATGCACAACCGTCACCCTCTCCTTCGCCGCAGGAAACATCTCCTCCAGCCCCGCATCCAAAACCCCCCCGCCACAATTCCCGTCACACGCCAGCAAATCATACTCCCCGCTCAGCAGCATCACCGGCCCCTCAAACCCTAGCGCGTAGATTGGCGTCCTCCCGATCTGCACGGTGAGACTCTCCATGAGGCCTGTAGGGGCCTTGTTGGTCTCAGCCCAGGCCACGATGGCGGGGTCGTAGGATGGGGATTTGAAGAAAGCTTCTACGAAGGAGGTCTGGTCGACCCAGACGTTGCAGGGGCCGTCGAGGTGGCTGAACCTGGAGGGGTTGGAGAGGGAGGCCATGCGCAGTGGCTGCGAGAGGGCGCGGGATTGGCCCGAGGCGTTGTAGGCGATACCGGTGAGGATAGCGGCGTCACGGCGGGCGGCCGTGAAGAGGAACTCGGCAATGTCGCTGTTGTCATGGAGGGGAGGGAGGTTCTACTTCCAGTTTTCCGCCGTGACCTTGTAATTGAGGGAGTGCTCGGTGCACACCTTGTTTGCTGTCGGTGCTTTGCTGGGGGCCGAATGGGGCGAGGACGCAAGAAGCACGAAGGCGGGGAGAAGGCGATGCATTTTGGAGGGCTATGTGGCTTCAACTTTGTTATAAGGGGAATTACAAGTAAAGATTCAAGTGATTGCTATTGAGTTACATGTAAATGGAAGGGCCTTTTGCTAGCGTTATTTATACGCCAAGTCTTCTCTCTTCTTGCACCAATCCCAAGGACAAAACTTGAGGCTGCAATGATTTGAGATTTCACAGCATTCGCGATGCCTAATACTGAGGCATATACGCGATGCTCACGCGTAAACTACTGCCCGCTCATGGCTACGAAGGCTGTTTTCTTTCCCTTTTGGACATCATGCGGACATGCGCTAAGATATTGTGAAGTGACTGACTCGGCTATTCGGCTGAGGTTTCGGTAAAGAAGCCGAACCGCCCACAGTGCTTCTTCCGCGGCACCCGAAGCGCGTATACAGTCACTCAGCAGAGCGTATTCCAGCATTCACGCGTCACCATTTCTCACGCCGCTTATTCTGCACACCTCCCTTTTAGGAATTTAGGAAGACTCCGAGTCCCTTGCGGGGATGCCAGAGCCTTGCCATATGCTTCTGGCCAGGCTTGTGTTTCTGAGCTTGAAGCAGATTTTACCAGCACTGGGGATCTATTCCAGCTGGGTACCAACCTAACTTCCAGCAAAGGTCCGAAGATTGACCGTTGTTCTTCGAAGTCCTTTTTGACCACGACACAGAGCCCCTGTCTTCACCTTTGATGGGGTGGCTGTCAGAGTACCCAAGGAAAGGGTCACAATGGTACTGGAATTGGATATGTAAGCCATTCTCAGAGAGCATGCTGTCAAAGGCTGATATCCTGCCGTACACAGGGGCTATAATTGTCGGCCTCGTGGATACCTATGAGATCAGTCACAAGCACGGCCTGGTTTCTTACAGCTGTGGCGAAAGGGAGGAGAAGGCCTTGCCAATTTGAAAATACGGGCGTAGACAGCGTTGAAATAAGGCCCTGATTTATTTGGTTACTGGCTGAGCAGCTGGGGAGAACCCTCCGGTCGACTACGTTTATCTCAATCCGGAATTACTCACGCTAATAGTGCTGGCCACCGGCGATGTGCCTGCTATGGAAGGAAACTTGAATGGGAGGACTTTGTTATTTGTATAAATCTCTCTAGGTCCCTAGAGGGATGCCACCTCAAATACGCGGCTGATGTTTGCGGTGAGCCTGATGGGTGTTAGGGGGTGTTGTTTCCAGGTAGTAGGGGGAGAGCGGTGCCCTTCAGTGGGGGTGGCTACGGTCCTTATTCCATGTTTAACATTATTGGCATTGTGTTTCATCAAAGAACGTGCAAGGCACACATACGGCCATGATACGCACAGTCCGGCGTTTTAGGGCTCAAAGGTGCCTGCAAAAAGTAAAAAAAAAAACAGAAGACATGTAGTATGGAGTCAATTTCAGAAGAGCTGCCCAACTAAGGCGTCGAGGATGGGTGCCTAGTCACCAAAAAGACAATATGTTTGTTGCGTGCAGGCAAACACCAATCAACTCCCTCATCCACGTTAGCTTCAGCCCATGTTGTTTGCCCCATCAATTCCCACACCCCCAGCCCTGCAAAGGAGCACAAGCGCCCTAGAAACAAAGATTCTGCGGAAAACGCGCCCAAAACAAGCCACAGCCAAGTGTCGCGGTCCAAGAGGGCCAGCGCAAAGTGCGGCTGCTTGGTGGCTTTGATCGGGCACCAGCTTTGTGTAACCACACCTTTTCGACGAAATGAGCCTGGCGCATTGTGAGGCTGCTTTCAAGCGCGTCCGATCTACCCCGCGTTTCGAGGCCCCTTTCCAGTCGCGACTCAACTCCCAGTTCGTTCCCCCATGAACAACAATCATATGATAACCGCGGCACTTCCGCGATAAGGCCACAAAAGCCTCAATCCAATCCTTCAACATATCATTCCAACTCATCGCTCACTTCCCCCTTTCCAACCACCCACAATGGCCTCCCCCGAACCCACCACCCTCCTCGAACTCTCCTCCCAATTCTCCAACCCCTCTGACGTAACCACCGTCCTCATGATCATCGGCGCCGACGTCGTCCAAAAAGCCCTCGCCCAATGCACCGGAACCCTCTACGCGCCCGTGTGCTTCTCCTTCGGCTGGGTCGCCTTCGCATACACCTCCCTAATGTCCATCCTCGGCGACGGCCGCCTCCTCCCTGCGCCAGACCATCCCGTCAAGGTGTTCAACCTTGTCACGGGATATGTGCGAGAGAATCGCCACTGGGTTGTGGGAAGGATACTGCGCGACCATGAGCGGCGGCTGGGGAGGGAGTTCCGGCTGAGCGGGAACGGGGTGCGGATCACCGTGTTCGAGGCCGTAGCGAGCAAACGGAAGCGGAATACGTTTCCGTACGGGTGGATGCATGTGTTTGGAGTGGGAGTTATGGCCGTGCAGCTGGGGATTGCGGCGGTTCCGATCGGGCTGTATCGGGATTGGGGAATCATGCTGATTACGGCGGGAGGCACGGCGCTGGCGCTGTGGTTTGGGTCGTTGGAGCAGTGGCGGGTGGAGAAGCTGCCGAATCGGCAGCGGTCCGAAGGGGTGTTTGCGTTGACGTCGGGGAATGGGGCGAGGGATATCATGGTTATCAAGGGGATGGGGAACGGCTTGGATTTGGAGGAGTGGGCGACGACGGACACGCCGAGGAATGGTGGGCCGTGGGAGAAGTTGCTGGCTGAGAAGAGGAGAGGGGGGTTGGGGTTCTTGCGGATGCGCACGGGCGAGGGGGAGAGGGCGAGGATGAGGGAGGGGTCGTTTGTGTGGAGGTCGAGGGACTATGTCAATGGGGTGCCGGTTGGGTTTGTTTCCACATTTGTGGTTTGTGTGACGCAGTCGGTGCTTTGGCTGTTGTTGCTTATTACTGTGGCGGCGCTGAAATCGAACACGTGGTTTCTTGTGGCTATCGGGGCGCTAGGGATGTTTCAGAACGGAATGGTAGCCGCCTGGGAGCGGAGGCCGGAGGACCGTGGCCTCGTCTTGGAGAGGAAAGATGTCATTTTGACGAAGAAGGTCATGGATGGGCTGATGGACCTCGAGGCGCAACATGGATGTGGGCTTGCGCTAGTGCGGGAGTTCTTCCCGGGAAAAATGCTCCCGGACGAAGAGGCATGGTGGAACGGTGATCGTGATCCGTATGACGACGAGAGGAGCAAGCAGCAGCATATTCGGGGACCGCCCCGGAGTCGGCAAATGGCGTACGAGCTCAACGTCATGGGGGAAGAACGCTCACGCCGCGGCCCGCCAGAAGCGAGAGAGGAGGGCTTTGCAACCACTGAGAAAGTCAGTGTGGGGACCCTCCAGGATGGTGTAGTGGCCATTGGGGAGTTGCGGGATCCCCAACACCCGTCGGTAGCCTTCACGGTTCCGCCTGTGGATGGGGTTGGCTCATCGCACCTACTGGTACCCGCCCGCAGAGCTCTGGCGAGGCCGGGAGGGAGGAAGTTCCAGCCGTCTGTCCCCCCCATTCCAGACAATGCGTCAATGAACTTCCCACGTGAAGCCCTCAGGAATCCATTTAGTGAGAGGGAATCCCCTGATTGGTCTTAGGTTGGGACAATACCTACCTATGGGTTGTGGGGTGGGGTGCGAGACGCGAGGACAGTGGGAACAAGTCTATGTGCTAATGTTATTGATGAATATTATTAGTGACTAGGTATTATTCAGATTATTCCATCGATGCAAGTAGCCCCGGTCGTTCTTTCCCATAATCTACGGGTGTGGCCTGACATTGTTGGTGTTGACACGAGGGGGTCTGAGATTTGGGTCTGGTGTACCAAACAAAAGAGCGTCTGATACTATCGAAGAAAACGTCTGTTTCCTTTGTATTGACGGCATTTGGTCACCTGTTCCGTGGTCCGGCGGCGGGTCCGTCGTGACAGGAGGGGGCAGCGGTTCCGGTCGAGCAACTTCCTTGGACGATCCACCCAGTGACATCAGCCCTCGAAAAAACTTTGCAGCAGCGGAAGATTTCGGCACCTTTAGTGCCTTGCGAGCCGGTTCTATGTGCTCCTCGCGCTCCCGTTGAAAGCCGTCGACGTACCACTCTTGATCTGTGTCAAGTGCCTGACCAATGCACAGCTCGTCGCTTGGCTTTTCTTGCCCCCCCGGCCTTAGCATCCGCGGCATCAGTTCGAGTAAGGGAGGGCCACCGTTCCCATCTGCATTCTCCTTGCTTGCATTCCATAATGTCTTCGACGCGTCTCTCTTTATGCGAACACGGCGGATAATCTGGCAGCAATAGGCTACTCTCCTGGTATCGGGGCGTGAAGGTGACTGGTGCGCTGAGATTTGTGATGTATTCTGTGATGAGGCGACAGGTGCCAGGTGATGTGCCGCTTGTTGGACTTGCGGTATTCCGGGGGTGGTTTTGTCGTAGATCTCGACGAGCAGCCCAATCTCGTGGGGCATCTCCTTTGGGTCGGGCCGAGTTAGAATGATGGCGAGCTGGGTCCGGCGGTCGAGAATGCTTTGTGTTTCATCCGTGCTAGGTTTGTCATCGGCAGCACTGACTTCGTACCATTCGAGCAAGCTTCCGCTCCCAGGGAACACAAAGGACTGCAGGGGGTCGGTCAAAAGGATACTGTTCCTGATGCTGCCGTGCTGACAGTGGAGGATGAATCCCGGATATTGAACATGGAGGCCCCATTTGTTATCGATGAAGGTTCCCGTGTAGCCCGACTTCTTGACGGGGGCGAGGGGATCCGGGTGGTCAGTCTCAAAAACAGAAAGGAATGTCCGAGGCGCCCATCCGTATCCGCGCTTCTGCACCTTGCTGCCGGGTAAGAAAATCAACCCGGCTGGGATTGATCCGGGATATGATCTGTCGAATAAAGTCCAGAAATCACACACCAGGTCGTCCAGATCAGACGGCTTACTATTCTTCTGGGGCTTCCGCAGCCCAGCCTCGGCAATTGAAGTACCCTGATACTGCAAGTTTAGCAAGGTTGCCAGTGCCAAGGTTTCGTGAGCGGGGTTAATGGTTGTCTAGAGAAAACGAGTTAGAACGTTGGTTATCCCCAACAAGGGACCACATACCCTCCAGCGTGCCGCCTTCCATGCATTTGCAATGAGTGAGTACCCGGTAAGTAGTCGATCCATAGGCTGTTGGATTGCCATGGGATCCCTCTGTTGGTTGATCCGATGGGAGCGGTCGGCGTTCATGAGACTTTCGGAGAGATGACGCCGTGTAGACGAAACGACACCATTATCCCCCTTTAGGCTTTCATCGATGAGAATGTCAAAATCCTCGACAGGCTGATGGGTTCCTCCGTGGTCGCCAAAGGCAACATACAACCTCTGACTTAGAAAAGCTTCTTGTAGGGTCCAAAGTCTTTTCATCCACCCACTGGCCAGAATCCGCATCGCGCTTTCGCAGGGCCTATCGTCATTCGCATACATGGCAGATAAGTCATTATCGATGACAATAGTGAACTCAGATGCCGTGAAGACGCTGTGTATCTGACTGATGGCCTCTTTCTTCAGCCTTGACAGCACTTCTTGCGGGTTTTCTCTTGACAACCTCTGATGTAGCCTGATACCGGTCGTCACGTCATCACTTTTGACTGGGATAACGAGCGTGTCCATCCAAAATGGAATCGTTGTCTTCAAAAGGTTCCCGTGGTCGTCGAGCCGACTGGAGAGCTTGGTAGCATTCTGGAGCATTGTGAAAATGAAGCGCAGTTGGCATACGTTGAGCTTGTTCAGCTTTTCGTTACCCCATCCGTCGGCCCAAACGTGAGAAATCGTGGCGTAGATCGGGGCGTTACGGTCTTTGGGGTTGCAATTCTTCACCCTTATCTCTATAGCCCCTGACTCGCCCTCGGGCATAGTGAGGGTCAATAGCGGAATCTCTCCGGTTTCTTCAGAGTTGGCCAGAATATCAACGATCTTGGCCATGTCGGGGCCCTGCATGTTGCATTCGTGGTGGTTGTGTGGCGGCCGCGAGAGGTGTTTCGTTTTGTACTCGTTCGTCCCCATCAGCTCCGACTTGACCTTACACTCGTCCTTGGTGCATCTTTTCGTATTGTGCTCGGCCATTTGGCCTGACTCCCGATACGCCAGGTAAGCGCAGTACATGAGTGTTGCATGTCCTTTGAGCTGACCCCGAAGGATGTGCAGCGTGCGTGGGCACCAGCCTTCCTTCTCCATCTTTTCGTGGACGGCGCGTGACGGCCCCCATCCCTCGTCAGCGTCCTCGCCATGCCACCCCGGGATATCCAGGTCCTCCGTCTCCATTATGCTGGCTTTTGTTGACGTCAATGTCTCCCCAAGCACCATCAGCGACAGTGCGAGAATGTCATCGACAAGAGTCTCTTTGCCGCAGTTTTTGAGAATTACTCTTCGGGCCACCTGGAGGACGAGTTCGATGCGTATTATGCGGATCCTTGCAAGATCAGGGTGAGTTTCAGCCTGCTTGTGAACGGACTCCCGCCATCGCTGAAGCTGGCCATTGAGCTTCTCAGTGGTGACTTGCTTTCCCCGGGCCTTCACGAGTTCGTCGTATCTCAACAACGGCCCCTTGTCATCCTGGACCACGGTGTAGATTAGACCGAACCATAACCAGGCTTGCAGGAAAGGCCCGAGTTCGTGAAGTCCTGATTCCGCGAACGATGGATCTGAGACACTCTTGTGAAGTTCCAGCTTATACTTATCGTTGAGTGTCCAGCCAATCGTCGTTGGGAACTTGTGGAATTTGTCGAAGGTGCAATCCGACGACCCGTACTGGTCTCCTCGAATGACGAGAAAGACGGGCTCGACAGCAGGCCCGTGGGTATCGTAGAGGTGCTGCATGGTGTGTCTCCCGCCGGCTGTTGTGCATTATCCCAGAGTGCAGAACAATGATGCGCGTCAGTCCAGTTGCCGACGTCACGATGCGGCTAGATTGAAGACCGGTCTCGAGGGGTTGCGACAAGTGAGTTTGGCCCGATGACATTGGTGAGTTTTGAGTCACGGTAGGTACTGTGGGTGGGCGACGGGACAGCCCAGTGCCATGGGGCGTCTCCGGGCGAGGCTCTGTGCTGCGTCCAGCGGGAGAATTCGGCTGATCATCTCCATTGCGGAAGATGGGGAAATGGGGGCGCTCAGATCGCGTATTTCATGCAACACATGGTCGCCATTCCGAGCCACGGCGCTTGAGATGCAGAGCCTCGCCCCTTTGCGGTTGGGAACCCCGCCTGTTGCAGCGGCCCGCCCCCAAGATCTGTCTGGAAAAAAGCAGTGTTTGGGTGGGGAAAGTAGGCTCCGGGGAAACGTGCCGGTGACGTGATTGGGGAGACGCAGGAAGGTGCAGCCACGATGCGAAATATGTCGCGGGCCAATCTCTTCGGGAATGAGGGGGGGGGGCGAAACCTCCAATCTCAGGCAGTCGCATCTTATCAGTGGTGTGTGCCGTGGTATTGTGGCGCACCCATCAGAACATGAAAGCGGCAGGAAGGGTGGCGGCCTGGCGAACCAGCTGACAAGTTCCAACCTGTCACAGTATTCTTCCAAATCGGCACTGAGAATCAGGTTGGTGTGAGAAGGCCGCCTGAGAGGCCGAGTACGTGCCTACCTCTGTGCCCCCCCCTCAGTTTCAACTTCCATTTTCGTTTCCCATTGCGCCCATCCCTGAGCGATTCCCAAAGGGTTACAATAAATCGTGGCTTGAGGTGTCACCCGACAAAGACTTTTCTTTGTGGAGTCGCGTTGGGTCGGAGTACCGCTGCTCCTTGGCATCGAGGAGGCCTGACCGCTAGAGCCAGGCCGAATCACAGCGAGACACACATTCCACAGAATCTGAGTCTTCCCACCAAAGCTGAGGTCAGTTTGCAAGCGGGGCGGGAAACGCCGCAATAGGGGGGAAGGAACTTTCCAGGAGGGTGGCAACTGCGCCACACCAGGAGTCCAGTCCGCCGTTTGGGGTCGTGAAAAAAGAACGCCCAGTCAAATCGATTGACTCCGGCTGAAAATCGGGTCGGTGGGTAGACCATCCAGTACGTACCTGCCGTCCCAGGCGGTGACGAAAGGGCGCAGCTCAAACAGGACGATGGGAGCGCTCATTATTGGTCAAAGCTCATCAAGCTGCGTCTCGAAAAGGGCGGCACTCCCCGTTCCGGGTTCTTCGTCACTCGTTCAACGTCACATCCTTGTATAAAACGCCAGAACACGGCGAATGCTGGCACGTAAAATGCCCTTGCTTCGGCGAAGAGTAAGTGCGCATGCTCCCTCGATCATTCCTCTGATACTGACTCACGCGCCCAAGACCGGGACCTTTCCGTTGCTCGCGGATCCGACCAAAGGAGCTCCTTGCCATATTCTCTTCGTGCTCGTGCATGGCTGCCGTGGTGTTTCCGACAAAAACTACGACTATGGCGACACCATGGAATCATGGCTCGAGAAGGACGACGAGTTGCAACGGGGGACACAAAATGTTGCCCATGTCTTCCGCTTCAGGACGCAGGATGTGCTGAGCGATAAATCCGAGTTTGAGAAGGCAAGCCGCAAGCTCTACAAAAAGGTGTACCATAGACTCCAAGAGTTGCCAGATCCAGCTGCCCCCTGTGACACGAGAACGAGTCCGGACGACGAAGTCGGCAATATTAGCAACTCGCCTTCAACAGTTCTGATCTTTGTTGCGCACGGCCTCGGAGCTTGGCTCGTCAAACACATGCTCTTGCAGAAGTCATACGGGCCTGCTTGGCCTGAGCTCTCCGTCAAAACTCGGGGGTTAATCGCTTTGGACTCTGCGGTTTCCGGAGCGGAGCCCGAGTCATATGTCGACTATTTGGCCAGGTTTTCGGCTGCCTTCGTACAAGACGCACCTCGAGGCCAGCTCGGAGATCTTGGTGATCTACTGAAAAAGATCGATGATGACTTTTCCGGCCACCGGGAATATCTTCGCCAGAACATCAAAGGTTTCCACTCCAGTGTAGACTGGGTCCCCGAACCGCTAACGATATGGCCGTTGGAAGGCAGCCTTCAAGGCCGAGCGTCATCCGTAAGTTCTGTTTCCGCACTGTGGCCAACTTTATACTCATGCTCAACTATGTAGGGATCTTTGCGGGATCTTAGAGTAAATCTAATACTCCGTATACTGTCAAAATGGCGCCGTCCTGGCGTCATTCCGTCCAAAGCGGCCTTGACAAAGCTTTTCCACCGCATTGTCAGACAGCATGAGAACTTCAAGCCTGATGGAACGCATCGTCCTCCTGCGACTCAGGCCGAGGGGGGTTTGTCATCCGTTCTGGGGCCCGGCGTGGAACCAACACCGCCTCCCACAGAGCCACCAACACCCACTTTCCAAGTATTCCAATCACTCGACATTGGTAGCCAAGCCGACCGAAGTAGGTCACCCGCGCCGTCACAGTTTAGTGACGCAAAATCATCCAGAAACAGCGCACGGGATTCCGTTGTAGTCCTCCGACCCGGGGACGGAGAAGAATTTCAGAAGGTTTACAAGCAAGCAAAGTCGTACATCGGGCGAGGGCAGTTCGGCAGCGCCGCGGTTCTCTGTAAAAGAGCTCAGAGTCTCCTCCCGACCCAGAATCACGGGAAGACGCCGATGGACCTGGATCGTGTCCGCATCCAGATGCAGATTGAGATCATCACGCTCTTGAGCGGGAGCTCCAAGTATTACCCTGACGCAGAAGAAAGTCTGAAAAGGTTGAAGGAGGATTGCAAGACGCTCGGAAAGTCCGAGCAGAAAATACATGTCGAGGTGGGCAGATGGCTTGCAGAATCACTTGCTCTACAGGGGAAATATCGCGAGGCCGCAAACGAGCTCAACGACCTAAAACTACCGGAGCTTCGAACGACTCAGTGGTTCTCCCTCACCGGCCCGGTCGTGATTGGGGCCGAGGATATTGCCGCCCTCCGGAATCTCGCCCACACACTGGCTTATCTTGGATTTTTCACGAGAGCACAGTTGATCATCAAGTTTCTATTGCGCTACCTGGACGAAAGAATCGGAGACAACCCTAATGTGCCTCCTTCCAAAGGTAAAGCGCTCGTGGATGGATCCGAGATGTCTGTGGTACCGGAGAGCGACAACTTGAAGACGGCGGAGCTAGTCAATGTGCGGGACAGCGTGTTCTTTTCCGCGGCCGTGATCTACACACTCTCTGGAAACTACACGCGAGCTCTGAAGATGGCTACTGAAGCCTGGCGAGGGCGAAAGGAACGTCTCGGGGGCCACCACGTCAAAACACTCGAGGCCGCGAGCTTACGGGCGCATATTCTCGCCTTGACATCCCGCAGTCAAGAGGCTGAGGGTATTTGCATGCATATCCTGCGAACACTATCCTCCTCAGAGCTTTCCCCTTACCATCTCCAAGCCATTCGCACCAAGAAGACTCTTGTTCTCATTTTCCGGAACCAATTCCGGTTGGTCGAGGCTGTTGACACTGGTCGTTCCCTCTGCGAGATGGCGACCAAGTCCATGACGGATTTCCATCCAGAAACACTTAAAGCAAGGATGGAGTTTGCGAGTTCGCTCCGGTCAGCAGGTGACTACGCAGCTGCAGAGGGGGAGTATGCCGCAATAGTCGCTGGATCCCACAAAGTGTACAAAGATGATCCTGAACATCCCGAAACGCTGCGGTGCGAATCGGAGCTGGCCCACGTCTATGCCTGTATGGGACGGCTGGACGATGCAGAAGGTCTCGCGTTAGACACTCTGAGAAAGCAGCATCATGCCTATCAATTTGAGAGGCCCGGAACACCTGATGACGAAGTCAACATCAAATCCTTGGAGAAGCCCAAAAGGGATGTGACATCGAATGACGCCAAGAAGGACATCCTGGCGGTTGTTCTGAATGACTTGAAGTTTGAATACGCCCTAGACGAGTGTTTAGAGTGGATGGCCATGGATGAAAATCCCAAAGCTCTCGGGTCTGATGAGCAAATGCCGAGTGGCAAGCTCGGAGAGCTGATTGACGAAATCAAGCAAAGATTCACAGAGATCTTGGCCCACTCCACCGCCGATACTTCTACGTTATTAGCAGGCATCGACCTCATACTGGCCGAAGCCAAAGACTCGCCCGGTCTCTCCGCAGCTCGGGATAAACTGAGGTCCCTCCTCTCACAACTCCGTGTTCATCCATCACTCCTTTACACAGTACACCTCCTAGCGTGGATCAAACTGCGAAAACAAGACACAGATGCCGAATCGATTTGCTTAATTATCGAGACGGTTCTGCAGTGGCGGAGGAAAACACTGGGTGACTACCACGACCTCACCCTCGTCTCGGAATACGATCTCGCGATGGCCAAGCGGGAATGTAACAAACTAGAGGAAGCCAGATTGGGCTTTCAGACCATCTTCATTCAACGTCACGCACAACTCGGGAAATCTCACCCCGACACACTCAGCTCAAAACGAGAACTCATCATCACCTCCAGCGCCCTCAGCTTCCCCTTCCAAGACCCGGATAGCATCCTGTCGCTCAACAGAGAGACATCCAACACTTCAACCGAGCGCCTTGGCACCGATGAAACCAGCAATACCACCGTTGACGACTCCAATACCAGCAACCCGACCATCACTCTCGAAACGAGCCCGAACATCTCCCCTCCCCATCACCACCAACATCCCCAAGTTCTCCTAGAGCAACCCCTCTCCCCTGACGAACAGCCTCCCATGTCTCTAGAAGACTGGACAAAAGTAGAATCCCACTCCCTCCTCATCGCAGCCGAACAAGCCTCCCGCATCGGCGCCTCCCACCCCGAAACAATCAACACCCTCCTCTGGGTCTTTGCAGTCCAACTCCTCATCGGAAAGATTTCCGAAGGCACCCAGACCATGACTACGCTCCTAACCCGTCTCCGCCAGCAAGCCGTGCGTGAGCAGCGTCGTCTGAACTCGCTACAGGCGGAGGAGAAGATCGCTTGGATTTGCTTGGAGCAGAATCTAGTGGGTTTTGGGGTTGATATTCTGCATGCGATTGTACGCGAGGTGGGGAGTGAGGGGGGAGGAAAGGGCAAGGGGATGGGATCGCCGAAGGAGTTGGAGGCGTTGGAGAGAAGATGCCGTGAAAAAATTGCGCGGTCTGGGGCTCGTGATGAGGCGGAGAGCTCGGCGAGAACGATGGTTCAGATGAGTGAGGAGGTCTCCACAATGGGACAGACGAGGGAGACTTCCTCGCATAAGTCTCTGCTTGATAAGGATGTGTATGTGGTTAATGTCCTCCGGCTGGCCTACAGGGCTGGACTGGGAGAAAGGAATGATGCCGTTAAGTGGGCTAGATTTCATTTTCAGGCGCGGCTGGAGGAACTAGCGGAGGAGGCGAGATCTGAGGAGGTTGATGGGAAGAAGGGGGCTGTAGAGCTTGAGAAGGCTTTTGTCCTGCTGCAGACGGCATTTCCGGAGCGGATGGAGGATCTCACTGGCTTGCGAGCTGAAGCAAAACGCTTCCTGGTGGTGGGCGGGGAAGGATCCAGGAGAAGTAAGGGGTTATCAAAGACGGAGACCGCAGAAGAGGGCAAACATTCTGGACCGAGGCCTGATCCCCCATCTAAAGCGGATGTGGGTCGGGCTTTCAGGCTGTTATTGGATTTTTGGCAGGGTGCCGGGCATGTCATCGAACCTGGGTGACATTTATGGCTCTGGGTGGAAGACAATGTACGGCTCCCCTGAGAAGGGGGGCTTTCCGCCCAAGGCCGTATCTGATAGTACCGCACCAATGAGTTTCATGCCAGGTTCTATTCTCCACGCTTTAATCGCTGACTATACCACCGCCCTCGAGCTGTCAGAGGTTCCCTGCCCCCTCGCCAGAACCGCATGAAAGGATGTGGTCAAGCCGATTTCACATCCACGAGACCGATAATGATAGACCATGTGTAGGCGGAATATCCACCTGTGACAGTGTTCCCCCACATTGATTTTACAAATCCAATCCCAATATCACTATGAACTATTTATCACTTGCTTTAACAAACACCCAACGAGGAATGCAGGGGCTATACGTCGGAGTCAAAACAGACTTCGAATAAAAAAGGCCAGGCTTTTCAGGTACTGTTACTACAAGTTTGCAAACAGACACAAAACGGGTATCCTTTTCAGGCACTGCTAGATTAACTCCAAGGTGAGGACATCATGTCGGGTTTAGTCAAGCTACAAAGCTTTGGGGGATGCCACACTGGCTTGAGCAGAGGGTGATGGGACGGCGAGGTAACACATAGTTGGGTTTTGGGTGAGGTTGGAGATTCGGTAATTCAAAGAGGAGAGGAGATTTAGCAAAAGACGAACCGAAGCGTCCTCTTCAGTTTCTTGTGGATCTTGAGGTTGTGTGAGGTGAAAGTCGCCGATGGGATTTGCGGGCAGGCTGCAAGTTTTGGTTCGTTCTGCCTATTTTCTTGTGACGGGCACAAAGCCGATGGCAATCATCATTGGGAAGAATAGTTCCGGACGATCCTCTCCGGCTGCTCCCAGACTTCCAAGGCGGATATAAAATTGTGGAATGTTTTACTGAGGAACGAGGGGCTCAGGAGCAGCGGAAGTGCAGTTGTAAAGTGACTTGATTTAGTAGAAAAGGGGACTGCAAAGCACTCCCCAGTTATATATAAATGGAAGCTCCCTGTGTGTAGGGAGAGCATATGATCTAAGGCCCCTGCGCTCCAGCCAAGCCTGGCTCGGCAGGGCGCCTGAGCGCCTAACGAGGCGGCTGTAGTTCGACAAAAATCCAGATTCCCAACTAGCAGACCGACCCGCACATAGAGATACAGTTTGCTAACGTCACAATACTAGCTGGAGAAATGGGTATCACCAACAAATAGGACATCTGTCTCCCACGCCGACGTAAAGCGCTTTATCTACAACCGGCTCTTCCCAAACAAGACATTCGACACTCTCTTTTACGGCACGCAAGTCGTGCGCGACCAACCTCGTGCTAAATACCGGGAGGGACAGGAGCACGTCCATCTCTGGCACGGAGGTGCGCTGGTCGTGTTGATAAGTCGCGCGGGCAGCTGGAAGACGGGGAGTTTGCTACGAATAATTGATTCATTCTCAAAGTCGCTGGTGCTCTACAAGACAAAGGGACCGTTTGCGAAACGGTTAACGTTCTATGTGGTTGCACGGGGGGTAGATGTGGAGAGCGTGGCTGCGAAGAAGGCGGTAGAAATATTGAAGAGGGACTGGCAGGTCTGTACTTTGGGAGATGAACCAACAGGACAATAGGAAAACCCAGGACAAAACCACCACGCATGTATCTACCCGCATCACCCTCAGCTACGGTTTGCCTGTTCAAATATTAAATCATACGGCAAATGCTCAGGCTCGCATCCCTCAGAAACGCATCGCCCTATGCACGGCAGAGGTAACAGGCCACCTCCCAGACACCGCCATCAAAATGTCGAAAACAAACACCGCGCCCAAGACAGCAACAGCTTCTCACAAGACTCGGACCCCTGGAGATATCTACAACGTCGTGTACGAAGACGGTACGTATGGTGACGACGAGAGATACTACTTTCTCATCCAAAATCTCAGGGGATACGGGACCAGACACTCTAGGTGCCATTTCCGACTAGTGCAGTCCGTTAAGAGCGGTAAATATCGCCTGCGCAAAGTGTACACAGACCCGGAAATCGAGGAACCTAAAGAATCGACCAATAACGTCCGCATCGGCACAATAATCTAGGAGTGGTCCCGTGGTACTGGGGCCAGAGCCCATTCGGTGGCCAGACTCGTTTCATCTAATGATGACGTGTTCGAACTCCCTTCGGTCTCTAAAGATCTCTGGGCGCAGGACTCGTACTTGCAGTTCTGCAATTTCTACTGGTTCAACTATTGGTTCAGCGGCGGTATATGCAGGTTATGGAAGCCTGTTGCACGCTGTGGATTGAAGGCTCTGTCATGAAAAACGAGTGTGTTCATTGCTCCTAACCGTTGGAAGCCGAGGGCTTCCAACAGCTATTCTAAATACTGCGTACAATGGGGTAGTTCCATTCCTCCGTTGTTGTGGCCTGGAATGGACCACGCAGTAATCGACCGTCCGGTTTTTGCACCATTCTATCCCAGCAGGCTCTGAAGAGGAGCCCGTTAGCCACTGGAACCTGGAGTGGTCCAACCTATTTCTCGACTGCGGTACAGACAACCTGGTCCAATACGTACATCGGCGATCTCAGCTAGGCCAACGATAGTGATCCAATCAAAGGCCGGCGCGACACTGCCCTTGACGACTGCGACATACTTTGTGCCCACCTTGATTGTCTTGTGGAACTCACCCCAGAAGCTGGATCAAACAGTGAGCGTCACAAGATGTTCACCAAAATAATCCAGAAGTACACGGACAAGATAAATCCTGAAAAGAACTTAAAGGATCGGACCATTAAATACGTCTGGCCGATAATTGGGTCAGCCTAAATAAGTTGATCAAGTACAGCACCGAGTTGGAGAACGCTTACCTCAGTGACGGGGCACACGATGAACGACAAGTGCCATACTTCAAGGAGTTCAAACGCCTAGGTAGAGCCGCCGTGCAGTCGCATATAGCCGATGCAGACCCCTATATGGGAGAGGCAAAAGCATCAGAGTTACCCGAGGACGTCATCAATGCCATTAATAAGGATGAGGATATCTGGATTCCCGGCCTTTGGTATCTGTACAAGGACGGTAAGCTTCTTCGTGAATATGGGCGCAGGGGTCTGAATGGTATTGGCACCACCAAGGGCGCTGTTGAACGCAAGCGGAAGCGGGAGGACGAAGAGGGGGAGGAGATGTCAAAGAGGTAGTAGACAAACGAGGAAGAAGCAGAGGAAGGAGGGGAACAGAGTGACGAGGATCCAGAGGAAGAGGTAGAACCAGATGCGCTTGACACTAAGTTTCAGACAGTACTTGCCGAACTCGTGGTTCTTGGTGCCGTTTATGACGTGGCTCATGTAGGGATCCTGCATGGGCAGGATGACATCGGAAGTGAGAGGTTGGCATCTCGGTGTACAAAACTAGTTGTAGCTATAGTTTTGTTGGAGTTTAGAAAAAAGCCTCTGAATTAAGACACACCCAGGATCACAGCTGAGTCAAGATCAGGGGTACGTACTCCTGACAGCTTGCAAGACAACCTCAGCTGAGGAAATCCCCACATGTGGAAACGCATCAGCAGTGAAATTCTGGCTGTTATTGTGTTACTGGTTCTACAGGGTTCCACACGGTGAGGAATGGGTCTACTGCGACACAACTTAACCGGCAGTGATCATTCCTGCTCGCCAAGTCCTTGATGATCTACAAGCCCTCAAAACACGCAAATCTTGAGTGAACAAACGCAACAGGGTTGTTACTTCAGCCTGAACACTACGCTCACCCCGTGACCTCATTTACTTTTTAATTACGGCTCCATTCAACTCATGAATCTGGGGATGATTGCAACGATCCCCTTTCCCGGCTGCTGCTTACAAGTAATCGCGCGATTAAAGCGACTGATGTATTGTTATGCCTGATTGGATTGTGTGAATTATTGCAACGAAAGGGACGACTATTGATGGGGTATTACTTTCTAAACACTAAGGGAATTGGTGTCGTGCGTTCCTGACAACTACAGGACTGTGGCAGCCGCCTGCTACCTCCCCTGGTACGTTTGTTGGTAACCTCCGTCCAACTCGGCCACGGTCGCAGTCAAGTCTCTATAATAAGGATTTGAGGATCCGCTCAACTCGGACGGGTACCTTGCGGATACTGGACTGGAGATAGCTTCAAGTTCTAGCTTTACATTCTCCGCCGTGGGCTGCACATCCCTCATCTCTGGACTCAGATTGACATCCGGCTGCACGGATGCCTCCAGTTCCGCCTCTTGGGGTTTCTGTGACTTCCTCCGTCGAAGTAGCCACACTGCCAGGCCGATCCCCAGAAGCACGACAACTCCTCCAGCCACGCCCCCAGCGATTGCTCCAATGGGGGTTCCGGACGACCTATCCCCGTCCGCTTTCGACTGTGATGTAGCCGACCCGTTCGTGACAAACAGACCCTTCAGCTCCGGCGACGACCAACTGACCTTCTCCAGAGACCCACTGCTATACCACTGGGCAATATCATCAGCCCTCACATACTCTGCGGCCTGTGCATCGTAATTGTCCTTCCACATCAACTTCGTCATATCAAACACCTGCAGCCCGAGGGGTGCTGGGTCCTTATGGCTCCACCCCTTGCTGTGAGCTTGCAGCCCACCCACGGTCAGAACCTGCCGCTTCCCCACGGCCGCGCAGTCGTGACAAGACCTTCGGCCTGCAGGGGAGTCGGGGAGTTTCTTCCAGAAGAACCCAGGTAGACTGAGAACGTAGGCGTCGGCGTAGTCGTAATTGTCACGGCCGTTCTGACCACCATAGATAAATATCTCGTATCCCCCGGAACTTGAGTCGGAAACGATGGCCGTGCAAAACTCGGTCCTCGGGTGGTCGGGGAAATCGCCCGTGGTGGTCTGCCAGTAGGTTTTCTTTGTTTCGGGGTCGAAAAGCGTGAGGTTTCGGAAGTCGAAGAAGCTGAGCGCATACTCGGCGTCAGGGGAACCTAATGTGCTGGGTTGGTAGCCACCGAGGAGGACCACGAGGCCGGACGGCCCGAAGGAGGGCATGTACTCAGCCCGAGCGCTGGCGATAGACCCGGTGCCGAAGGGGCTGAATGTGGAGGTGCCGTTCTGCCAGAGTTTGTTATCCATGTCGAAGGCCACCATGCCGGGGATGGCGTGCCGGGGGCCGCCGTCTACTTCGGTCCAGCCATGGGCGATGCCGCCGATGTTGAGGCCCATAGTGTCGTTGATGGTGACGACAGCGCCGAGCTCCGTTTTGTGTAGCTGGGTGTAGCGAACGTCGTTGGTGTTAACCTCACTCGACCAGGTGCCACTGCCAGAGCCATCGGCGGTGAATTTCCATTGGGGTGTGTTATTTCGGATGTTAAGGCCATAGGCATAGGCGCCGCCCCAGGAGTAAAAGACGCCGGCCGAAGCATCTGTCCAGAGGACGGGCCAATTGGTTATCGGTGCATCCTCTGGTTTTGCGATGGTGCGACGGACGGCGTTGGTGGTGGTCCACGAGGACTTGAGGTCGATGGAGATGGTCGAGTTCATCGGGTCTGAGGCCCGCCAGTTTGCAAACTCACCATTCACGAGCTGTGAGACCTCACCGCCGTTCATATAGAGATAGTCGCCCAGGACGGTGACCCGCCCATAGGCCCAATGCCCGAAGTCTTCGACTGACGGCGCGTCCAACGCTGCTGCCGCCGCCCTCGACGCGCAGCAAAGCCAGCATATCGCGAACCAGGACGAGAATCGCTGGTCAGAGGCATGGCAAGTATTGGTTCCGCCGATCAATCGGTGATGCGCATGTCGCCGGGAACACAGCAATGGGCGATCGTGAACTTGAGACTTACGATGTTGACTGGAGGGGAAACAGGATGCAGGATGCCTAGCGGACCCTTGAAAATGGTCGAATTGCCCCCTTTTCACACGAAAAGCCATTGTCCATTTCGAGCTGCAAAACCAATTAAACTATTGGATCTTCACGACGCCTCATCGTTCAGCTTTGCTTGGCGTTGACTTATAACCAATGGATGACTGTTCGCGTCTTCCTGGGCAGGGATACGACAAGGGTTTCACCAAAGCCACCACCGGGGCTGAAAGGCAGTGGCCCGTGATAATAAAGGTGCTCGATCGTCGCACTGTGGATTGTCGGAGAAGAAAGGTCTCGAAGCCTGCGGCCGCCTCGATAAATCCTGCTGCTTTTCCAAATGGTGGGGCCAATAGCCAGTCCCTCTGGGCGCGCCTTCCAAGCCTTTGTTTGGTTTCTACAGGGCTCGATTTCTCCTGCCAGTGGCAGAGTCTCAGAGTCCCTCACGCGCCACGAAAGCAACCCACAGCGAACAGTTGACGTCCAAGGCGGTCTGTAGACGAATCTCGAGTCGGCCATCTACCTCAAAGTCAGTGAAACATCAGCAAGAATAACACTTGCATAAATATTCAGAATCCAGACCTTCTCCAAAAGTGACGTTCACCTACCAGGCTCTCCCGAACAGCACGCAACCCCGCCACCGGCCCTCTCAACTGCCTCCTCCGCTCCAGATTCTCCAGCGCACAACACACCCTCCCATACGACTTAAACACCCCCTTTAAGATCGTTATCGTCTTCAACCCCTCCATCGCCTCGACATCCATCTCCTCATCCTCCCCCAATAACCCACCCACCGGCCCCCTCCCCGCCCCATCCACAACAAGAAACACCTCCCTCACATCCTTAAACCTTCTCAACACCCCCGCCACGCAGCTCGCACAAAACTCTCCACCCTCTCCCCTCTCCCGATGAAAACACCCCCTCCCCTTCAACTTCTCCTTCCTCTCCCAAATCCAACCTCAC
>Ga0247760_1001130_pt1 | contig 26277 bp, 25 predicted proteins | sample UWRJL171409R4_FD_179936 | JGI IMG/M metagenome (GOLD analysis project Ga0247760, IMG submission 179936) | Plant litter microbial communities from Arlington Agricultural Research Station in Wisconsin, United States - UWRJ-L171-409R-4 | ecosystem: Environmental > Terrestrial > Plant litter >... | reverse complement strand
AGTAAGGTAGTCAGTTACTTAATGTATAAGGTAGTTAGTTACCTAGGTAGGTAGGTAGGTAGGTAACCTAGGTTCATGTTCTTCAAGTTGGTTTAGGTTCGTCTCCAAAAAAAAAAAAAAACATCCCTGACCCACTGGCCCACCAGACCCCGTCAACGTCAACGTCAACTTGCAGTAGTCCGGTAGTCCCGGTTCAGCAGTCTCATCTGATACATCAAACGCACCACGACATGGCAGGATGGGGAGGGAGGGAGAGGACCCATTTATCTATTGAGGTCTAAGCCACCTCCACCTCCCCCCGTTTGACACAACCAGCTGTCTCTTAGCCATACCTCCTCTCTACACTACCCTGTGTCTTCTCCACTTGCACCATTGTCACAGGATCAAGCCATTTGAACGAGTTGTTCATGCCGGGTTTCCGTAGGTAGGTAGGTAGGTAGGTAGGTAGTAGGTGAATTTTAGCCGACTGGGTAAGCCTGGACTACTTACCTAGGTAGTTTTCCAAATGTAAAGGTAAATGTCAATATCCACACCTGATCTACTGGCCGAATGCATCCGAAATGCCGGAATTAGTCGCAGCTTAGATATGCTTTATCTACCTGATGATGTAAAGATACAAAAAAGAAAGAAATAAAACCCGGTTGACGTGTTTGAGTGTGCGTGTAGGTGCGTCCTACAACACCTGGCTTAGGCTCACCAACGTATATATGTACAGGCGGTAGCTATATACAACGAAGCAGTTTCATACACATGATTTCAGTCGCAGGTGGGGACGGAAAATGAGGCCAGCTAACGTCTAGCAATGACTGCACCGCCGCCGACAAAAGTACCTCTCTTGGCAGCGCTTGTCGTCGCAGTGCTCGTCGTCTCCCTCGCTTGGACTCCCCTGTTTCGACCACCTCTCGTCCGGTCAAGGTTATCGTCAGTGGAGAAGCCATCGGTCTCGTTGGCAGTGAAGAAGTCGGTTTGGCCGTCGCTGTCGGTATTGAAACCGTTGCGGCCGCTGCCCGTCTGACGGCGGGCTAGACGGCGAGTGGGATCAGTGGTCGCGACACCAGTTCTCCGCGCACCGGTTCTGGGGACACTTCCAACCCTAACACGCGCATTCCCAACTCTGGCGCGGTTTTCATCAGTTGAGAAGCCGTCGGTGTTGTCGTTGTCGGTGAATCCATCAGTGTCAGTGTTAGATCCGCCACGAACTTGACGACGGGCCAAATCCTTGGGGGCACCCGCTGCGGCGACCCCGGTGACTCGCTTCTTGGCCCTGGCCACAACCCCGACCCGAGCACGAGGACGGTTGTCATCGGTCGAGAATCCATTGTCATCACTGGTGAAGCCGCCGTTGTTGGAGTTGTCGCTGAGGCCATCACTAAGGCCGTCAGTGTCTGTATTGAACCCACTGCGGTTACGGCCTCCGCTTTGGCGACTGACCAGACTCTTGGTCTGCCTGCGGGCAAAAGCGCCGGTTGAGCGCTTGCCGACCCTGTTGTTGTTACTGCCACGGCCTCTGGCATTTTCGTCGCTGGAGAAGCCGTCATTGTCGGTGTTGTCGGTCAACCCGTCAGTTTGATTGTCAGTGAGACCGTCGGTATCGGTATTGAAACCACCACGACTGCCAGCCGCCTGACGACGCGCCCGAGTCTTTACGCTGGCAGCAGAAACACCGGCTACACGCCTCGAGTTCACTCTCCTGTTACCGGCGGCAACAGGGCCGCCAGGCCTTGCTCCGACGAAGTTATCGTCACTGGAAAAACCGTCGTCATCGGTTAGTCCGTCAGTGAGACCGTCGGTATCTGTGTTGAAGCCCCCTCGACCACCGCCTTGCTGGCGCCGAACTCTGTTCTTGGTAACTGCGCTGCTGTGCTTGCTAGTTTTGGCGACTCCGGTCCTCGCGCTGCCAGTCCTGGCCGCGCCGGCTCCTCCGACTCTGCCAAACGGACTGTCATCGCTTGTGAACCCATCATCGTTGGAGAAGTCAGAGATCCCGTCGCTGGTAAGCCCGTCAGAGAAGTCGCTGTCCGTGTTGAAACCACCCCTTTGACGGCGAGTTCGGGTCTTGGTGGAGCTGCGTCTTCTATGTCGAGTAGAGTCACTCCTCTCGTTGCGACTTCTGGCCTTAAGGTCGGACACTGGAGCTGCCTCGATGAGCGTCGGAGAATCGACAGCCATGGTAGCCCAGCTATCAAACTTCTCGTTCTTGGCCGCCGCCAAGTCAGCGCTGAAGTCACCAGAGCCAGCATCCGGGGGACTCAGAACGCCGTCGGAACTGTCGGCGTTCTGGACAGGGATAGTCGCCAGCTTCCAGCCCATCTCGGCCAAGCTCGCAGACTGCACAGCACCGAGGCTAAGTGGGTCTTCAAGACAACCTTCACAGAGGAAGGTAAAAGTGAGAAATGTGTTGTTTGCCGAGGTGGCTGAGACTATGGGGCGGACGGATACAGACCCAGCGACCTCGGGAGAGTTCCCAGCCGCATTTGGGCCTCGTCGGAGAGTCGAAACGACATTGCCTCGACCATCTGGCCAGGCAGCTAGCAGAGTTTGCTCCTCCCCGTCACCAGTGAGGGACAAGCCACCCCATCCGGCGCCATTCACTAGAGGAAACGACAGCTGGCCGATGAGGCTGTTGGAAGGGCTGGTAGGCAGAGCAATGCCGAAGCCGAAGTTCGTGCGGGCATCATAAAATCGCTGGAGTTGGATGCCCGTGGCCTGATCTGTGAAGGCCGATGTCTGGGCCGCAGCTGGAGACGAGAGAGCGAGGGCGAGCAGCAGACCGCGGCCGTTTCTGGTGCGGAAATGTCGAGGCAACCTCTGAAGCTGCTGCTGCGGTCCACCTCGTCGTACCGCTTGAGACTGGTTGGTCGCCATGATGGTAGCAGGAAGAGAGAAAATAAAGTGGGAGAGGTAGCCCCTAGCTGGCTTGTAATGTTAACTGAAAGAAACGAAGACTTGCCGGCAAGCCGTAAGACGGTGATAATGACAAGTTGGGAAGGGAAACACCTTGATCCCGTCAAGGCTTGGTGGCCGGACTTAGAGCTGATGTCAACCCAGGCGGTCACGGAGGACCGGCCAGTATATAGAGATTCTGCATTGAGTTGGCAAGTTGAGACGACCGGGCGCCCAGATTCGCCAACCCTGGGTTGACACGACCGAGAATTCTCTGGAAGACTGCCTTCATGGGATGACCCAGCAGATCAGAGAGTTTCACCAGCCTGTGCCCAGAAAAAATGTCGTCTCAGTGGATCCCAAAGCCAGCGCCATTGCGACTTGGGCCACGGGGTGAAGATCTTGTTCTAGCAACTGCACGCGAAGACAAGCAGACGTTCATCTCATTGGGCCCAGACTACACGTGGAGTTCTAGTGATCAACCAACTCGCCGATTTCCAGGATGGCCCGAGAGCCTGTTTACCCTCAATCTATAGCGGGGACTAGGTTTCGACGACGTTGAAGATGAGGCAATCTTGTGGAGTAAGGAGCGGAGTCCTTAACCTTTGAGGAGAGCAGTCGGTTCCACCAAGTCCGTATGGGGAGACATCGACGGGGGTATTCTCTGCAGGGCCGCGTTTACGTAGCCTTAGAGTCTCCAACGGCAAGTCTTGCCCGTCTGATTTTGCCGCGCGACCTCACGGAAAGGTGGAGCACCAAAGGCATTCCACGTCCACATCGGAGGTGACAGGGGTCGAGCTAAGCATTGTAGATGGCTGGATTCAGAATATGCCACAGCTTGGCAACCTCCCGTGTAAACCTGCCACCTACTAATACTCCCGCTCTGCCGTCCATTTCGGCAGATCTTGCCGAGCGGCATCCCGACGCCTAATCGTCTGCGCGTCTTTGTTAGTCAGTAATGCAGTTGTTCTTTTGTTTTGTTTTTTCAATCCGCGAAAGGCTTGGACAGTTGATAGTCTACGTATCTTATTCTTTGCATCTTGGTTGGGTAGTAGGGTTGCGGCTTTGGCGGGTACGTGGGAAGTCGCAGTTCGGATGACGATGGTGCTCACGTGAAATGATGCACCGAGACGCGGATGGGAGATTTGCAAAGTCGATGATCTCGTGCGAAAATAGCACCTTTCCTCCGAACGGCAAACACGGCAACAGGTCGCGTGCCCGTGGTTGGCCCGAGGTTGGGCGGAAGTGCGCGGGTCTGACAGGGGAAGGTGAGGCTGCTGCGCAGGTGGTTTCCACCCCCCGTCGCTCCGCTGTGCGCTTGCCTGATCGGCAGAGGTCCACTGGAAAATCAGCGCTGCTTCACCAGAAAGCTTGGTGCGACCAAGCACCCCGCCGCGCTTGGCAGCAGCTCCTCCCCGTTTCACCATGGGCGTGTTTCATGCGACGACTCCAGCACCTCTCACCAGGCCGATGGCGTCGAGGGATGGACGGTGTTGAACATCCGCTTTCACCCTGTCGATCAGTGATTCCGGGCAAAGGAGAACAGTGCGTTCTGTCAAAATGCCCGCCGCCCGCTCTCTCGTCGCCTCCGGGCTCTTTCCTTCTCGCTTGGCAGTTCTTGGGGTGAAGATCACGACACCATCCATCTCCTTCTTTTCTCTTCTCTTTTTGGCAGCAGGGGGAAAGGGGCAGCTGGTCTGCGGTTTTGTTTAATCTTGGATTTCTCTTCTCCCTTCTCTACGACCAGACGCCGGCAGTCTAGCAGATGATCATTAAGCGCGAGCGCAGGACGACGACGGTTTAGACGGTTGGGCCGCAAGGAAGCGTTGAGATCGACCGGACGCCATGAGGTCCACAGCTCCATCTCTCCGCCGGCGCAACTATGCCCGGCGGAGAAGCCTCCGACAGCCACTCTCCCGGCGAGACGACTCGGATTCGGACGATGGTCTTGCCTCGGGCGAAGATACAGGCCCGGATTCCGATTCGGATGATGACGAGCCCCTCTTCAGACCATCCCGTCCCGCCGCCGGTGTTGGGCGGGCAAACCCTGCAGTTGGCGGAGTACCCGCAGCCAGGCTGGGCGCCGGGTCCGGATCCCCGTCTTCGAGGGTGGTGCAGCCGGTCGTGCGGCCCGTTACGCGGCCGGCAGCTCAGCCACCAGTCCAATCGGTGACACGCCCGATAGTCCAGGCGACATCCCGGCCCGTGGCCCAGCCAGTAGTCCGTCCAGGAGCCCAGCCAGTAGTTCGTCCAGGAGCCCAGCCAGTGGTGCGCCCCGCTGCGCAACCCGTGGTGCAACCCGTGGCTCAGCCTGTGGCACCGCCTGTCGTGCTTCAGCCCGCTGCACCGCCATCTCCCACTCCAAGCCCCGTGCTTCCTGGGGTCACTCTCGGCGCAGATGAGGGCGGTGTGGATGAAGCAGACGATTCCGTGTCGGATGGCATATCGTCGGGAATTGACTCTGGTTCCGACTCAGAATCCGACGTCGAAACTACGACTCCCGGCGCCCCTCCACCGGCAACACCACTACCCACGGGTATAACTCCAGTCCTTGGTGCTCCCCCTGATGTTGCCCTGCCTCCTCCGGCGGCAACCACATCCCCAGGCGCCAGCCCAGTGCTAGCGCCGGCGGATCCGAGTGCAACTCCAGCAGGGCAGTTAACAGGATCTCCGAGCCAGACTACAGGAGCCCTAACAAGCTCCAATGCTGCACTCACCCCACTTCCTTCATTGGATTTGACTTCAACACTTGCCATACCTCCGGGCAGAACGGGGGTTGGCGATGCCCTAGCCGAGAATGAAACTGCTGGCAATACCCTTGGCCCTATTGCAACAGAGGAACAACCAGTCAACGCTGGCATGGCTGCTGGTATTGTAATTGGCGTGCTAGGTATGCCGGTCCCCCCTTTTGCTAAGTCGCTCGTGCTAACCTTCGATAGCTTTGATTGGTCTCATTGTTGGCGCCGTCTTCTTTTGGAGGAAGTGGAAGCGCAACGGCGGCGAACTACCACCTTTGCCTCTCTTCCGCCGAACATCCAAGCGGGACAGCGCCCCGGATATGGCTTACAACGGCAACACGATGGAGAAGGATACCATTCCGATCTTGCCACCACCCTCGTACGGATCAAAGAAAACCAACTCGGAGATGATGGACCAGCTGATGCAGGCGACCTACAGAACCGAGAGTGGTACGTATGATCCGGAAACGGGAACATTTGGCCAGAAGGGGGGTGCGCAGAATGAACCTTTGGCTGTGGCCCCTAGCCCAGACCCGCACCGACCCGGGTTTCTGGACGAGAAAGCCTATACTGCACTTGCTGGGCCTCCCACGCCAATGAACAAGCCCAAGCCAGTATTGCAGTGGCTTGATAATATCAAGACGCCTCGCCAATCGGGCGTCGTGAGATGGCCTAGCACCGATGCACCTCCCATTCCACCCTCGTCAACGCAGTCGATAGCGCAAGACTCGCGCCAAGCAGCGGCACCACAGCCGTTTAGTAAACCGCCCATTCCAAACTTCCTCCCACCCGAGCCTGCGTTTAGAAATGAGGCCAGATATACGGCGACAACGAACACAACGACAACAACTGGGACTAGTGCTTGGTATGGCTAGATGTGTTCAGGTAACGGCATGGATGGGCGGGATGAGACTTCTCAAGCTGTTCAAGGGTGAAAACTCAATGGTCGAATCTAGCCGATAATATGTCAATGAGCATATATATATAGTTGCCTTAGTCACATATATTTTATAAACAATCCTTAAAATCCCTCCTGATTCTCGGGCGCAACGGTGATGCAGGTTACAAAAAGATCGGAGCTCCAAATTTCCCCGCCTTCTGACGCCACCTCGCCACCAGACTATATAACCGGCGGTTCCAGTGGTAGCCATCTCCATAGTTCAGCACCGAGTCAAATCAAACAACCGAGAACTGTCAGAAAACACCACATCACATCCAAACTCAAAGAGAAAGAAGAAGAAACACAATGGCCTCAGTCGACACGAGCCTCCAACCCCACCCTACCGGCGCCGCCGCCCTCCTCGCCGCCCGCCACGCCCAAGACCACCCCCTCAGGCTCTACGGCGGCTGGTTTTGCCCCTTTGTGCAGCGGGCCTGGATCGTCCTCGCCGAAAAGTCCATCCCCCACCAATACATTGAGATCAACCCTTACCATAAATCCCCTGATTTCCTCGCCCTCAACCCGCGGGGTCTGGTGCCTACCTTGGCAGTGCCCCCTAGCCCACTTGCACTTGATGGGAAATCAAGGAAGCCGCTTTATGAAAGCGCCGTGATTATCGAGTATCTCGACGAGGCGTACGCTGACACGGAAGTTCACGGGCCGCGCTTATTACCCGACGATGTCTATGAACGGGCACGAGCGAGGTTGTGGATGGACCATGTGGCGTCACGGATCGTTCCAGGGTTTTATCGGCTTTTGCAGTGCGATGGTGGTGGCGATCCAGAGAGGATGGGGGAGGTTAGGCAACAGTTTCTAGAGAGTTTGAAAATGCTGGTTAGAGAAATGGCGGACCCGGAAGAAGAAGAACAACAGGGGGGAGGGGGGCCGTGGTTTTTGGGCGCAAGGTTTAGCTTGGTCGATGTGATGCTGGCACCATGGGCGAAGCGGCTGTTTTTGATTGACCATTACAAGGAGGGGGGTGTAGGAATTCCGAAGAAGGAGGAGAGAATGGAGGACGAGGAGAAGAAGATTTGGGGGAGGTGGGACTTGTGGATGGAGGCGGTGGAGGGAAGGAAGAGTGTGAGGGAGACGTGGAGTGACGAGGAGGAGTATGTGAAGGCGTATAAGAGGTATGCGGATAACACAACGCAGTCGGAGGTGGGAAGGGCGACGAGGGAGGGGAAGAGGTTGCCTTAATGGGGATTTGTTTGGTCAAATTTCTACTACACCTCAAAACCCAAATAGGTAGAGGCAATGCCTAGGTTGATACTTATCAATATATTGTCATTTTTGGTCTGTTTAGATAGATAGATAGCTGTTCTAGTTATTTGTAGTTGACCTTCCACCCTGGTCCTTGCCTTCACTCGTGCCTCCGCTCGAACTCATGCCCTGCAGGCCAGCACCCTTCTCGGGTTCCGGCATCGGTGCAGTCTTGTCTGCGCGACTGACATGGGAGGACTTTTGTCAAGAAGTTCAATGTTAGTTAGCTGGATTTAATTGTGGAATTTGGGGCGACATTGTGAAAACTCACAGTCTCGGTGCCGGCACCGTGGATGATGTTGTTGATGTCCTGGGGAATGGCGTTGTCGGACGATCCGTCACCTTGGCGAGGCATGTTGATTTTTTTTTTTTCTATGATTGAGACTAATGGTTCACTTTGGTAAAGGTATTTGGTTATTCTTTTGAGTATCAGAAGAAGCTCAAGTTCACAATTCTTTCCGTCTCCATCTCCCCTCCTGGTGGGAGAGTTCGCCCTCTTTATCCTCGGATTCTCGAAATCATTCTTAACCCCCCTGACGTCATGATCATTGCTGTAAAAGCCACTCCAAAACGTCATGGTGGGGTCGCCCGCTGCGGAACCTTCCCGGAGTACGTGCACTAACTTCCCCGCAGTTAGGTACATAGGTGCCCTCCCGACCCGCTAAACCGGCTTGAGCGTTCAGCGGCGCCAACCCGGGCGCTGCTTTTAGCGTGTTCTTGTGTGCCTGAAGGCCTCCGTCCAAAAGACAAAAGAGTAAAGAAAAAAAAAGGGCTGGGTCCAATAGTGCAAAACACTGCCAGCGCCATTGACGAGAAGGCTCTATCTACCTACCTAGGCTGCCTGCACGCCTTGCCCAACGGTGCCGGCCAGGTTGTCTACGTAACCTATAAAACCCCGCAAGGCTGGACGGACTTTGACTTCATAAAACCCAATGCGATTGTTCTCCCCTTCTTCTTTGCTGCTTTACCAAACCAGAAGAAACGTAGGAATACTTTCTCAATATCAACGACACCGAAGCCAATTCGGGCCCATTGCCAAAATGACTTCCACCTTCAACCACCCCCGATTCTCTACTCCCATCACCCTTCCTTCAGGCCTAACTCAAGAACAAGTCCTATCCTTCCACCCATTCGAGGTATATAGACCTTCTTCCCCCTTTCCCCACCTCCCAACCCATACTCTCTGCCATGGAAGTCTAACTCGTCACACAGTCCTGGCTCACTACCCTCCGCTCCACCCTCTCCCTCCAACACACCAACCCTGCCCACCCCTTCCATACCGACCCTTACAATCTCACCTCTGTTAACATCCAGTCCTACGACCTCTTCGGCCCCACCCGTATCGGCTTTCTCAAACTCACCTCCACCCTCACCAATTCATCTGGAGACTGGCTCCCCGGCGCCGTCTTCCTCCGCGGGCCCAGCGTCGCTATGCTTGTCATGCTCATACCGGACGACTGTCCTGCCGATCCCCGTCCGGAGGACAGACACGTTCTACTTACTGTACAGCCGCGGGTTGCGGCAGGAAGTTTGGAATTCGTGGAGCTGCCGGCGGGCATGGTTGATGAGAAGGGTGCATTCGCAGGAACGGCCGCAAAAGAGATTAAGGAGGAGTTGGGCTTGGATATCCCCGTCGAGGGCCTGGTTTGTTTGAGTGACCTTGCTGCCAAGGCTGCTGGGGAAGGAGAAGGAGAAGGGGACCAAGAGGTGAGAGATGGGAATTTGCCCCGCGGGGTGTTCCCCTCGCCCGGGGCGTGTGATGAGTTTATTCCGATTTATGCGCACGAAAGGAGGATTCCCAGGGCACAGTTGGGGGAATGGACGGGGAAGTTGACGGGACTCCGTGACCAAGGGGAGAGGATCACGTTGAAACTTGTGAGGCTGGATGAAGTTTGGAAGGTGGCGTCGAGGGATGGGAAGACGTTGGCGGCGTTGGCGCTGTGGGAGGGGTTGAAGAGGGAGGGGAAGGTATGTCTCTAACATATCATTACGGGGTCTACAGAAACTGTGGTGGTGGTGTGCTAGTAGCTAGGTAGGCAAGAGAAGGGAGAGAGAGAGAGAGAGACATCAAAGACGAAACTTCTTGGCAATCTCGATACCCTCAGCCAAGTTGGCTATCCGCGCGTCAATGGCGTAGCCCTGAGCTTCCAACTTGATGCACTCGTCCCACAGGTCGGCTAACCGGACGTGGAACACCTCAATGAACTCGTTTTCTTCCAGCTCGGGCTGCAAGTTTTGGTTCTCAGGCAGGTTCATGTCTACGCTGACGTGAACCATTTTGAGGTTTGTGTTGCAGAAGCCGGGATCTTGATCTCTGTTAGCTTCTCTTTTTCACTCTCCTTTCCTTTTCTCCTCGGCATCTTGAACAAAAAAAGAGAGAGAGAGAGAGAGAGAGAGAGAGAGAGAGAGAGAGAGAGAGAGAGAGAGAGAGAGACGGAGACAGAGACAGAGAGAGACTGACCATTCCACATCACCGGTGTAGTTTCGAGAACTTTCCCCACAACGTAGCCCGTCTCCTCTTTGAGTTCCCTTATCGCAGCCTCTTCTGCAGTTTCGCCCTCGTCAACCAGCCCTGCCGGAATCTCAATGACAATCTTGTCTATGGGCGGACGGTACTGTTTCTGGAGCACAATCTCGGGGCCCGTTTCCTTTTCCAGAATCGCAACAATGCCTACCCCGTCAATGTCACTTTTTGTTGGCCGCGTCCGGCGCTCCGCCGATTCCCATGTTCGCGTCACCCCGTTTGGGTCTTGATATGTCGTTCTGGATTTTGTATCCTAGGTTAGATACCTATCAAATGATGTTGTTGTTGTTGTTGTGTGTTTGAAGTTGGATGGAAAGGAGTAGGCTCATCACAGACGGACTGGATAAGATAATGACTGTGACTGACTGTGGGAAACCAAACCATTTTTTTTAAAAAAAAAAAAATTCTTCATGAAAAAAAGCTCTCAAGTCAAAACCAAAAAACTTACAATACCAATTTCGTCCACACCGCCTCGCTGTCTTGCTATTATTGACTAGTGTTGGAATCTTGTCTTTTTTTATGAATCCACAGAATTTGCAAAAACTTACCAGAGGTTTGGTCGAGAGAAGCTTTGCGTCGGTCATTTTGGGATCTTGAAAATTATCAGGCATGGCAGAAACAAACAGGAAGTAATCCTTGTGTGTGTGTGTGTGATATTTTTTTTTTTTTGACCTGCATCTCACCACCCTGCAATTGATGGTATTTTTTTTCCCCCTTCGTCTGAATTCCTTCCCACCGCCTCAACTCAACCCCAGTCTGCTGTTCCGCCGCATCATCCCTCTATAACAACAGACCGCTCTATTAGCTGGCGCGCGGACAGCTGCAGCACCTTGTGGGGCCGGAAGCTTCTGGTTTGGCCCGGTTGGCGGCGTGGCACCCGTTTGCTGTTTGCTGTCTCTGTGTGATGTGTTGGCCTTGCGCGATTCGGGACTGAGAAGCGCGCCATGTCTGAGGAACAAAACTTCCCGTTCCGTGGTTCGCACAAGGGGAGGTCAACAATGTGTGTCGGACCGTAACTATTCCGTCATGTCGCTGCTTGTCAGCTCTCCCGTGGGACTGGGCATCGGACAGTTTTACTCCGTCTCCGGACGCACGACACTACCTAGTGTAACTACCCTTGAAGCGAGGATGACCTAATCAACCAACTTTCATGGGCTTTACTAGCTCACTTTGGTGATGTTCCTGTGTGATTGATGGCTGCGACGAATTAGGAAGGTGGTGCTTACGATACCGGCTTCGTGCCGCGCAATGGGCTACTAATTTGCATGAACAGATGACGAAGTTGATTCGCAGACTTGTCCGCATAGCCTCGTCTGCCAGATTGACCTTTGGGGCGGGCTGTAAGTACCTAATGAGCTGCTGCACAAGTGGGCGCCATCCTCAGTTGGACCGGGCTTCAATTGTGCCGTCCTGATGAGTGAGTCTTACACTACTAATGTTGGGGCAGGACATGAAACGGATGAGACGACTGGATCCTGCTGGTACCGTCCAAGGCCAAGTCGGTTAATAGCCTTGACTTGCCCAATGTGGGGTGAGTTTCTGTCCTCCATCTCCAAGATTCAACAACCTCTCACTTGGCTTCCAACCTCAACAAGATTTGCACGCACCCAGTCTCACATAGAACAGAGTGTGCTGTTGCACGCGCTGGGGATAGCTGTGTGTGGTTTTGGTAGTGCCACCACTCGCAACGCTTGTCATCCGTGCACGTCGTCATGGTCCCGGTGCACGCAGATGACCGACCCGGCGAGGACGGCGAGGACGGCGAGGCTGGCCACTCCGGTGTCCGTGTCGATGAACAGGTCGACGAACGGGCCCCACTCCTCGGACCCCATGGCCCGGAGGCTAGACTCGACTCGCGGCGTGAGCAGCTCCGACTGAGGGTTACCATTCTCGCTTTCGTCGTCATCTTCCTGCTGGAACTGGGCATCGGTATGTCGGTACCACCAAGCAGCTCCATCATGGAAGGCATCATTTGCGAACAAATGCATCCCAGGGTGGAACATAAGAACAACACCACCTGGGGACAAGGAGGCCCGGACGACCCATGCAAGAACCCTGATGTTCAGAGTTACCTGGCCATGCTGCGTGGCTGGGCGGCCACTTTTGATGCCATTCCCGGGTTTTTGTGCGCTGTTCCCTACGGCATCCTGTCTGATCGGTGGGGACGTAGACCAGTACTCGTCCTCGGCATCCTGGGACTGACGTTGAATGTTTGCTTCACCATTCTTGTGTGTACGTGTCCCCCACTGCGACGTGTGAAGCAGGAGAGCGCCAAGGGCTGACAGGTAGTCTCGGCAGTTTTGTTTTCCGATATCATGCCTCTCTGGTGGACATTGTTCGCCGCTGTATTCAGCTTGTGGGTGCCTAAGTTGCCGAGGCCTGTCTGTTCTGTCATCGTTAACATGTCTCAGCCTCGGTGGCGGCGGTCAAATAGTAGTGGCCATGCTGTACACATTCCTAGCCGACGTGGTACCTGTGGCCGATCGAGCAACCGCCTTCTTCCAAGTAGCCGCCGCATACCTGGTCTCAGCCACAGTGGCAGCGCCCTTGGCGGGTGCTATCATGACCGTGAGCGACTGGATAACTCTGATTATCTCTTTAGTTATGCTCATCTTTGGGCTCCTCGTCAGCATGATCATGCCCGAGACAGTGTCGCTACATGGCCAACGGGAGAGGAATCCGCGACGGCGAGCCCGAGAGTCAGAGGATGTCGATGACGGGAATGATGGCGACGACGAGGCCGACCACGACAGCGAAGAGTCGCCAACCGCCAAACGCTCCTTTGCCCAAATTCTCAAGCACAAGATAGATGAGGCACTCGGCGACGTCAAAGACTTTGTCCTTGGCAACAAACGGCTGGCCTTCCTGTTGTTACCTGTCATGTTCGTGGTCCTTGGCAAGTTCGTCCAAGAGATGCTGTTACAATATGCAACCAAGCGCTACGGCTGGAGTTGGTCTAGAGCTACGTTGCTCTTGACGATTCGGGGTGCCACCAGTCTTGTTACTCTGCTAGTGTTGCTCCCCTTCGCCAGTTGGTTCTGCCTGTCTCGGCTGGCCATGTCTGGTGTCTCCAAAGATATTCAGCTGGCAAGACTCTCGGCAGCGATTTCGGTAGCAGGCTGCTTGATCATCGCTGTGGCGGCGAATGGTTACGTTGTCGCTGGCGGCATCATCGTCCTATCACTTGGTGCTGGGGTAAGCGGTCTGATCCGGTCTCTGCTGAACTCGCTTGTTGAAGAGCACCACATGGGCATTGTCAATTCACTGGTGGGTTTCATGGAGATGCTAGGCATAATGGTAGCCGGTCCGCTTCTTGCCCAGAGTCTGAGCACGGGGATGCGGCTCGGCGGTGCTTGGATTGGGCTCCCCTTTTTGGTGTCTGCCGTTTTCATGGCGTTTGTAACAATAATTCTTTGCATTTTTAGGCCGCCACCAGGCCGCTCGTAGGCTGTGATTGAGCATGGTGGGGTATCAGGGCGAAAAAGTGGGCGTCTAGAGGATTGATGGAAGGTCCTATTTCCAGAACATGTTCTCGATAGCGGGGTGACGGAGTTGCGGAGTGTGAGTTTGAACAATATTTCTTTTAGAACGTGCGTCTCCTCGAGATTAGCATTGGTGTGATGCAAGCGTGGTAGGCGCGTCATGCGTCGCGACTGCCGCTCTTTTCCCAACGCGTCTGCTAAAAATCCTGCAAAACCTGAGATATGCCGTTTCGAAACACTATCACATCCTTGTTTTCCTGCTCATCGCCGCACACAATCAGCGCAGTCCATCGTGGTCGACAAACACACACCTGATCAGTGTGGTTCTGACATCATCTTCCTCCGATCGCAATGAGCGGGAAGCAACGTGCAGTTTCATGTTTGCGTGGCAACGCTGCGACATCATCCCTTCCCAGGAAATGCACAGGGCAGATCGTTCCCCCTCGGCCCGCTGCAAGGGACCGTGACTTGGGCGCGTCCCTCCATCCCGATTCGGACCTCAGCTCAACCTTACCCCCTGAGTGAACCACCCGCGCTGAGGACGCTTGGCGCCTCGCCAACCCAGCAGGGGAGCGCAGAGATAGCGTCTTTGCTGTGCTCAAAGCCATGATGCTCCTTTTACAGCGCACGAGGGCACTCATTTCCCGTCAAATCATTCGCTGTGGGACATGGGATGTGATGGGACTTTTGGGGCCGCCATCGGAACCGGAATGGCACCACTGGTTTTCTTGTGTAGACGGCAACCCAGTGGCAAGTGTGCCTTTGTGTTGGGATATCGGACCCCTGTCCACCCCTCCCAAGACGCTAACTTATCCAGGATTCTCGCGAATCTCCACAACTGGGCTCCCAAATTCTCCTTTCCTTCTCTCGGTTTTGCGCTTGTCATTTCTCCCACTGTTGTCCTGTTGCCTTCTGCTTCTGCTCTGCGCGTTTGTCTGTCGCTGTTGTCGCCGGCGTAGCCGAAGTGTCGTTCCTTACCCTACGTTCGCTTTCCAGTTGCTCTTATTCCTTCTGTATATCCTGTTGTTTTTTTCAAAGTAATTGATAGCCATCAGGCAGTTGCACTGACTGATCACGGCCTCAACCCCACCACCCCTTTTCTTCGCTTAAGCCGGCATCACAGCCCTTGAAGACTGCTGAATCCCTGGGCTTGGTCGCTGCCGTCCCATTTGTTGGATTCCCTTCCTCCGATATGATTTTGTAGCCGTGTTGGAGGGTTAGGATCTCATTCCGCACGGCCCACGCCATTCTCGAACTCAAGTTGGCAGCGTGTAACTCTTGAGGTTGGTGAAGCGTGAAAGAGAAGTCACGGGGCCAGCTGACCATACCGACTTGCAGTAGTCGTGTGCGTTCGGCAAACATCTTGTCATCATGGTGTCGTTTTTTGGCCTGAAGTTTGGAGACAAGAAGAGGTGAGCATGTCGGTGCTCTGTGTTGTAGGAGCGCCACCAACCACTGATGATCCAGGAAACCGGATGTCAAAAGTCCTGGCGTCGAGCAGCAGCAATGGAAGAGAATCGACCAGAACGAGTTGGGGGAGGGCCAGTTCTTTGGACCGCACAAGAAAGCGGCCGATGCCGGCAGCATTCGATCTGTCACGCCCCTGAGTGTTGAGCGCCCGATCCGCAATAAATCCCCCTACGCACAGGATACGCACAATCTGGCCGCGGCGAGCATGTTCAACCTCTCGAATCCTCCTTCAGGGCCCAGCCTACGACCTCACGCTTCCGAAGCCAACATGCGCGGGCGATTTGGGGCTAATAACGGGTCGTCTCTCAGCCTTGCCGCTCCCGCGCCAGCGTTCAGCTCCAACTACCGCAAAGGCAACAGTTCTTCGAGCAGTTTAGCTCTCCCGGGGCCCGGGTTCTCTTCCAGGTTTGGGACTCAAAATAGCTCCTCGGTGAGCCTCGCTCTGCCTGGTCCCGTAGGTGGATCGCGACCCGGAACGCCTAGTGGAAGGACCAAGGATTGGGTAAACCCGCTTGACGTACACTTTGCGAGGAAGACACCCTCTCCTTTGCCTCTTGTGAGGTCACCCACGGGCGCGCCCGAACTCCAATTGCCGCCAACGCCGAGGGAGGAATCTGAAAATGGGTCCATTTTCGGCGCCGAGGCAGACGATGTTGTCGATTCAATCATCCAGGCCGTCAAGATGGGGGAAAAGATGGCTGATGAACAGGAGAAGGAATCGCGGAAAAAGCAAGAGATGGGACGGCTCGAGAAGGAAAAACTCGAACGTCAGCGAGTAGCAGAAGCCAGAGTCGTAGCTAACCCGCCTCCGCAGCAAGAGGCTCGACCACGCCCGCAACTGAGGGCACAGATCGACACGCGATCCCCAGGACAAGACCCGCCCGCTATGAGCCCCAGCGTGGAAAGCCCCGTATTCAGGGGAAACATTGATGAGAGGCCGGGCAGTAGGAACGGCATGGTGTTCGGTGACGAAGAAGGCCCTGTGAGCCGCAGCGGTATTTCCGGGAATGGCTCGAGGCCACAAGGCCGGCCTAATGGATCGCTGCCATCAGCCCCCGTAGACCGAGGGCACAACCGCCAGGCGCCGCGGGGCGGAGGCTCCGATGACAGCACAGGAAGCCAATCACGCGGCATGTCGCCTCATCAAGGCAACAAAGGTTTTCAAGGTCCGCAAGCCCCTTACCGACACGGGCCGCCGGCTCATGGTCCACCTACACAAGACTTGCCTCGGATTCCACCTGAAAACCGCCGGGGGCATCCGGGTGGTCCGGGTGGTCCATGGGGACCACCCGACAGTCGCGGGCCACCGCGGCCCAGAGGCCCAGAGCAACATAGTAATGGCCGTCCCATGGGGCCGGGAACGGGACCTGGAGCAGGACCTGGGCCGAATGGGCCGCGTCAAAGAGGTCAGCCCAACCCTCGGCAGCACGGCGTCAGCCCCGCTGGGCCCCCTTCTGGCTTAGGCCTTCGAGGTCCTCCGCCGAGACCGAATATGCAAAGATCAGAAAGTCCTGCCCCACCAAGAGCACCTGGTCTCCGAATTAACCCGCATCTGGGATCCCGAAACCAGAGCCCCGCTCCAAACCACCGTCGTGGCCGGGATCAACTGATTGGGCAGCGCTCCGAGAGCCCCGCTCCCATAAGCCCCGACCCGGAGCCGGACAAGGCACGGACGTATAGCCCTGCCTTTGGCTCAGGACCATATAGTCCAGCGTTTGGTCCCAGTCCTTACAGCCCAGGCGATGGGGATAGTCGACCCCAAAGCCCTGCGCCTAGCAACCTCGGGATCAGTGGACCGCGACGTCAAGAGTCCGGGTCAACCGCTAAGACCTCCTTCGGTGATGAGCCTAGCTTGCGTGATCTCATGGCACTGAGTCCAGAACCTGTGATATCGCCAGGGACGACATCGAGGTCATCAGACGATGGCAGCAGCGTCATTGAACAGTTTGCTAGGCCCATCATCCAGAGCGTCCAGGCGAGACGGGACACTCTGACGCTGAACACGCCTCGTCGCCACAGTTTGTCCATGGAGATTGAGATGCTTGAAAAATCCCTGGTGAAAGCTCAACAAACACAAGCCCAAGAACTGCGAGCCAGCATGAGCAGCAGCCACTACAGTAATGAGACATACGACACGGAAGATACGGCGGCTGCTCTTGACCTTGAACCGGCTCCTCTACGGGGGGCGTCGCCTCTACCCCCCACATCCTCAAACCCACGCGACCCAAGCCCTATGCGTGGCGCTCTTGCCCTTCGTCGCGGCCCTCGTCGTCCCACTCTCGACGAGTATGGCGTCCCTGGCAAACAGCTCGCCACGAGCGCCTACCGCCGCGATCCTATCAATGCCCCTAGTGGCCCCCCCAGCGGACCCAGCGGGAGCACTTCGCCGCCCTCGCGGTCGACGACGCCTCAGTTCCACCAGCCCAGCCGTCCCCTGGTCACAACTCCGACCCTCGACCCACCTCCCCCGTTCCGGGCGTTGCGCCAAATACCTAGCACCGTCATCGAGCCGGGATTCAAATTCGACTTTGGCACTCCCGCCGCCCCACCCACCCCTGATTCCACTACTTGGCCGCTTGCCTCGCCACTGTCTACGTCACCACCCGATGTCGACACAGTCCACTCCCCGAAACCACAGAAAGAACCGGAGATCAACTCTGCCTCGCCCGGCCGCGCGGAACCCCCACCGCCACTCAGTTTCAATTTTTCTCCTGAAGCGTACTCACGTGATCCTGCGCTGTGGACGCCACCCCTGCGGTCTTCTAGCAAAGGTGCCATGGCCAACGAGAATGATGGACGCCCCTCCACCTCGCAGGGAATACACCTCGCCGCCGGGACAGGCTCAGCATTCCGTCCATCTGGCCGCTCACGAATAGCTGCTGACAGCGCCGGCTCAGATGACGCTGCTGCCACGGGGGCGGCTCTCGGAATCGGCATGGCGAGAGGACCGAGCGTGCGGGACACGAGGAGGAGGCCCCCACCGCCACCAGACATGGTGGATGCGTTCGGGACGGGTTTTATCTAGTTTGTCTAGGTATATATACCCAAGTAGTTAGGAGGAAGAGCGCGAGGATAATAGGTAATGCTTAATGAGAATGACAAGACCAATGCACTCACTTGGTTGCTTTGGCGGGCTGAAGAAAAATCAAACCAGGCTTCCTGGACCGTGGTGGAGGAGTGGCAGAGGCCAGGGAGGGATAAAGCGTGAGGGGAGACGTTTTCTTTGCATCCTCGACATATACCCATTATCGTGTACATAATTAAGGGGAAAAGCATGGAAATGGAAACGGGACGGGGGATCTTGATTTCTGTCTTACTCGAACGTCCATTCCTCGCTATTTGAACGAACCATGACCCATGTGTGACAACAGCCATTGCAACGCGCCTGCATAACGCAATATCGCAAGCAGAGTCCGGTATACCAAGTATTGATTCTACAAGAAAATGCCTATACTCGACCCAAACGCCTACCGCAGAAAGTTATTGACCGCTCCCCCAACATTCTTCACATCGAGCAAAAACGTATCATGTCCGAACAGACTCTGTTCCTCACTCAGCTCATAGTGCGCCACATTCCTGTTCCCTGCATGGCGCAGCGCCTCGGCCACCTCCCGTTGCTGCCACGCAGGGAACAGAATATCGCTGGCAACTCCCATGACTAAGACCGGGTGATCCCACAAGGGTGCCAAGCCCGCGATAAGGTCATCTGGGGGTTGTGAACCCGTAGCGACAACATCGGCCTGACTTGGGGATGTCTGCAACGTATCGGGCTGTTCCTCGTAGGGTTTATCTGGTAGTGTCAAGCTGCAAGCGGCCTCGGCGGTGGGCTCATATATACCGTCGCGGAGTGAAAGTTGACGCTCCGCGCGGCGAGCTGCTGTTGCACGCCGAGCTTCACGGCCGAGGTCAAACAGATCCATGGCCTTGCTCACATAAAGCAAGCTGTTGGGGTCGTATGTAAGGCAAAATTTCTCGCCAGCATGATCGAGATAAGTTTCGATGAGGAAGTCAGGACATAAAGCAGGGGGCTTGCTAGGATCGGCTCGCCTTCGGGCAAATCGCTGCTCCCACTCCGGTCCGGAACGGTAGGTTACAGTTGCGATCTCGCGGGCCAGCTTCATGCCAGCGTGAGGAGGCACACGGCCGTAATAGAAACCACGATTCCAGTTGGGGTCCATCATCAGGACCTGGCGCTGCGTGTGGCGCATAGCAATACTGTAGGGATGGCTGCGGGCGCAACCGCTGATCGAGACGATGCGGCCAACCCGTTCAGGGAAAAGTACGCCAGCAGCGAGCGACTGCATGCCGCCCATGCTTGAGCCGACACTTGCGTAGAGTCGATTCACGCCCAAGCTGTCAAGAAGACAAAACTGTGCGCGAACCATGTCTTCTAGAGTTAGGATGGGGAAGCGGGTGGCATACCGCTGGCCATCTGCTGGGTCGATACTGCTTGGCCCTGTTGAGCCATAGCAGCCACCAAGAACGTTGGTACAGATAACGTAGTACTTGTCCGTGTCCAACGCTAAACCCGGCCCAATGAATTTCTCCCACCATCCTGGTTGTGGGTTCTCGGGCGTAGAGTGGGCGTGTGACGACGCAGACAAACCTGTGTGCAAGAGGATGACATTGGAGCGGTCCGAGTTCATCTTGCCCCACGATTCATACGCGATGTCGAACTCGTGTAGCACCCCGCCCCAATCAAGCAGCAAGGGTTCATCACAATGATATATTTGTGTCGCGCCCGCTGTGTATGACGGCTCCGGCCCACTCTCGTCGGACCGTGAGCGAACTTCGTTCTTCAACGTGGCTGAACGGGTCTCGAGAGCGTCGAGGCAGGGAAAGGCCATGGCCGGGTTCGATGAGACGCCACTCCATTTTGGGGGGATTGAATGCAGACGCCGAGGACCTGTCGACGGTCCAGGGACCAGAGGTTGCCTCTGCGCGACGGCCAGCCTCGCTGGCAGAGCCGGCGTGACTGCGACATTGCTGTATAGGGAGCGTGTGGGGCGGGCGACTGAAGCCAAACTGGAGGCTATTCGCACTGGTGCTTTCATGACGTTCTGTGTTACTCGGTAAACGCAATAACTCGAGGCGACCAGATTTAGCGGATGACTTCGGAATGGAGGATTAATGCCACGCGCAGAGGCGTTATCGAAGAAAAGATGCGTCCTGCCATCGTCGCCGGGGGGTTCGGGTTCAGTCTCAAGAGCAATTGCGAGCTGCGATTGGTGCAAGCCCAGTTCCCACCCATTCAACAATGCATTTTGAGATTTCGTCATTTCACGTGCTCTGGCGGTGTGTTTTCCACATCGTACCCCGTGGGGTGGATTTTTAGCGCAGCGGGACTGTGGGGTGATGTCACCCAATGACGCTGCATCTGCACACCTGAGCAAGCCTCTGGTTGTCATCTCAGTGCATTGTTGCCGCCTTCTTGAACCTCAAAGCCCGCGACTCCCTCACCAAGCCTTCCCAACAAAGGAAAAATCAAAATCCTTAAATTCCAAGAGTGAACAGATATCTAACTGCAAATTTTCGACCTCTCAAACAAGCAAATTTCGCTTCTCCAAACCACACAAATGTGGAGCATCATCCGTAAGGCCATCGGCAGCCAGTTTGGATGGGTGCCAGAAGAAGAGGATGAACGGATGTCTATGAGCCATTCCTCAGAGGACGTCGCCGAAGATTACGAGCCTACCATCAAAGATGTTCTCGTCGTCAAGGCGATGCTCAAAACGGCCCTGCGTCTGCCACTCGAGATCGTCGACTCCATTGTCGACCATGCTGAATACTGGCCCCACACCTCCTCCTACATTCGCTATGAGCCGAACTTGAAAGTATCCGGTCGTGACTTTGAGGGGCATGATGTCTCTGAAGACCAATTTCTTGTAAGTCCTTCCCCCTCCGCCCTCGCCTGTCCTGTCCCACTTCGCCTAACCCTTGTCAGATCCGCACTCCACCGCTCGGTTTCCCAGGGTGGCCCCCTCAGATGCAAGCTCCCGAGACCGCGCCGGCGCCATCAATTCCCGACAACCCACCAGACAGCCCCGCCATCGGAGACGTGCCCCGTCACGTCAGCCAAAGTCCCGCAGCGCCTCGGCCGCCACGACAACCTCTAGCTCCCGACGTCTTCGCACCCTCTATCGGCGCCCCAGATTCTTTGCTCGCCCGTCCCTGCCGCAAGATTGTCTTTACAATACGTAGTCGCGATCAAGGCTGGGGCGGTGATTACTCTGACCACGGAACCTACCACGGCTCATGGACATGGTTTGAGGCTGGGCTAGAGCGGTGGTGCCAGCCAGAAGCAAAGAAAAATGGAACCAAGGAAACCGCCCAGTCACCATCCTTTGATATTAGAGACCTTTGCGTTGTCTACCCCGAAGTAATCACCGGTCGCGGCGACGACCGGGATTTTGACCACCCTCTCCTCCCCGTCGAGAGCCTCAAGATCCAGTGCAACGAGCTGGCGGCGCTGCGGATCAGGGAGCACCGCGTTGTATGGAATCACACGGACGATATTGACCCCAAGGACGAGGAGGCTACCAAGACGCTGGCTGAATGCGGCCGGGGTAAAGAAACAGGGAATGGCAAGTTTATTAACGAAATGCAAATAGGAGACATGGTCACGATATGGGCCAAGGCGAGGTTTCCGGGATGGTGGAACCAGATTGAGAGCGTGAACGTTGATGTTTATTGGGTGGTGTAGGTTAACAGCTGGTGTTATAACTCGGTGATGTATATCAGTAAAAGTATTCTCCCGTCCACGTAACGCTGCAGGGCTCGAGAAAACTGCCATGTTCACTGTAAAATCTTATATCGCGGGCGCCAAGGACCCGATAGTTACCCCTCCTCCTGCCGAGCTGCAAAGATCCACAACAAGGGTTCCGATCCATCTGCTTCGGCACGTGCCGCTTACTTACTGCGACAAAAGCTCCAGATCAACGGTACGACCATCTCTAGAGCCGATCTAGCGTCTGCGATCGAGCCACTCTCTAAATGAAAAGCACAAGCTACCCACGCATAGTCATGATTCCCAAAGCTGGCTTTTTAAGATTTTCAACATTTTTTTGTCATTGCTTTTGTTTATATTCTGGTTTCCCCTTATTTCCCCCCTTTTGTTTGCTTTGCTCTCTCTTGACCTGTTTCCTTATTTCTACCCAGTCCATGTTCACCACCCCATCCCATCTGTCCGTTCCACTCAGCCCTTTTCGTACATGACATGCACACATGCCGTTCCCCCTCTCCCTCATCCGACCTGTTTTCCTTCTCTCCTTCTCCAAAGCGCAAGCCATGCTCCCACCTTCTCATAAATGATGTATCCCTGTGCGGAGAAGAACCCATCCCGATCAATGCCTTTGCATACCGTAAGGTACCCATCCTATCCCCTCCCCGTATAAACAGAAGGAAAGGACTTCTATAAAAAAAAAAAAGAAAACAAAAAAGGTGCTCTTTGGTATCGAAAAAACATCCTACCATGAATAAACTCCATTCTCGGAGGGAAGAAAAATATGAGAACTGGCTGAGCCAAACCAAAGAAAACAAATAACAACGCGGTGTTCCGACAGGATAAGCAAACCAACTCCCACCGTGCCAATGATATGAACGCGGGGAAAGAAAAATAGCGTATCCCTCCAAGACGAAAACATAATCGCCTTGACCAGTGTCCGTGCCAACTTCCGCATCCTCGGGCTCGACAAGCCAGTCAAAACGATAGTCCCAGCAGTCGCGAGGTAAACATGACGGGCTCGCAGGGCCGCGAAAATAGGTGAACAAGGTTGGTCCATGTTTGTGATATCATTCAGGCTGGTTGATGTCATAGAAAACCCTCGCAAAAACAGTCGCAAACCCCCAGATAACCCCTGCGCTAATCCGTTGCTTTGCCCGCCCGCCTGCCATTTTAGAAAGACGCTCCTCTATAAATGCGCAAAATGCAGTTGTTGGAAGGTTCCCTCTTTGGCAGGGAACATTGGGTCGTCCAGATTCTGGACAAACATACTCCCTTTTTTCTCTCTCTCCTGTCGGCAACCCTGAGCAAAGCCCAATTGTCTGGAAATGATAATTCCCAGAGTCCAGAAATATACACACCGCATATTCCCTGATGATCGAGAGGCACTGACGCTTGCCCTCAACACCACCACGGTCGAACTTGTCGAATGGGAGGTTGGGGCGGTCGCAAACCGCGTCTTTCGACCACCCCGATTGAAGTGTTGGAACTGACATCATACCCACGACGAAAAACAATGCCGCTTGGGTGGAAGAGTTCCACTTTCAGGCCTCGGCCCAGTATCTTGCTTCCGTTCGGGAACGAAAATAACAGACCAGGAAAGTGGCCCGACTGTCGGAGTCTCATTCGATCAGCGAACCCGATATCAAGCAGACGGAGCCCATTTGTTCATCCGGTCGACCAGGTTTACCGTAAATATTCAGCAAGCTCAATGCCTCGCGGGCAAGATCCAGAAGTAGCTTTCCAAATATAAATGTCCATCTTCCCGCTCGACTTGGCCAGACAATCGGTAAGTATCCAAGAACGCCTTTGATCATGCTCTAGCGACTTCTGCATGTTTTCATCTCCCTTGCTGCTTCAGCCGATCAGCCGCCTTTGCGGTCAGCATCATTTTTGGGAGGTTGTTCTCCATGTGGAAAGCCGTTGGATGCGCCCTTCAGTTCGACAATCCCCTTCTTCCGGATCTTCTGCTTCTGCCAGACACTGGTACTGTCATTCTGACTCTTCGCGCCACGGACATGACCGTTTTCCCTCGCAATGCCGTTGGGTCGTGGGTCAACCGGGGAACGGCCCACACTGTCATGCTTGGTCGTAGTTGTGCCCATTGATGGTGATTTCTGGATCGCCCTTGAGGCTTCCGGCCGTGATTCCTTTAAAGGTGCCGCTGCTGGTGGATGCTGGACACTCGTGGGCGCCTCGAATCGCCGCACCGCTGTTGGAGACGGTGTACGGTGCTCGTAGACAGGTGAAAGGTGCTGTTGGATGTCCTGCGCAACTGTAAACTCGCCCGTAGCAAGATCAAGGGGCGCTATCCCATTCTGTTGCTGGCGAGAGATGACTCGAGGACGACCAATGGAAGAGGATGTCAGCACAGCCGGGATACCGTTCATGTCCCCCAAGAGAGGTAGATATGGGAGCCCATTGGGCATGCCCACCCCGACCGCCACGCGTTGCTGGAAGGGGGCCTCTGCTAGCGACTGAGGGGTAATAGGGGAACGGCCTGACGAGGAGCCGTTGACAATGACCGGCCGCTCAGGGTAAGTAGGCGGGCTGGGAGCTCCGGTGCTGGGCGGGTGAATCATAGATTGTTCGCCCCATGGATTGCCAAACCCATGCCCTTGAGTGATATATAACGGGTTGTCATAGCTGGCATCTTCTACCGGGAGAGGCTCGACAGAAGGCGGTGGGGGGCGAACGCCTCCAGGTGATGGCGATGTCTTCGGGATTGACCCATTCACCACTGGTGGCGCTCTATTTGGCGTCAATTTGCCATTAACCTGGAATGGGGCAGAGGTGAGCGGCGCTGAGTTCGTTCCTACTGAGAAAGCCCTAGCGTGTCCCAGAGGTGAGGGAGATCTCGACGTCCGCTTCATTCTCCGGTCGAGGATGGACTGCGGTAGTTGATCTGTCGACAGCCTCCGCCGTCCCTGGCCTACCTGGTGCAGATCCCCAAACGTTGGCACTGCGCTTGGAAAACCATTGACTTTTCTAACAGGGCTCGAGCTCTCATTGACGTAATACCCTATGAATCGTGGTCCATCTTCTTCTGGTGGAGAATCCGATATCCCTTTCGTAGGCGCATCATCAAACTCTGAATCAGCCGCCTCGTCGGGCATAAAACTGGGTATAGGGACGCCATTAACGTGACGGGGCTGAGATGTTGGCGCGCTTGGTGGGACCGGCGCAGGGTAGCCACCAAGAGGCTGGGTAGCGCCCATCGGGGTTCTCGAAGCCGGCTGGGATTGCGACCTAAGTGCACCACTGCCTGCTGAGCCGCCCGAATCACTCGCTACCGTGCCACGGTGTAGACTCCTCCTGAACTCCGTCGTCGCAGCGGCAGGCGACGACGGGTATGTCCCGTACCCCGGGTGGAAGTAAGGTTCGCTGAGCGGAATTGTGGGCACACGATAGCCATGCTCGGCCTGAACAGCGGGGGCTGACAAAGGCGGGTTGTCGAAAGAGTTCGTGCGCGGTCGATCGGTTGCCTGTGCGGATCCAACCTGTAGTCGCTGTACTTGTCGTGCAAGCGCCACCTGATCTACCGGTAGCATATGGGGGAAGAAAAGCTGCTGCTGTGCCGTCAACGCATTGATCGAGTTCGCGAAGAGTTCAGGGTGGAGCTGTGGGTTCGCCTGATACCACAGGTAGTTCTGCGGTAATAACGGCGCGGTATACATGCCGGTTGGTGGCAGGACACCGTTCGTATCGAACCCAGACGTCACGCTCGAAGACGCCCGACGATTCGAGCCACCGTTCCTGTACTGCCTGTTTCCCCTGTAACCGCCTCGGCCACCTCGACCAGAATACTGCTGCGAGGAGCTCCTAACCAGTATTGGCCTCGGCTGGGATGGAGGCTTGTGGAAGGTGCGCTCCTCCTCTTTCGGAAACACGTACTGTTCACAACACTCATCCAGTTTACCATCTGCTATCAAATCAAACGCCCTCCGCAACTCCTCGTGGAGACCCCGGAAAGAAAAGTCGTCGGCTGTATTTCCGAGATTGCGCACTGTGTTGAAAGGCTCCTCAACACAGAGCATATTGTTGGTACCAAGATGCCATTTCTTTTCCGTTTTCGTAAGGAGCTTTCCGAGGCGTATTGAGAGTGCGTGCTTTTCATAGTCGAATTCGTGGGCGTAGAAACGAAAGAACTGAAATAAAAGCGTGGCCAAGCCGTCCTTATTCTTTGTCCCAAATCCTCGTAGCTTGTCCAGATCATCGGCAAATGCGCTCTTAGGGCCGCTGTCTTTTGGCAGCTTATC
>Ga0247760_1001128_pt1 | contig 26298 bp, 9 predicted proteins | sample UWRJL171409R4_FD_179936 | JGI IMG/M metagenome (GOLD analysis project Ga0247760, IMG submission 179936) | Plant litter microbial communities from Arlington Agricultural Research Station in Wisconsin, United States - UWRJ-L171-409R-4 | ecosystem: Environmental > Terrestrial > Plant litter >... | reverse complement strand
CTTCAATGTCGCCGTCGTTTGCATGGCTTTCGCGGCTCTGCTGTCGTAAAAGTTTTGAGTGCGCGACGGCCGCTCGCTGCCAGGAAGTGCAGTGATGAGTAGGTTGGGCGTCTCTCTCGGTTCTGGTCGTCTGCCGAGAGTGTCGATCTTTGCCAGGAGAAGGAATCGGCAGACCAAGGCCAGCTCTGGCTCCGCAGTGGACCGCGGCAGTGGGCTCGCACCTTGTTCAACCCGCACCTGCAGAATGCCCATGTCAGATGGAGCTTGGGGCGGCCTTGGCAGGTCACATATCGACTTTTTGAGATGGATCGAAAGCCATTTGGGCTGCAACGGAAAAGCCTTTAAAAAAACTCTCCTCATCTATATTTTCTGATCCACCCCGAGAACTAGGCTATCTGTCTTTGCAGGCTCTCGAACACACGGGGGGCTCGGTCGACATTGTTGTTTGCAAGGCACGCACGAGGCTACGAAGTTGGCATTTGTATTGTACATGTCAAAGAGGGGCTCTCGTCGCATCATCTGTACTCTGAAAAGGATTCTGGATCCCTCTCGAATGCAACAAGCTTGACCTCAGGCCAAAGCGTTCATGAGTGCACTCTGGCGGGGTTGGGTCGCAGCTCACAGTTCATTCGGTCGCCCTGCATCTGACATCCTGAAGCCGTATCAATTGCTACTGGTGGTGGCGGCTGCGTGGCGGAAAAAGAATAAAGGCGTCTGCTGGATCATGGGATTTCCGCTTTCACGATATCCGCTAGTCCGTATCGCGATTCCCGGGACCGGCTCCGGTCTGAAACATCCAAACAGCGCGGGGGGTCCTGTAGCTCTCCGCTGATTCGGATTTCCTCTTGCAACACGAATAATAGCTGACTCGCGTCTGAATTGCTTCATTCACGATTCCTTCCTCATTCGGAGAGTGATTATAGGAAAAGCTCATGTTTTGCCGTCCTGGGTGCCAATTCTGGCTAACCCCGACCCGCTCTTTTCGGACCCTCAACCGCCCTCCAGAAGTACCTAGTGCTCGGCCTACCGAGTACCTGCCAAAGTCTCTTCACAGCTCAGAAACTTCAAAAAAGTGGCATCCCAATTTACAGTTACACACCATCGTCTTAAAGCCAGAATCCCGGAGTATGGTACTTAACAGATTTAAATTTAGTATGCTGTCCTATTGCACTTAGTTTTAAGAAATCTCCAGAAGAAATAGACAGTTCTGCTTTGATTTCTCAAGTAACTCCTAAAGAAAACGTATTCACGCTATAACATTGCCCCTTGATATTTTGCCCCTTCACTTGTACACTAGATTCCCAGCTCCAGGCGCACTTAGACGCACACCTAGAGGCACACTTAGATCCACCGGGCCTCCTCTCATTGGTTATGTTAGCGATAGGTTAGGGCTCTCCAAGCGCCCTTTTGGCGCCTTAGGCCTAGCTGCGGCCTGGTATAGAGCATATCATAACCCAGGTCGTGACACTTTGCTAATAACTCGTCCTCAACATTGCTGAGGGCATTAGAGTGATATGGTTTAGTGTCGGCAAGGTTAGCAGTTATACACTGAGATATATTAGGATCTGTTATTTTAATAGATATAGCTGTGACAACCCTGCAGGCCGTCACTTAGGCCGGGGCGGACCGACGAATCCCCCGCAGAAGGAACAGTGCGGGAAAACAGTACGCGCAGTACTGCGCACTAGGCCAGGGGTGCAAAGACCCAAAGCCCCTACGACCAATCGTTAAGTGATCACTCTGATCTCGCTAAAAGCACGGTGATCACAGTGATCAGAGGAATTCTGATCACTATAATTACTCTTCGTGTTAAGTAAGTATAGTGATCATAGTACAAAGTACCTCTTAACTAGTTAGTATAGATAACCATAGTTATACCCACAACCACTGTAAGGGACTTTAATTCCTTACGCTAGTATTTAATTATTCATTTATGTCTTACTGTTCAAACTCACCTCTATGTATTATAACAACAGCGACCTACAGTGATATTAAACCCCCTGTTTAAGAGTGTTAACTTAATAAGCCGTTTTTAAAACACCCTTTACCTGTTAGCGTCCTATTATACGTTCTATCTTAACCCGCACTAATCCTTTTAAGGCCTGTATTAAGTGCAGGTTATAATACAATACTAACGTTACAGTTCTAAACGTTATTTATTAAACTCCCAAACACCACCTCCCTCTCACTAACATATTAACCTCTAAAAAAGGAAAGGAGATTAAGGAGGTGTAAACCCAGCCTTAACTTCCCACTATTAATAAGTTAACTACACGTCTTAAAGACTTAAACCTTAACTAATAGGGACTAGTTAAAGAGCTTAATAAAACCTTCCCTAAAGATATTAAAAGTCGTATTAGTCTTATTAAGAAACTTTAAACCTGACTTAACACTATTAAGCTAGAGAATAACAACTTTAAGGGCTTATAAAAGAAGCGAGTGAAACTCCCCTTATTATTATATTTTAAGGGAGACTTAACGCAGTTAAAGTCCTAAATAGCCTAGCTTTAAAGCTATATTACCTATTACGATAAGCAGTTTTTTAAAAAAGAAAGAAAGGTTAGGTTTACTAAAGCTTTATTAAACAAAGTAACTACTTACTAATATAAACCTTATGCGAAGATAATTAATAACCTCTCTGTAAACAGAGCGTGTAAGGAGGCCCTTAAGACTTAAGCCCTTTTTAACGACTTTAACGTTTTTATTAACTAACTCCAGACTAAGTTTAAAAAACTAGACGCCCCTAAGTAAGTTAAGTAACGCCTTATAACTTTAAGACAGACGTCTTTAATCCTTAAGTTCTTTACACGCTTTAAATTAAAAGTAATAAAAACTAAACTTGGTTAAAAGGCCTTAATAATACTGTTTTAAAGTGGTTTAAAGGAACACGTCACTAAAGACCTTTATTAAGAAGACTAACTAAACCGTCTTTAAGAGTTAGTTAAGATAACTATTAAGGTTAATAACCGGTATTATAACTACCATCATTAAAAAAACTACTAAAAGGAACAGACCCTTTACCAGCTAAGCAAACTGAAGAAAGGGAACTAGTTAACTGTAACAGGTTATCACCCTAGGCTAATAGACATCAGTATAGTAAACTGTTAAAACTAACCTAACTGTAATAAGCCGTAATAACAGTAACAGTAAAAGTAATTTAAGGACCTGTTACAGGTTTAATACTTTAACTGTGATAAAAAAAGACATATAGTATAGTAATATCTGTCACCAAAGTAGGTTAGTTAAAAACCTATTCTAAAAGGAGGAAAGCATATTAGGTTTAACTTAAGAGATATCTATATTAAAATAGCAAGTAATGAAAAAGACTATACTTAAATGGATAAGTGTAATTTAGGAGATAAGGAAGAAGTGGAAGAACCTTAAGATATAATGTATCTAATCCTTAAGGGTATCTTAAAAGAGTTAACTACAGAGGTGCAGGTTATAAAAGACCGACTCTAAGGTGGAAACTTAAAACTACTAAAGGTGTAGGTTACAGAAGACTAACTTTAGGAAGAGATGTTTTGGTTAGCTGTTATAAGCTTTGAAAACCTTACCTTATAAGCCTAGGAACTAAGGAAGTCCAGGAAAGACCCCGATTTAGAAATTATTAAAATAGTAGAAGGAGTTAAAGAATTAGCCCTCTAGGTAACTTAAATGGTAAAGTAAGCCTTAAAAGGTAAAAGAGAATAAACTAAGAGAATTAAACTAGAGAAATAAAAGTTCTTCTTAACAGTGCCCCCTAAGACTCTTAAACATTTTAAGTATACTAAGTGGATCAGCACCCTTACCTCCCTAAAAGAAGGACAGCTTAAATAACTACCCTATATTAAAGCTAGTATATTTTAAACCAGTACTTTAAAGGTCTCTTAAGAAGGCATAAAGTAAGTATATTAATAGAGAGTTTAAGAGTTAAAGGAGAAATATTAAGAGTTAGTAAACGAAGTGGAGGACTTATAAGTTAAGGGTTTTACTGTAACGTTTAAAGACAGAGTAGTGGAAATTAGGTTATAACTCTGTAACAGAGTTCACTTTACTAATTAACTTAAATATTAACTTATTAAAGAAAACCACTTTATGGAAGAATAAGCTAGGTTGTTACTACTTAAGTTTTAAGAAAAGGTTTGGAAAAAATAACACACATAAAGGTAAATGGAGGAAGAAAAGAAACAAGGTGCCACTTCCCCCGTCCTATACTTTATAACCGTAATATTTACAGTTAATATCGATTACCCTAATTACAGAGACATATTATAAATTGATTACATGTACGATAATTACACTCTTAACCGGTATTATAGGCTTAAGGCCCTTTATAACCACTTTCTTAACATATAAAGACGAGATTACACTGTTATAAAAGTAAAGTTAGAACCGGCCTATTACCAAGTCTCTTATTCCCTAATAAGAGAATCTAGTAATAAGTAGAAGGTTACTATGGTTAACCAGGCCCCCGCCACATGCTGGTGAGGAGGGGTATTTAATAACTGCCTAATTGTAACGTGCTTATTACACCTTAATGAAAAAGCCAGAGAGTGGCAGAAGCGAGAAGATTACCAGCGGATCTAAGAGTAAAAGGACATTACTGCGATCTAGTCTCACAGAGTGTACTATTAACTTATTAAGGATTTCCGGAATATCGTACCGTTTAAAGTTAACTAGACGTTAAGGTATAAAAACCTAAGAAAAATTAATCACCAGGTTTATTAAAGCTGCCTGTTTTTCCAGAAGGAGTTAGGAAAAGGGTGTAGGCCCTCTAAAAGGGCCGGAAACTAGTAGTTCGCTAGTTAGTAAAAACCTTAAGAAGAAGGAGAGGCACTTAAAGGTTAGGCTAAATAAGACCTTAAGGACAGATAATTATTATAACTTAGATGTTAAAGGAGTATAAGTATTATTCCGTTAGTGTCAATATAACAGACGGAAAAGGGAGGCCATTTAAGGTAAAAGTAATAATTAATAATGGGAGTACTTTTAATTTAATACACCTTTTATTAATTAATTAAAGGAAACTCCCTAATAAAAAGTATAAGGAGGCTATTCCCATTTAAAATAAAGAAGGAGGCCTATACCAGTATAATAATGGCAAAGTTACCCACCACTTACTACTTCTAATTAAAGTGGACAGGGATAAATAATAAGTAGACTTTAACATTACATTAATTACAGGTTACAATATAATATTAAGCTTACCCTAACTGGAGAAGTATAACCCTATGATCGATTAGAGAAATGGCTACCTTACCTTTAGTAAGTCCCCTAGCTGTGATTACCATTTAAAGGAAGCTAAGAAGGCACCAAACCATTTTAAAGATACATAAAGTACCTGGAAACATATTAAACCTTTAGAATTAAGTACAGTTTAGGTCAGGTTTATAAAAACGGTTAAAGGACCAGAGAGTTTACTATATTACCTAAGTGATAACTTAAAAGGTGGAAAAAAGTAAAAAGCTAATCTACAGATAAATAAGGAAGTTGACTTATCTAAGGTACCTATAGAGTATAGGAAGTTTACCCTGTTTTGAAAAAAGATATTACAATTATTAAACTACGGACTGTGGGACCACGAAATTAAGTTAAAGCCAGGAGCGAAGCTTTACAGCTTCCAGCCTTACCACTTAAACCCCCAGCAGGCTAAAACCTTACGGGAGTATGTTAATAAAAACTTAAAGAACGGGTTTATTATAAAGTCCCAGTCTTTAACAGGGTACCTAGTGCTATTCGTTTTAAGAAAGGGAGACGGTAAGTTACATATAGTTATTAATTACTAAACGTTAAATAAGGATATAATTAAGAATCGCTACTTATTATTACTTATTATAAAGATGTGAGAACGGATTATTAAGGTAAATTAGTTCTCTAGCTTCGATTTCCTTATAAGGTTTAATTATGTTAAAGTAAGGGAAGAGGATAAGTATAAAACGGTTTTTTAGACTTGTAACGGGTATTACTAATACCGTGTCATGCTAATGGGATTAATAAACGCCCCTGCGACCTTTTAAGACTTTATTAACAGTGTTCTCTGCCCCTTCCTTAATAAGTTTATCTTTATATATTTAAACGATATTTTAATTTATTCCAAAACTTTAAAAGAATATTAAAAATATATATAACAGGTTTTAACAGCTTTTAAAAAAGTGAAGCTAATAGTAAACCTAGAGAAGAGCTATTTTTACATTTAGGAACTGAACTATTTAGGGTTTAAAGTAACCCTTAGAAAGCTTAAAATGTAAGCGGAGAAGATAAAGGTAATTAAGGATTAGCCTACTTTAAAGAATTAGAAAGAATTATAAGCCTTTATTAGCTTTATAAACTTTTATTATTATTTTATCAGGTACTTTATAAAGACTGTAAGATTACTTTACGAACTTACAGGTGAAGGAAAGCCGTTTAAATAAACTAAAAGATAATAGAAGGTATTTAAGGACTTTAAATATACCTTCGTCACAGTGTTAATTTTAACCCTCCCTGATTTCTTAAAACCTTTCCAAGTCAAGACAGACTCCTTAGAGTTCGTAATTAGTGGAGAACTTAGTTAAGTCCAGGACGATAGGAAACGCTACTTAGTTACCTTTTTATTAAAAGGAATCCACAGGCTAACCTTACGATATTTAATCTATAATAAGGAACTAATAGTAATTATTTAATACTTTACTAAGTAGGCATTATACTTAAGTGGTATGGAAGAACTAGTCTAGGTCTTTTCGGATTATAATAACCTTTAATACTTCCTAATAAAGGAACTTAGCTTACGGTAAGTATAATAAGCAGAATTAATAGCCCTGTTCTACTTCCAGATTTATTATATTAAAGGAAAAGATAATAGGTGAGTTAATACTCTTAATTAGAGACAGGACTATAAAGACGCTAATCTAGCCCTAATCCCCATTATTATATTTAATAAAGCCAGGAATAATATACTGGAGTATACGCTGTAAGTATTAAATAACTAGACGTTAAAATAAACTATTAACGTTTATATAAACTTATAAATAAAGTATAATATTTATTAGTAATAATAGAACTTCTAAGTAAAAAGGCTAATAAAAGGCTCCTGTAAGTATAAGTACCCCTTAAGAGACTTTTTAGGGCACGTGCAGGATTATGGGAAGGAGTGTCTAATATATTTAAACTATAATAAAACTAATTATTAACTAAAACAGCTATTAGAAGGTATAAATAGCACACTTAAATTAAAAGTAAGGCTTTAATATTAAGAGAAACTATATATTTATAACCTAGTTAAAAGAAAAGAGTATGTATAGTAAGTTTATAAGTCTTAACTTAAAGGATATATAAGCTAAGTTAAGACTCTAACACAGGCCTAATAAGCATACGCCTTCCTAAGAATAAAGAAGTTAGTTAAGGAAGTAGTTAATAATTACAATATCTGCTACAGGAAGTAAAATTAACATTATAAGCCTTATAGGCTTCTCGAACTACTCCCTGTATTACAGGCGTTATAAAGTTCCATCTTACTTAACTTTATTATTAGGATCTTAAAATCTAAGGACCCTATTATAAGAGTTACCTATAACCAGATCCTTATAGTAATTAACAGATTAATAAAGTAAGCTTACTTTCTACTAACCTTAAAGGATATAATAGCGGAGTAACTTACTTATATCTTTAAGAAAGAGGTAGTTTTATAATACCTTTAGTTAAATAATATTATTACTAATTAAGATAAGTTAATTATATTAAAGTTTTAATAAAGATTAATACAGAGAATAGGTATAAAAAGTAAGCTTTTAATAACTTTCCACTTATAAACGGATAGTTAAACGGAGTAAGTTAATTAGATACTTATAACGTACTTTTAAACCTACGTTAACTTTAAATAAGATAATTAGCTTAAACTGTTATTAATAACACAGATAGCTTATAATATAATAACAGTTAAGTTAACAGGTATATTACCGTTTTTCACTAATTATAGTAAAGAGCCTAAGCTCTGTTAAGGCCTGCCTACCAGCACCCCCTAAGCCGTAGTTTACATAAACTGGATGTAAGAACTGTATAACCACCTATAAGCTGAACTTAAGTTTATATGTGAACGAATAAAGAAGTTTACTAATAAATACTAAATTAAGTAACTAATACTTAAGAAAGGACTTTACTATAATAGTAAACAAGTTAAGGGACCAACTTTTTAAAAGGGGGACTATATCTACCTTTTTTTATAAAACCTGTATTTAAAACAACTTAGTAAAAAGCTTAACTTTAAAAGGTATAGACCGTTCCAGATTAAAAAGAAGGTCGCCACCTCTAATTACAAACTAGACCTACCTATTAGTATAAAGGTGCAGATTAAGGTTTTTCATATCTTACTTTTAAAACCTGCCTTAAAGGGAGTTCCTTTAAAAAAGAAGATTAAGATCGATACCGATAAGGAGGAATATAACGTTAAGGAAGTCGTGGATTTATAAAGGGGAAAGAACACGTTTAAGTATCTTATTAAGTGGCTAGACTATAGCTCTGAAAGTAACTTGTAAAAGCCAGTTAAAAACCTTAAGTGCTTAAACCTAGTTGTGGAGTTTTACTAAAAGAATTTAAACTAACTAAAACTACTTATAAAGGGTGTAAAGTGAAGGTTAAACCAGTTAGTGTAACCTTAAGGAGGTAAACTAACTAGTTTACTTTAAAAACAGAAAAATAAGATAAAATCTGACATTTAAAACTACTGTATTAAAAAGTAAGATTACCGTGGGATTTAAAGCTTAAGAAGTAGCAGGAAACTCCTTAATAGGTACGGAAGGACGTTTGTCAAGACCTCAGACCTAATAAAGAGGCTAAGCCTCCAGAGCTCCCAGTAAGCTCCATACGAAAATAAGTACTATTAAGAAGAAAAGTTAGCAAAAGAAAAATAAGTAAAAAGTCGCTAAAACCCTTATAAGAGGTTAAACCTATAACCCCTTATAAAAGAAGGCAGTTATAAACTAAGTTAAGAAAAAGCCACTAGCTGCGGTAACCCCCCAGAAAAAGAACTACGTGTTAGTTCCGCCAGAAAGCTTCCCCAGTTAAACTCAGGAACTAGCGTGGTTACTTCCTAGGCCTCACACTCCTCCTCCACTATAATGTTAAACTTATAGCTAAAAAGTTCGTCGGCCCGCCACACCAGTCCCTTCTGTTAATCCTTAAGGCGTAAAAGTTTAAAGGCCGTATCGCATAGAAGGAGAGCAGTTTCACACTCCTTAGCGTTAAGGCGTTTCTTTTCATCTAGGACCCTGTACAGGTATTACAACCTGCACCCAACACAGGCCTCAAGAGGACTAACGCGGGTTAAGACAGAACGTATAGCAAGACGCTAATAGGTAAGGGGCGTTCCAAAAACGGCTCGTTAAGCTAACACTCCTAAACAGGGGGTTCAATATCACTGTAGGTCGCTATCACTATAATACACAGAGGTAAATCTAAACAGTAAGACATAAATAAACAATTAAATACTAGCGTAAGGAACCAGAGTCCCTTACAGTAGTTATAAGCATAACCATGGCTATCTATATTAACTAACTAAGGGGTACCTTATACCTTACTTAGTCTACTATACTTAGTAGTGTACTACATAATTACAGCTAAGCAGCTAATTAAACGGTACTTAGTATTATTAATCCTTATAGACTACTAAGTGCTTTCTTACTAGTTATAGAGGCTTTAGGTCTTTACACCCCTGGCCTAATGTATCTAGACAGTATACACTGTCTTCCTACACTATTCCTTAAGTGGGGGTTTCGTCAGGCCGCCCCAGCCTAAGTGACAGGCTGTAAGGTTATCACACAATTCCCCCTCTTTAATATTCTTTTCCTATAAAGAATCGCTAAGTTAGTTTCCTCCTTTTCCCCACTTTCGTTATATCTTCTAACCACGTTAAAAAATGTAAAAGGTAAAGAAAGCAGGAAAAGGCTCCTCGCAACCGTCGTATTTATCTCGTAGAATCTTTTAACGCTTTTAATTCGCAAATGTTTTCCTATACCTGTTATTAAACTAAATCCTTACTGTACTGAGTCGTAATATAATCCGACAGTTACAGTAAGTGCCAGTCTGCTAACATACCTTCTTTATATAACATATTCAGCTACTTTAACAAGTTTATTAAGGGTTTAGTAAATAAGAAAAAGGAGTTAAATACTTTATATAACTAGGCGGTTACTAAGCACCGTAACTCCCTTACAAAGCTATAGCGTGTCGAAACTTAACGGCACGTTATTAAAGCGAAGGCAATGAAAGTGTTTTCTCGTAAGGCCAAAGTTTTATCTTTCTAAAAACAGGTAAAGGTAACGGACCCTATCCAGGCCAAGCCAGTTTCGTAAGACTGGGACTCTTTTCTTATAAGCTTCCCTTCTAAGGGGTCGCTACAGCCTATAACATCTTCCTAACCTAATTCGTAACTTCTTTTTTAACAAACAGAAACGGTTTCTTTACTAACTTATTTATATATAAAGCTTACCAGGAACTCCAGAGGAGGCCCAGCCTCCTTATTAAGTCTAAGGTCCTTTTAACCCTAGTTAAGGGTTCTGATAAATATCTTCCTGTACCTATTAAGGAGTTTCTTACTACTTCTCAGGTTTTAAATCTTATAATAATCTTACTCTTCAGTATAATAATTTAAATGTTAAATCTTATCTTATTTTTCTAATTCTTACCGTTAGTTTTAATTAGTCTAAATTCTTTCAGTAAAACTCCGCAATTAAATTTAAGCATTTAAGGTTCTTATCTAATTCCTATAAGTTACTTTTAAAGCTGTAATTTAATTACTTAACAAGATATTTAAACGTGTTCTTTCCCTTTCGTAAATCTATAACTTCTTCAACATTATATTTATCCTTATCAGTGTCAATCTTAATCTTCTTTTCCAGAGGAACTCCCTTTAACATAGGTTTTAAAAGTGAGATGTGAAAAACCTTAATCCACACCTTTATACTGGTAGGTAAATCTAGTTTATAATTAAAGGTAGCGACCTTCTTCTTAATTTAAAACAGTTTATACCTTTTAAAGTTAAGTTTCTTACTAAGCCGTTTTAAATGTAGGTTTTATAAAAAAAGGTAAATGTAATCCCCCTTTTAAAAAGTCAGTCCTTTAACTTATTCGCTATTATAATAAAGTCCTTTCTTAAGCACTGGTTATTTAGTTTAGTATTTATTAGTAAACTTTTTCATTCATTCACATATAAACTCAAATTCGGCTTATAGGTAATTATATAGCTCTTATATCTAGTCTGCGTGGACTGTAACTTAAAAGGTGCCAGTAGGTAGGCCTTAATAGAGCTTAGGCTCCTTACTGTAATTGGTGAAGAATGGTGATATACCTGTCGATTTAACTAATATTATGTTATAAGCTATCTGTACTGTTAGTAACAGCTTAAGCTAATTATCTTATTCAAAGTTAATATAAGTTTAAAGATACGTTATAAGTATTTAATTAACTTACTCTATTTAACCGTCTGTCTATAGGTAGAATGCTATTGAAAGCTTACTCTTTACACCTATTCTCTATATTAATCCTTATTAGAACTTCAATATAATTAGCTTATCTTAATCTGTAATAATATTATCTAGCTAAAGGTGTTATAAAACTACCTTTTTCTTAAAAATATAGGTAAGTTACTTTACTATTATATTTTTTAAAGTTAGTAAAAAATAAGCCCATTTTGTTAATCTGTTAACTATTATAAGGATCTAATTATAGGTGACTCTTATAACAGGGTCCTTAGACTTTAAGATCCTAATAACGAAATTAAGTAAGATTAAACTCCATAGCGTTTATAGTACGGGGAGTAGTTTAAGAAGCCTATAAAGCTTATAATGTCAATTCTACTTCTAATAGCAGATGTTACAGTTATTAATTACTTCCTTAATTAGCTTCTTTATTCCTAGGAAAGCGTACACTTATTAAGCTTATGTAAAAGTTTTAACTTAACTTATATATCCTTTAAGTTAAGACTTATAAACTTATTAAACATACTCCTTCTGTTTTCCCAAGTTATAAATGTACAGTTTCTTTTAGTATTAAAGCCTTACTTCTGGTTTAAATACGTTATTTACGCTTTCTAATAACTGTTTTAATTAATAACTGTTTTCGTTATAATTTAGATATATCAGGCACTCTTTCTTATAATCTTACATATACTTTAAGAAGTCTCCTAAAGGGCACTTATACTTATAAGTACCTTCTACTAACTTTCTTACTTAAAAGTCCTGTTATTATTAATAAATGTTATACTCTGTTTATAAGTTTATATAAATTTTAATAGTTTATTCCAGCGTCTAGTTATCTAACACTTATAGTGTATACTTTAATATACTATTCTTAACTTTATTAAATATAGTAACAGGGATTAAAACTGGATTAACATCCTTATAATCCTGTCTTCAGTTAAGAGTATCAGCTTACTTATTATCTTTTCCTTTAATATAGTAAATCTGGAAGTGGAACGGGGCCATTAACTCTACCTATTATACCTACTGTAAGCTAAATTCCTTCGTTAAGAAGTACTGGAGGTTATTATAGTTTGAAAAGACCTAAACCAGTTCTTCTATACCGCTTAGATACAGTACTTACTTAGTAAAGCACTAAATAATCACTATCAGTTCCTTATTATAAATTAGGTATTATAAGGCTAGGCTGTGGATTCCTTTTAATAAGAAGGTAATTAGGTGGTGTTTCCTATTATCTTAGACTTAGCTAAGTTCTTTACTAATTGTGAACTCTAAGGAGTTAGTCTCAACTTAAAAAGGTTTTAAGAAATCGGGGAGGGTTAAGACTGGCGTTATGACGAAGGCGTACTTAAGGTCTTTAAATACCCTCTATTATTTATTAATCCACTTAAATAGTTTACCTTCTCCTGTAAGCTTATATAATAGTTTTATAATCTTTATAAAATACTTAATAAAATAGCGATAAAAGTTTATAAAGCTAATAAAAGCTTATAACTCTTTCTAGTTCTTTAAAGTAAGCTAATCCCTGATTGCCTTTATCTTCTCCGGTTACATTTTAAGCTTTTTAAGGGTTACTTTAAACCTTAAATAGTTTAGTTCCTAAACGTGGAAGTGGCTCTTCTCTAAGTTTACTGTTAGTTTTACCTTCTTAAAAGCTGTTAGAACTTATCGTATATACTTTTAGTATTCTTCTAAAGTTTTAAAGTAAACTAAAACGTCGTTTAAATACATAAAGATAAACTTATTAAGGAAGGGGTAAAGGACACTGTCGATAAGGCCTTAGAAAGTTACGGGGGCGTTTATTAATCCTATCAGCATAATATAATACTAGTAATACCTGTTATAAGTCTAAAAAGCTATCTTATATTTATCTTTTTCCTTTACTTTAATATAGTTAAATCCTATAGGGAAATTAAGGCTAGAGAATTAGTTTACTTTAATAATCTGTTCTCGCATTTTTATAATAAGTGGTAATAAGTAACGATTTTTAATTATATCTTTATTTAACGTTTAGTAATTAATAACTATACGTAACTTACCGTCTCCCTTCCTTAAAATAAACAGTATTAAATACCCTGTTAGGGATTAAGACTTTATAATAAACCTATTCTTTAAGTTCTCATTAACGTACTCCTACAAGGCTTTAGCTTATTAAGGGTTTAGATAATAGGGCTGGAAGCTGTGGAGCTTTACTTCTAGCTTTAACTTAATTTTATAATCTTACAGTCCGTAATCTAATAATTATAGTATCTTTTTTTAAAATAGGGTGAACTTCCTATATTCAGTAGGTACTTTAAACAAGTCGACTTTTTCACTTATTTATAAATCAGCTTCTTACTTCTTTCCACCTTCTAAATCGTCATTCAGGTATTACAGTAGACCTTCTAGTCCTTTAACTGTTTTAATAAACTTAACTTAAACTATACTTAGTTTTAAGGGTTTAACGTGCTTTTAAATACTTTATATATCTCTAAAACAGTTTAATACCTTCTTAACTTTCTTTAAACAATAATTACAGCTAGGGGACTTACTAAAGGTAAGATAACTACTCCTTTAGTTAATTATAAGGTTATACTTTTCCAGCTAAGGTAGACTTAAGATTATATCGTATCCTGTAATTAGTGTAACGTTAAAATCCACTTATTATTTATCCTTATCTACTTTAATTAGGAGTAGTAAGTAATAAGTAACTTTATTATTATTATATTAATACAGGCTTCCTTTACTATTTTAAATAGGGATAGCCTTTTTATACTCTTTATTAAGGAGTTTCCTTCAGTTAACTAATAAGGGGTATATTAGGTTAGAAGCACTCCCGTTATTAATCACTACTCTTACCCTAAATAGCCTCCCTTTTCCGTCTGTTATATCGATATTAACGGAATAGTACTTATACTTCTTTAATATTTAAGTTATAGTAATTACTTATCTTTAAAGTCTTATTTAACCTAACCTTTAAGTGCCTCTCCTTCTTCTTAAGGTTTTTACTAATTAGCGAACTACTAATTTCTAACCTTTTTAAAAGGCCTGTAGCCTTTTCTTAATTCCTTCTGGAAAAACAGGCAGCTTTAATAAACTTAACAATTAACCTTTCTTAAGTTCTTACACTTTAACGTCCAGTTAACTTTAAACAGTATAATATTCTTAAAGTCCTTAACAAGTTAATAGTACGCTTTACAGGCTTAAATTACAGTAATATTTTTTTACTCTTAGATCCGTTAATAGTCTTTCCGCTTCTATTATTCCCTGGCTTTTCCATTAAGATATAGTAAATATATTACAACTAGGCAGTTATTAAGTACCCCTCTTTACTAACACGTAACGGGGGCCTGGTTAACTATAGTAACCTTCCGTTTATTACTGGATTCCCTTATCGGGGAGTAGGAAACTTAATAATAGGCTAGTTCTAACTCTACTTTAACGACAGCGTAATCCTGTTTTCGTATACTTAAGAAGTGGTTATAAAGGGCCTTAAGTTTATAATGCTAGTTAAAAGCGTAGTTATTATACATGTAATCGATTTATAATATATCTCTGTAATTAAAGTAGTTAATATTAACTACAGGTATTACAGTTATAAAGTACAGAACGGGGGAAATAACACTTTATTCTTTCTCTTCTTCCACTTACCTCTATATACGTTATTTCTCCTAAACTTCTTCTTAAAACTTAGGTAACAGTAACTTAACTTATTCTTTTATAAAGTGATCTTCCTTAATAAGTTAATATTCGAGCTGATTAGTGAAATGAACTCTATTATAAAGTTTTAACCTAATTTCCACCACTTTGTTTTTAAACGTTATAATAAGGCCTTTAACTTATAAGTCTTTTATTTTATTTATTATCTTTTAATGTTTCTCTTTTAGCTTTTAGACCCTTTATTAATATGCTTACTTTATACCTTCTTAAGGGACCTTTAAAGTACTGGTCTAAGGTATATTAACTTTAGTGTAGGGTAATTATCTAAACTGTTCTTTTTTTAAAAAGGTAAGGGTGCTGATCTACTTAATATACTTAAAGTGTTTAAGAGTCTTAGGGGGTACTGTGGAGAAGAACCTTTATTTCTCCAGTTCGATTTTCTTAACTTATTCTCTTTTACCTTTTAAAGCTTATTTTACTACTTATATAGCTTAAAGGGCTAGTTCTTTAACTTCTTTAACCATTTTAATAAGGTTTAAGTTAAGGTCTTTTCTAAACTTCCTTAATTCTTAATCTTATAAGGTAAGGTTTTTAAAGCCTGTAATAATTAACTGAAATATCTCTTCTTAAAGTTAATCTTCTGTAACTTACACTTTTAGTAGTTTTAAGTTTCCACCTTAAAGTCGGTCTTTTACAACCTACACCTTTATAGCTAACTTTTCTAAGACACCCTTAAGGATTAGATATATTACGTTTTAAGGTTCTTCTTCTTCTTCCTTATCTTTTAAGTTACACTTATTTATTTAAATACAGTCTTTTTCATTACTTACTATCCTAACGTGGATATCTTTTAAGTTAAACCTAACGTGCTTCTCTCCTTCTAGAATAGGTTTTTAATTAACTTATTTTAATAACAGGTATTACCGCACTATATAGTTTTTCTTATTATAATTAAAGTACTGGACCTAGGACAGGTCTTTAGGCTGCTTCTGCTGCTGCTGTTATTAAGGCTTGTCGTGGTTAGGTTGGTTCTGACAGTTTATTATACTAATATCTATCAGCCTAAAGTAATAACCTATTACAGTTAACTAGTTCCCCTTTTTTAGTTTACTTAGTTAATAAAGAGTCCGTTCTTTCTAGAAGTTTTTTTAATAATGGTGATTATAATACTGGTTATTAGCCTTAATAATTATCTTAACTAGTTTTTAAAGGCGGTCTAGCTAATCCTTTTAGTAAAGGTCTTTAGTAACATACTCCTTTAAACCGCTTTAAAACAGTATTATTAGGGCTTTTTAGTTAAGTTTAGTCTTTACTATTTCTAATTTAAAGCGTATAGAGAACTTAAAGATTAAAGACGTCTGTTTTAAAGCTATAAGGTGTTATTTAGCCTACCTAAGGGTATCTAGTTCTTTAAACTTAGTCCGGAGTTAGTTAATAAAAACGTCAAAGTTGTTAAAAAGAGCCTAAGTCTTAAGGGCTTCCTTTTATACTCTATTTATAAAAAGGTCGTTAATTATCTTTATATAGGGTTTATACTAATAAGCGGCTACTTTATCTAATAGGGCTTTAGTAAACCTGACCTTTCCTTCTTCCTTAAAGAACTACTTATTATAGTAGATAATATAACTTTAGAGCTGGGTTATCTAGGACTCTAATTACGTAGAGTCTCCCTTAAAGCGTGACAGTAAGGGGAGCTTTACTTGTTTTTTTTACGAGTTTTTAAGGTTATTATTCTTTAACTTAACAGTGTTAAATCAGGCTTAAAGTTTTTTAATAAGACTGATATAACTTTTAGTGTCTTTAAGGAAAGCTTTATTAAGTTCCTTAACTAATCCCTGCTAGTTAAGGTTTAAGTCTTTAAGGTGTGCAGTTAGCTTATTAATAGTAGGGAGCTGAGGTTAGGCTTACACTTTCTCAATCTCCTTTCCTTTTCCAGAGGTTGATATGTTAGTGGGAGAGAGGTAGTGTCTGGGAATTTAATAAACAGCGTTTAGAATTTGATGTTAGTATTGTATTATAACCTATATCTGATACAGGCCTTAAGAGGACTGGTGTGGGTTAAGATAGAACGTATAGTAAGACGCTAACAGGTAAGGGGCGTTCTAAAGACGGCTTATTAAGCTAACACTCTTAGACAGGGGGTTTAATATCACTGTAGGTTGCTGTTACTATAATACACAGAGGTAAGTCTAGATAGTAGGATATAAATGAATAATTAAATACTAATGTGAGGAATTAAAGTCCCTTACGGTGGTTATAGGCACAACCATGGCTATTTATACTAATTAACTAAGGGGTACCTTATACCTTACTTAGTCTACTGTGCTTAGTGGTGCACCACGCAGTTACGGCTAAGCAGCTAACTGAACGGTGCTTAGTGTTATCAGTCCTTATAGACCACCAAGCGCTTTCTTACTGGTCGTAGGGGCTTCGGGTCTTTGCACCCCTGGCCTAATGTATCTAGACGGTGTACACCGTCTTCCCACACTGTTCCTTAGGTGGGGGTTTTGTCGGGCCGCCCCGGCCCAGGTGACGGGCTGTAGGGTTGTTATAACAGGACGGACGGATTATTTCTATAAACGTTATAAGACAAGTATATAACTCCACTAACCACCATACAGTGGCTACACAACTTACTTTTACTGGCCACCTTACAGTCTGGCAGGTTTAGGTGGTGGTAGCGACTGCACTTCACGGGTATAACGATCCCGAAAGTAAGAATAAATTCAGCGTTAGTAATGTGGCGTTTAGTCGATAAAGGCACTGCGTTTCTCCTGTTTTTAGTTACCTAGTTAGATAACATGACGACTGGTGAAGGAAAGAAGGAACGTACGAATAGTTCTTTATGGGAAAAGAACGTTAAAGAGGGGGAATTGTGTGACGACCCTGCAGGCCGTCACTTAGGCCGGGGCGGACCGACGAATCCCCTGTAAAAGGAACAGTGTGGGAAAACAGTACACGCAGTACTACACACTAGGCCAGGGGTGTAAAGACCCGAAGCCCTTACGACTAATCGTTAAGTAATCACTCTGATCTCGCTAAAAGCACGGTGATCACAGTAATCAGAGGAATTCTGATCACTATAATCACTCTTCGTGTTAAGTAAGCACAGTAATTATAGTACGAAGTACCTCTTAACTAGTTAATATAGATAACCATGGTTATGCCCACAACCACCGTGAGGGACTCTGGTTCCTCACGCTAGTATTCAATTATTCATTTATGTCCTACTGTTCAGACTCACCTCTGTGCATTATAGCGACAGCGACCTACAGTGACATTAAACCCCCCGTCTAGGAGTGCTAGCTCAACAAGCCGTCTTTGGAACGCCCCTTACCTGTTGGCGTCCTGCCATACGTTCTGTCTTAACCCGCGCCAGTCCTCTCGAGGCCTGTGTCGGGTGCAGGTCGTAATAATAGCCAAGTACTGTTAGCGAAGCAGGTATCTTCTAAGAAGACAATGACATAAAGAGTAAGCGCAAGTATATACGTATATATAAAGCGTAAGGTTGGGAGTAACTATATGATACGGGCGAGCACCCTTTCTAAACTTAAGGAAGTGCCCGCTTATTTATAGCACGTTAAGCGGCTGACTTCAGGCTCTTGGTCATCCCTTAATGGCTGCCAAAAGTCCGTTGCCTAGTACCTAGCTCACTGAATCGGGGGTGACCAAAGCGCCAACGGACATTGTCGCGGTCGGCAATATACCAAAGCTCCCTATTGGTAAATCCTCGGTGCTCTAACCTGGTACGGCTAGGCACGCTGTTCTGTCCTAAAGATGGTGTTGTACTGATCAAGACCACGCCAACGAAGCGGAGCTAAACTCCGTAGCCTTATTTACATAGCCCATTCATGCAAATATATCTCGTCCACATATCTAGCCCGTGTGTTCAATGGATAAACGTCTGAGTTGTCGGCCAACCACAGCAGTTGTGCCAGCTCCAGCTCCGGCTCCGGGGAAGCATGTCTATATTCTGGTTAGATTGGGCAGTGGAGGTCCTCGGGAAGGGGGTCTTCACCTCGTAACGTTCCGCTCTTTATAGCAATATCACGCTTCGCATGGATGCCTTTATCCTTGGCTTCTACCAGTTTATGTCTGGGTTAGGAGCTCAGTTTCTGCCCTTGTCCTAGTGTGACTAGCCGCCATGGTCTTGAGGCCAGGCATCAGCGCTCCTGCTGGGTACCGAGTCTGCCCGTAGATCAAGTCTGGCTATGCGATTGGCACGCGCCATGCTCAGGCATTCCTAACTGCAGAGCTCTGTTGGGCGGCGGTTTACCTGACCTGCCCTCAATCGCAAGCGTTATAAAATCGAGGTACTTGCTGCTCGCTGAGACGCCAGCTTTCCACCACCAGCCCGCAGGTCTCTAACTTAGCTAAGCGTATGTCTTAAGAATCCATGAATAAGGGGTGCAGCTGAGGTGCACCAACCAGATCTATTATCGTAGGATGAGCATGCAGAACGATCAGAGTGTCTGATTTGCAGGAAGGCCTGTCCTTTCTCCCCGCGGGTGCCGCTCTTCCGCCGCTCTGCAATCCAGCCGTCTCTGGCGGCGACATCGAGAGAGAGCACTCAGCTAGTGCCATGACAGGTGTTGAAGTAATTTCTCCTCTCTGCAGCCCCGTCTCGAGTTAGGGGTCTACGGAATATCATCGACGGTGATGGAAACGACTCATGCCAGCTCTACTAACGCCTGTTGGAGAGTTCTCCCCGTCAGGCGCTGAAACGCATCTTGATACCTCGCGCCCGTGGCCTCTGCAATCTCGGCAGACATCTCGACGCCCTCCTTGCCCTTAAGTCCACTCTCCGTCAACCAATTGCGTAGGAACTGCTTGTCGAAGCTATCCTGGTCGCGCCCAACCTCGTACCCGTCGGCTGGCCAGAAGCGCGATGAGTCGGGCGTCAGTACCTCGTCGATTAGCACGATCTCGTCCGTTTCCTCGTCCAAGCCAAACTCAAACTTGGTGTCTGCGATGATGATGCCCCGCTCGCGCGCGTATGCCGCGCCAGCCTCGTACACACGTAGCGCCAGCTCTTCGATACGGGTGGCATAATGCTCCCCCACGATTTTGGCTGCCTGGGCTGGCGTGATGTTCTCGTCGTGCTGGCCAAGCTCGGCCTTGGTACTGGGCGTATATATGGGCTGCGGAAAGGGGGAGCACTGGCGGAGGCCGGCCGGCTGCGGCAGACCGTGCACGGTACCGTGGGCCTCGTACTCCTTCCACGCGCTGCCGGTAATGTAGCCGCGTACAATGGCTTCGACGGGGAAGACCTTGAGCTTGCGGACCTGCATACTACGACCGCGAACGAGATCCCGATCTGCTGGCGTAAGGGCAGCGGGAGGCGCCAGCGTCAGAAAATGCGTCTTGAGATCCGGGACGCGCTCCGCCAGCACGCGAAACCAGTGCGCCGAGATCTGTGTGAGGATGGCGCCCTTGAGGGGCACACCATTGGACATAATGACGTCGTAGGCCGAGATGCGGTCCGTCGTTACGAACAGAAGCGTATAGTCGTCAATCCGGTAGAGATCGCGGACCTTGCCGCTCGCTAGCTTGGGGAGCGAGCTGAGCTCAATGCTCGTGACCACTGGGATCGCCATGTTGGATATGTTGCAGCAAAGTTGTCGGCGAGCAGAGGCCCAAAATAATTTTCGATTATCTGTCGACAAAGGTTACAGTTCGCTTGTTGTGCTTGTCGTCAGCCCACCTGATGTGTCATGGCCGACTTTCGGCGCGGCTTTTACCGGCCGCACTTGCTGCAAAAATTTTAGGATGATAGAAAAGTTTGCGGATTAGTCCTTCTCGCTTCGGCTGCACCCGCGCTCATCGCTAAAGTGATTAAGGTACGGATCCGTAGTGACGTACGCTCACTAGGAGTTATTAGGTTTTTTGCTAAGAGTAACAGAATAGAGTGAGGGAACCTCATCAATTGCCCTTGTTTCTCAGCTGAGAGATTGCGCTCTGCGGATTGGTGAGCCAGCACAGTAACTCTCGTTCAGAATGCATGACGACGACAGCAATCAGCGTCCATTGACAGCGGCGACACCTTGGCGGCTTGGACAAGCCATCAAATTGGCTCAGAGGAGACTGGGCAAACTAAATTGAGCAAGTGTTGGCACACTGGGCATCACCAACACAGCGATCCGGCATTGACACAATCCGCGCATCAGCGAAAGGCCCATCATGGCCTGTGCAAATGTATTGGGATCGCTCGTTTCTCAGATTCTTCGTCCTACGTTGCCAGCGGAAGCATCAAGTCTGGTCTCGCCATGGCTAGCTCAAAAATGGCCAGCAACCATTGCCGTGGACGGCAGGACAGGCAACGGGCGGGTGCCGGGAGAGCCCAAGGAGCCGGGCGGCCTTGGCACGCAATTAGCCGCCCGCGAACGGCATGTCCGGTCCGTCAAACGAGAGTCTTGAGATAAAAGTGAGAACACCGGATTTCTCGGGTCCACAGAGCACAACCCGGCCGAATCTGGATCGTCAAGTCCAGTTTCTGCACAATGCCAGCAGCGGCAACAAACGGCGCAAATGTGCAGATCGTCGTCGAGCGCCAAGCCAATTGAATGATCGCTGTCCCTTTGCATGAGGGGAAGCGGGCGCCCCAACGGGGATAAGTCCCTGCGCCCAGGCAAGCCAAGGGCTGGGGTCGCGGAGCTGAAAGGTCAACGTAAAATGGCGAAAGCCCCCAACACGGCGGGCGCTGGCTGACTGCCCGTGAACATCGAACGCCTTTCTGGCTTCCCCGGAAGTGTCGATTCCATGGATCCCGAGCCCCGTGCTGATGCCATCTAGCTCAGGTGCAGAATCTGGTTTGTCGGCAGCCTCGCTTTACAACAAGGGTCGGAACCGACATGTGTTGTGCCAACGCCGGTTCCTGATTCTCCCCGACCAACGCCCCCATCGCCCTCTCCGTCTCGACCCAGTCAACGGATCGGGATTTGAGCGAAGAAAAGGTCACGGCGAGGCCAGTCGCCACGCCCCAAAAGACCACTCGAGATGAGGCTTGGCGCCGTTATGGTGTTGGCGTTGGGTGCTGCAGCGCAAAATGTGGTCGAATTCAACCTCCATCGCGGGGTTCCTGGCGTGCACCTTGGGTCTCTTCCGCACTTGGGTCGGCGTGCGACGTACACACAGCTGTTGGTCAATAATATCACCGGGGGTGGGTATTACTGCAATGTTTCAGTTGGGACGCCTGGTCAGCAAGTGACCATGATTTTGGACACTGGAAGCAGCGATGCCTGGGTCCTCAGTCCCCAAGCGGATCTGTGCACGAGCGTGAAGCAGCAGGAGAAATACCAAGACTCTTGCGGCAACACCTACGACAATACCAAAAGCCAGACGTATAAGCTGGTTGAGCGCAACGGTTTCAGCATCCAATATCTCGACAATGGTACGGCCCAGGGTGACTACATCACAGACGACTTCAGCATCGCTGGTATCACGGTCAAAAGCCTGCAAATGGGCTATGTCTCGCAGACGGTTAGAGGCACAGGCATCCTCGGTATCGGATACAGCGCAAATGTGGCTACGAGAAAGCCGTATTCCAATATCATCGACCAACTTACCGCCCAGAAGATCATTGGCGTCAAAGCTTACTCGCTGTACCTCAACGACCGCCGATCTACGTCAGGGACGATCCTGTTCGGCGGCATCGATACGAACAAGTTCATCGGACCTCTGCACATTGTGCCAATTCTCAAGTCATTTGGCTTGAGCATACATACGGCGTTCGAGGTTGCCTTCACGGGCCTGGGGGTCACATACACGAACGGATCCTCGGTCGATATTAACACATCGTTGTTCAAAACGGCGAGTCTGCCAGCAATCCTTGATTCTGGGAGCACGCTATCCTATCTCCCCGAGCAATTGGCAAACCCCATCTTCAGAGAGCTAGGCGCAGTAACGGAAGATGTGGAGACGGGGTTGACGTTTATCGACTGCAAGCACCTGACTGACGACCCCCGAATGGTTATCCGGTTTTCCTTTAGCGGGAAGGAAATCAAGGTGCCGGTCAACGAGATGGTGCTCGACATCCTCGGGCCGTACCAGCATCTCCTGCCCTCTAGCATATCCTACGACAGGGCTTGTATGTTTGGTATCCAAAGCACGAAGGATTTCGACACCAGTAAGGCGGTGAAGGAGAGCAACTTCGCATTGCTGGGTGACTCGTTTCTGAGGAGCGCATACGTCGTGTACAGTCTCGAGCACCACGAGATTGGGATCGCGCAGGCGAACCTGAACAGCACAGAGTCTGTCATCGTCGAGCTCAAGGCAGGAGATCAGGGACTGCCAACTGTTACGGGGATTGCAGAGCAGGCAGGGAGCCCGACCGACGGTGGCGTTGCAACCGTGACCGTGACGAAGAATGCAGCACCTGGAAGAGTTGGATTCTCAGGAGGAGTTGAAGCACTTGCAGTGCTAGCAATCACGTCGGTATTTATGGCGGTCGGGGGGTTGGCTGTAGCCTTATAGACACAGGCACCAGCTGCCGATACTTTCAGGACATAGCTTTGCATACCAAATAATCTATAGTGTTTTGTCTGGCACATTTCAAGCTATCCATCGTCGAAGATGAGGCGCATGGCTGGCGTTGCACACTGCAGACCCTAACCCTGGCATGTCGTTGTTCGAAAATAGTGGGTCCCAGCCTTGCAGGCAGGAGCAACTGACGCGGAGCATTGGCAGCCTTTCCCCATCAGCACCACCATCGACCAGAGCTTCACAAAGCTTCAATCCCGCCCTCAATTTCTGAGACTCACCGCAACACACTTGACTTTCCCGATACCTACGTGGATACACACACAGAGTCGCTCACGATGGCGGAAGCCGCGTTCAAGCCGGAGAAGGATTTCTCCAAGGAGGCGGACAAGCAGATCCCCGACGCCGAAGCCCTCGCAAAGGTACCCATCGCATGCCGTCCTGCCCGCGCCCGCGCAGTGCTAATCGGTCTATGCGAACATAGACAGACATTCAGGCTGCCATCGAGAAGCTCTCCGCCCTCGAGAAGCAGACGCGTCAGGTAAGTCGACGGTGGTCTCTCTCCGCTGCGCCCAACGACCACCCAGCTTACAGAAACCGAATAGGCATCCGATCTCGCATCCACATCCCGAGTCCTCATCAGCATCGTCACAATCTGCAAAAATGCAGGCGACTGGCAGCTTCTCAACGACCAGACGCTTGTGCTGTCCAAGAAGCACAGTCAGCTCAAGCAAGCCATCACGCGCATGGTGCAGACGGTCATGAGCTTCCTCGACGAAACACCCAACCTGGAGACGAAGCTTTCGGTCATTGAGACACTGCGCACTGTAACTGAGGGCAAGATATTTGTTGAGGTGGAGCGCGCGCGTGTGACCAAGATTTTGTCGGACATCAAGAAGCAGCAGGGTGACCTCAAGGCCGCCACCGACGTGCTCTGCGAGCTGCAGGTCGAGACTTTTGGTTCGATGGATCGCCGTGAAAAAGTAGAGTTCATCTTGGCCCAGGTGGCGCTTTGCATCGAGAGCGGCGACTGGACCCAGGCCGGCATCCTGAGCCGCAAGATCAGCACGAAATACCTGTCGCGAAAACCCAAGAAGACAGCCGAACAGCTCGAGAAGGAGAAGAAGGAGCGGGAGAAGAAGATTGCCCGTGGCGAGGAGGTGCCCGAGGAGAAAGAGGACGATGTCACGGATCTCAAGCTGCGATATTACGAGCAGCAGATCATCCTGGCTAAGCACGATGCCAAGTATCTCGACGTGTGCAAGCACTACCGACAGGTGTTGGACACGGAGGCGGTAGAGGAGGATCCGGAGAAGCTCCGAGCGGTATGAACCCCAGCCCATTATGCTCGAGGCTCAATATTCTAACGAGACGCAGGTGCTGCAAAGAATCGTCTACTTCATCATTCTTGCACCACATGACAACGAGCAGCACGACCTGCTGCACCGGATCGACAAGGACTCGCGCAACTCGCAAATTTCTGAGGACGCTGAGCTCCTCAAGCTTTTTACGGTGCACGAGCTGATGCGATGGCCGGAGGTGTCGAAGCTGTTTGGGCCGCATTTGTGCAGCACCGAAATCTTTGATTCGGCCGAAGGTCAGTCGGGCGACGACAAGGCGTTCCAGCGCTGGCAGGACCTGCGGAAGCGCGTCATCGAGCACAACGTGCGCGTGGTGGCCAAGTACTACACGCGCATCAAGACGGAGCGGCTGACAAAGCTGCTCGACCTCACGGAGGACGAGACGGAGAAGTATATCAGCGAGCTAGTAACGTCCAAGACGGTGTACGCCAAGATCGACCGACCGGCGCGCATCGTCAGCTTCGCCAAGCCACGCGATGCAGATGATACCCTCAATGAGTGGAGTTTCAACATGAAGAGCTTGCTAGGTCTTCTGGAGCGCGTCGACCACCTGATTACAAAGGAAGAGATGATGGCCCGGATCCAGCCCGGCGTGAAGACGAAGAAGGGCGGCAAGGAGAAGAAGGCCCGCTAAGCGTAACGAGATGGATTTGCATCCTAGAGATAGGCGGCCCACATAGAGACGTTTGTATGAATAGACACGATCTTGGGCGGCATGGAGTTCTCTACCCGGAGTATGGAATAAAAGCTTTGGACTAAGGCAATGTTAGGTATTCCCCTGCCAATCAGAGCGATTGGTAGGTAATGATATCTGCGTGCCTTTATTAACCAACTTGGTCAACTCAAACTTTTCAAGACAGAAATCGGGGGGGTGCCAACGGTGATGTCTGCATCCGTTAACCACAACTGCATACGAGACCCGCTTTGCAACCCCTTTGATTGACGTCATCAAACGTATGGCACTACGGCCACTCATCCCTTCCATCAGCGCAACAGTTACTCTTTTAATGTGGTATAGTGCTCAGACATTACCGATATCATGGCGGCCAGAAACAATTGCGTCGGTAGCACCCCGGCCTTCAATCCCAGTGCCGCCATATGCGATGATAAAACTCACAAGCGAGCGCTTCGCGCATTGGAGAATGACAACGACCTTGACACAGCAATCCGGACCTGGTTCCACATCCCCAAGGACGATGGCTATGTTTACCATGCAATTGCTAGCATAACACTCGCCCAGATGCAGGCCATGATTCGCCTTGGAGGGAAGAATGGCCTTCATAATTGGTACGAAGGGTGTCGGGACGAAAAGGGGGAGAAGGTGTGCAACCCCCATGCAGCCCCACGCATTGTTGACATTCCCCCCCTCGTTTTCAGTGTCGCCCCCT
>Ga0247760_1001127_pt1 | contig 26333 bp, 29 predicted proteins | sample UWRJL171409R4_FD_179936 | JGI IMG/M metagenome (GOLD analysis project Ga0247760, IMG submission 179936) | Plant litter microbial communities from Arlington Agricultural Research Station in Wisconsin, United States - UWRJ-L171-409R-4 | ecosystem: Environmental > Terrestrial > Plant litter >... | reverse complement strand
TTTTTTTTTTTTTTTTTTTTTTTTTTTTTTTTTGGTTCTCATCTGAAAATGAGCAAGAGAAAGACATAGAAGCGGCACCAAATTCAACCAGCTTTTATGCTTCCTTCCCTCCCTCATCCTCTCCTTCCCTTATGATGGTGTCCTGTTCCGCCACCTCACCCTCAGACTTGAATCGAGCCTCCCCGTCACTTAGCCCCAACCATTCCTTAATATCCCGCTGCGGATACATGTTCTGGAACCTCTCTCTAGCCCACGGGCGCGCCGCAAGTAGCGTGTCCTTGTCTCCGGCATTGATATAGTGATCATTCCACTGTATATCGTCGTGCAGCGTCGTGTAGTGCTCGTACACGCACCCGGGCGGGATGTAGCCCTTGCACTCGGGACACGCGCAGTGGCGAGTCTCGGCCATGTGCCGTTCACGGTCCTCAAATGTTGGGAGAGAGAAATCGCAAACCTCACACAGCGTTGGTGCTTCGCGTTTGACGCGCAACAGGAGGGCGGTCTGGTCCGGCCGGGGGGGCCTGCTCTCGTAGGCTTCCGATTGGCGGTAGTCGATTACTCGGGGTCGGTATGCATCGCGGGGAATGTACATTGTTGACTTGGTATTTACTAAGTTTATGGATGGTAAAACAGATGAATTTGCCAATCTCAAGACTAGATCTTGGCCATATATATCTATGGGGAAGCGCAGTGGGTGGTGCCTGGTAATGGGGGTTGGTTGGTTGGGGGATGGGACGTTTTCAACGCCATAAGATCGGCGTAACTCAAAGTCCGAGAGGCAGCCCAGACCTCGTGCCCAAAAAAGGAAGGATGCAACAACAACAACAACAACAACAACAACAACAACACCACAACAACAAGACCTACCTAGCTTGTGCATAAACATGAGAAACAATATATCCGTACAGGGAGCGTTGGGCAAGGGACTAGATGCGAGGCAAAAGGACAGGATATAAAGAAGCAAGTTTGTTCTATGAAGGCAGGGGCTCACAGAAGCGAACTTCAGTACTTGCCACTGAGTGCCTGGTTTTCATATGACTTGAGGATGGTTGCGATGATGGTTTTTGATGGCCTCCGCGGGCGTCAGAGTTTGGAGCTTCTCAAACGGGCTCACAGCATTTGTCGTCCCAGCCTCGTAGGCGTGCTGATCGGCGCCCACAATAAAACGTCCAACTGCATGTGGAAGATCAAGGTTTATACTCCCAGACGCATACGGAAATACTCGGGGTTGCCATTTACGAGGCTCAAATAGAACCAATGTTTTCCTCCCACCCCCAAAAATTATTTGAGGTTGTTTGAAACCGGTCATGTCCAAGTTTGTCTCCATACCGCCAAAAGCAAAATTCGCTTCTCATGTACTACTTTTCCTGCTCGCCTGAATTTGGGGCCAGCTCAGGGAAAAAAAAACCAGGGAAAGCTCAGGGAAAGCTCAGGACAAAATCAGCCACTGCTTCACCCCCCAGCTCACCCCAGCTCAGGACTACGAACGAAAAAAGGCAATTCCGTGTGCCCAGATTCGTCGCAGACAACCAGGCTGGTTTCTCATCAACCAGCCTGGGGGGATGTTATCACCAGATGTATATTTTCTGACACCCGAGTGGACCCCGCTATCTTGTCAACTTCTGACTATAATTGTTCAAAAATAGCTGACAATCCTCATGATGATGGGGGAGGGGCCAACGGCAAAGCCGCAACTTTGGTGCTAACAAAATTGGATGTCATTCTGCTATGTTTTTAAGGTGGACTCTCTCTTTTCATGCGTCCTTTTGTTCAAATTCTCTCTCCGGATATACTACTACTTAGTATCAGCCAAGAGTCACATCCCTCTGTACGGAAATTCCGGACCAAGCGTCTTTGTCAAGACGCCCAACGGCCAGGCGTTGAAACACACGGCCCACGTCGGCTACGCACATTACATTCACCATGACGCCTCTTTTCTGCAGAAACGGACAACCCGTATTCTTCGTTTCTCCCGTCGACATCTCAATCAAATCCACCTCGGTTCCAGTCAGTGCGTCAGCAATTTGGACATCACCGACACGCAGGAAGCCCACCCAACGGTTCTGGGAGTCTCGCAAACTGAGAACAGGGCACAGATGGCCCGTCTCCAGCTCTCGTACCTCGTCGGCAACAAAGAGCTTTCCGTATCTTGTCTTGCCTCGCAGATACCGCGATCTTACTGTGGCGGTTGGCAAGACAGCAGAGTCACAGATCTTGACAGGATACCAGAACCGCTTCCCCGGGGCTGAAGGGTGTGTGAAGTACTCGTTGGCGGATACTTCATCCTTGAACGCTGACCAACCCACCCCGCGGTCTTCAGAGTCAGGAGGAGCTACGGCTTCCCAGGGCCCGTCTAGACTGGCTGCATGTTCCCACGCAACTGTGCCAAAGGTCCGAGTGCCCTCCCAGAAGCCATCTTCCTCGACGGTGAAGAAAGAATGGGCCATGGCAGCTGTTGAATCCAGATTCCCATAGCAGGAAACCCATGACCAGGTGGGGAGAACTACCTTCTCTGCCTCACAACCTCTTGGCTGCCGGCGCTGGAGACCTGGGGCGTATGGCTGCCACAGCAGAGCAGTATCGAAGAATAAGCGAGGCATCCCAGAGATAAAGCCCCCGCTAAACGCGCCGGCCAGAACGGACAGAGTACCCTCGAACGCATCAAGAACATCTTCGGGGTAGCTAAGCTGCCGGATATTGAACTGGCATATCAGCCGGTTCAAGCGATACCAGTTGGGCCACTGCTCCATGTTCAGGCCGGGTCCTGCGGCGGGGACCTCCCGCTGGCACGGCGATAGCTCCCCGAGATCGGCCTGCGCCTCATGCCACGACGCGCAGTGACAGTCCCAGTTGACCGACTGTTCGTGAAACACCAGCTTGCGATGACTGGAAAACCACTCTTGGAAGGTCCACCCGCGGTCGTTCCATTTCGACCGCACCAGCTGCGTCGACAACATATGCATGATATCGTCATGCGGGTACATGCATGTCCCGTCGTCAGAGATCTCGGGCGCCTCCTCGGTGAACTCCCCGGTCGGCACTTCCACCCCATCAACCAAGGTAACCCACTCGGCCATCTCGTGTGCCCCCTTCCGACTCTCCAGCGGCTCACACTTCGCCGGAGCCCCATCCATGCCCCTCCACGTACTCTGGACTGTCGAATCCACGCCGCTGAATAGCCTTCCCGTCCAAAGCGGCGCGCTCGCCCCGCTGCTATTAGCAGCAATGATGGTAACAGCGGACCCGGAATAGATGTCTACCATGGCCGCGATCTCGACGGCTAGATTCTCCTCGTCGTCCTGTGCGATGCACAGTCTGTCGACCCAGAGGTACCTTAATCCGAGCAGTGGGACAAGGTACATGGCGTCTGCAATCGTCTGAGGGAGAAATCCCGACTCGAGCTTCAGTGCGCCCGGAGTGGAGAAGCGCTCGACGAGAGATCGCGTGAGGGTGAGTGGCTCCCAGGAGGAATCGCCCCAGACGTAGCTGAGGCAGGCATATGCGTGCTCGTCGCTTGTCGACACGATGCAGTGATGGAGCGTGTCAATCAGCCGCCGGGGGCGGCGGTGCGTGGTGCTCCGTGGAGCTTCGCAGTGTGTGCCGTGCGAGACGCGGCAGGTGTCGAGCCAGAGCTTGAGGCGGTCGACATCGATGGGATGAGGAGAGCGCGGGGCCTTGGGCTCGAGACGCAGGGAGGAGGTGCTCTTGAGATCGATGTAGGGGAAAATGGGGCGGAGGTGGTGGCGGACGCGGAAGTGTTTCTGAGGTTGCGGGGAAGGCGCTGTCATTGTGAGCTGTCATGTGCCCTTTTTCTCATAAGATGGTTCGTTACAGGGAGACAGAGAAAGGAATGTTATTTTTTCTCTTTGTGAAGGAGAACCTGTTGTGCTCTCCACTTTGTTGAGGACGAAGTTAGTCACTGATGTGTGATTGCAGCCCAAGGTCTCGACCGCCGCGGGGTTAACTAGTGTAGCTGCCTGCAAACCGGCCGCCATTGGCTAGTCGAGAAAAAGAGGCGCATGCAGGTTGTCGGAGGCGACTTCAGCTCGGCATAGCCATATTATGTACTGGTATGCTAAATACTGTCCCAGTTTGGAGCCAGGACCCCCCCTGTTGTCACGACCCTCTTCGCCAATGTCCCGCATTTGCCGCATGCGAGCTTGAAGGGGTCATGATCTTGTGGAATATTCAGGCGCTAACATTAGTACTAATAGCGAGAACAATTCTATTGGGGAAGGGGGCTCGATACGTTCCGCGCTTCATTCCAAATCCATCTGCGACAAAACGCCGGTGTCTCCCGTACTCGAGATGCGTGGAACAGCTTGGCTGCAGAGGTGTGGAAAAAGTGCAGCTATGCCCTAAAATAACCATTAACTAGGTATCTTGTAGACCTCCAGAACATCGTCCGCGCTTTTCTCAGGGCTGCGCAAAAACTTCCCGCTGCCGCCGTGTCATCGGTCATCCAACATTTCATGGAAGCTCACGGCCGGGGCAAAGTTGGGCGCCCTCCCGGCTTTGGCGTCGACGCCCACAGGTGGACATGGGGGCTCGGGGGGGTTGAGTTGGCGGTGTAGCTTGAAGATTGTAGTTTTGTCTCGCCAATAACTAGCCCTATTGCGCTCTACGTTAGTGCCAAGCGATTTCTAGCGCTAGCAAAACCGCGCTACCTCGCGGTACTTTTAGAGATACCTCTTGCACAATGAAATAGAAGCAGCTACCTACGTAGGTAAACAGGAGTCCGGCAAGCGCGGGACAAAAAAGACGAAGGATCTTGGCTATAAACGCCTATAATCCTGCCTAGAAGGTACCAGAAGGATAATACAGTACTAATTACCTAACCGACCGCAGAATCGCTAACGTATGCGGATGCTACCTGAGCAGAGATGTATGGTAAAGTAGATTATACCTTCTCTGTGAGGCCGAATATATCCTAATAAGGCCGAATATCCCACGAAGCTGGTGCGAAATCAAAGAAGAAAAATAAAAAAGTTAGTTGTGTGTTGTGTGTTAGGATCATTGGGCTCTGCATAGAGATGCCCAGGCTGCGGGGAAATCGGATTGCTGGTTCTTGATGGATCAAATGGGCACTAAGTACATGTAACAGGAGAGGCCGAAAGGAGAGAGGGCTGGAGAGCCGTGGGTTTAGAGCAGTTAGTTAAAGGGGGTTGCAGTTTTTTCCGGGGGGGGTTCGCTCGACTGTCACACCGCATGTTTGAAAAACCGTAGGGGCCAAGGTCACACCACCTGCCAAGTAAACATAACTAACTACCTAATAGTCTGAAGATCGCCGTTGTTCACTTTTTCTTAGTGGCAGATAAGGACGGATAGCTCTAGAGAGTATTTTGGTCATTGACCTTTATCGACGTTTGTGTCAGGTTTTCCAGCTTGGACAAACTAAACCAACATGATCTCTTCCGTCGCTGCCGCCTTGAAAAAGTCGTTGTCGCCAAGGCGAGATGATGAACTTGATACATAACCCACCCCGATTCTTCTGTACTCTTTTGTTTCGGATCAACCAGCTCGAGGATGAGAAAGCTCTGGGAAACACCAGGTTCCTCCAGAATTTCAAAACACCATATGCTATTAGGGTTCGGGCGGTGAGGGTCAGCAGCACTGACCTGTAGCCCGTTATCGAATATCAGACAACTGGGACACCTATAGCTTCCGTCTAAAAGCTGAGCGTGTGGTTGGTACCCAGGTTCTCCCTCACGCGTATGCCCAGCGATGATGTTAAAGACGATCGAGTATCCAGGAATATAGGCTGCTGTTCTCAGTCTGCCTCTGGCGCGAAGCGATGCTGTCGAGATAGCCGAAGTGAGCTCCTCTCCTGTCCAGGTAACTGTTAGGTGATCCTCTGGGATAGTTGCCTTTGCCCTCAGCTCTTTGCGTTTCCAGCGACCGTACGGTGCCCTCACGGGCCCATCGACTGAGGCCCAAGTCCATGACGGAATGTCGCTGATTGTGCGTGCCGCTGATATCGTTGGCCACCACAGAAGACCGAAGTGAATATCTTCCATCCATAGTCCAAGAGCTGGACAAGCGTGAACCATGTCCTGAAATTTCCGTGTCAGCCCAGCTATCGCTGGTAACTTGTCGCTGGCTACGCTGAGCTGCCTCCTGGAGTAGTCCTCTATCCAGAGCCACCATGTATCCCACGCGGCAATCGGAATTGGCGTGCCAGGGGCACATGTTGGTAAGGGATCAACATCGACCTCGCCCATTCCATCCTCCGACTGTGATTTGCTTCTGCAACCCCAGTAGAGTTGGTCACGGGCAAAGTGAACGACACGACGAGAGTTGACTGTTTCCTGCAGTGTCCAACCTCTGCGGAAGAGCGGGAGCTGCCGCAACGCACTGGCGTCGGCCCTTGGGCGAATTGCGAATACCTCTTCCGACCCATCCGAATTGACAATGTCGATGTGATGGGCAGGCTGGCGAGAAAGGTGGAGTCCATCGAGGCAGCTTGATGATGCCGTTGCAGCTACCGTGAGGAAGGCGCGTTGATAAATGTCGGTCATTTTAGTTGACTGATGCTGCCAGTCTCTCTCGTCGCCCTGTATGATGCAGAGGCTGTCGATCCAGAGGTAATGGACTCCAAGACCCCAGCAAACGTCAGCTACGTCTTGGTAAGAGAGTGGCAGACTCTCAAAAGGGATTCCGGCGAGATGACTGCCATAATTGTCCCTAGTCGTCTTCGGAACAGCCCCAGGTTCGCCCCAGCAGTGGCTGAAGGCCACGTAGATTCCCTTTTTGACCCTCTAAACACTCAACTAGCCTTACGCTCTTATAGGCGCCACCAAACTCAAGCCGCAACAACCTTCTTGGGAGAGGTAGAGGTTCAGAGGAACACAAGCTGTGGCTAGAGGACTCGCTACATTTTCGAAGCCACCTTTGCATCGTTTCGACGCTGTCGCCTAGCTCTAGTGGGCTCTTGCGGCACCATATCGGCCTGAGAGCACAACGACCTAGCAGCCGACTGGTTAGTTTAACATGGTAAAAGGAACGGATTTAAAATATCGGCTCTGACCTTGAGGTAACCGGGTCATTGTAACCCTCGTCTTGAACTTCAGACGGTTATCGAACCCGATGACCTTCACCTCACAGTGCGGAAACGCCTCCCCGCCAAGCTCCAACCACTTCCAAGCTTTCTGCTTTGGTTCTGCTCTCAAAGCCAATTGATGAAGAACACGACACAGCTTGCACCGCTCCATGGATCGTTTGAGGTTGTGTAGTGGCGGGCAGTATTTCCTGGAGAATGGTCGAACGAGCGTGCCTTGAAGCAACAAGCAAAACCGGCAGATTGGACCATTCTGTGGGTTGGCAGCGTCTTTCTCCAGATATAACGTCATCAGCAATTCTTTGTGAGGCTCCTTGGTCTGGAAGTGCTCCGCTGCCACCTCGAAGGGGCTTTTCGTCTCGCCATGCCATGTTGAAAACTCCCACTCCACATCTGGTGTCCAAAGTAGCTCCAGCACACAGGGCAATATGACCGGAGAGCGCCAGAACTCCTGGGTAATGACACCGAGGGCGGTATTTCCGTCACCTCCGCGGTAGTTGACGTCGACCTTCGAATCGGCGAGAAGCGCTTTAACCATGTCCACGCTCCCTTGCGACGCGGCTTCCATCAACGGCGTGCGACCCTGATGAATATGATTCGGATCGACTCGCCTGGTAGACAATAGCAGGTTCGCCACGCCAACGTGGTTGTTTTTGACCGCTAGCCAGAAGGCGGTAGCACCGCTCCTTGTCTTAGCATCGAGCTCGATGTTCGTGTCCAAACCGTCGATGATTGCGACGACTGCAGATTGATCTCCTTGGGAGGCTGCTATTGTGAGCAGGGTATCGCCTTCGCTGCCCGGATGCATCCGCAAGTCGTTCAAAAAAATTTCCACCACCGTATTATGGTGGTTCTTGAAAGCCAACAGCAGACATGTTTGCCATAGTTTAACTGGGCGACTCTCCAGACGCTCTTCTTTAGGAATTTGCTTTTTTCTGCGTCCCATAAACGCCCTTGATCTCCATTCTATTGTAGGTAGCCGCGGCAAGGGAGAGTAGAGGTCTATCGGGTGGGAGTCCATTTGAATAAGACTCTTAATTAGTTCCGAGAGGCCCTGAGCGGAGGCTGCCAACAGTACGGAATGCACAACTTCACTTCTGCGCATGCCTTCCCGAAGACCTAGCGAACGCAGAAATGTATACTCAGCGGGAAGCCCTAGGAGCTGGCGTCTGAGGACTTGCCTGTAAAAGGCCCCAGTTTCGTCATATGGAAGCAATGACAGTACAGCTAGATCACCTCCGTGCATCTCAATCCACGGGACAAGAGATGCTTTCTCGCCCATGTCGTTTGCTCTGTAACCGGGGACAATCTCTTCAACAAGGATTTGCCGTATAGCTTCGTGCCGATTATGGGTCGCCCAGGCCAGAGGAGACCACAGCCTATAATCGAGCAATGTAAGACCAGGCAGATCTTTGGTGGCTAGGAGTTTCACCACCTCCGCGTGACCGTTTCCCGCGGCCCAGGACAACGGTGTTCGTCCCTCCTCATCTGGCAAGTGCGTGCGCATGTCTTTGTCGTGAAGAGGGATATTGCTGACGGAGTTGTGATCATTCCCGGTCGTCCCTGAGAACGGCGATGTCTCATCAATCTCTGTGTCGTGGACGTTACCATCAAGGTGCTTCGTGAGAAGATTGTAACGGCGCTGGAGGCATGATTCGTAACGAGAGAGGAGACACTTCACAACAGCCGAGTGCCCATTCCCGGCGGCCCATGACAGCGGCGTGCGGTTCTGGAAGTCCGTTTCAAAAATAAGGCCCTCTAGAGGGTGAAATCCATCTGATTCGTTTCTCTCTGGCGCTGAACCTTGTTTAGATCCGTGGTCCGTCTCAACACAAGCATGGCCGCCGATGTCGTCGCTTAACAGATACTGAATAAGATCAAGGTGCCCATTCCCAGCAGCCCAAGATAAGACAGACCTTCCGTTTACGTCTTGAAGTTGGAGTAGATTGTCTAGGGACCGAGGAGCACCGACCAAGGCCGACAACAAATGAGTCTTGAATTCATCGCAGCTGCCTGATTTTGCGGCCTCTAGGACATGAATGCATTGTCTGCGCCAGGAGTCGATACCCTTCCCAGATCCAGAAGACATTGTGGAGAACCCGGAGAATCAAGCGGGCACTGAGGAGTATTTGGTCACTGGTGCGGGCCGCGATGCTTTGTGAAGTTGGTTGTTAGTCTCATCGTACCCGCTGAGTCCCAGAAAGCGGGGTTACAAGCAATTATGACTTTGTGTTTGCTGCACTGGGACCCTCCCGCTACAAGTGCCGGTCACATGACTTGGGGCGTTAGTTTGCAGTCTCCCCTACCTTTATCTATAACTCTATACTAAGCAGCTTTTATAAATTACTACTTTACCTATTATTAGTTACCCTTTATATACAGCTAACTAGCAAGCATTTTATAACAACGGTAATAAAGACGGTTGCACTTGTCAAGTAGATAGTTGGGTAAGTAATTAATTGAAGCCTGTCCTTCGCTCTCTAGCGGAGCCAGAGAGCCCTTATTATACCACTACTCTTGTAGTAATATCCGGTTAGCTAAACTGGCTTCGCTCGTCCGGCTCCGCTTAGCGCCCGCTCAGCTCCGATCAGCTGCACTCCACACTCTAAGCATTCCAAAGCGGAAGGAGGCAGAAATTTGTCTACGGGGTTTTAGGTGGTGGTTATTACGAATTCAAAATATCTCAGTTCTAGGCCCTGCCTGCTTTACAGAGGACCATTTTTGGGCCCTTTGGTTAAAACTACCCCTTCTCAAACAGGCTTTACTAGGTACCCAAATGGACGGATATTAGCCCGAAGCTAAGCTGGCGCTGATCAAGACTGATTAAGGCTAACGAAAAACTACGTGGCTATGAGCCAGGGAGGGTCGTCGATTTTAGGGTGGTATAACAGCCCCCATCCGGGCATCTGGGGGGACAAGTCGTACGAAAATCTTGCTAAAGTGGGAAATTGCTGGCCAAGCCTCTAAACTATAAGCCTTTAGGGCCCACATAAACATCGAGACCTTGGCATGGACAGTTTTTCCGACGGTAGAAGAAAGATCTGGATAATTTCCTTTTCGCCCTTTATGTTTTTAAAGAGGTTGACGTTGACTTTGATTACGCCTTTCGTTCGCCTTGGAGCAGACGTCTATGCAAAGCTTCGCCTTTTGCCATTCTACGTATAGCTACCTACTTGAGGTTAGCTATGTCTTCCTCGGGCGACGATTAAACCTTTTTTTTTTTCTTTTCCCAACGTGGGGTCTTGTAGATAAAGGGTGCGAGAACGGTTTGACACAGGAGGGAAGTAAGTCGTTCAGCCTTGTCTGTCTTGTCGTCACGTATCTAGCACTTCATGCGAGGATTGCCTGTACAATGTATGAAGCTGAGAACATGTATTTATCAAAAGGAAGAGATCTTCCTGTCAGATGCGGTAGCGAACGGAGCCCGGTACCGGACTCCCATTCCCTTATCTTTCGCCCTTGGAAGGACGAATCACAGGACAGGCTTGGAGCTGAAACATGGTGGGACTAGGGACCCGGGGCACCTCTGACCAGGAGGTGGACTTGTCTGTGAGGAGGAACTGCAACACGGCGGGATTAGGGACCCGGGGCTTCCAAAGGGAGATATGGGGCCAGTTACCTTTTCGTCGGCCGGTGTTTTTGTTGCAAGGTCTGATCCATGTTTCTGCTCTTGGAGGGAGAGGTGGCCGTGATGGCCGGAGACGAGGACTTGCTGCATTTCTTCGGTTAGCTTCATGCCCATTCCTCATAAGAGGAGAACCATGCACGTAAATAAGTTTCATCCTCATTATCATCATCATCATCATCATCATCATCATCATCATCATCATCATCATCATCATCATCATCATCATCAAGAACCCCCAAGTTCTCGGGCCCGCTTCTCAGCCCACGCTCCCAATGCGCCAAAGAACTCCTCCGAGTTACCACCGCGCCAGTCCCGCAGAGCAAACCACAGCTTGCGGAATTCTTTTCCCGCCCGTACGGTGGCTCTGTAGCCCGGGGCCTCTTGGTAGAGCCTCTGCGTGACAAGAAAGTCGTTAGTTTGGCCCCTTGGACACCTCAAGGATTCCATCACGGAGAGGGAGGAATGGCCGGTACCTGAATATAATGGTTTGCCCAACCTGCGTATGTTTCAAGGTCGACTTGCGTCGCCTCTGACGGTAGCCGCGTGACTGAAGGTCTACCATCTTCATCCACAATCAAGTCGACAGGACCAGCCGCTACCAGGGGATCAGAAAGAAGTGCAGGCCATACACATGCCGTTTCCCAATCGAATAGGGATGTCACGAGAGGCTCGCCACTGCAAGCCTGTATCGCGATAGTTGTGTTGTGAATACCAAAGTCGCCGTGTTCGAGAACAAGCCTGTAGAGAGATCCCTCGGGACTATCATCCACTGGGAGAAGGTACGGGATCGCTCGCAGGAGAGACTGCTTGGCTGCAAGGGCAACCGGCCCTACTGTCTCGTTATCGTCCTCCCATCCAATCATCTCGCCCTCTCCCCGGATGGTTGCCTCGATCTTGGCCTCGAGCACATGCATCCAGAACTCTCGCGTTGGCGCGACAGGCATGGCCAGCGAAGGAGGCATAAACTTGAACAAGCGCTCTAGTAGATGCTCCGCAGCAAATTCGTAGGGCGGATTATACCGGAACAATGCTGCACGCATGCTCGCTAGCTGTTCCAGGAGGAGGAGCTGGTACACATCAAGATTCAGCACTACCATTAGCGTCGCGAAGTCCGCGTATTCTTCATACCTTGTAATCAGAACTGAGGTCCATCCACACATTAGTTACCCCTTCAGACTTCTCAAAAACAAATAGCCGGCGGCCACTAAGGTCCTGGGGTATGGTGAGCTTCGGGCCCGGGTGCTGAACTGGGACTCGGGAATAGAGCAGACGGGAAGGCCGAATAAGGGTCTCGGGCTGCAACAAATTGTACACTACCGTCTCGAAGCGAGCTTCGGGAGCCTGGGCCTCAATCGGAAAACCATCGAAGTCGGGCATATTCACATCGCCACGAGCCAAACGAGCAACCAGGTCGCGTTTATCCGAGGTCTTGAGATGAAAGCCCTTTACGCGTGCGTCAGTAGATATATAATTTGCATCAAGGGGGAGGGGATATAATCAGACGACAACCTTACGTAGTTATTAGAGCCTTTGTCAATGAACGGAATGTCAGCCACCCTCGTGCTCAGGTTCTCCTCGATCTCCTGGAGTAGTAGTCGGACATCCCACACTCCACCGAAGGGGCTCTTGCCATCAAGAGTCAGCTGCAAGAGGTTCATGCCGTCATAAGGCTTGCCATCAGGCATGGAAGGCCAGTCGTCTCGCCAGCCCATTGCAAAGCGTCGAATTATCTGACTAGGATATGTGGGAGAGACAGACAGATTGAGGAGCAGATAGTTTTGAGTGCGATGAATCTTTGTGTCCCCGCTTGCCCCACATCTGTCACCCACACAGACATTGGTGCCTAGGGCAGGTAGGTACAAGGGTACCTACCAGCTTCGTAATTATCGTCTTATCATGTGCAACCCCAACTGCGTTTGCTTGTCTGTCATACACAAAACCCCACGAGGTTCGCACGCTGCGCCAAAAGCAACAGGTATCATTTTCTTCAGTAAAGGGACAAAAAATAGTAAACATCTAGCAGTCCTTCCTGTCGAACTCTTTTCCCGGATTCCATTTTGTTGCCAGACCATGGCTTTTCAGGCTGGCCTCCTTAGTTCAAAGAAGGACGAGTCCCTACGGTGTGCGTATCAGGAAGGTCAACCTTTCCCACACATGGTTATCCAGGGCGTCATGCAGCATGATTTTCTGAGGCAAGTCCGCAGTGAGATTAGTCGGAATCTCGATTCAAGTTCGATGAAAACAAGGTGTACCGCATAGAGCAGAGACCCGGGTCCTGGAGGTAATTGTATGTGCCTAGAATCCAGATTGTTGTCAGTTTGCGGTTCAGTGCTGGTGATGGAACGGCGATTGCGTGATGTTGCACAATTGACGCTTATTGACACTGTCGATGAACCAGGGCCCGAGTCGCCAGGTGAAACTCCACACGGTAGAGTGGGGGTTGTGATTTTGCATTGGGTATATGACGGGACCCTTAGAAATTCATTGATGTGAGGATGAGGTTGTGTTCGAGCGTGTTCATGGGAAATAGGTGGCTATCATATTAATCATGGCGGTTAGGAGAATTGCTGTCATTGGTGCTGGGCCGGCGGGTGTCATTGCCGTTGATGCCTTGGCCCAAGAAAAAGCCCTTGATCTCATCTGAGTATTCGAGCGTCGAGAAGCACCGGGTGGTTGCTGGTAAGTGTGAAGCCCTTCAACCTGGAAAACAGTGGTTGATGTCGACAAGATCGGAGACACATCTCCTCCGCCATCGGTTGACAACTTCGCCTCCCTCGCCAACCGCACCGCCGACCCACCTCTACCCATCCCAGACACACTCCCAGCACAAACACCCAGATCCGTGCAGCTGCGCCATGACAAATCCTCCGTCTATCCCTATCTCGAAACCAACATCAAAACCCTCCCCATGGAGTTCACCCAGGAACCCATCCTTCCTGAGCGGAGTCCCCAATCCGTAGCATTATACAGACCAACAACGCCTTTCCGCCAATGAGAAGTAATCCGCCAGTACATCTCTACTCTGTTCAACCGACACAGCTACCCCGATCTCGTTTCATACAGCACAACCGTCGAACGGGTCATCAAGGTTGGCACTGAATGGGAAGTGACGCTCCGACGTGCCGGGGAAGAAACCGACTACTGGTGGGCCGAACGGTTTGATGCCGCCGTCGTCGCCACCGGCCATTACTGGGTTCCTTACGTCCCAGCCATTGACGGTCTAGATGAGTTCGCGGCGAGGCATCCGGGGAGCGTCATTCATAGCAAGCATTTCCGCGCCTGAGACCATTTCCGTAGCAAGGTAGGTAAAATTAATTACCAGTCTTGTCTCTTTTCTCACCGCCTTTGATGAAGTTCTGTCACTGACATCAACCAGGGTGTCGTGGTAGTTGGCGCATCTGTCTCTGTCGCAGACATCGTATTTGACCTCGCACATCACAAGACCGCACTAGCTCCCGTCCACGCCATAACCATTGGTCACACAGCCAACGACTATTTCGGGAACGGGGCCTTCGCACATCCATGCATCAAGAACCATGCGTCCATCGAGCGGGTCGATGCGAAATCACGGACCGTATACCTCGCTGACGGGACATCCATCACCGGAGTTGACAGAATCATCTTCGGAACGGGCTATACCTGGATGCTCCCTTTTCTTCCAGAGGTCGAAGTGCGAAACAACCGGGTCCCAGGGCTGTATCGACATGTTGTCTGGCAGAAGGATCCGACATTGCTATTTGTGGGCGCTGTTGCAGCTGGTTTGACCTTCAAGATATTCGAATGGCAAGCTGTGTTAGCTGCAAGGTTACTAGCAGGTCGGGCGACCTTGCCGTCGGCCGAGGAGATGGCTCGGTGGGAATCCGAGCGTATAGCCCAACATGGGGACAGTGTACGCTTCACCTTGGTGTTTCCAGACTTTGAGGGGTACTTTGAGGCTGTCAGAAGATTGGCTGGAGATCATATCGGAAGTGTTGGGAGGGTTCTGCCTCCCTTCAACCCGGAGTGGGTGAAGGCCTTTCTCGATGGACACCAGTTGAGAAAGAACAGTGGAAGAGGCTGAACGCTCAGGCAAGGGACGAAGTGAGGCCCAAGTTGTGATAATATCGGCAGTGTCATACACTGCAGAGCCGTCCCCAAATCTGTGTCTTTGTATGTCGTGATAAACCCAGGTCTTGTTTCTCTCTGGCTCAGTCAAATAACTGTGCCTTTGGGCTGAGCTATGTCCACCCTGCCGTTCAAAAAGAACACTTGTGTGAGTAGGCCCCAACCACGAAAGAGCTAACCTGTTTGAGATGGGTATTCGTAGTGTAAACTTTCACCCAGTCCGAGCGAATCTGTTAGTCAACTGAAGGATCACCACCTCCCAATAGCTTCAACTGCCAAGCTACACCATGTCGCACCACTCAGCTCCCACCCGGACAGAGAGCCAGCTGCAAACTTGGACCAGGCAATCTCCCGCTGCAGAGTATTTAGGCCAAGAGATAAACGAAACGGTTCGAGGGGACATGGCGATGTTTTAGCGCCGGCGGGGAAGCGGGTGTGCGGCCTAAAATCTCGGCAGATCCCTTCCCGTCTCTCGTGGCACAGGGAACGGCACCATGTGGTGTGGTGGAGAAATTGAAGGCCCGAGCAGAACCATAATTTGATGAAACACGTTGGACAAAACTTCTAGAAGGTGCAACGAGACAAGCCCGTTTCCCTTCCCCGGAATATCTGGTGCACGAAGATTGGATCCAGATCGGGGATGGACCTCGTGTGATGCGTCAACACAGACGTCTTAATCGCGGCAGCCAGCGTTCTATTTCGGTTTGCGCGTGCCTCGCCGAGATGGAAACCGTCCGAGCAGTTGCAGGCCGTGTCCCAGGTTGTGACCATAGCGTGGTAGGAATTCTGCAATACGACATGGTTGCTGGGAAGCAGGTCTGGGGAAGACTGATGATGCAGAGAAACTAACGTTTAGTCAAGAATCTGAACCGAAAAAAGATGCGGGCTCCTCGCATCAAACCAGAGCGCGCCTCCCTACGTTCCACAGCTCGGTCTGTGCGAAAATACCCCGACGGAACTTTTTCAAGCCGTCGCATCTCACTGGTCGATCCAACTTTCTCCCTGCCGCTCGGGCGGCTCGTGTCCAAAACTGCGATCGTATCGGGTCACCCAAACGCGCTGGTAAACCACCCCGAGGGATTACTCTGGAAGCGTACCCTTAAGACGAGATGATGATGATGGTGAGCTGATCGGAAAGGAAATCCAAATCCGAGGCGTTTGCGGTTGCGACTGCGACTGAGTATCATCGGCTCAATGTCAGTTATTGGTCAAGGATCCGCAAGCGGAGGAGCCGTGTCGGCAGTTGTGTAAGCGCCCCTCACACCGGTAGACACGCGATGACAATGTCACGTCTAAGCCAGGTATCGGCTCTAGCGTCCCATCTCAGGCCAGTAAGCTTGTCGCTCACTGCACCTGGATCAATATCAGCAACTGCAATGCTACCTCCAGGGAAAACCAGTGGGCCGCGTACCGTGGCTTCGAATTACCATTCGGGCAGAGGTTCTGGGTCCCCTTGTCTTGCTTGTCTTGGTATTCCCGTGTCGTTGCTCATGCTGAGTCGCAGCCAATGCGCATGAGCTCACCAGTGTCGCGTCTCTTCCAGAAGGAGCCCAACCGTTTATCCGGGCTCGCTGCTCTGTGGTGTAACGCAGCTCGTGCGGCAGATTGCAACGAGACTGCGACAGGGGCCGTGTCGCTCAATATTAAATCATGAGCCGCACGCCGTCTCGACGTCTTTGTTGACGCTGCCACTCTAGATCCCCAAACTCATCCTGCCATACCATAACCATGAGCGAGCCCGAGAAAGTCGAAAAGGCCGAAAACGGCACCGTGACGGTGGATGAGCATGCCAAGTCCAAGAAACTGCATGAATACCAGGAAGGCGAGGGGTACGTTGTCGACGTCGACACAGAAGCGGCAAGTACCGAGGGAGGCACCAAGGTTGCCAAAGACGGACACACGCGTCTGATCCCTCAGCCCAGCGATGATCCAAACGACCCCCTCAACTGGTCTTGGGGGAAGAAGCATCTAATTCTCTTCATCATCTCGTGGGCCGCCTTCCTGCCCGACTATGGCAGCGCCACGGGTGCCGTCACCCTGATTCCGCAGGCGGTGTGAGTAGAAGCTGGTGGTGTGCTACACAACGTAATCTCTGCTAATCTGGTCCAGGGAATGGGAGACGACCCCGGATACTGTAAATCACTCGCAGGCTGGCAACGTCTTTATGCTCGGCGCCGGTGGCGTTATCGGTACGACACCATGTAACCGTTGTCGTAATCGCACTAACAGTAGACAGTTGTTCTTCTCAGCGCCTACTTTGGTCGGCTTCCCATCGTCTTCTGGTTCCTCATTGGGTCGACAGCCACTGCAGCTTGGTGCGCCGCAGCTACAAATCTGGACTCCTTCACGGCCGCCCGTGTTCTCAACGGCTTCTTTTCGACGGTTTCGCAAGCAGGCGGTCTCATGTTTATCCAGGATATCTTTTTCTTCCATGAGCGGGCGAGAAAGATCAACATCTGGTCGTCCTTCATCATCGTCAGCCCGTACGTCGGACCGCTACTGACGGCATTCATGATCGAGACGCAGCGATGGCAGATTCCTTTCTGGGTTTACTTTGCCATGAACGGAGTCGCCATGGTCCTTGTTATCGGTTGGTTGCAGGAAACGTACTACGACCGCACAATTCCAGCCGGCGAGCAGCCAGCCAAGGGAAGCCGCATCGAGCGTCTTGTCGGAACGGCACAGTTCAAGTCGCGTCACCTCCGCAACACATTCGGGCAGGCGTGCTGGCGCACCGTGAGCGTCATTCTCAAGCCCATTGTCTTCATCTCGTGTCTGTTCTATGCATTTGTAAGCCTGCCGTTCCCCATAGCGAGGCCGAGGTCACTGACATGAAGGAAATTAGACGTTCGCTTGGGCTGTGGGCATTAACACCACGCTCGCAATTTTCGTGACGCCGCTGTACGGCTTCGGGCCCAGGCAGATCGGCTTCTTCTACTTCACCCCTGTCGTGGCGGTAACACTGGGCGAGGCTATCGGGCACTGGCTGCATGACGCCAACGCGAAGCGCTACATCCGGTCACACAAGGGCCACTTTGAGCCTGAGGTGCGCCTGTATGTCATCTATCTCGCGCTTCCGCTTGTCATCGTTGGGTTGGTGCTCTTCGGACAAGCCATGGAGGACGCATGGCATTACATGGCGACGGCCGTGGTCTGGGGTCTGTATGTGTTCGGCATAATGATCACTACCGTCGCGCTCAACAGCTACTGTCTCGACAGCTATCCCGAGGCGTCGGGTGAGGTGTGTGCGTGGCTGAACTTCTCCAGAACTGTGGGTGGATTCATCATCAGCTACTTCCAGGTCAGATGGGCCGAGGCGCAGGGCACAAAGCTTAGCTTTGGCATCCAGGGTGCCGTATGTGCATTTGCCGTTGTCTTTATTATCGCTCTGCAGATTTGGGGCAAGAAGCTGAGGGTGTGGGCCGGGCCGCTGAACTTTGCGACTGTCTAATCGACCAGGGAGGGCCGCGTGCTGCGGAAAAGGCTGGTAACTAGGTAATTAAGCTCCAATTGAATGCTTGATGATTCATAAACCTCGTGGCCCCGCAAGTGGCGTCGTACCATCGGGTTCGCTGACAAGTGTTGCTCATGGGGTTGCGCGTGCTGCGTCGAGGGTTGTCGCCTGCGGGCCAAAGAGGCCGAATCCAGATTTCCGCTGAATATACTGAACTCATTTGAGCTCACTGGATTCGCCCACTCGCCCATCTTGGAAACTGCTGCTGTCGCACCTGCCAGTGAATGGAAGAATAAGTGTGGCGTGTGGGGCAAACTCTTTCCTTTTGGTGGATCATGTTCAGAGGGCATCCTCCGTAACAAGATTTAAAGAACACTGTGCGGTCGAAATCCCCTGTCGAAATCCCAGGCCAATCTCTAATGCCGCTCCCCACCAAAAAATCCCGACGAGGCGAAAGAGCGTCTGGCGATCTCGCGCGGTCGGCGACGACGTCGACAGCGACACTATCGGCATCAGCCACCCTAGCAACCCCGAGGGGCCCGAAAACTCCGACAGCCCCAAAAAGGCTTCTGGCAACGACGATCTTGAGCGGCTCGTTGCCCAATTTGAGGCGCTCAGCAGGCATTCCAGACGCCAAAAGCGGCGCTTGAAGAAGAAGATGGACAAGATTCGGGCCGCGGACGGTGTACGACAAGGCAGCAAGCTCCTGTCGCTCCCGGTTGAGTTGGTACTCGAGATGCTTTACATACCTCCGACCCCGAGACCTCTTTGTTCCCTTGCGCGTCAACAAGGACCTTCGCGCCCTCATTCTCGTGTCGCATCAGCAACACCATTGTGATTCGCTATCTTATCCTCGCCAAGTGCTTCCCGCTGCCCGTTTTCATCAAAAACATGGACATGAATACGGGCGAGTTCTTGACAAGCTTCATTTTCACTCAATAATGGCAGTGTAAAAAGCAGTATATACACCCTACGGCTGGCCATGTCCAATACTTCACCCCTGCCAGTCCTCACAAGGCAGCCAAACAGGCCTCCGGCCGGGGGGGTGCGCCACCATATTTCGGTCTTCCAATATTCGCCTAGTTCCCCGCCTTGACCCCGGCTGCGGTTTGCAGGCACAGCCCCAATAGGACTTTTTCAGTCCTGTTTTAATATGACAACATCTCTTGAATCTTTTCTCGATTTTCTCCTTTTTTTTTGTCTCCTCACAAGTGTTCTCAAGCCTGCCTGCCAGCCAGTCGGCACTCACCTACTGCCAAGTTTCCATCTATACCAGCCAGAGACGCCAAATTTCAACCGTACTCCGTCCTTCCAGTCGTGCAACGCCAAGAGTCAAAATGGAGGATCTTCACAACCACTTTGGACATCGCCAACTCTGGGAGAAGTGGGATGTCAGCAAAGCCGCAACCTTCAGGATCACCGAGATATGGGGCCACGACGACATGCCGGTATCAGCTGTTGAGTCTCGGCCCATTCAAGCGCTATCCCTCGACAACTGGCTGGAAGAACCGTCGCAGAAATATATCTTGACAGGCCAGCATACGCGCATCCTTCGCCTCGTGTGGGTCGGGCTAGATCCGGAATCATCACATGCATCACGACGTAGCCCCTCGACGAGGGAGTTGCAGCAGCTACTTGATCGCTGGGACTTGCAGGAAGGATACGATTATGCACTTAGCTGCTTTGCTGGCGTGTCGTCTTTACCTCCGCGGCAAGATGCACGGATTTTTACCGCAACTTACCATCCAAAGTTGGCGGTGGCATGGTCCCACAGGATTGTCGATGGGGGTAGGCCAGAAACACGGGCTGTGGTCTTTGCTGAAGGTGAGGAACGCGCCGAGTTGTTGCGCGTGCTTCAGTCAAAATGGAGTCCCTCTCTTGTCGGTCATGCCATGTTTCCAGCATTCTTGTGCAGTCTCATGCTAAGTCAAGAATTGGACACGACACTTGAGGACATTAAGGAAGTGGTTCGCAACGTCGAGGCACGAACAGGTCATCATCGGTTCAGCACGCGTCGACAGACTCGACCAGCCGCGGGCGAATTGGGATCTCTCTCTGCGGAAATGAGCGGCTGCAGTGCGAAGCTCGCCAATGGTACTCGCAAGCTCAAAGTCGTCGAGACTTTGAATGCTTTTATGCTTCAACATGCAGGAGGAGGAGCCGATGCACCGTCCGGGAGACCAGACGAGGAGAAGAAGAACATAAAGGATGGGAACCAACCCAGGGCGTATGTGACGCAGGACATATTCCGCAGCAGACCCGAGTCAACAAGTCATCATCATCGCCCAGGGCCGTCACCGTCCAAAATCTTAACGCACCATCTTGGCCTCCTCCGTGACCGGGCGGAAATGCAATCCGTCGATAGTGCCTACGTCCAACAACGGGTACAGGTCCAGATTGCCGCACTGTTCCATCTCATTGCCCAACAAGACAACGCCATCGCATTCGAGACCGCCTCAGCAACACGCAGCATCGCCAAAGATAGCCTACAGGACTCGTCTTCAATGAAGATGCTCGCGCTCGTCGCCATGTTTTTCCTCCCAGGGAGTTTCGTCGCCGCTCTCTTTTCCGCACCGCTATTTGATTGGGACGCCGCCTCGTCGTCATCGTCTATTTCCGTCGGAACGCGTCCGCAGTTTGCGCTCTTTTGGGCAGTGGCTATCCCTCTTACCGTGGCAACATTTGCGCTCTATGCCATGTGGATTGTGATGCAAAAGAAGCGACTTGTGCGTCGACTGAAGGGCAGTGAGGTGTGAATCCTAGTATTAGATCTAGTACGTACCTCGGTACGGGCCGGTGGGGGAGATCAATGGACAATGGCCAGCCGGGTGGTGGCGGCGGACTGGACCAGACAAGTGGTACTGACAATGGGGGCTTCGTTGTTCCGCATTGGAGTGACGGAAATTAGCTTTGTATGGAAATGGGTGGGGCAGGATGACGAATTTTGTTTGCATTATGCTGTGGATCCCCACGTTCATGACATGGAACAACCATGTGAAGTGGGTAGCGATTTTTACAGACCAGACACATGCCCAAACGGTCAAACGGTCACTCTTAATCCACAAACAACAAAAACATGGCGGGATGATCCCATTTCAAGCACAGACACCAGACGACTGCATCGGATGATGGAAAACCATCCCCGTGTGATTTTTTTTGCTAGTAACTTTCTTGGCGGACTATAAATGCCATGTTGGAGGGAGCCTCAATGTGGCCAGTGTCATCTTTGGGTCCAGTCCAGTCTCGTTAGTGCCTGGGAAGATGCAACGCTGTCAATTGCCACATGATTTGGGTGGATATGTCCTGCATGCGTATGCTGACTCTTGCATACTACCCTACCAGGCCCTAGTTAGGTATGAAGGTAGGTAGGCGCCTGACTAGGCGTGTGGGTTGGAGTGATCTAGAAATGTCATCAACACCATTGATCACCATGGGTTTGACACATTTGCTGACCATTGACAGTGGATTTTTCCATAACTATGGGCGCAGGCAGTTGGAAACCCCACGGAAAGCTCCAATCGCTAACCGTCGCTAAAAGACCGCTAGGGCAAAGGGTGTCCACCCAAACCACGTTTTTTTTTTCCCAGTCGGTCCACCGTCCCACCGTCCAGTCCCACTGTCCCACACCCAAAAACGAAAACGGCCTTCATACCCACTCGTCCACTCATGTCCGGGCAGATATCCGAACTCTACAGCCGACTTGGCGGGTAGCAATGTCGTGGGGCTCTAGCTCCAGTCTCTCTGCTGGGACTGGACCATTTCGTTTCCTTGGTCTGGTCCTGGTCCGGTCCTTGCCTGGTCTGGCATTGACGATGTTACGATCGATGGGCTTCTAGCGGACACGAGCGAGATTGGCTATTCCAATTCCAGAAAACAATACTAGCCCAGTCTAGGCTACGAGAGAGAGAGAGAGAGAGAGAGAGAGAGAGAGAGAAGCGAATACGCTTAGCAGGCTTCCACTTTGCCGTCCAAGAAAGATTTAACCTCCCACTGTCCCCCTCCTACTTCCAGTTCTGTTCCGCACCCCTTTCTCTCTCTTCTCTTTTCTCAGCTCACTCGCTTTGCTGAGGATTGGAAAAGATGATGTTCAGCAGTCCTCTCACCCGGGCCTTGTTGGCGGCCGGTCTTGCGCCCACCGCGCTATGCTTGGTCCGACCTCGTCAGAACCTGACCGAGACCGAGACAGAGCTCGATGGCTCGCTGTTGGGTCGTCCCGGACCTGGAGGCGGAGGACTCGACTGGTCCGATGTGGCTAAGCTTCAGACCAAGACGGTCAACGGAAAACGTTACGGCTGCAAGTGCTATCCCGGCGACTCATGCTGGCCGGCGCCGAACAAGTGGAACCAGCTGAACAATACCGTCGGAGGTGCCCTCTCGGTACACATCCCCCCGGGTGCGGCCTGCCATAACACCTTCAACGGTCTGCTGGGCACCGTTAACACTTATGATGCTGCCGGCTGTGCGGATGCTACCGCTAACTGGGCCAATGAGTCGTGGACGTAAGTGCATGCCTTACTTAACATCAGCTTTTCACACCGACATCAGGGTTATTGATCGCTAACCTGGACCAGTGTCGAGAAGCCTGCTGCTGCTCTCTGGACTTACTTCACCAACGACACGTGCCGACCGACGCAGGACCCCACCGAGCCCTGCACGCTAGGCTACTACGGTGTCTATGTGATCAAGGCCACGACCCGCCAGCAGATCAAGGCGGGTGTCGACTTTGCGCGCAAGAACAACGTCCGTCTCATCATCCGCAACACGGGCCACGACTTTATCGGCCGCAGCGTTGGCTACGGCTCGCTTGTCATCAACACGCACAGCTTCCAGGAGATTCAGTGGATCAACCAGTTCAGCGGTCCCGGCGGCTATACCGGTGGCGCCGTCAAGATTGGTGCCGGTGTTCAGGGCCGCACTATCCTGACCCAGGGCCATGCTCAGAACCCGCCCAAGGTTATTGTCACGGGCGAGTGTCCTACTGTTGGTATTGCTGGAGGTTTCATCCAGGGTGGTGGACACGGCCCGTGGACCACGCTCAAGGGAATGTGTGAGTTTTTTTTTCTTCTCTCTCCCATGTAGAGCAGAGGTACTGATCTGATGGTACAATAGCCGCCGACAACGTCCTCGAGTTCGAGGTCCTCACTGCCGCGGGTACCTTTGTGACGGCCAACGCTGCGCAGAACCCCGACCTCTTTTGGTCGCTCAAGGGTGGTGGCCCGGCTTCGTTTGGCGTCATCCTGTCCATGACAGTCAAGACGTTCCCGGATATCCCCTCCGCCGGCGCCGAACTCTACATCAACAGCACGCACGTCCAGGACCTCAACAAGTGGTGGGACAGCGTCGAGACCTTCCACAAGTGGTCCAACCACTTTGTCGACAATGGTCTGTACGTCTACTTTGAGATCTTCACTTTCACTCTGCGCGCTCGTCCCTTTGTCGCCATTGGCAAGACCGCCACCCAGCTGCAAGCCATTGCGCAACCTTTCCTCGACGAGCTCGATGCACAGAACATCCCTTACGAATGGACAACCAAGGATTTTCCTACTTTCTTCAACCTCTACACCGACCTCTTTGAGGAAGAAGCCTCTGGAAACTCCGCTCTCACCGGCGGGTGGCTTTTCAACCACGACGACGTCGCCAACCGTAACCCGGAAATCATCTCCGCGTTCAAAACCGTCCTCGCACCTCCCGGACGCCCGGATGTATTCAGCTTCATGATTGGCCATCTATTCAACCCAGGCTATGGCCTGCCTGTTTCCAACAGCGCGACACACCCTGCGTGGCGTAACGCTACCGATTTTATCATTACGGCGGTGATTGTCCCTCCGGGGTCTTCGCTTGCTTACAAGGCGGATTTACAAAATGTTCTCACCAACACTGTGGACGCGGCCCTCCGCACGGCCAGCAATAGCGGAGCAACGTACGTGAACGAGGCGGACCCTTACCAGCCGAATTGGCAGACTGCGTTCTGGGGAAGCGAATATAACCGGCTGAAACTCAATCGCGCAAAATGGGATCCCCATGGCGTGTTTTATGCCATCGCCACGCCGGGAACGGAAAAGTGGGAGGTCATTGAGGATGGGACGAGGCTTTGTAGGGCGAACTAACTTACCTACTTACCTATCTTTAACTTAGACTACCTTAGGTGAGGTGACATAAATGTAAATAATGTAGAGGTTGAACATGAAGCGGGGCTTGAATAATAATACAAAGTTTGAAACAATAAACTTTCCAAGTAAGTGTGTGTGTGTGTGTGTGTGTGTGTGTGGTTAGCGGCCCCTGCAGTGTGAACTCTGGGAAGTTTCCCTTTTTTCTTCTTCTTTTTTTCCTTGAGCCCGCCTACCTACCTAGGTGCTGCCTAACCGAAGGGCATGTATCTCGAAGATTCAATATATGGCGAGTTCCATTCCAAAAAATCTAAGCCCTTTTTACTACCCTCCAGTGCACCCCCTTCGTTGTCGTTGTCGGTAGATACTACCTCGGGCTATTCGCCTGTTCTGGAGCTAAAGACAATCTAGAGCGATCACAGTACTTGGTGTCTCTCCTTTATTTCTTTTTCTTCTTGGGCAACAGAATACCTACCTAACCGTCGGCCCAGCATCAACCGTTATTGCTTTATCACCTCCACCACTTTTCCATACTTGGTAGCCATCGCCTCGTCGGAGCTCCCACCGTCGGCCCATCTTTCGGACCGCCAGAGTGCTCTCAACAAAACACTCATAGCCCTGCTCGGCACCGTCCTACCAACACTCATTGAGGTCAGCACATGCACCTGGGACGGGAGGAATGTGGATGGTATCGGAGATTAACTACCTTACCTAGTCTAGCTACCTATGAGCCTATTCTATGGGAACTTTCTAACTAATTACAATTACATGCTTGGGGGCGGCGTCATCTGGCTATGTTCCCTGACTTCTTTTTTCTCCTCGTGATGTATATTTTCGTTCGCTCTTGGTAGATTCTGGGGCAGCTTTGCTTCAACGCTGGAAGCCCACAGGAGTTGTCTGGAGACAATGAACCAGTCCGTCTATGCCTTCTGGGCGCAATCCCGAGGTCTGCAAGTGCTTCGTGATGGCTCCGAGATGGAATGCTCAGTAAGTGGCGTGACAGGCGTGTCAGAATGCGGCCGTAGGCTAATTACCGAGAGGTAGAGAGTGAAGTAGGGCTAAATAGCTAGAGCGCGGTGAGGATGAGGTTTTGCGGCCGAAGTGAGCGATGATATGGCTTGGCTGTGACTGGATCGGAGGCCCAAGGAGTTCATGTGTCTGGCCACGAATGCGCATTGGATGATGCACAATTCCACGCCGATGCCGGTGGTCAAGGAAGCAGTGCATTCTGCGAGTGCTCACGCCGATGGCGGCCGAAGTCGTTCAGGTGTGAGTTGGCCTTCATGCCTGGAGAGGGCATCTCTCTCAGCTGGTGGTGATGATAGATAGTGACGGTAAGCTACTTGCTCGAAGCTGGGCAGCTGCTATCGAGAGTGGCGTATGAGGTCCAGAGATGCGTTGCGGCTGGGGTCCTGGATGTTAAGGACGACCAGGCCAGTTGAGCATCTCGTAGTGAGCTGGGAGGCTCAGGCTAAGATGACTTGGTAACGGTTGTCTTGTTGTTGTCTGGCGACAGTTGTCTTGTTGTTGTTGTCTGGTGTTGTTTGCCCCTTCTTAGCTCATCGGCGACCAACTCCGATGAGGAACACTCATCCACGACGGTGACGTGAGGGGCAAGGGATGGGATAAGAATATTTCAAGACGCCCAGCGAATCAACAACTGAGAAGGAAAAAAGAAAAAAAGAAAAAGAGAAAAACGAGAAAAAAAAAAGAACAAAGAAAATAAGAAAACAAGAAAAAACAATATCACGCCAGTTCTATCTCCCCCTCAGCGTCTCTCTCTGCCACCACCCGCCTACGCTCAGCCCATATGGCCACGTTTTGAGCGGCACCCCCAACCGCCTTGATGGCATTCCCAATCGCATTGATGGCATTAGCCATCCTCGACGCCCAAACATTCACCACTTGGGCCACAGCCTTTATAGCTCCGAAGAGCCCCAGCCGGAACCCAGGGCAACGTCTCATTGCCTCAGACAAGGCAAC
>Ga0247760_1001125_pt1 | contig 26411 bp, 2 predicted proteins | sample UWRJL171409R4_FD_179936 | JGI IMG/M metagenome (GOLD analysis project Ga0247760, IMG submission 179936) | Plant litter microbial communities from Arlington Agricultural Research Station in Wisconsin, United States - UWRJ-L171-409R-4 | ecosystem: Environmental > Terrestrial > Plant litter >... | reverse complement strand
ACACTCGCTTCTGCGAAGCGAGGTTGGCTGACTGAATACGAGGTTGGCAGTGGAGTCTGGCGTTCTTAGCTGTGCAGATCCACGGATGCAGCCGCGGAGCGGCTGCGTGGATCCAGCCACACTGTTCCAACCATACTGGCCGGGTTAGGGTTGTAAAAACCCAACAACTTTCTTCAGGTAAACATAAAAAAAATTAAAAACATTATTATTCTTACCCCCCACTCCCAGCCACTATAACTAAAATTAAGACTGCAGGCTTACGCCTACCTAAGACGTAAGCATTACCTGCTCCTTTTACTCGAAAAACTACTATTTTCACTTACTAACCTGCTTTTACACGTTTTAGATCTCGTTAAAAGTGTAATTAGTCTTATCTGTAAATATTTCTACTGCTCTTTCTTCTACTCTAATTTTAACTAACTGTAATTAAAAGCTTTATAATAAGTAAAGAGCGCTTACAGTGTAAGTTTCACTTATTCTTATTATTTAAGAGTAATAGCTGACTTTAATTTAAGTGCTAAGAAGCTTACACCTTACACCTACACCTTAACCCTATCGCTTAAGCCGTTTAGCTCGATCTTACCTGCTTACTTACCCTCTTACTAGGAAGAGGATAAAGATAAGAAGGAGCCTCCTATAACTCCTTATCGCTCTACTTATAATACGGCTAGTCTGCAAACCCTTATGTAAGCCTTTTTTTTCTTCTTAATAAATGTTTAACTTACTAACTTTAAAATTAGTAAACTAACTTAATCACTTACTTACTATACCCTTAAATCCTTACACCTTACCCTTATTAATAAGTGTAGTAAGGTTTGCCTTAGGTGCCTTAAGAGCGCTATTATTAATAATAGCGATAGCTGCTGTTTTGATTATATAAGTACTTTAGCTTGTTATACTTACTATATAAACGGATATTTCTATATAAAGGTGTACGTTCTCTATAGACTTATTTACGTACTCTACTAACTTGTTATTTAGTCCTTTTTTAATAAAGCCCTTTATTAAGAAGTTCTTTACTACTATAACAGTTAGTACGTTAGCTTCTGTAAATATAATATATTTTATAAGCTGTTCTATTCTAACTACTTATATTAAGAGCTTAAGAAGCAGAGAGTAATGTTATATACACTCCTTACAGAGCCTTTAGCTTTATAGAGTAAAAAGGAGTTAATTAAGAGTATTGTTATTAGTAATACGGGGAGCTTTAACTCTTTTAAGGAGTAGGTTATAACCTTAATTAATAAGCTTATTAATCTAATAAATTACACTTAAGCGTACTGTTTAACTACTTATCGTTTTTATTTTGTTATTTATTACGCCTTTAGGCGTAGATACGTTATTACGTATAGAGACTGTAAAAGCAGTACTCCCTTAATCTTTTAGCTCCTTTATAACAGTTCCTTTACTTTTATAACTAATGTAATTAATATCTTCCAACTTTATAAACGTTATAAAGTGCTTAAAGTGCTATTAAAAGAGCTGTTTAATAATTCTATTTATTAATATCTGTTACGTAAGTAGATATGTAACTTTAAATAAGCCTTTCACGTACTCTTAATAAGCTTATATATTATAAATATTAATATATTAGAACTTAATATTTACTCTTTTATTCTCTTTAACTATTAGCTATATCGTTTACTAATTATCGTAAAAGATCCTTTATATTAAGTTAAGCTTATAAGTAATGTCTATTATAAGTCTCTTAAACGCTATTATTTCTTTAACTATGTATATAAGTGTAAGTGTTGGGTTTTTACAACCCTAACCCGGCCAGTGTGGTTGGAACAGTGTAGCTGGATCCACGCAGCCGCTCCGCAGCTGCATCCGTGAATCTGCATAGCCAAGAACGCCAGACTCCACTGCCAACCTCGTATTCAGTCAGCCAACCTCGCTTTGCAGAAGCGAGTGTGGCCAATGCACTCCGTGCACTGGCCACCCTCACGGCTATAATAACACGGCTTCCACTCTCGAAAGATAGAAAGAATTAATCACCTTTAACACACACTGCTTTCTAATGCCTTGACCCCTTTTGCATTTCAATAAGCTTTTTCTAATACTTTCCTATCCACCACTTATATCCCTAACCTTAACCTAATATTATCTTTATTCCTCCTTAATAATAATATATTACTACTTATCTTAAGCTTTTTAAAGCAGCTTAAAAAGTAATACCCTACCCCTTCACAGTAATTATAAAGGTTATTTTAACGTTAACGTGCTATCTCCTTTAAAAGGACAGATTTCCAAAACCTTATAATATCTAACTGTATAAGGTCTTTAGTTAGTAACTGGAGTTAAGGTAAGCGGTAAGTTTTATTAATATAAGCAGTGTTAAGGATATTATTTAAGAGATTTCGGAAAAGTGTAACCTATTCCTTAAAGGCCTTAAAGCTTAAGCAGTTTACTACTAAGATAAGGGTATTGCGAAAAGTCTTATTCACCTTATTCTTTAAGCTATCAATATATTAACAGGGGCTAATCTATACTATATTAGCTAGCTTAATAAAGTTATTATTATTTATCTTACACCGTAGGAGCTAAAAGCTCCGCCCGTGAGGGCAAGCGGTCCCTCTACTACTAACTATCTACTGTCAGGGTGTAGTCAGGGCGTTTCCACCCCGCCTACTCTTCTATTTATCTTACTAAAATACATGTAATTTAGTCTTAACTACTAAACGCAGTAACAGGTTATAAGGTTAATACCTTATATTAGTGTATATTATAAGTAAGATAAGGGTGTAAGTGGGTTATTCTCAGTTCTGTTACACTTACGCCCCTTAATTGTAATGGTTTAAAAGTCTTATATCACCTCCTTTTTCATCTAGGGTAAAAAGGGAGACCCTTTCAGCTTAAGGTAGCTCCTTAGGGTTTAACTGGGATTAAGGCACTAATAGCTTAAAGGTAACTTTGTAATATCTCTTCCTTTTAATCCGGTCTTCTTTATACTGTTTTAGCTATTATTAGTTTATAATTCTTTATTTATTATAACTTTCAATTTTACACTTTACTAACTTACTTCCTTTAAGCTGTTATCGCTTCGTTCCTTCCATTTAAGGTTGCTAATGTAGCCGGCTAACCTCTATATACCTCCTTTAGTGGCCTTATAACTTTTATTTAACCTTTTTATTAAGGTTAACTAGCCTTTATGGTTTTTACAGCTTTACTTTTTAACCTTTATAAATTCTTCCTTCCTTTCTAGCCTTCCTTTAAAACTTTTCTTCCTTTAACTATTAACTTCCCCCTTTTAAACTTTAAACTTTACACACCTTATAATTACCTCTTTATACCCTTACTTACTTACTTTTACTGTTATTATATCTATTTTAAACCCTTATAAGTATAACTTTAATAACTTTAATTATAACCCTTTTACTACCACTACTTATAAGTACCTTATTAACACCCTGTTAATTATTTACATTATCCCTTTTTTATTATATTATTAATATATTACTAATAATAATGTTAATAAATTACCTTACCTAGTTTATATTAACTTATTAAATAACTGTACTTATCTAAACTCCCCTTTAGATTATTATAAATATTATCTTATTTAGAGTAAGTAATTACTTTTACTATTTACAGGGCGTTTATTAACTAATTATAGATTTAACTTATTATTAAAAGTGTGGTAACAGTTATAATAATTATCTTTATATAATAAGTTCTTATATTACTTACACTCTGTTTACTATCTGTTAAACTATTTAGGGTCTAGGCTTTATTTACACTTTAAAGTATTACGTTACTATTATAGTAATCTGTACGTCTTATAAGCTAACTACTACTCTAGCTTGCTAAGATATAAGTAATTTCTTCTGTTAAGTTATATATAGGTTACTAATAGTGTAATAGTTAATTAATCAGTTTAATATAGTCTGGTAAATTTAGTTATCTCTTTGCTTTAATGTTAAGATAGCTAAATAATAAGCTATTAAGCGTTTAGGTTATAGTTAAAGTGTCCCTTTTATTCCCTTTAGCTTAGGTTTATCTGTTATAATTTACAGCAGTCCTAGTGGCAGTCCTGTAACGTTAGTTTAAGCTGCTTAGGTACCTTTACTTACCACTTTTACAGGTAGCTTGTAAGTTAATGTCACTTTACCTGCTTAGGCTTAGTGTCTTAAGACGTACTTAGACCTTATTTAACGTTATCTAACTATACTTAGCAGTCTTATTAGTTTAAAGGGTTAGATTACTTAATAATAGGTTAATTAAGACATAAGTATATATTAATAATAATCTATTTATAGTTTATTTATTATTAACTGTTATTATAAGTTATTATTAATAACACTTAGGATTAAAACTGTCCTCCTTTTAACAGTCTTTAAGTTAATAATAATAATTATATTTAGTTAGTATATAATAATGTAAGGGTTATTTACAGTGTGTTTATAGTGTGTTTACAGTATATTTACAGTTCAGGTCTTTAATTATATAATTATCCCTTAATATTATTTACTATCTTATCTTCTAGGTTAAGTCTTTACTATACTGCCTTAAAATCTAAGCTAATATCTTAACATCTTCTTCTTTTTTGTGCCTTATATATTATTAAGGTTAGTATAGTCTAGTAACGGTCTACCTAAGCCTCTCTTATTATTATTAAGTATTTTAACTAGGCTGTATTCTTCTAGCCTTTTAATTTCTATAATCTAGTTAATAATAATTATTACACTTATTAAGTGTAATAAATTTACTCTTAAATCCTACTAGTTATGGAGTTAAATACTATATAAGCTGCTTTTATTATACTTTAAGCACCTTAAGATTATATATACTATTATTTCTAAAGTAATACTACATTAATATTAAAGTAACACTACCTTAAGGACCTTTCTTTAGTAAAGGAAAGTGTTTAAGCTAATCTTCTCTATTCTAACCTACATAAGGATAAAACTCTAAGCTTTTATAAGTTTTTAATAAAGTTAAAGTAATATCTTACTCTTATTAAGGTTGTATATATCTATTACAGTAATAATGTAACTACAGTATATAAACACCTTATACCTCTTTTTTCATTATCTTTCCTTCTAGTTATAAAGGGTGGAGATGTTAGGGTCACAGTCTGTCCACTTCTCTTAGTCTAGGTTTTCTACTTTTCTTAATATAAGCTCTAGCTAGTCTTTTACCCACACGGTTTTTATTAGACTGCTATTTGCTAAAGGGGCGTATGTTATTACACCTTGTCTTTATTTCACTTATTTAGCTATCTTCTTATTAATATTACGTAAAAGCTTTATAATCCTTATATATTTAAATCACTACTTAACTTTTACTATTTATTAATTTAGGTAAATGTTAAATAATAAGACTTAAACTTCTAACTTTAAGTTCTTTATTAAGGTTACTTTATACGCTTTAAGTATAATTTATAGGTATTATATTTAAATAATTCCTAGCTTCTTAACTATCCTTTTTATTAATCCTCTTAACTTTATTAACATATATTATATATTTACTCTGTATAAACACATTAATCGTTTTAAAAAGGCTGAATTCTTACGTTATAAAACCCTAAAAACTGTTTAGATAACGGATTTGGAATCAGCGACCTAAACTGCCTTGCGCAGTGATGGCGCACCAATCGCGCACCGAAGGCGCGGCTGGCAATGGCGCTAAACCCTCTTTTAAAGGTGAAAACGTCTATCCGAACCGACAAGGAAATTTTCAGTAGAAAAGTGGGTTAAGTAAGCTGTAACGCTTACAGCACGCTTACGGACCGATTGCAAAGGGGAAGTAGAAGAATAATTAGGAGGAAAATCTTTATAAAAACTTCTAAGACGTTATGACAGGTAGGGGAGCTGAAGAGTGTACGTTTAAAGTGATCCTTAAAACTGTAAGGGCTTATTTTAAAGCCGTTTTTAAGACAGAGCAGATATGCAAACATGTTGTAAGCGCCCTGAAAACGCCTGTTAATCTAATTACCATTATTAACAGTATTACTAACACGAGTATTTAAAAGATCCTTAAAAAAGTAACGAAAATTAAAAAAGTGGTTAATTAGAAGACTAGATTTAACGAAACCTGCACTTATATAAGGGCGCTCTGATTAGGAAATACAACTACCTTAACCTTAAATGTGACCTGTATGCACTATATACTTAAAATGGCTTTTAAGGAGCTTACAATTATAAATATAAACCTAAAGAATAATACTCCTGTAAAGATTATATAAAGGGTTAATTAAAACACTAAAAAGATGGGTGTAATGGTAGTAAAGCTCCTTTAACAGTCTGGTAATGTGGTGATTACGTTTAAAGAAGATAAATAGGAATAGTATAATAACTTTAATAATAAAAGCTGGGTATATTAAGCTTTAAGAGAGGGAGCGGTCCTTAAGTGATATATTTATGTGGTGTTAGTAAAAGGATTATATATTAAACTTCTTAACAGTTATAACTTTATGATAAATAAAGGTTAAATAATAAAAGACCTTAACGCTTATAATAATATGTAGATTAGTAAGATTAATTATAAGTAAAGCTGTAAACGACCTGACAGTAAACTAAACCTTATTATATAGTTTATTATTAAAGTATATAACTTAAAAGATATTATTAGCTTAATTAAGAAGGGTATAATTATAAAGTATAAGCACTTCCCCTATAAGTGTTATAAAGGTGAAGTGAAAGTGATTTAATGTTTTAACTATGGTAAATGGGGATATAAAGTGAAGTTCTGTAAGGAGATATTACACTGTTTATTATATATAAGAGCACTATATATAAATAGTATAAAGGTTAGTAAACAAGAAGTAACCTGCCTGATAAAACTAAAGTTAAAATAATATAAGTTAGTATATGTTAATTATAATGGTAACTATTTAACTTTTTATAAGGACTGCTATGTAGTAAAAAAGTACTGTAAGTGTGTTAAAGTGATTTTCCTTAATAAAGTTATAATGTATAAAAAACTATATAGGGAAAGGAACAAGTAAAACCTAAACTTTACTTTTATTACTAAGTGTAAACGTACTATAGCTAACTAGTTTACAGTCACGTGGGGATATAGAAACTAGGTAGCTAATAAGAGAAGATAAATCTTACAGGTTAAGGTAAGGAGATTTAATCTCTTAAAGAAAGTAGGAATATTTAACGGTAATAATATTATGTAATATATAAAGTTACTAAACCTTAATGGCGCCTTAAAGACCATACTAACCCTACCTAGATAATGGCCTGTAAAAGCCCTAATAGGATTAATAATGATTATTAATAAAGTTTAATAACCCTTATAACCAGTTATATTACTATTTATAAATAACCTTTTATAAAACAGTTAATAAAGTTAAAAGTATTATACTGGAATATTAATAATAAGGACGTAAGATTTAACGAGGTATTAGAAATATAGAGTGATTATAACTTAATAGTAATATAAGAACTACCTTAAAGCTAGTTTATTAATATTTTAAGATGTAAAAGAGGAGGGAAATTTAATATAATTTATTATAATAGGAGGGTAATATTATATATTAGTAAACAGCTTATTAACGTAGTGTGGATTATAGACTTTAGTTTAGATTAGGTGTTAGTAATGTTTAGTTATAAAGAGGAAGTTATTATAATTTATTTAATTTATATATTAAGTAAGAAACTAGATAATTAAATTATCTCCCTAACTAAAATTAGGGTAAAAGTGCCTTAAGGGAGAGTAGTTATAATAGGCGACTTTAACGCATATAACCTAATATAGGATAAGGAGGGATGTAAGAGCCCTAAGGTTAAACTGTTAGTAAAGTTAGTGGAAAACTGGGACCTAATGCTAAAGACCCTTTTTAGGGAATTAACACGACTTAAATGTAAAAACGGAGAAAGAGATAATATAATAAATCACGTATAGGTGTTTTACATACTAAGTGTTAACTATTTAAGTGTGGAGAGTATAATCAGGTTAGATTATGTACTGTAAATAGTTAAGATTAATAACATATTAGTAAAATAAAAAGAAGGAGAGGAAGGTTACAGTTATAAAATAATAAACATTATAATAGCTGTGGTAATAGTAAAACACTTTATAATACTAGTTAGTATAAATAATATACATAAACTGGAAGAAGCTTTTAAAACACTGTTAAAGGAGCTCCTACGTATTGTAAATGCTACAGTACTTAGAAGGAAACTAAATATAGGGATTATAATGTTATAATAGGATAACGAAATAAAAAGAGCTGTGAAAGATGTAAGGAGAGTGGAAAGGATATAAAGAATGTAGCGCTTTTATACTGTAAAGAAGGAGTTAAGGAAAGCTGAGAGGTATAAAGATAAGGTGATTAGTAAGGTGTAAATAAGGTGCTAGTAAGGCTCCCTTAATAAGACAGCAATTAATAAGGATTTAAAAGAAATGTGGAATATTAAACGCTAGGTTAGATTACGTAACTACTAACCCTTTAAACCACCAGTTATTTTAACACTACGAGCTACGAAAGACACTATACCTAACAGACCTTAAATAGCTATCACTTACGTTAAGAAGATAAGAGAACTTAGTGAATGTTTCTTCCCTGTATTAGAAGTGGACCTTTTAAAACTTAAAGATTTTAACTGGAGAGTAGGCTCCTTTTTAAAGATTATATTAATGGATTAGAAGGTGAAGGATTTAGATGTAAAAGAGGTTATTTAAAGAGTAGGCGTTTTAAAAGCGTTAGGATTAGACGGGATCTTTAACGGCCTTTTAAAGACTTATAATAAAGATAGAAGACTGTTAATTATCTTAATAAAGATTATATAAGTGAGTTTTAACCTTAGTTATTACTTAGAGTGTTAGTATACTATATATATTATAATACTGTTAAAATTAGGGAAATCGATTAATAATAAGAAATATATTAAAGTATACCACCCTGTAACCCTGTTAGACGTAATAAGGAAGATTATTAAAGTTATCTTAATAAAGAGGATCTCCACTATAGTGGAAACGGCTTATATACTCCCTAACTTTTAGTTTAGATTTAAAAAGAAAAGAGTGACAGATATAGTTATCTGAGTTATTATTAACAGTGTTTATATAGTATAGTTATATAAAGCCTGCACCTTATTACTATAATTAGACATTATTAAAGCGTTTAATAAAGTGGATTAGAACTGGCTGTTTATTATACTGAGAGACTTAAGGTTTAAAAGAAAGCTTATCTTTTAGTTAATTAATTATATATATAGGAGAACAGCTTAATTACTATTTAATAATAGGCTGTTAATGCTGTAAGACATTACTTAAGGGATCCCCTAAGGATCCCCCCTATTAGTAATCCTTTTTATCCTCTTTATTAGTATACTGTATAAAAAGCTGAAATATATTAAAGGCTTAATTACATTAGGTTTTACAGACAATATAAACCTTTAAGCCTTCATATATAATACGTTAACGTGTTATAAGATCTTTAAAGCCGTATATAAGATCTGTAAGGAATAGGTAAAGGAAAAGGGGATAACGTTTAACTTAAAGAAAAGTAAGCTTATTTACTTCTTATAAGTAAGGTGTTTATAAATTAAAAAAGTAAAGATTCTAGGAGAAGACTATTTAGGATTAACGTTAGTGGAGTTAGTTAGGTTTTTAAGAGTCTAGTTTAATAGAAAGCTTAATTAGAAAGCTTATTAAAAGAGGATTATTAGAAAAATGGAAACTTAAACCCTTATATTAACCTAACTTATAGGGAAAATATAGGGAGTGTAGGCTATCTGCGTTTAAGAAATTTACATTAAAGTTATTAGAAGTGTCCTTGCTTACAGAGTGAATGTATAGCATATGTTAATAAAGTTAGAAAGATTAGTAAGAGGGATAGTTAAAAAGCTAGAAACTACTTAAATATAATACCTGTGGATTATACTTAAAGTGTATAAGGTAACCTTAGTAAGGAACTTAAAGTTAAAAGTTTAGGTCTTATTATTTAACATTTACTTAAACTGATAAATAATAAAAGTTAAGTAGTGACTTAAATGTATAGGGATTATAAAGCATTTATATAATATTAATAAGAAGATAGTTAAATAGGTGAAATAAAGATGGGGTGTAATAGTATATACCCCTTTAATAAATAGTGGTCTGACGAAAACTGTGTGGGTAAAAGACTAGCTAGGGCTTATATTAAGAAAAGTGGAAAACCTGGATTAAGAGAAGTGGATAGATTATAACCCTGACATCTCCACCCTTTATGACTGGAAGGAAAGATGACGAAAAAAGAGGTATAAAGCGTTTATACGTTATAATTATATTACTATTATAACGGATATATACGACCTTAATAAAAGTAAGATATTATTTTAACTTTATTAAGAACTTATAAAGGCTTAAAGCTTTATTTTTACGTAGGTTAGAATAGAGAAGATTAGCCTAAACGTTTTCCTTTATTAAAGAAAGGTCCTTAAGGTGGTGTTGCTTTAATGCCAGTGTGGTATTACCTTAAAAACGGTGGTATATATAATCTTAAAGTGCCTAGAGTATAATAAGAGCAGCTTATATAGCATTTAGCTCTACGATTAGTAAGATTTAAGAGTAAGGTTATTATACCTAATAAGTGTAACGATTATTATTAACTGGATTATGGAAATTAAAAGGCTAGAAGAATATAACCTAGTTAAGATACTTAATAATAATGGGAGAGGCTTAGGTAAACTGTTATTAAACTGTATTAACCCTAATAACATATAAGGTATAAAGAAGAAGAAGATATTAAGACGTTAGCTTAGATTTTAGGGTAGTATAGTAAAGACCTGACTTAGAAGATAAAATAGTAAATAATATTAAAAGATAATTATATAATTAAAGACTTAAACTGTAAATATACTGTAAACGTACTGTAAATATACTGTAAATAACCCTTATATTATTATACACTGATTAAACATAGTTATTACTATTAATTTAAAGACTGTTAAAAGGAGGACAGTTCTAGTCCTAGGTGTTATTAATAGTAACTTATAATAATAGTTAGTAATAAACGAACTGTAAATAAACTGTGATTAATGTGTACTTACGTCTTAATTAGCTTACTATTAAGTAATCTGGCTCTTTAGATTAGTGAGACTGTTAAGTATAATTAGATAACGCTAGATAAAGTTTAAGCGCGTCTTAAGACGCTGGGCTTAAGTAGGTGGAGTGATATTAACTTATGAGCCACCTGTAAGAGTAGTAGGTAAAGGTACCTAGGTAGCTTAAGCTGGCGTTACGGGACTGTTACTAAGACTGCTGTGAATTATAACGGATAAACCTAAGCTAGAGGGAGTGGGAGGGACGCTTTAACTACGGTTTAAATGCTTAGTAGCTTATTGTTTGGCTATCTTGACACTAGGGTGGAGAGATAGCTAGACTTGCTAAACTGTATTAAACTGATTAATTAACTATTATATTATTAATATATTACAACCTGCACCCGATATAGGCCTTAAGAGGATTAGTGCGGGTTAAGATAGAACGTGTGGCAGGACGTTAATAGGTAAGGGGCGTTCCGAAGACGGCTTGTTAAGCTAATACTCCTAGACGGGGGTTTAATATTACTGTAAGTCGTTATCACTATAATATACAGAGGTGAGTCTAAATAGTAAGATATATAAATAAATAATTAAATATTAATATGGGGAAGTAAAGTCCCTTACAGTAGTTATAAGTATAATTATAACTATTTATACTAATTAACTAGGAGGTATTTTATACCTTACTTATAGTGTCGTAAGTGCTTATTATATAAGCACTTTATACTGTGTAAGCGTTCTACTTATAAGGTTTCTCCTACTTGCGCTGTAAGCACTTAATATACTGTAAGCAGTACCTTATTAATCGTAAGGGCTTTAGGTCTTTACACCCCTAACCTAGTGTATTTAGACAGTGTGCACTATCTTCCTACACTGTTCCTTTTACAGGGGATTTATCAGGCTACCCTGGCTTAAGTGACAGCCTACAAGGTCGTTATATAATTCCCCCTCTTTAACGTTCTTTTCTTATAAAAAACTTAAAAGGTAAGCTTCCCTTTTTACCATTTTACTATATAACAAGTATCTGGCTCTTAAGTCTTAAAACGGGAATAAGGTAAAAGTATTAACTGCTATTTAAACCTTACAGCCTACACATACACGTTTAATAATAAAATGTCCCCTTATTTTTTTTATAAGTCTGCTAACCCTTTACTTATCTGCTAGGTTTTAAACTGGTCTAATAGTTATAATTACTACCTGGAGAGGTATTAGCCTTCCTAATATGACGCTTTTAATATTAGTAAAGTAAAGTTAAAGGCTCTTCTTATTAAAAAGTAAAACCTTAACTTATAAGTTAAGTTTACTGTTTAATAGTTTTATAAGGCTATTATTAAACTTTAAAAGGTGTTAACGCGTTTAACGCGCCTTTATAAGTAACAGTCCCGCCTTAAGGACTGGGTTATAAAAGTGTTTAGTTATAAGGTGGAGTTGTTAAAGTTTTAGGAGAGTAAGGAGGTTAGGCTGGCCGTTCCTTTTAAAGACGTGGAGTCTTTTAACTAGGGGAACTTCCTAATAGGGTCTTTATAGTAAGTGGTTATTTTATAACTTAATTTATAACTTCCTTCTTTTAATAAACGAAAACGGCCCTTTAATATAATAGTAACACGCTTACTTTTTAAAGTGAGAGGTTATAAGTTTAAGTCCTATAAAGGTCTTCTGTCGTTTTAGGTCCTTACCCTTTAGGGCTGGAGGGTCTAAGGTGACTTTTCTTTATTTTTTCTTTATTAACTTTTTTTTCTTAATAATATTTATTCTTATATAAAGTTTACTAAGTGCTTTAAAGGCCCAGCCTCCTTATTAGGTTTAAGGTCCTTATAACCCTAGTTAAAGGTTTTAATAAATGTCCTTCCGTACCTATTAAGGAGTTTCCTACCACTTTTTAAGCTTTAAGTCTTATAATAGTCTTACTTTTTAATATAGTAATTTAAATATCAGATCTTATCTTATTTCTAGTTTTTATTATTAATTTTAATCAGTCTAAATTCTTTTAATGGAACTTTATAATTAGGTTTACGTATTTAAGATTTTTAACTGGTTTTTATAAATTACTTTTAGGGTTATAATTTAACCACTTAATAAAATACTTAAACGTGTTCTTTCCCTTTTATAAATCTATAACTTCCTTAATATTATATTCGTCTTTATTAACGTCGATTTTAATCTTCTTTTCTAAAAGAACTCCTTTTAAGGCAGGTTCTAAAAATGAGATATAAAAAACCTTAATCCACACCTTTATATTAACGGGTAAGTTTAATTTATAATTAAAGGTAGTAACCTTTTTCTTAACTTAGAACAGTTTATACCTTTTAAAATTAAGCTTCTTATTAAGTTATTTTAAATACAGGTTTTATAAAAAAAGGTAAATATAATCCCCTTTTTAAAAAGTCAGTCCCTTAACTTATTTATTACTGTAATAGAGTCCTTTTTTAAGCATTAATTACTTAGTTTAATATCTATTAATAAACTTCTTTATTTATTTACGTATAAACTTAAGTTTAGCTTACAGGTGGTTATACAGTTCTTATATCTAATCTGCACAGATTACAGCTTAAGGGGCACTGGTAGGCAGGCCTCGACGGAATTTAGGCTCCTTACTATAATTAGTGAAAAATAGTAATATACTTATTAACTTAACTAGTATTATATTATAAGTTATTTACACTGTTAGTAATAACTTAAGCTAATTATCTTATTTAAAGTTAATATACACTTAAAGATATATTATAAGTATTTAATTAACTTATTCTATTTAGTTATCTGTCTATGGGTGGAATGTTATTAAGAGTTTACTCTTTACACTTATTCTTTACATTAATCTTTATTAAAATTTCAATATAATTAGTTTATCTTAATCTGTAACGATATTATCTAGCTAAAGGTGTTATAAAACCACCTCTTTCTTAAAGATATAAGCGAGTTACTCTACTATTATGTCTTTTAAGGTTAGCAGGAAATAGGCCCATTTTATTAATCTATTAATTACTATAAGGATCTGGTTATAGGTAACTCCTGTAACAGGGTCCTTAAACTTTAAAATCCCAGTAACAAAGTTAAACGAGATTAAACTTTATAGCGCTTATAATACAGGGAGTGGTTTAAAAAGTCTATAAGGCTTATAACGTTAGTTCTGCTTTTTATAGTAGATGTTACAGTTATTAACCACTTCCTTAACTAGTTTTTTTATTCCTGGGAAAGTGTACACTTATTAAGCTTATATAAGAGTCTTAATTTAGCCTATATATCCTTTAAGTTAGGATTTATAAACCTGTTAGATATATTCCTTCTACTTATCTAAGTTATAAACGTACAGTTTCTTTTAATACCAGAGCCTTACTCCTAGTTTAAGTGTACCACTTACACCTTTTAACAGTTATTCCAGCTAATAATTAGTTTTATTATAGTTTAAATATTTTAAGCACTTTTTACTACAGTTTTACATATACCTTAAAAGGTCTCTTAAAAGGTACTTATACTTATAAGTTCTTTTTACTAACCTTTTTATTTAAAAGTCTTATTATTATTAATAGATATTATACTTTATTTATAAGTTTATACAGACGTTAATAATTTATTTTAATATTTAGTTATTTAACACTTATAGTGTATGTTCTAACGTGCTGTTCTTTACTTTATTAAATATAGTGACGGGGACCAGGACTGGATTAGTATCTTTATAGTCCTATCTCTAACTAAGAGTATTAGCTCGCTTATTATCTTTTCCTTTAATATAGTAAATCTGGAAGTGGAACAAGGCTATTAATTCTACCTATTATACTTATTATAGATTAAGCTCTTTTATTAAAAAGTATTAAAGGTTATTATAGTTTAAAAAGACTTAAACTAATTCTTCCGTACTATTTAAATATAGTGCCCACTTAATAAAACATTAAATAATCACTATTAGTTCCTTATTATAAATGGGGTATTATAAGGCTGGGCTGTAAATCCCTTTTAATAAAAAGGTAACTGGGTGGCGTTTTCTATTATCTTAGACTTAGTTAAGTTCTTTACTAATTATAAATTCTAAAAAGTCCGTCTTAACTTAAAAGGGCTTTAAGAAATCAGGGAGGGTTAGGACTGGCGCTGTGATAAAGGCGTGCTTAAGGTCCTTAAACGCCTTTTACTGTTTATTAATCCATTTAAACGGTTTACCCTTTTTTATAAGCTTATATAATAGTTTTATAATCTTTATAAAGTACTTAATAAAACATTAATAAAAGTTTATAAAGCTGATAAAGGCTTATAACTCTTTTTAGTTCTTTAAAGTAAGCTAATCCCTAACTACTTTTATCTTCTCTAATTACATTTTAAGCTTTTTAAGGGTTACTTTAAACCCTAAATAATTCAGTTCCTAAACGTAAAAGTGGCTTTTCTTTAAATTTACTGTTAGCTTTGCTTTTTTAAAAGCTGTTAAAACCTGTCGTATATACTTTTAATATTCTTTTAAAGTTTCAGAATAGATTAAAACATTATTTAAATACATAAAGATAAACTTATTAAAAAAGGGGTGGAGAACACTGTTAATAAGGCCTTAAAAGGTTATAGGGGTATTTATTAATCTTATTAGTATAACACAGTACTGGTAATACCTGTTATAAGTTTAAAAGGCCGTCTTATATTCATCCTCTTCCATTACTTTAACGTGGTTAAACCTTATAGGGAAATTAAGGCTAAAGAACTAATTTACTTTAATAATCCATTCTTACATTTCTGTAATAAGTGGTAATAAGTAACAGTTTTTAATTATATCTTTATTTAACGTTTAGTAATTAATAATTATATATAACTTACTATCTCCCTTCTTTAAAACAAACAGTATTAAGTACCTTACTAAGGATTAGGACTTTATAATAAACCTATTCTTTAAGTTCTTATTAATATACTCCCTTAAGGCCTTAACCTGTTAGGGGTTTAGGTGGTAAGGTTAGAAGTTACAGAGCTTTACTCCCGGTTTTAACTTAATTTTATAGTTTTATAATCTGTAATCTAATAGTTATAATATCTTTTTTTAAAACAGGGTGAACTTCCTATACTCCACTAATACCTTAGATAAATCGACTTTTTTACTTATCTGTAGATCAGTTTTTAACTTCTTTCCACCTTTTAAATTATTATTTAAGTAATACAGTAAACCTTCTAATCTTTTAACTGTCTTAATAAACTTAACCTAAACCGTGTTTAGTTTTAAAGGTTTAGTGTGCTTTTAAATGCTTTGTGCATCTCTGGAACGGTTTAATATCTTTTTAACTTTCTTTAAATAGTGATTATAACTAGGGGACTTATTAAAGATAAGGTGGCCACTCCTTTAATTAATTATAAGGTTACACTTTTCCAGTTAAGGTAAATTTAATATTATATTATAATTTATAATTAATGTAATGTTAAAGTTTATTTATTATTTATCCCTATTTACTTTAATTAGGAGTGGTGAGTGGTAGGTAACTTTACTGTTATTATACTAATACAGGCCTTTTTCTCCATTTTAAATAAGAATAGCCTTTTGTGACGACCCTGCAGGCCGTCACTTGGGCCGGGGTGGCCCGACGAATCCCCCGCAGAAGGAATAGTGCAGAAAGGCAGTACACACGGTACTGCACACTGGGCCAGGGGTGCAAAGACCCGAAGCCCCTACGACCAATCGTTAAGTGATCACTCTGATCTCGCTAAGAGCACGGTGATCACAGTGATTAAAGGCATTCTAATCACTATAATCACTCCTTATGTTAAGTAAGCATAGTAATTAAGGTATAAAGTACCTTTTAGCTAGTTAGTATAGATAGCTATAGTTGTGCCTATAACCACTGTGAGGGAATCTGGTTCCTCACATTAGTATTCAATTATTCATTTATATCCTACTATTCAGACTTACCTCTACGTATTATAATAACAGCAACTTACAGTAATATTAAACCCCCTGTCTAGGAGTGTTAACTTAATAAGCCGTCTTCAGAACACCCTTTACCTGTTAGCGTCCTGCTATATGTTTTATCTTAACCTGCACCAGTCCTCTTAAGGCTTATATCGGGTGTAGGTTATAATACGATATTAACGTCTCAGTTTTAAACGCTATTTATTAAATTCCCAGACACCACCTCCCTCCCGTCACTAACATATCAACCTTTAAAAAAGGTAAGGAGCTTAAAGAAGCGTAAGCTTAGCCTTAGCTCCCTATAGTTAATAAGTTAGCCGCACGCCTTAAAAAGTTAAACCTTAACTAGTAGGGACTGGTTAAGGAACTTAATAAAACCTTCCCTAGAGATATTAAAAGCCGTATTGGTCTTATTAAAAAACTTTAAGCTTAACTTAACACTGTTAAGCTGGAGAATAATAACCTTAAAGGCTTATAGAAAAAGTAAGTGAAACTCCCCCCACTGTTACGTTTTAAGGGAGACTTTACACAGCTAGAGTCCTAAATAGCCCAGCTTTAGAGTTATATCACCTATTATAATAAGCAGTTCTTTAAAGAAGAAGGAAAGGTTAGGTTTACTAAAGCCCTATTAAATAGGGTAACTGCTTACTAGTATAAACCTTATATAAAGATAATTAATAACCTCTTTATAAACAGAGTATAAAAGGAAGCCCCCGAGACTTAGGCTCTTTTTAACGATTTTAACGTCTTTATTAATTAACTCTAAACTAAGTTTAAAGAACTAAACGCCCCTAGGTGGGCTGAATAACACCTTATAACCTTAAGACAGACGTCTTTAATCCTTAAGTTCTTTACCCGCTTTAAGTTAAAGGCAGTAAAGATTAAGCTTAGTTAAAAAACCCTAGTAATGCTATTTTAAAGTGGCTTAAAAGAGTACGTCACTGGAGACCTTTACTAAAAGGACTAACTAGACTGTCTTTAAGAGTTAGTTAAGATGGTTATTAAGGCTGATAACTGGTATTATAATTACCATTATTGAAAGAACTTCTAGAAAGAGTAAACCTCCCAGTTAAGTAAACTGAAGAAGGGGAACCAGTCGACTGTGACAGGTCACTATCCCGGGCTAATGGATATTAGTATAGTAAACCGCTAAAATCGACCTAATTATAATAAGACTTAATAATAATAGCAGTAGAAGCAGTTTAAGGACCTGTTACAGGTCTAGTGCTTTAACTGCGATAAGAAAGGTTATATAGCACAGTAGTGCCCGTTATTAAAGTAAGTCAGTTAGAAACCCGTCTTAAAAGGAGGAAAGCACGTTAGGTTTAACTTAAAAGATGTCTATGTTAGGATGGTAAGTAATAAAGAAGATTGCATTTAGATAAATAAGTGTAACTTAAAAGATAAGGAAGAAAAGGAAGAACCTTAAGATATAATGTACCTAATCTTTAAAGGTGTCTTAAAAGAGTTAGCTATAGAGGTGCAGGTTATAAAAGACTAACTTTAAGGTAGAAACTTAGAATTACTAAAGGTGTAGGTTATAGAAAACCGACTTTAGGAAGAGATATTTTAATTAACTGTTACAGGCTTTAAAAACCTCACCTTATAAGCTTAAGAATTAAGGAAGTTTAGGAAGGACCTTAATTTAAAAATCACTAAAATGGTAAAAGGAGTTAAAAAACTAGCCCTCTAGGCCACCTAAATAGTAAAGTAAGCCTTAAAAGGTGAAAGGGAACAAATTAAGAGAATCGAACTAAAGAAACGGAAGTTCTTCTTAACAGTACCCCTTAAAATTCTTAAACATTTTAAATACGTTAAGTAAATCAGTACCCTTACCTCCCTAAAAGAAGGACAGCTTAGATAGCTACCTTACATTAAAGCCAGTATACCTCAGACCGGAACCTTAAAGGTCCCCTAAGAAGGTACGAAGCAAGCATATTAGTAAAGGGTCTAAAAGCTGAAGGAGAAATATTAAGAGTTAGTAGATGAAATAAAGGACCTGTAAGTCGAAGGTCTTACTGTAACATTTAAGGACAGAGTAGTAAAGATTAGGTTACAGCTCTGTAATAAAGTTTGCTTTATTAATTAGCTTAAACACTAACTTATTAAGGAAGATTACTTTATAAAAGAATAAGCTGGGTTACTGTTACTTAAGTTTTAAGAAAAGGTTTAGGAGAAATAACGTATATGGAGGCAAGTGGAAGAAGAGAAGAAATAAGGCACCACTTCCCCTATTCTGTACTCCATAATTATAACACTAGTAGTTAACATTAACTACCCTAGTTATAAAGACATATTATAAATTAATTACGTATATAATAACTACGCTCTTAACTAGCATTATAGGCCTAAGGCCCTTTATAACCACTTCCTAAGTATACAGAAACAGGACTACACTGTCACTAAAGTAAAGTTAAAACCAGCTTATTACTAAGTTTCCTACTCTTTAATAAAGGAGTCTAGTAATAAGTAGAAGGTCACTGTGGTTAACTAGGCTCCCACCATATGTTAGTAAAGAGGGGTACTTAATAACTGCTTAGTTATAATATATTTATTACATCTTAACAGAAAAGCTAGAGAGTAGTAGAAGCAGGAAGACTACTAACAGATTTAAAAGTAAAAAGACATTACTACGATCTAAGCTTATAAAGCGTATTATTAACTTATTAAGGACTTTAAAAACATTATACCGTTTAAAGTTAACTAGACGCTAAAGCGTGAAAACTTAAAAAAGGTTAATTACTAGGTTTATTAAAGCTGTTTGTTTTTCTAAAAGGAATTGGGAAAAGGCTGTAGGCCCTTTAAAAGGGCCGGAAACTAGTAGTTCACTAGTTAGTAAAAACCTTAAAAAGAAGGAGAGGTACTTAAAAGTTAGGTTAGATAAGACCTTAAGGACAGATAATTACTATAACTTAGATGTTAAAGGAGTATAAGTATTACTTTATTAGTGTTGATATAACAGATAGAAAAGGGAGGCCGTTTAAGGTAAAAGCAGTAATTAATAATAGGAATGCTTTTAACCTAATACACCCCTTATTAATTAACTGAAGGAAACTCCCTAATTAAGAGTATAAAAAGGCCATTCCTATATAAAATGGAGAAGGAGGCTTATATTAGTATAATAACAGTAAAGTCACTTACTACTTACCACTCCTAATTAAAGTAGATGGGGATAAATAATAAGTGGACTTTAACGTTATATTAGTAACAGAGTATAATATAATCCTAAGCCTACTCTGGTTAGAAAAGTATAACCCTGTAATTAATTAAAGGAGTGGCTACCTTACCTTTAATAAGTCCCTTAACTGTAATTACCGTTTAAAGAAAGCTAAAAAGGTACCGAACTACCCTAGAGTTATATAAAGTACTTAAAAGCATATTAAACCCTTAAAATTAAGTATAGTTTAAGTTAGGTTTATTAAAACAGTTAAAGGACTAAAAGGTCTATTACATTACTTAAATAACGATTTAGAAGGTGGAAGGAAGCTAAAAGCTGATCTACAGATAAATAAAGAAGTCGATTTATTTAAAGTACCTATAGAGTATAGGAAGTTTACCCTATTTTAAAAAAAGATACTGTAATTATTAAACTACAGATTATAGGATTACGAAATTAAATTAAAACTGGGAGTGAAGCTCTGTAACTTCTAGCCTTACTATTTAAACCCCTAGTAGGTTAAGGCCTTATAGGAGTATATTAATAAGAACTTAAAAAACGGGTTTATCGTGGAGTCTTAATCCCCAGTAGGGTACTTAATGCTGTTTGTCTTATAAAAGGGAGACGGTAAGTTATATATGGTTATTAATTATTAAACGTTAAATGAAAATATAATTAAGAACTGTTATTTACTATTATTTATTACAGAAATGTAAAAACAGATTATTAAAGTAAATTAATTCTCTAGCCTCGATTTCCCTATGGGATTTAACCACGTTAGAGTGAAGGAAGAAGACGAGTATAAAACGGCCTTTCAGACTTGTAACGGGTATTACCAGTATTATATTATACTGATAAGATTAATAAACGCCCTTATAACCTTTTAAGGCCTTATTAATAGTGTTCTCCACCCCTTCCTTAATAAGTTTATCTTTATGTACTTAAATAACATTTTGGTTTATTCTGAAACTTTAAAAGAACATTAAAAACATATGTGATAAGTTCTGACAGCTTTTGAAAAAGTAAAACTGATAGTAAACCTAGAGAAAAGCCACTTCTACATTTAGGAACTAAATTACTTAAGGTTTAAAGTAACCCTTAAAAAGTTTAAAATGTAACCAGAGAAGATAGAGGTAATTAGGGATTAACCTACTTTAAAGAATTAAAAAGAGTTATAAGCCTTTATTAGTTTTATAAACTTTTATTAATATTTTATTAGGTATTTTATAAAAATTGTAAGATTACTTTATAAACTTATAAGTAAGGGAAAGCCGTTTAAGTGGACTGATAGATAGTAGAAGGCGTTTAAAGACTTTAAACACACCTTTATTATAACGCCAGTTCTGGCCCTCCCTGATTTTTTAAAACTTTTTTAAGTAGAAATAAACTCTTTAGAGTTTGTAATTAGCAGAGAACTTAGTTAAATCTAGGATAATAAGAAACGCTACCTAATTACCTTCTTATTAAAATGGATTTACAGCCTAGCTTTATAATACTTAATCTATAATAAGGAACTGATAGCGATTATTTAATATTTTACTAAGTGGGTACTGTATTTAAATAGTATAAAAGAACTGGTTTAGGTCTTTTCAGATTATAATAACCTTTGGTACTTCCTAACGAAGGAACTTAGCTTATAATAAGTACGGTGGGTAGAATTAATAGCCCTGTTCTACTTTTAGATTTATTATATTAAAGGAAAAGATAATAAGTAAGTTAATACTCTTAGTTGGAGACAGGATTATAAGGATATTAATCCAGTCCTAGTCCCTGTTATTATGTTTAATAAAGTAGAGAATGGTACGTTAGAACACATATTATAAGTGTTAGACGATTAAATGCTAGAATAAACTATTAACGTTTATATAAACTTATAAATAGAGTATAACGTTTATTAATAATAACAGGACTTTTAAGTAAGAAGGTTAGGGGAAAGAACTTGTAAATATAAGTGCCCTTTAAGAGACTTTTTAAGGCACCTGTAAGACTGTAGTAAAGAGTGCCTGATATATTTAAACTATAATAAAACCAGTTATTAATTAAAGTAGTTATTAGAAGGTGTAGACAGCACACTTAAACTAGGAGTAAAGCTTTAGTATTAAGAAAAACTATATATTTATAACTTAATTAAGAGAAAGGAGTATGTCCAGTAGGTTTATAAGTCTTAACTTAAAGGATATATAAGCCGAGTTAAGATTTTAACACAGGTTTAGTAAGCGTACGCCTTCCTGGGAATAAAAAAGCTAGTTAAGGAAGTGGTTAATAACTGTAATATTTATTACAGGAAGTAAAATTAACGTTATAAACTGTATAGACTTTTTAAACCACTCCCTGTACTACAGGCGTTATAGAACTCTATCTTACTTAACTTTATCATTAAAATACTAAAGTTTAAAAACCCTGTTATAAGAGTCACTTATAACCAGATCCTTATAATAGTCGACAGATTAATAAAATAAGCCTACTTTCTGCTAACCTTAAAGGATATAACAGTGGAGTAACTTACTTATATCTTTAAAAAAAAGGTAGTTTTATAACACCTTTAACCAGATAATATTATTACAGATTAAGATAAGCTAATCGTGTTAAAGTTCTAATAAAGATTAATGTAAAGAATAGGGGTAAAGAGTAAACTTTTAACAGCATTCTACCTATAGACGGATAGCTAGATGGAATAAGTTAATTAGATACTTATAACGTATCTTTAAACTTATATTAACTTTAAATAAGATAATTAATTTAAGTTATTACTAACAGCATAGATAACTTATAATATAATATTAATTAAGTTAACAGGTATGTTACCGTTTTTCACTAATTACAGTAAAGAGTTTAAGCTCTGTTAAGGCCCACCTATAAGTGCCCCCTAAGCTATAATCCGTGTAAACTGGATATAGGAGCTGTATAACTATTTATAAGCTAAATTTAAGTTCACATGTAAATAAATAAAGAAGTTTACTAATAAATATTAAACTAAGTAACTAGTGTTTAAGAAAGGACTTTATTATAATAGTAAATAAGTTAAGGGACTGACTCTTTAAAAGGGGGATTACGTCTACCTTTTTTCGTAAAACCTATATTTAAAATAACCTAGTAAAAAGCTTAACTTTAAAAGGTACAGACCGTTCTAAATTAAAAAAAAGGTCACCACTTTTAATTATAAATTAAACCTACCTGTTAATATAAAGGTATAGATTAAGGTTTTTCACATTTTATTTTTAAAACCTGCCTTAAAGGGAGTTCTTTTAGAAAAGAAGGTTAAGGTTAACGCTGATAAGGATAAGTATGACGTTAAGGAAGTTGTGGATTTATAAAAGGGAAAAAACACGTTTAAGTATCTCATTAAGTAGCTAGATTACGGCCTTAAAAGTAATTTATAAAAGCCAGTTAAAAACCTTAAGTGCCCAGACCTAATTACAGAGTTCTACTAAAAGAATCCAGATTAATTAAAACCACCTGTAAGGAACGTAAAGTAAAAGTTAAACTAGTTAATATAACTTTAAGGAGGTAAATTAACTAATTTACTTTAAAAATAGAAAAATAAGATAAGATCTGATATTTAAACTGCTAAATTAAAAAGTAAGACCACTGTAGGACTTAGAGCCTAGGAAGCAGCAGGAAACTCCTTAATAGGTATAGAAGGACATTTGTTAGAAACCTTAGTTAGGGTTAAAAGGACCTTAGACCTAATAAGGAGGCTGGGCCTTTTTTAGAGTTCCCGGCGCGTTCCGTACGAAAATAAGTACTGTTAGAAAAGTTAGCAGAAAGAAAATAAGCAGGTGCGTTACTGTTACGTTAGGAAAGGCTGTTTTCGTTTGTTAAAAAGAAGAAAAGAGCGATAAATTAAGTTAAGAAGAAGTTACTGGTTGCGGCGACTCTTTGGAAAAAGAACCGCATGCCAGCTTTACTAGGAGGCTTCCCTAGTTGAACTTAAGAACTAGCGTAGTTATTTCCTGGGCTTTACGCTCCTCCTCCACTATAATGTTAAACTTATAGTTAAAAAGTTTATCTACCTGCCATGTTAATCCCTTCTGTTAATCTTTAAGGCGCAGAAGTTTAGAGGCTGTGTCGTGAAGAAGGAGAGTGGTTTCACGCTCCTTAGCGTTAAGGTGTTTCTTTTTATCTAGAACCTTATGTAGGATAGACGGGTCGTTTCTATAAACGTTATAAGATAAGTATACAGTCCCACCAGCCACCACACAGTGGCCACATAACTTACTTTTACTGGCCACCTTATAGTCCGGCAGATTTAAGTGGTGGTAGCGACTGTACTTTATAAGTATAACGATCCTAAAAGTAAAAATAAACTTAATATTAATAATGTGGTGTTTAATTAATAAGGGCGCTGCGTTTCTCCTATTCTTAATTACCCGGTTAGATGATATAATAATTAGTGAAGAGAAGAAGGAACGTATAAGTAGTTCTTTATAAAAAAAGAACGTTAAAGAGGGGGAATTATGTGACGACCTTACAGGCCGTTACTTAGGCCGGGGCGGCCTAATAAATCCCCTGTAAAAGGAATAGTGTAAAAAGGTAATACGTATAGTATTATACACTGGGCCAGGGGTGTAAAGACCCGAAGCCCCTACGATTAATCGTTAAGTGATTACTTTAATCTCATTAAAAGCACGGTGATTATAGTGATTAGAGGTATTCTGATTATTATAATCACTCCTCGTGTTAAGTAAGTATAGTGATTAAGGTATAAAGTACCTTTTAACTAGTTAATATAGATAGTTATAGTCGTGCCTATAACCACCGTGAGGGACTTTAGTTCCTTACGCTAATATTTAATTATTTATTTATGTCCTACTGTTTAGACTTACCTCTGTGTATTATAGTGACAGCGACTTACAGTGACATTAAACCCCCCGTCTAGGAGTGCTAGCTTAATAAGCCGTCTTTAGAACGCCCCTTACCTGTTGGCGTCCTGCTATACGTTCTGTCTTAACCTGTACCAGTCCTCTTAAGGCCTATGTCGGGTGCAGGTCGTAATACCTTTTTATACTCTTTATTAAAGAGTTTCCTTTAGTTAACTAATAAGGGGTGTATTAGGTTAAAAGCATTCCTGTTATTAATTACTGCTTTTACCTTAAACGGCCTCCTTTTTCCATTTATTATATTAACACTAACGGAATAATATTTATACTTTTTTAATATTTCAGTTATAGTAACCATTTATCCTTAAGGTCTTATCCAGCCTAACCTTTAAATGCCTCTCCTTCTTCTTAAGGTTTTTACTAACTAGTAAACTACTGGTTTCCAGCCCTTTTAAAGGGCTTATAACCTTTTCCTAATTCCTTTTAAAAAAACAGGCAGCTTTAATAAACCTGGTAATTAACCTTTCTTAAGTTTTCACACCTTAACGTTTAATTAGCTTTAAACGGTATAATATTTTTAAAGTCCTTAATAAGATGATAATACGCTTTATAAGACTAGATCGTAATAATGTTCTTTTACTCTTAGATCTGTTAGTAATCCTCTCACTTCTACCACTCTCTAGCTTTTCTATTAAGATATAGTAAACACGTTATAACTGGGCAGTTATTAAATACCCCTTCTTACTAGTACGTAGTGGGGGCCTGGTTAATTACAGTAACCTTTTATTTATAGCTAAACTCTCTTATTAGGGAGTAGGAGACTTAGTAATAGGCTGGTTTTAACTCTATCCTTATAACAGTGTAATCCTGTCTTTATACACTTGGGAAATGGTTATAAAGGGCCTTAGGTTTATAATACTGGTTAAAAGTGTAGTTATTATACACACAGTTAATTTATAATATATCCTTATAGCTGGGGTGGTTAATGTTAATTATAAGTGTTATAGTTATAAAATATAAGATAGGGGAAGTGATACCTTATTCTTTTTCTTCTTCCACTTACCTTTATATGCGTTATTTCTTTTAAACCTTTTTTTAAAACTTAAGTAACAGTAAGCTAACTTATTCTTCTATAAAGTGGCTTTCCTTAATAAGTTAGTGCTTAAGCTGATTAGTAAAGCGAACTCTGTTATAAAGTTATAATTTAATTTCCATTACTTTATCTTTAAATATTATAATAAGACCTTTAACTTACAAGTCCTCCACTTTATCTATTAGCTTTTAATGTTTCTCCTTTAACTCCTAGACCCTTTATTAATATATTTACTTTATACTTTCCTAAGGGACCCTTAAGGTATTAGTCTAAGGCATACCGGCTTTAATATAGGGTAGCTATTTAAGCTGTCCTTTTTCTAAGGAGGTAAGGGTGTTAATCTATTTAGTGTACTTAAAGTGTTTAAGAGTTTTAAAGGGTACTGTTATGTTGGGTTTTTACAACCCTAACCCGGCCAGTGTGGTTAAAACAGTGTGGCTGGATCCACGCAGCCGCTCCGCGGCTGCATCCGTGGATCTGCACAGCCAAGAAC
>Ga0247760_1001124_pt1 | contig 26447 bp, 9 predicted proteins | sample UWRJL171409R4_FD_179936 | JGI IMG/M metagenome (GOLD analysis project Ga0247760, IMG submission 179936) | Plant litter microbial communities from Arlington Agricultural Research Station in Wisconsin, United States - UWRJ-L171-409R-4 | ecosystem: Environmental > Terrestrial > Plant litter >... | reverse complement strand
TTCCCCCCTCTAGCAGACTTACTAGTAAGTTAAGTCCCCAAAACTATAATCCTCTTCCCCCCTCTAGCAGACCTACTAGTAGGTCAAGTCCCCAAAACCATAATCCTCTTCCCCCCTCTAGCAGACTTACCAGTAGGTCAAGTTTCCAAAACTATAATCCTCTCTTCCCCCCTCTAGCAGACTTACCAGTAAGTTAAATTTCCAAAACCATAATCTAATTTTCCCCCACTCCCAGCAGACCTACTAGTAGTTAGGTTTCCAAAATCCTATTCCCCAGCAGACTTAATTTTCCAAAATAACAATCTAATTAGATCTTCCCCTCTCTAAGCAGAACTATTAATAAGCATCTGAACATTAGGCCTTTCTAAATAACAATCCTATTCCCTAACCCTATAGTTTTTCCGAACATAGTAAACCCTCTTAGCAGAACTCTGGCTTATTACCGATCCGAATGATAATTAAAGGGCCTATTTTAACTGTCAACCAACTTAGCTGAAGCCAATAATCATATTTGCAGTGTCGCTTTATTAATTTATTTTCAAGTAATGGTGTGGTCTTACTTAGCTTAATCATTTTTACGCAGCTTTCGAGGAGATAAGGGATTATAAAGTTGGAGAAACTGGCTTGGGGAATTTCGTTTTATACACACACGAGGTATTAGTTTAGCTAAACTTAAAGTAGAATTTAGCTTTATATATTTACATACTTAAAATTCATATAATAAGATCCTATATAATGAAAAAAAAAATGAAGAAATAAAAATAACTAAATTAAGGCACCCCACGTTACCCCTCGTACTTTAAGAATACAGGGAAAGTGGGGTGAGTGGAGGGTTCCGTGCGAAAACTAAGGAATATTTACCGTACTTTAACTCTAACTCTGGTTACAGTATACTGTCACTTTAAATATATTTCTGACTTTTATTTTATATTATTTATAGTTTTAGGTTTTAAAGAGATTCTTCTAAATCTACACCCCTATATTTTCTTAAGACCTTATTAGCAAAACGAACTTTCTTTTTCGTCACTAAGGGTTAGTTTACAGTATTATATCTCTAGTCCTACCCACTCTTCTGTAAGTTAACTAAACCACAGTCCTTAGTTAATAGCTACCGCTGCTTAATCCTGGGATTCTGCTCTATTCTTCTCCAGTCTATAGGATTAACTTCTCTTAAATAAGGGGGTTATCGCTTAATCCTAGCGTTTTGCTTTTGTCTGCTTTGCTGCAATTCAAGATAATCACTTTCCTTAGCTAACAGCTATATTCCAACACCATCGCCAAACTCTAGTGTCCCTTGGCTTAAGGCGACAGAGTGAGCTCGCTCTGGTAGATTTATTCTAATGCTAGATTGCCTCCTTATAACTGAGTTCTCTAAAAAATGGGCGCTTTCATCGCTCCGACGCGTTCTGCTTACTTGTATATATAGAACAGAGGTATAAGAACGCTGTTTCTTCCAGTAGTAGGGTTTATGCAAGGTATATATAGTGTGAAATTGCTTATTTTTTAGCGTTAGTGGTGACAGTTGGCGCCATCCCTTAAGGCTATTAGGAGGGAATGGGGTTAATGAACTAGCTAAATACATCTTAGGATTATAAAGCTCTGTAACTTTAACTTACATAGTATAAGGTCGAGCCTGATAGTTCTTATAAATAAATGCATTAAAAAATCTAGTAACCTGTTATAGTTAAGAAGCTAATAATAAGACTGAAACTTAAAGATGGTTTTCGTGAACTGTTATTATTTTCTTCAAAATTAAGACTTTTTTTATATATTAAAATATTTAATTTATAATATCCGTTTCTAACAAGCTTTTATATATATAAACTTAAATGATTAGGTCTGCCTTAATTATAGATTAGATTAAAATATTAGTAGCAAATTACGATGAATACTTTATATGAAAGCATGGTCTTAAGAGCTTATATGGTATATTGGGGGTATAAACTTACTGCTGGGCTATTCCTATAGTTGTTCCTTGCAGGATTTATTATTCTTCCTGCAACTTTTCAGTCGCTTGATAAGCTTGAGTTCGATACGGAAGCTACTAGGGTAATCGAAGAATTTTCTAGCAAAATCTTATGGCTTGCTGGAGTTTTTTGCTCCATTAGCTTAGCTGGGATATTGTATCTTTGGTATAGGTTTTAAGATAACTATATATAGCTTTGCACGTACTTGTTTAGGTATGTATCCCGATTTATTCTTATTTTAATCCTACTAATAAAATAAGCCTAGGAATGTAGAACTTTTATAGTGCTCTACTTACCGTAGTTATTAGAGTTTATATTTCACGAAGTGACTAGCCTGTTACTGCTTGTATTACAACCGCAATCCTATCGCTATTCTTAATAGTTATAACAATAGCACTTATAACTTACCAGTATTTACTTTATAAAATAGATTAGACTGCATAAGTTAGTTATTAATATATATTTTAATAATATATTTATTATATAACCTTTAGCATTACTGTAAAACAGGAAGTATAGCACTGTAGAATAGCGCTGTTACGTAAGATTCTTACGTACTCTAAAGCCTATAACACTAAGTGAGGGCTAGCTGTAAGGACCTCTAGGTAGCTTTAAGGCTCCTGGAATATAAGGGGTTCTAGAGGCTTCGGCTAAGTAGCTGCAGTGGTTACGTAACCGCTTACGTAAACTTACAGCCACTTTGAAGAGCTTGGAGAAGGCTGTACGAACTGGGAAGGTAGGGTTAGAGGGGTTGAATAGGTAATTTCTAACGTGCCGTTATAGGGCATAGTCTCCTGTATCCTTCCTTTCTTATAAGGTACAGTCCTTTATGTTCTTTATCTTTATAAGGTAAGTCCCCTGTATTCTTCAGCTTTTAGCAGTAGGCTCCAGTATAAAATATAATCGTGCTGAAATACCCTGTATGCTATAGATATCTCCTTATAACTTATGGGACTGAAACCCCGCTACTTTATTAAGGTTACATAACTTAGCATTAGTAGATTTAGCTAAGCTCTTACTAACTTAAGCAAGTTTATTCCGTGCTACACCTTACCGACACTTTAAGTTTAGGCTATGTTAAGGTTAACTTAAAACTTCTCCATCTATATATGCCTAAAAATATACGCTAGCTCCGATTATATAGAAGATAGTAACATCTTTATAATAATATAAAAGAATAGCTGTAAAAGAAATAATAAGGAGACTTATTATACAGCAATAGATGCTTTTTTACATAAAGAACCTAGCAACAGGTAGAAATGGCTATTCGAGGGAAAAAATAAATATTGTAAAAAATAAGTTCAGCAGCTGCAGGCTTGGAAATGGCGTAACTAAAACGTTCATACGCTATATAATAAAGTTAAACAAAATCTTAAGCTAAAAAAAAGCTATAAAAGACGCTGCAGCATAACCTAATTCTAGTTAGTTAGATTAACTATTAATAAAGATATACCTTATAAAGAGCGGTAGCTAGAATAATAAGCTTAGCCAGATGTGTCTTTACTAGCTGTCCTATAGCGCGAAACTTCTCTAATTAAATAAACTAATAAGCTGAAGGATGTATATTAGCCTTATTATAAAGAGCACTACTTATAATTCTAAAGAAGTTTTTATTTTAGGGAGACAGTTACTTAATCTAAAGCTTTAGGTAGATGACTCTTTATATAGTGCATTTTCTCTTTTTATCTTACAATTTTAGTTTCTAGATTTCTCCTTAATGTAAAAGTTTTAGAATAGACTCTTTAAGCGATTATAGATATCGTGTAATGCCTTCTCTATAACGTGTAAACGCATATTAATATTGATTTTAATGAAACTTACTATCTTTCCTGTTACACATATAGATAACTCCTTCCCGTTAGCGATTATGTTTAGATACATTTATAATTCCTCTAATATAAGCTAGGCGAAGGCATTCTATTAAAAGAATTCTTTTAGTCTTAAAATAGCGTTGTTCTTCCCGCTTTAGACGGTACTTTCGTAACATCTCCCATATAGCATTAATACCGCCTGCTATTAGGATGGATCTTAGTACTACCTGGAAAGCTATTATAAGTAGATAGAGAGCTAAGGAGGCTAGAAAGGGCTGGCTCTAGTTCTTTTGCCTCAGCACTTGCTTGCCGGGGCCGATAAGGCTATTCTCGTGCCGTGTATATTAGAGTAGCTTATTTAGAAGTAATATATAACCGTGTAATATTTTAATAATATTGCAATTCTAATAAGTGGAAAACTTAAATTAAAAACTAAAACTGTATGTAAATAGCAAAGCGAAAAAACCAATATTCGGAAGCAATATAACTATAAATGAAAAATAAAATGAATTTTACCATATTCTATATTTTATATTTATTTTCTATATTCTATCTCAAGTTAATAACAGGTCAAAACCTGTCAGTTAGCCTTACACTTAAAAAAAATCTACAGTAGGTAATACTAAAACTTAAGACTAAAATAGCAAGCTTATTGTGGCTCGACTTCCACTGGAACAAATCTGACGAAACGCTATTGTGAGAACATCACCGCTTGTATCAGCAAATATTCAAGGCAGGACAAGAGCTTAGGATTATCCTTATTATACGAGGAGGCATACACACTTCGTCTGCCTACCTAGCTAGTAATAACAGCTAAATTTACCTCAGGCAACTACCGCTAGGCGTAATTACCGAGTGTAGATTAGACTTTATTATTTTTAAGGGGATCTTAATTATCAGCACAGAGTGAGGTAGAATATTATCAAATTATCAGGTTCCTAACAGCCTCTCAATTCGAAAACTCATTTAACTTCTATACTCCTAAACTCTATCACTCTTCAGCAGCTCCGTAATTTTTTTTAAAGATAAGTTTAAAGGCTTAGCACCAATCATTTACAAGCTCGCTCACTAGGTTATATCATCCTGTAGTCCTGCCTAGCATTAACTACAAATACTGATCGTTACGGGTAGATACTAACCCTTTAGCCGGAAAGACCTAGAGAATGAGCTGATACTGGAGATTTTGATAAAATTCAATCCAGTGAGGGAATATAGCTTTCAAACAGCTGTAAGAACCTAGAGATATTGTTTTAAAAGCATTAAGCATATTAAGGACCTATAAGACAACGTTAAGCTTAACGAATTAATATTTACTATTCTATCTAAAGTTCCACACTCTGGAATCAGTTCTAATTAGCTTGTGGAGCTACTTTAAGCCTCTTTTCGACACTTTTATCACAGCTAGGAGGTGTTATTTAGCGCTGTCTATACTATTTACGCATTCCGTTATAATTTCCTAATAAAGTTCCCACTGAAAGGAACCTTAAGAGATTGGAAAGATAAGAACTGACTACGTATAATAAGTCACTTTATTACCTCCGCATTGGCGGTTGATGCGTACTAAGCTAGTTAGCCTGTTAGCTTATGTTTGCTTAATATTGTCTTCAATGTGCTTTATTTAGAGCCTTTAAAACGCTTATCTAAGGCCGTTAACCGATATACTTTATTAGATCTTGTTAAAATGGACTTTATTAAGCTAGCAGACGCTATAGCCGTTAGCTTACTTAAACCTCTCACTTACTATTAAAAGCTATTAAAAGACAGCTGTCTTCTTAAATTTAATTGGGGTGCCACCTATATCTTATGCTTAACTTGCTTAATAACGGTTACCCTTTCTTACAGACATTAGCTCTGTGATATCTACACAGCTTTATATAGTTAAAAGGCAGAAGGTCAGTTACTGTACTTATATAACTGTGTATTTTGCGGGCGCTTGAATAAGGTTTTACCTTACCGAAAGCTAAAGACGGCAGGTCTATAAGTCTTACGACTTATAAGACCAGTAAATAGTGTGTCTGAAATGGGTGTGTTTTTACAGGCTCTCGTAAAGCTTTTGCCTGGTGACCTTACTTAACACTTTAATCTAGTACTAGTGGAAGGAATAGGTATATTCTTTGCCGTGATGTTATTTTACAAACACGTGACGTTAGAAGAGTGCCTTTACTACATTCCGAAGCTGTAAAGTGCAAAGTCTAACAGTTAGGGGATAAGATTTAGCCGACACTTGCGGTTCCGCTACGACGAAATCATAACTAACGGTATCTGGCTCTTCCTTAAGCATAGCCGCTATTTAGCGCGCACCTACCTGTTAAGAGAGATAGCATTGAGTGACTATTACTCCTGGGCCGAACCTAGGTACGATGTTCTTGTTAATTATAATAGCATCATACTAACGGAGGTTTAATCCTTAGCTGATAACCTCATTACGTCACTCTTTTACATTACTGTTAATAACCGTCTTAGCTTACAAGCTTTATTACAGGTTTCTGTTCACTGTCGTATATTATCAGGCCAGGTCCTGTCTAATTTCCTAAAGAACGCTCGCTAACGTAGGGCCTTTATTCACTTTAGCGAATGGTTGTTTAAACTTTGCCCTAAATCCGTCTTCCTTAAAGTTAAAATGGAACTATTTATAAGATATGTATATATTCCGATTATCTTACTACCTGATTTATTAAATATAAAAATTAGCAGGATTATATCTGGTACTAGAAGTGTAAGTAACTGTCTGTATGCGTTAGGGTCTCTTTTAAATAAGTCTTTAGATATTCTGGATAATTATAAGCTAAATGTACTTAGGATGATAAAACTGTTAAAGGTTACTCTGTGTTTATATTCTACCTAAAGAACTACCTGATAATTATAAAAATGTCTTTAAAAGATTGCATTTACTTTAATAAACACTTAAAGATGAAAGTACCTCTTTCCTTCTAGCTAAGCTCTAGCTCCAGATGATATGCTAATAGCAGTAGGTGTCGTGTTTATAGCTGTGGTTGTGATGCCGATAGTGGCTGCTACATTAGGGGTGCTTGGCGGCTTCAGTTCCTACGGATATGGAGTGGGTAATCGGGTTAAGCCTGTAACAGATTAGGAACGTGTGTGGGCTTTAGTAAACTTTGCAGTGCTGACTCTTGTTACTTTTAAAGCCTTATTAAGTTGAGGGGTAAACCTAGGCTTAGACTTATAAAGGGTAAGTGTGCTGTCCTTTAATACCACCGCTGCCGTAACTGCACTAAATATTATATAAAGCTTATACATCTTCTTTATAATACTAATGATCCTAGTGTTTAAAGACTTAACTATATATCTTAACTAGGTAGGACCTTAGTCTTTTTGCTTAAGTGTTAAGATATCGTCTACGTTCTCTAAGTTAGTACTGGTAGCAGCTGGTAGGCACTTGAGTAAACTAAGTTCAGACTTATATGCTTTAAGCTTTCCGCTTATCAGAACTATTATGGCTGTTATAGTGCCGAATTTCCAGTAGATATTGTTAGTCTTTTTCTTAACACTACTGACCCGTATCTTCTAAGGCTCTATATTAAGCATCTTATTTAGAGCTTAGTAAAGAAAAATAGTAAATGCTTATAGATAACTAAATTATGCTTAATTATATTCTTTAAAAGGAAAGTGATAAAAGTTAGTTTAGGAAAGATTAAATTAACTATATATTCTTAGGATCTTAAGTGTAACGAACATCACCAGCCCCTAAATCCGCCTAACGCGCTAACCCTACACCTTAAAGCCCCTAGTTGGGAAGCGCGCGCTTATATAAGGGGTAAGCGATATACATATTTAGCGAGGAACTAGCCGCTTTTAAGGGGAAAGTACATTTTCCCAATTCCAGTTTTTATAAAGTAAAGTTTAAAATCTAAATATCTGAAATTTAGAACTTATAAACTATTTACATAAACTAAGAATCAGTCTTCCAGTAGTAACTATTTCTTAACGTCTCAAATCGAGACTGCAATTCACGAAAATAAACTTAGTATTTATATGTAAACCGTCTGTAACCTTTTATAAATTCGCTTATACTATATACTATATATTTTTAACATAATTAGGATAATACACTTAATAAGTTAACTTACTAATAATAATAGTTCTTCTTACCTTCTCCTTAGCAGCTTTACGGGTCTGCACTTTAAGTAGTTTTAAAGTAATAGAAGGTTTTGAAACCCAGTTCCCTCTTAATTTTGGTAAATCTAGTAGTATATTATTGTTAGGATATGTAAGAAAGACGCTAAGAAAAGCTTATTTTATTACTAGTGGATCTCTAATTCGGAATGCGCTGTTTAGCTGATCTTTTTGCTTTTAGCTTTCTGTAATAGGATCTATAGCCGTTAAGGTTCGCTCCAACTTATTAAAGTATTTCTCAACACATTTATATTATATATTTATATCAAGTCTCTAAAATAAGTGAATATTTCAAGTAATATCAAGATATAACCTCTTATTTATATCGCGTTTCCTGCAGTTCGTAAGTGAAAGTGTAAATGGAAGCACTCTAGTAATATATATACCCTAAGCAGTAAGGATAATATTCTTAAAGGCGTACATTATAAAGTTACTTGCGTATAGGCCGCTATATATTGTTACTTTAAAGTTAGGTACTGTCGATAGATTACGGTTAACTAAAACGTTAACCTAACTAATATATCCGTTATCTTCGTCCTGCTATTATATAATGGGAGCGTAAACACTACTGTATTAGCCTAGAAGGTTAATATATAAATAAGATCTTAAAAGGGCTGGAGAAGTTGACCAGAGCTTGATTTTTAGCCGTGTGATATCTCCAGCAGCTTCAATTTCCACACTTAAACTGCGATATCAATACTATCGCTAAACACGTAATACTGTAGAGATAAGCCATAAACCCCCCATAAAGAACGTAACATACCAGGCAAATCCTAAGGAGTCTGAAACGGTTAATATGTGCCAGCCTAAGAGGTATAAGACACAGAATGATATAAGTTTGTAAATCTTAACTAATACTGTATAGTAAAGGCACTAAGTCTTACTAGCTAACGGGGTAATAAGGGAAAGTATTAGTAAACTGCAGCACACGTAAAGAACTGTTATTAGAAGTGCCTCTAAAATTACTTGCAAATTACTAAAGTAACTACTTCTACTACTGACAGTCATATAAATGAAAGATATAATAAAGGCAGTTATACCTGCACATTTATATGCCAGGTAATATATATAAAGAGGTATCCTAATTCCATCTACAATTTAGTTCGTTCTCCCCCCTAAAAAGAGCGGGGAAAGGCTGATGATAACGTAAAGTTAGGAGGAAGAAATGCTGTCCTGCTATATAGCTATACCGTTAGCGATAAAGTATATAACAATAATAAATATCTCTGCTAATGATAATTATATAAACGGAATTAGCTTGTAAGCCCACCTCTAAGCAGATTCAGCTTAAGATGGAAACTAAGAACGATAATATAAAAGAAGGCATAACAGTAACAGTGACCTAAAGGCTATAGCGAAATATATATGCACATCTATCGTCGCTAATAGCTTTAGGGAAAAGAATTAAGTTAAGCATCTTAGTTATATTATTTAAATAATATCTTACAAATAGATTATTTACTTTATAATATCCGTAATTTAAAAATCTGTATTTAGTTACTAAAATTTGCAATATTCTATACCCTTATTAAACCCACTAAGTCCTTTTTCAGCTATACAACATATAAAGGGCTGTAAGTTATAGCATTAGAAGAATTTCTCCTTAGGCACTGCTAACTCTAGCTACAAGATATTAAAATCGACTCTAACTATTACCGTAGTAAAATTGATTCCTTAGTAGACTAACTTATTCCGCTATTCGAAAACCCAGAAAAATTCAAGCCTTATTATAAGAGCAACTAGCTACCAGTACTGATAAGTTTAGACAATTTCTATAACCTATTAAAGAACTTAGGCATTTCTTAGTTAGTTTTTGTAAAGTTACAGTCACATCCCCCTTATCTCCGGCTGGGACGCGTTACCGAAAAGCTCAGATATATTCACAGTAAGTAGCGATACGAAGTGGTAAAAGCCGTTAAGGGTCTAGATATATGGTAGATAGTAAAACTCTATTACTTACCTAAAGGTATCGAACTACGCCTTCTCTTACGTAAAGAAATTAAGCATGATTTTTACCAGATAAGATATAATAACAGGTATGTTTTCTGTACTGTAATGTATTAGAAACGCTAAGGAGACATTAAGTAAGCAGACTACTAGCGATCGAAGTTAAAAGACGGCCGTTAGTGGAGATTAGATATATTATTGGGATGGGCAGCAGTTAGAGAAGCCCTGATTGCTCTTTAGCTATTCTTTAGAATGCTTAATGCGTTAAAGCTGGGAAATATAGAAAGGTATTACGCGACCTGAATAACGAAAGAGATAAAACGTTACTTTCACTATATATATGTAGTGTAGGATCTTATTACTTTAGGAATGGATAGGGTAAGATAAGCTGCAGATTTAGCTACGATTTAACTACTTTAAGGACTAGCGCCCTTAGTAAGTTCTGCAGATAAAGATATAATGTAAACTTTAATGGACTTTAGTACACTTTTCCTATTAATAAGGGACCTTAAGTTACGCGCTGAGATTACACAGTATATATTCCAAGTTCCCAGGTTAATTCCAAGCATTAAAATGCTTCACAAGAATATAAAGTATTTAGATATTATAAGCTATATTATAAAGTCTAACCTTATTACAAGTTTAAAAAAAGGCAAGTTAGTTTATAAAGCTATATTGAAACTTTAAAGACCGCCTGATGCTTACTAGATCGAGTATAATAAAAGCCAGTTTCACTTAACGCTATAACTGCTAACCTTTAACTTATTATACATATAACTAATTATTAGAGCATGCTGAAAATTCTCCAGTTTATGCGATGGAGAATATAAAGGCCCGCGTTGTAAAAATGGGAAGTGTCATTAAGGCGCTCGAAAAGTGTAAGAAGATATTAATCGTTTTATCTACCTTACATATAAGTCAGGTTTTTATATAGCTCCAGCTTAACGGCCTTTATCTATTACCCCCTAAGAATGTTAAGAGCCCGTTAAGGACTTGAGAATTAGGCGATGGAATAGACTATTCTCGGATTCTGCAAAGTTCTGTACTTATAAATTATTTATTTTAGAACTTCTTAAGGATTAGGATATAGCATTATATCCCAGAACGTTATTTATTTAGAAAGACTTTATCTAATCGTTCTTTAGCAAGCTTCTAGAAGTTAAGTTACACCCTTAGTAAAGCTTAAACCTAAATGTCCCACAATATGGTTTTTCTAATATAAAGGCTCTGTTAACAGCCTCCTACCTATTCCAGAGCTTTAGGCGCTAGGGGTAGACCCCAGAAGATTTTAAGGATTTCGCACTACTCTCTTAGTTAGGGTTAGTATCAGATCTTCAATTTACACTATTACAGTCACCTTTCTCAGAGATCTTAACGTTACAGCTAGTAAACCCCTATTTGCAATTAAGTATATACTTAATACAGCTATACTCTTAGGTAGCGCTATCGATATTAGAATATAACTCTTAACACTTAATTCTATCCACTGCGGATTAAACTGTATTATTACTGTTAGACTTTAGGTAACACTTAATTTCTCTAAGTCTGTACTTAATATAGCTAGGTACACCTCCTGTACTAGCTCTATTGTAATTACACTCTTAAGTAACGCTTTTAACAGAATTTAACTATCGGCAATTAAGTAATTCTACTGTAAATTTACTTAAACTATCATTATTAAATATTAAACAATACTTAGTTTTACTAAACGTATATTCTATAGAGCTAAATACATCTCCCTCTTTCTTAATTAACTCTGATTACTCTTATAATCAATTTAACTTAAACCCTTATTCACTTTCTTCAGTAGAGTGGGATTATAACTTATTAAACAGTATAATATATTAGTAACTTAAGTCGACATTAATTTTATTCTAATACGCTGTAGAACCCTTATTATAGAAGATTTTAACAGCAAGTATAAAATATAATACTATAAATATATAACGGTATCCCGTGTAATAAGATATACGAAGCATAAGGCTAAAGTAAGCAGATAAGGTAAAAAGGCGGTAACGGCTAGTATAACCTAGGCTTCTCACAGCGTATACCCTTTTACTTACGGTGTTACCTTAATCACTTGCAGTTTTCAATTATCGAACTGCAGCTGGCTTGTTACGCGCTTAGGCACGCAGGCGCCCTGCCAAGCTAGGCTTAGCTGGAGCGTAGGGGCCTTGGATTATGTGCTCTCCCCATACACAGGGAGCTTCTATTTGTATATAACTGGGGGGTGCTTTGCACTCCCCTTTTCTACCTAAGTTAAGTTACTTTGTAACTAAACTTCCGCTGCTCGCGAGCCCTTTGTTCCTTAGCTAAACGTTCCATATTAATCAATTAATATATAAGCACTAAATAACTTTACAGCAGTGGACAGCGTCTAGTATTAGTTAGTGACCTAAAACCTTAATCCTGAGGTAGCTGGAATAGCGGAGTGGTTAATTAAATAGAATTAGTTTATGTTAAAGCTATTTTCTAAGTATATTACCGTTAGATACTGCTATAAATATATCAAATATAACGATCCTTTAGCCTTCTTGATTGACGGGGTTTAACAGGTGTTGCATCTGTAGAGTCTAGCTTCCACTTACAAGTTAGAACAAAATCCTCTACTAGCTCTTCAGCAGAGCTGCTCTTACTAGCTATAATGTTCTTACTAAAGCTTACATCCTGCCCTTTAGCTAGTTTATCCTCCTCCAGTATATATTCCTTAATATGTAACGCGCTTTTAGCTAAGGTTTTTTCGATAAAGTAAAGGATATTAGGAGTTAAGATAAGAGCTAGCAAGGAAGGGTTACTTATAAGGTCAGGGCTAGTATCAGTATAAAGTGTTAAGTTTACGGCCTCTTATATGCTAGTATTTAAGGTTTCTAGAAATCGAGCCTTTTAAAGCAGCAGCTGTAAGTAATGTAACAGTAATAACTAGATATCTAGCCTATACTTAATACTGTACTTATCGCAGGCAAGTATAAGGGTAACCTTATAATAGCGTAGCATTCCAACCGAAAATTACATGCTAATATAATCAAGGGGCGTATTAAGGCCGGGCAATTAAGTAATATAAGCCTTAATGTAAAAGCTTATATACTAATAGCTATTGTTCTCTCTACGCACGATAAATGCTAGACTATTCAGTCTTTCTAAAGTCTTAATTTTATACTATTTAGAGAGGTAGCTATCGCTATTAGTTATACCTTCGTAAAAAATCGTAAGCATCTAAAGTGATTTAAGAGTAACATGAAGCCCACAAATGGAGGCTCTATTAGTATACTAAGCTCGATAAGTAATAGATATATTTATTATAAGATATATCTTGGTCGATAGTGGATATTAGTAAACCTTAAGAGGCTACTTCTTATATGTAATTTACCTTACCTTACGTAACGTTTAATAAAAGCTAAACTAATTAACTTTTCTAACTCCAGAATATTAATTTCACTATTCTGGAAATCTAATTATAATATTTCCCAAATCTAAATTATTAAGAGCTAAACCTGTTTCCGAATTACGTAACACTGTTTCGTATTTCCGAAATGCATAGATCACTATCTTAGCCATCTCCGCAACAACACCGTCCCGCTTCTCCAACTCATCTTCATACCAGCTAATATTTTTTTAACAGGTGTTCAAACCCTAATACACTGTTTAGAGAGATTTTTCTAACTCTATTATTTGCTCTAACAGCTTCTTATTTTAGCACTAAAGCCACTTAAGTTCTTACTTTAGATAGTAAGCGTATATATCTAATAAAGCTATATCCTCTATACGCTAAGGCTACTAATTAAGTAAACTTAAGGGTAATATTTTACTAATCACAGTTAACATAATGCCTGCGCTGGAAGTGTAGAGATATAAGTATCTATTTTGTGATTATAAGAAACAAGGGCAGCTATCTATATAAAACCATCTATAAAGTAAAATGCCAGAAACTAAATCTAATTTTACGGTTTAATTAAAGCTGTTTCTTTTAAGTAACTGCTCACGTCCACAGAAAAGCTCTTTAAGTCGTTTACTAAAGTGTAAGTTAATTCAAGGATTCTCCCAGAAAACTTAAAAACCTTTACTACTTCCCTTTTCAAGGCATTTATCTTAATATCCCTTTCCTAGTCCTTATCTAACTAATCTAGCCAGCGCTCCAGCCTTCCGCTCCGAATTATTTCGAGAGTAAGTGTTTTAAGCTTAATTATAATACTCTTGAGACTCTTAAGATGTTAGCTAGTCTATTCTAATAACCGTTCGAAGAGTTATACCTTTTACAGTTTAAACAGCCAGATTCTATAAATATAACAGGCACTCTTCTTAACTGAGGTATGTTAAGTATAGGTAAAAGATAATTATCAACACCTAAGCTATTAAATAACTGTATAGAATTTATATTAGTATCGGAGAGCATACGTTACCCTGTCTAAACGATAGGGTACTTTATAGTAAGCCCTTTAGCAATATTAATTAAATGTTTTCGCAAGATCCAGCTAAAACTATATACTTTTCTCTAAATTAGGTTTTCAGCTTTTCCTTAACAGGACAAAAGTTTCAAGTTTTCGTTTTAGGTTTATAAGTGTAAGGAAATAAGTAGAGGTAGTAAGTACAAATACCTCCTAGGGTTTCGTAAGGATAAACAGTACCTAAGCACTGCAGTAAACTGTTATCACACAATGTAGTAAATTCTTATATTTTTTTTTACACTGGCTGCTGCCGTGCAGCACACCTCTCGCCACACCACCTACTTTCTTAACCCACCAGTCCAAATAGCTGTAAGGTCTACTGTAAGCGCAGTGTAAGCGTTAGCCCCCTATCAAGCTTTACCCCTGAAATTTAACACGCAGTTAAGATAAACTTCAACAGCACCTACGTAACTTCTCTTGTTTTTACAAATAAAGATATTCCACAGCTACTGTTTACCTTTAAGAACAACCGCTATTTATAAGTTTCGATCTTAGATTTCGTTCTGCCTCGTCAGTTACCAAATGGAGATGCGATAATTTTATAACATAAATCTAGCTTCTAAATGAAGATATTTAACTAACACTGTCGTAAGCAATGCGCTGACTATCTACAATCTTGCTTCAAAGTAAATATAAATAACAGTTTGGATAACCCGTAAAACATTATATATACACAAAACGGGACAGTTAACTACCTTAACTTTATATTATCTATTAGAGCAATAATAACTATAGCTATAGATGCCGTAAGCAGTGTCCAAAAGGTAACTTAAGTTCTAAGTATTTTATAACTAAGACACTAGTTAAACACGTTAAACCCTATATAGTATAACACCTCATTAATTCCACTATTATTTAACTTAAGCGGGGTAGTAATAGCTAGAGCTATAAGGAATTTACCGCAATCATACCTAGTAATGGCAGCGATAATAGCAACGGTAGCCCAGCAAGCCTAATTCAAAAATACCGCACACCTCAGATGCTAATTATTTAGTAATCATTATATAGATAAATATTTATTATGTAATAAGAACGTAATAATTAAATATGTAATAATATCATTTGCTCGCAAATTATAGAAAGTTCTGCATCTAATTACTATATGCCCTACCTAGCTTAAGTGACGTGCTAAGGGGTACTGGTATAGGTTAACATCTACCCATCAGCTCTCCCTTGTGGAATTGTGCAGCATTGCAAAGTTATAGGAGTTTACAGAACACCACACTAAAGGGCCTCACTACTTTTTAATAAGTACCGTAATTCACCCACTCAGTTCTATTAAAGCCCTAATTCATCACCTAAGATAGCCAATCTTACCGTTACGCTTTAGATCCACCTCACTTAAAAGAGGGAGTTAAGAGCCTGTCTTTAAGCTAAGGTATCTTAACTCGAAGCTTAATATTCTTCACTTAACGCGCAATATACTACACTAGTAACTCAGGTAAACTATAAGAGATCTATATAGCAGATAATATCACATCTAGTAATAATATTACCTTTTTTAAATACATATTACTAACGTTATAAATACCTGCACTACTACCTCCAGATCACCAGAATCTGGATGTAAGGTTAGAAAGGTATATAAAAGTTTCTAACCTTACCCTGGAGCTAGAGGAGCGATACTTATCCCCAATAGAGCTAGAGACAACCGTCCTTCCGCTAACGGGAAATGAAAGCGAACAGGAACGGCAAAATCTAGATAGAGAACAGGATTTAGAACTAGATATAAGAGGAGTACCTAATGTGGTTATAAGACGTAGTAAAGTAGTGAAAGAGGAGGGGGGGATAAGCGAAGCAAAAGGTAAGGGGAAGATAAGAGCGGGGAGGAGAAAAGGCAAGACTGCGGGAAAGGAGGAGGAGGGAAAGGGGCATAGCGAGTGTAAGGAGAGTTAAGATATAGAGAAGCGCCCCTAAGGCGTATAATTACTGCAGATATTAAAAATCCTGTTCCCCAGCAAGTAGGTAACAAAAAAAATAAAGCTACTGTTACAAGAAATACTGTCGGTGCATCACTACAGCCCTACTGTAACAGGAGTCTTTTGTAGGAGCAAGTGATCTACAGCGCTAAATGCCTATTAAAACATCTTTTAGTGTCTTTATTTTTTATTACCTACTTTACCTAAGTACCCTTTCCAAAAGCAACTAAACCAGCTGCCAGGAGGGTGTGGGACTATAAAGGATAATTGGATAATGTGCAGCCTTCTTATACACACACTTATTATACCAATCAAATCAGAACATCCTAACAGTATAGTAACCTATCAGTAACGCGTAGCTAGTACACCCTCTTAAATTTCACTAACACCCTTAAACTAAGCTTACTAAGTCTATCTAATTATATAAGAGATGCTTAAATCATATTAAGGTTTAGTACGTGTGTCGTTAAAGGTAGATATAAAGGAAAAGTTAACGTTTAAGGTCTTAATAAGTAAGTAAGCACGTTAGAAAGTAAATAAATACTTAAATTTAAAATCTTTAGTGATAAGTAAACTTTAATAATCTATCTTAAAGCTTATCCTCCATTTTACTATCCCTGTATAGTAGAGGTACATACTGTAGTTAGATTAGTTTTAACTTGTAATAAAGTATATATATATATATAAAGGCTTGACTGGCAGAAATAAGTCAAGTAAGTTAAGTAGGGCTGCTCTATAGTAAGGGAAAACCGAATGAAGATAATAACGCTTACTAAAATAAGTTAGTCACGTTTCAAAACTCTAATATACCACTTACAGTCTTTTCTCTCTGTTACTTACATAGTTATAACTTTCCAGTACGTGAAGTCTCTCTAGCTAATCTCTCCCTAAGTATAAGCCTTACACAGTTTGTTAAATAAGCAGTTCGCCTCTTTATAGATAACTGCCTGTAAAAGTTGCCTCTTAATTACGCGGGCTTTAAGAAGATAAGTTACAGTAGTGAAGGCTATTAGTAAATATACTTTAGGAGCCTGTAGTTAGATAAGTTATACAGCAGTAATTATCTACATATAGTCTTTTAATAAACTATCTCTTTCTATTAGTAGTAAATTAAATAAGTTAAGTAAAAAGTAATTTATGTTTTTTAATTTCCTGAAATCATAATCTTAAAATCATAGTCTTAAAGAAAGGTTTTATTACTTCTAAGTGCCGTACTACTTACCTATATTTAGTAAAACACTTACAACACTTATACACATTTGTCATAATAATTAGCAGAAAGTCCATTTCTTAATATTCCATCCCACACTTATAAGATCCTGCAGTTTCACTTCGTCCTTAGAACTTCCATCTATAAAGCACATTAGGTAACCATAGGTATAATTACTGTCCTTTAAACACTCCTTACTTAAGAGGTAGATATAAAGAAAGCCTTTAAGGCTTTATACAATTCACTAAAGTCTTATTGCCGTTTACTTAAAGATAAGTGCTTTACATTTTAAAGTTTATTATAAGAGGAAAGAATAAAGACCTTAACTTTAAGTTATATAGTAAATCTATTTATTATAATACAGTGTAGTAAGATATTAAGCTAAGTAGTGTATTTAAAGGTATCCTTCCCAACATTTCCGTTTAATCCCTTAACTCCCGACTTCTAACCTAAAGCGGTCGTAGAACTTGAAAACCCTACAGAGCTAGATAAAATCGCTTCTAATCCGGCTAACGAAGAATAAAAGCTGCCAGTAGTTCTAATTAAAGAGGGGCAACATAAGTCAAGCAAGCTTCCTACCGTCCTATTTAAGGGGGGGGAGAGCTCGGGAGACGCCGCTTCAGAAGCACGGGTATAAACAGGAAAACGGATTAAGTTTTAAGTTTCATAAAATCAGGAAAGCAAACTGTTAACTAAGGAGAATTGCATTTAGGATCTAGCTATAAATAATAAAATTTCCTTCCATTTCCCAAGCTTAAGCGGTTACAAGACTGGGGATCTTACAGCTCTATAACAGTGCTAGTTAACTATAACAGCGCTAATTTAATCACACAGCGCTAGTTTAACTATAGCGGCACTGCTAGACTGCTAGGTCAGCTCTGTTTCCCTTATTAGTAGAAATACGTAATATATATAATAATACGTTATATTAGATCACGCGATACTTAACGCTAGAAATTTGTAATTATAACGTAATGCCCTTATCGTAACCTTATACAGCATCCCTTTAACTTAAGAGGATATACCTTAAACGAAGATTAAGCCTAAGAATAAGTAAGTTAATATATATAAATACAAGCTAATTTAAAACCACAGTTAAGTGTACTATTAACTAATATACAGGTAGTTAAAGTGTCTCCCCCACTTAATAGCCTATACTACACCCCCCCCCCTTCCCCTAAGTAAAAGCGTTTTAATAATATCCCCTAACTTAAATATACCTATAAGAGGATTTACACTTGCAACTCTATATCTCCACCTTTCCTTAACTATACGCCCAGACAGAGCTTATCCTAGTGAAGCACCCTAAGTTCCTTCCAGAGGGTTCGTCGCCCCTTACTGCTAGCATTATTTATAATTATCGTTACAGCATCAATATATTATCCAGGACTACTATCGATAAGGAAACTCAGCTATAGCATAAAATCGCCATAAGGGCATCCCAAAGCCACCTGCAGCTATATTAGTATAGAACAAACTACTAGACTGTGCTGTAAAAACCTAACGTACTTACTTTATATAAATATCGACGTTAACATTAATAAAGAGGCCTTTATCGATTCACTACACTGTACTTATAAAGAGCCTCCTATTCGACTTTAGAGTGTAACCAAGCGTGCATTTACACGAAATCCTAAGCTCCTAATTATTTAGTCTTAATAGGTTTCCTACTTTATATTCCCAGTTTCTTCTCCTTTTAACACAGGCTATTAGAAACGTAAGATATTTACACCCCCAGGCCAAAGTACCACCCTAGCGCCTACAGCTATAATTATATTAAAACCTACTCTTCAAAAGCTTACACTATATACTCTTCAACTACTTAAGAGGAATAATAAGATATTAAATTAACGTATAATAATGTTTCTCTAAGACCTAGATTTCACCAACCCCTATAAGCTCTTAGATTATGCCGATATAGAGCCTAAGGAGTTTTAGGACAGCTTTAAGTTCGGTAACGTTAAAAGGCTTCTTTCCCCTATACTGTAAAAAGTAATTAAGAAACTTAACTGTAATTTAATACGGAAGAATAAGTAACCAGCCAACATTACAGGTAAGAACGATCAGGATATTTAGGAGAGACGACTTTAGAACCGGAAGCTATAAAACATATATACTGTCAGTAAGACCATACATAGAATACCTAGCTCTTAGCGGTTAACCTATTAAGTTAGGACAACTTAGAAAGGTTAGTAGGGGTAGCTTCAGGCCTAGAAAGATCAGTAGAGGAGAGAGCTACAGAGCCAGGAGCAACGAAATGCACCTATAAAGCGGTTAACCTACCAAGTTAAAAAGGAATAACGTACTTAAAGAGCTATTTATCATCTTTACTTAACTAGTCTATAATTTAATATCTATTTTATCTAAGTCTTACAGATATATTATAAGTTCTTAAGATCCGCTTTAGTTATTATAATACCTTTTATAAAATACATTATAACTGTCCTCTGTATAAATAATAAGATCCCTAATAAGATGCTCTTTACGTTATTAACAAGCGTTTTAGTTATTACACTTAACGACCTGCGCAGTAATGTATATATAGTAAGGGTTTTAGTCCCAGATCTTTATAACTAAAGATAGATACTTTTACTAAGGTCTCTTATAAAGCTTTCTAGCTAACAGAGGCAAAAGAACTTAGGTCTTATTTCCTAATGATGAGATCTACACTTATATACTAACAACCTTTTTTAGACTAGTTATATAGCTTTAGGTCTTCTCCTTCTATATTATCCGACAGTCCCTTAACCGCCTTAATCTTAAACGGCTTTTGCTTAAAGCTTATAAGTGTTCTTTTAACTAGCAAAGGGTAAGTTTTATCCTGTTTAAAGTAAGTATTTAGCAGGGCTTTAGGCTTCTAAAGCTCAAAGCCTACAATTTCTATAAGGGGTACTGGGAAAGAGGTATCTTAAATAGAAAAGTAATTGTAGTAGCAGCCATTACGACGTAGTACAATGTAAACGTTAGCTCCATAACAGCAGCTTATTTCGTTACCCCAGTGCATTAGATTTTTTGTTGCTCTTAGAAAATTCTTATTAGCTTTATCTCTCCTGGGAGTAGAGTTTATCGGTTTAATCATATTTACATTGTGAGAGTAAAATACTACTAGAAGGGACAGATACGATAAGCCTATTATATTATCAAGGCATTAATTCTTATAAATAGGTTTTGAAATCTTGCATTTTTCTCCTTACTTTAAACAGATTTAGACTTGCGCAGCTTGATTCACAGGGGTTCCACTATAAATAATAACAGTAAAATACAGGGGTTTCCTACTGTAACTTAAACTAATCTTAACAAGCTAACTATAGAGGATCAGCAAATAACTAACATCAGTAGAACTGGCCATAATTAATATAAATAACGGGGTTGTCATTAAGTAAGGATATACTTAATGTGGCCTTAAAGGCCAAGATTCTAATATAAATAGTTCCTCATCTTAACGAAAAGATTTACACCGTTATTACTCTTACTCTTAATATATCAGCTCTAAGACCTAAACTACTATCATATACCCCAAAATAGCTACTACGCAGTTAATAAGCTCGCCTGAAGCTTTACTCTTCTCAAATAAGTCACCTAACTACCAGCGCAGTTAATTACTATTAAAACAGCAGATATTATATGCTGAGTGTTATTGTCTTACAAATTAGGTTAATAAGGTTATAAGGGATAATATAAACCTTTAAAAGTATCGGAGACGTTTACAAAAAGATTATAACGTTTTAGCGATAAAGGTTCGGGAACTGGAGAAGAATAATATAAGCCTTTAAGAGCATCAGGGACGTCTATAAGAAGATTGTAACGCTTTAGCGGCAAAGGTTTAAGATCTTAAGGAGAAGTTCCAGCGAAAATAGTTGCTAATATAAGGGGGGTAACTCTAAGACTTACAGAAGAAGATAGACTGCTTAAAGGGACAGCTCGGTAATACTGTAAAAGCATAGGATGATCTAGCGACGAATGTTTAGTAGCTAGAGAACTTAGTGAAAAGCAGCGATCTTTAGATCGAATAATTAGCAGTGGAAAGATTAACTTTAAAAAGTAAGTGTGATAGTATTTCGATAAAGTGTAACCGTTTAAGGACTGAGATTAAGAAGTTAGAAGGGTTAAAGGAAATTTATATTAAGTTTATTAAATATGTATTACGTGTTAAATAAGTTTATTAAGGGTAAGAGGGGGGATAATGCAGATACATTTCACTTAGTTAATATCTAAACTATATCCTAGTGATACAGAGGAAAATGTTACTGTTATAAAGGCATTTGGAGTAATACAGGCCGTCACACACATTGCAAATATTAGCCGTTACTGTGCTGACTTAGCTGCTTTTTATAAGGGGCTTTAACTAAAGGGTATGGCTAGCTCCCCTTAGATTCTATTAGCTGTATTAAAAGATGTAGATTTAATTAGTAAAAGTTGAAATTTCCTATAACTGTAAGCTCCCTTTATTCCCTAAATAGCTAATAGGTTTACGAATAGTGTGTTTAGCGCTAAGCGCCCTGCAGCACCCTAGAACATAAGTACCTGCATTACTAGATTTTAAGCCTATAACTACAGTCCTATTTTTTACTTCCTACTTCTTATTTCCTCTTTTCAGGACAGTAGTTAAAAATAGTCTCCGTAGACGTTAAGTAGCTGCGCTTACGCGCCTTTAGTAATGTGAAACGCTTACTCTCCCCCTTATTAAAGCGATTCTGGCATTATTAGAGTTATTTACCTAGAACTAATAACATTTATTACATCTCTCTTTTTCGCGCTCAGGGCGCTAGCATTACTGATAACACGCTGCCGTAATGTCTGCCAGGATGACTTATATAAGTACTTTAACAGTTTGAATTAATTAAATAACAAATCTTCGTTAAGTGATGATAACGAAATGTTTAATATTAAGGTTAATCACTGCAGGTACGATACTGATATATTAGACCTTAATGACTTTAACTTAGATAATATTAATATAGAAGATATAGTAAAGCTCTTTAAGGGAAATTTATACCCTCTAGAATATTATATTCGATTTATATAAGAGTTTAAAGAGTCTAAGTTTGATAGTAAAAACTACAGCTTAGGGAGTACAGTGCTCTTTAATAGATTAAAGGATCTCTAGAATCAGTATGTTAGATAACTAAGCTACTACGGCTTAGATTATACTGATAAGCTGCAGGTATTATACGTTCATCAAACATAACCCCTAGAGTGCCTTTAAGTCTATCACTCTCAGGTTCCTTAACTCCTTCTTTAACTAGCTATTAAGTTAGAGAACTGGTAAGGATAGGAGGAAGAAGAGGGGAACAATTAAGAGTAGCTCCCTCGGGATATACTGGAAGGTATATTAGCTTATCTATAAGAGGGCTACGGGTAAGAAGCTTAATACGAAATTGAACTGGAAGATATATAGGGTAGGCTTGCTGCTCTAGTTTACAGGTCACTAACTAGCTAATATGTATAGGTCCTAAAACGTCTTGCTAAAAAGCACTACTTAAGTAACTAAAAATAGGAGAATAAGTGCATAATAATCGATAACCTTAAGGAGCAGATCGATATAACGCTTTACATTACTAAGAAGTCGTTTAGTTTAAAAGAGCTTTAAATCCTTTACATCTTATTCCTCCTCTTACTTGCCCTAATAAGTGCTCGCCCTACTTTGGTCCTTCTCCTCCGCTTTGGAGATATTCGTATTGTATTAACCTGAGATCCTAACGGTGGTCCACATAAGATGTTAATTAAGTTTACCCTAGAGTTCACGAAGACGTATCTTAGCATTAAAGATACGAAGACTGTAACGATCCCTAAAGTCCTATTCAACTTATCCCTTACTCTTAGTACTTAAATTTTCCTTCTCGGAATTCTCTTCCAGCATTAAACCTTCAAGGCGTTAAGTTTAACCTGCCCTAAGAGGCTAACCCATCTTAATATTTACCTAGGTAAATAAGAGCTGCTTATATTACTAAAGGCTAGTATAAAGGATATTTACATTTTCCATCACGTTATTAAGACACTGTTTAGTTACAAGATATCGGAAAATACGCCTATTAGTTACAGGATAATGGTAAGCTGGGTTAAGAGGTGTAGTGAGATTGCAGAGATAGAAATACCGATAATCTTGTATAATTTACAGTATAATGTTAGCAATAAGTTTAATAAGAGCAGTAGGTTTTGTCTTATACCACTTTAAGAAAATTCCCAGCTAATAGTTTAACAGATAAAGTAAGCGATATAACTAGGAACCTTATGCTAGACCACGCAAATTCGAACCCGTTCTAAAAGCACTACCTTAGGCGTTAAATTATAAGGGACCTTTATGTTATCATTTGTAGATTAAAGCCTTAAAATGCTTTAGTCTAAGCGTCTTACAGCATTAGCTATTCTATTAGCAAACAGTGTCCTGTAGATCTAACGGCTGATTAAGCTATATCTATTAATCTTAACCCCACTATTAAACAGCTAGCTCGCCGTGTCGAGGAACTCTGTCGACGATAAAAGCGCTTACGTAGGGCTATAGACAAGTATAAGGATACGGTTCGTAAGTTACGGAATGAGAAGCAGAGGCTTAGGCAGGTTATTAAACAGCAGATCAAAGACGGGTAAACTAAGAAGTAAGCCATTATTAACATTAAGGCTCAACTTAACGGGCTTAGCTTAGCCAAGGACTAAGCAGTTAATAACTTAGCGGTTGAGGTCTTTAATTACTTAATGCGCCCCACTTAGAAGCGATTAATAGATACCCTTATAGCCCCTATAGAAATAATAATTGAAGGCTAATATTAGCGAAAAGATGCTGTAATTAACGCGATTATAGCCTATTACGCCGTGATAGAAAGACCAGTTACGTGCTACACTAACAGTTCTACTGTTAATATTATACAGCAGCTTATAAAGGATAACCCTCTTTTAAGTAGCCTATTACATGTAACAGTTATATCCGTCTTTATAACGAAAGACGAAGACAGGTTAAGGAGATACTTCCTATACGTTAGTAAAGCACTCGGTCTAAAGCCAGATAATCCCCGTATCGATAAACTTATTTATCTATTCTATATATCTAGCGACTTAACGAAGCATTTTAAGTGATAACACCTATTAAACCTCCAAGATAATAATAAGCTCTAATGCTGAGTTTACGAGATGCCGTTAGATCACAAAATGCATCTTTAAAACCATACCTGTCAGATATATAACACCGTGTCTTAAGAACCATACTGGTCTTCCTCCTTCATTCACATCCTCCCCAGCCTTTATAAACCGATCTTAAAGGTATATATAAATAAGTAATTTATAATTAGATTAAGACTCTATAGCTTTAAATAAATAACTTATTAAATCCACCTTACTAATCCTATCTACTAAGTTAATATAAGGTAGTTACGCGTCTTACTATATAATTCCTCTATTCCGATTAGCTTAAGGTTCGCTTCCTAAAGTTAAGTAAAGGTTGTATCTTCGTATTATCGTAAAAGCATTTAACGACAGTAAAGCAGACAGAGTGTTACAGCTTCAAGGTTAAGGTTACAAATTACAGAACTAAACGCTTTATCCCTAAAGGTGTTCTGTAAGGTCAGCCGTCACACCACGCAATACCTTAAGATTGTACGTTTCCACCAATTCTTTTAGTTTATAACATGTCAGATAATAAGGTAAACGCTTAACTGCGTTAAAGAAGTGTATCTTTATACCACTTTATCACTTCCCTAAGTAGGAAGCACCTACCTCACAACACTCTACATCGCCTGTCCCGTAGCTCTATAATAAAGCTAACGGCAATAACAGCTATATTAATAATAAGCATATAGCACGCGAAGCCGCAGCATATAAAGACATCGAAAGCGCATTAATAAGAGGATGGAGCGTAATAGCGTAGATTAAGAGGACTTCAAAGCCGGCTAGCAAGCGCCGTAGCCGCTATTAAAGTGTCTTTTAGACTAAAATTTAGCCGACCAGAATGACGAGAACCGGGCCATATAGGGCAGTCGATCGAAACGGTTACCCTGCCCTAACTACGGATTCGGCAACGACCGCCCTCTGCCCACTAGCTTCGTAACATCAATTCCTAGCTGCCAGTACTGAGAAGAGCTCTAACACGTCGCGCGGTACCGGAATAAGCCCAGCCAGCAGCCAGTAACAGTAGGCCTCTATACATTAAAGTTCGTAAGGAGGATATTATAAGGCTGCTAAGCAGCATCATCAGGGTCATCGTCTCCCTACACTCTTATACATAGAGCTAGGCACTCCCGCCACGCGTTTCGCCTTAATCTCGTAATCGCTGTACCTACTCGTACCAGGCCCGCAATCACTAGTCCACTCGCGCTAGCCGTAGCCTTCAGTCTTCGCAGAACGTAGCTTTCTAATACATATAAAGTCTTCCCGCCCCGCCATTCCAACTGTTCCCAAGTGACTAGCAGCCTCTACATTAAACACTGTCAAGCGGGATTGCCAAGCCCCTCCATCGCATCCGCCATCCGACCTATTACTCCTACCTCAGTTTACAGAACTGCTCCATCGTCGTCCCGCAGCTGGAGAAATTAAGGTTATCGTGCCCGGCTTCGCATCGCCACGTAGTGGCCAATCCGTCACGCCTAGGCAGCCGGCTAAAGCGAGAGCGACAAAACGAAGTGCCTGCACACTCTAACAATACTTAAGCAACGATAAGGCCGTGGTGGGGCACTTAACGTTACTCATATCTGTCTACCCTGTACAATAATGTAAACCGGTATTGTCCAGCTAGGCCCACTTAAGTTACGGCTTTAACTTCATCAGCAAGCGCGAACTAAGTATTAGGGGTAATAGTGCAGGCGATGACGACGAAGCTCTTATACATCACAGGCGATTAGGGGTAGCGACGCTTAGTCGCGCAATCATAGCACTGATATTTCGGCACAGCGCGTTCGCAACCATACAAAGGGCAAGTAATTTAAAGTAAGTAAGCAAGCTAAATCATCTCTCAATGTAGGTTAAGTGTTGAGTCATCCAGCCCCGCGCCCCGCATTTAGCGAAACGCGCTGGCGTTAAATCCCCGCACC
>Ga0247760_1001123_pt1 | contig 26451 bp, 9 predicted proteins | sample UWRJL171409R4_FD_179936 | JGI IMG/M metagenome (GOLD analysis project Ga0247760, IMG submission 179936) | Plant litter microbial communities from Arlington Agricultural Research Station in Wisconsin, United States - UWRJ-L171-409R-4 | ecosystem: Environmental > Terrestrial > Plant litter >... | reverse complement strand
CCCAGCCCCACCCCCTCCCACGCAAACAACACCGGCAGCGCCCACCCCAACTGCGGATTACACCCCCTCGACCACACATCCACCAGCACCTGATAAACTGCATGCGCCGGCAGCCCATATCCCACTCTATACCACCCCGGACTCAACTCAAACGGTAGCACCACCGACGTGATATTCACAATAACCCAACTAATCAGACACATTGGCACATACCCCCCCGGCACCCAAATCGTGAACACATCCAGCACCAAGAAATTCCCATGCGCAAATAGCCACAGCACCATCCAACTTAGCCCCAGTTGTTTCCCCTCAACCTCCCACCCCGCCCTGAAGGCATAGATACTCCCCGCCACACAAAGCGATCCCACCAGCGTGTACACCAGGGAGTTCGCCGTCCTCACGACAGCGATGCGCTGCGGGGAGAGGCGCGAGTAGAGCCTGAACTGCGCGTAGAGGCCGTTGATGGTGCCGAGGTAGAAGAATTCCTGGATGAGGACTAGCACGATGACGATTGTGTTGTAGATTGCGCGGGAGCCCTGGGACGTGGGTTGGATGTTGAGAGAGGTGAGAGACCAGGGGTCGGCGAGGATGGAGAGGGCGGTGGGGGAGGGTGAGAGGAGGGAGGTGGTGAGGTTGCGGGTGTAAGCGATGCGAGCCGTGGAGGAGAGGAGGGTGATGGGCGCGGAGATGGAGGCGTCGATGACGGGGGCGTAGAGGGCTTCGTTCCAGATGTAGGAGAGGATGTCTTTGTTGGAGTAGGGGGTGGTGGTGGTGTTTTGGGTTAGGGCGGTTTGGAGGCGGTCTGAGGAGCCGGGAGAGATGTAGAGGGCAGCCCAGTAGTCGGTTTTGCAAACGGTTTGCCATAGCTGAGGTGTTGATGGGATGTCTGAGGGCGGGCGTTCGATGAGGGTGGGGAAGCTCGGTCCCTGGAGGGATGCATATGCGGACCGCACCGCGTGGCCGATTGCGCCCCCGTCATAGTCAACAAAGGCGATCGTGAGATTGTGGGTGTGGTTTGTTTGCTGGAATAGGGCGCCGAATATGTAGCAGAAGAGCCCGAGGAAGAGAAGTTGGAGGACGACGAAGTTGTTGCTCACGGACTTGAAAAAGGCCCTGCGCGCTTTTCTTAGCGAAGGATCGCTGTGTGGCACGCGTTTTGCGTAAGCGCCGGGGTAGAGCGTCCGGAGTGACGGCATGTTGCAACTCGAGATCGGGAAAAAGATGCTGAGAAGCTCGGATTGAATTGGGAGCTTGGCGACTTTTAAACGCCTGCAAACCGGGATGGGGGCTGAATAAGCTGCCCGACTTAGGCCCGTTGCCCATTCGCCAATGCCATCCCCACTCAGGGGCGATGTTTTCGCTAATCCCGACCAGGGTCAAGAAGGGACATGGGTGGATTCGTCGTGCAGTGCTTCGTATCTGTAAAAACACACGCCATCCAATTCGAGTTTGGAATGAGACTGCCTCGTTTAGGTTGATTCAACAAAAAACCCTCAAACCATCCCCCCAGCCACCTCACCAAGAACAAACCACCATTGCCAACCTCTGAGTCCTTTCCCACCTCCAGTCTACCGCGACGCCTGTCAAAATACATACTCACTGACCAGAAGCCACCTCCTCACCACGACGGTACGCCAGCCACCCTCCGCAGATATATCGTCCACACCACCAAAGGCGGGCTTGGGATGGCGACTTCATCCTCCGCTGGCTTCAGAAGGGCCACCATCATCGGAGACGAATAAATCTGGCTGACGTCGGGTCAAATCGTCGGTGCCGGCACCATTGGGTCGAAGTGCTCGTTCGGCGGCCATGGGGTGAGTCTTGCAGTCTTGTTAGCTCAGGTTGAGGGCAGCAATGATGCAAGGGAGAGGCAGGACGTACTGCCGGGGCGGCGAGGGCTGCGCCGAAGAGGGCGAGGCAGGGGATGATGGAGAGCTTCATCGTGAGGGGATAAGGTAGGGTTGTCGGGTAGGTATCTAGGTAGGTAATGCGGTGAGTGGAAAGGTTGGTTTTGGGACAGTGGTGGCGGGCGGTGAGTGTTGTTGCCTTTGACCTGAACTGTACGGTGTGTGTTTGACGGGAGACGATGAAGGGAATGTTCTGATTTATATGTGTTGGACATTGCCGTACTGAGAAGAATCGCTCGGATGTTGACATTCAATCTCTGCCATCTACCTTAACCGCCAGGAAAAAGTAGTGTAGGATCGCGCTAAATCCAAGTCCAACTTCCCGATACTAGCCACGGATTCTGTGTTTGTTTCAGGTGGCTCCGATCCATCGCGATGCAGAAGAATCCAGAACCGACCGCCACGAGTTTGGCGCCATGAAAAGTCCGAGGTCGGAGGAAGAAGGATTTCGGGCATTGCTGTGATGAAACGCCTATGGCCGCCGTCGTGGCCGCCGTTGCAGTGTGCCTCGGAGCCGATCCACCGGCCCCCACCAAAGCGGTTATGGCCCAACAATGGCCCAACGGCTTGAAAGGAATATTAGAGGGCACTCCCTGCCGTCACCATTGGCAAGGCGACATTGATGAGATTGCCGTCGAGGTAGACGGTGTGAGACGAGGGAGTTTGATGACCTGCGCGCAATCTGTCACTCTCGTATGTTGAGCGAGTTATCTGCGCCGGTGCTGATGTTCAACGTCCCAATTCAGATATACGGACATGGACGAAGCATCAGATCGGTGGGTGGCGAGTGTTGCGGTGCTCGAGTGTTTCAGCGGTGTGCTGGGCTGTCATCTTTTTCAGAAGTCGTCTTCGCCATCGCCGTTTCTCAACATTCTCGCTCGCGGCAGCGTGCAGACGCGCGGCCTTTATACTTCATCCGCGATTCAGGAATTCTGGCGGACGCTTCGTGCACTTCGATGCCAACAACCAGTAAGCCAGGCGAACACGTGTTGCAAAAGATTGAATGGGCTCTAATTGGAAGTTGGGTAAGTTGGGTGAGGTGGTTGGTGTTTCTCGAGGAGAGTGGGTGTCGGTCGTCCCCGAGCGTGTGATCGGTCCCCCTGGGAGTGGACGCAAGAGTTACGCGGGCCCGACAATCACCCCATCAAACAGTTGGAGAATAAGTGTCATCGCTGTGGTGTACCGATATTCCTACGCTGATTCCTAGAGCTTGAAAAATGCAAACAACAGCCCATAAAACATATATCTGGTGTCAAAACCCAGCTATGACTTGAAACTTACGTTTTGGGCCAACTCTCATCGTCCGCAAAGATCTTGGACCATTCCGTGGTGAGCGTATCAAGAGCACTTGCGCCCACATCTGTAATCTTCTTCGTCTCGTCGTCCTCCAGCTTCTTCATTGCTAACGCCTGAGTGTAGGCATGAAGCGTGTCTAAATTCGTCGTAGTGGCAATAGCGGCGATGCCTTGCTGTATGACCCATCAGATGAGCACCGCAGGCACAGACACGCCATGCCGTTCAGCGATGGAAGCCAGCGGCTCCTGCAGCGGCCCACGACTCTCAGGCTTCCGGAGGACAGGAGCCAGGTGTTTGAACGAGCCGACCTGAATATATTTCTTTTGCAACCATTCGATGCCAATATACCCATCACCAGACCGGTCAAGGTAAGGGTGATAGAAGATATGGTTGATTACGGGAGGACTGCTTGCGACCTTCAGGGTTTTTTCCATGTACGCGGCCGAATAGCCGCTGGCTCCGATCGACAGCGCCTTGCCTGACTTTTGGATTTCCTCCATCGTCTTCCACGCGCGCTGAATGTACTCTTCGTACACTGTGACGAGGGGGGGATCCGGGATGTGAATCAGATATCTGAATAGCGTCAGCGGCCATCAGTTTGATCTGCGAGGGGTACATACAGGTCAAAGTAGGCAATCTGCATCATCTCGAGACTCTGATCGATTGCTGGCTCGATTTGGTCCCAGCCGCCAAGGATCGAGACAGCTTCATGTTTGTTGGTGATGAACGGCGAGCTGCGGAGGATACCCGACTCCTTGATGGCGTCGCCGACGAGTTCTTCGCTCCCGTGGTACATTTCCGAACAGTCAAGATGGATGAAGCCTTTCCAAAGGGCTTGTTTGATCAGTTCGACAATACTCCGCTTGAACGAGTCGCGGTCTTGAGGGTCGCCTTCTTTGGGCCAATGCAAAGCGCCAGTGCCAAAGGCAACCTGCACGTTCTCAGCAATCGACCCAAGCTGGGTAGGGGTTGAGCTGAGCGTACGATTGGCATTTGGTTCCCATCGCTCAGCAAAAGGCTCGGGATCTGCATTATGTTCAGGCTGCGGATGTTTGCGTGCGTCGCGGTCTTGGGCTCTTCGCATTCTTGGGTTCGTTGTCGGTCGACGGAGCAACGTCAGGTGGGAAGGAAAGGCGAGAAATTGGCGTCCCAGCTGGTTCGGGCATTGAAAAGGGAGTCGCAGACAGGCTCCAATGCCCGCAGCTGGTGGTTGCCTCATTGTGTCGACGCGGTGGAGCGATAAACTTAGCAGGAGCAACTTGTGACTTCCCAATCTGTACACATCGTGATGAGCGACGGAAAATGCGCCAAGCCGTGCAGCAAGCAGTCACCAATGTTCATAGATGCGATTGAGTCCGCACTCCCATCCGAACCTACGTAAATTCTCAAGTTTCGTCCCTCAATTCCGCTCTAGTAGTTCTACCCATCGCGGCGGGTCACAGGGCAATGATGATTTGCGACATGTTTCCGGCCGGCTCCGCTCTGTGAGGTGTCCAACTCATGGTTACTTCCCCAGGCCACCGGTGCCACGGGGCATGTGAAAATGCTGGAAGCTGGGAGCTCACCGGGCGTCCCCGCCCCCGCCCGGAGACCGGCATCAATGCTTCGAACGGGAGCAGTCCTCTCAGGAGTGTAACGGCTCACCCAGCGGCCCGCCGACGACTTTTGCGAAAATGGTGTGTCGGGTTGGTCATGTGTTGCTGGCACAGATAACAGCGACAACCATTCGAGGAAACTGCATACCTACCAAGTGGTGGGCCGCTGAAGAGTAGCTCGGAGCAGGACCCAAGTCCGAACCCCAGCTGCGCACCGAGAGCACCAAGACGATGAAGTGGGGTTCAGATTGAGGTCGCTGTGAATGCCCCCGCGCTGCTGCACCTCGGTTTCTGCACGTGGAAACTTGTTGATCGAGATTGCGCCATGCTCGCGGAGGACGCCGCTTATCTCGCAACACAATCAAATCTTCTACTCATTTGGGGGCCGCACAGTTTTAAGTGGCATCGAACCGGCTATCCCATTCACGTATCCATCTTTTGTTTACCAGGGTGCGTAGGCACAGGAGGTCGACTCTCGACTCCTCCGGGGAGAATTTTCTCAAGTGCCAGTCGGAAACGCAGTCAAGAAATTGGGGTTTGTTCTTGTGAAGTCTGAAGGCCGGCCTGGTCTGTCGCTGGAATGCTAGGGCTACGTCCAGCACTCAAAAGCACCCAAAAGGTGATCGCCAACAACTCGCCAGCCCTTCGCTTCACTCTAAGCAGGTTGCGCGCTAATTACTATTGTCTCAATTACTATCGGCTGCATTACTTGATCAGACTTGCTAAGGAGATATGAGACTGGGACAAACGGACATGGTTAGGCGAATAATGTGCAGGAGCTGGTGTCTGTCCGTCTGCGATATCTGGCCCCCCATCAAAAGCAAATATCCCAGATGAAGTGATCTCGTGGACAGTAGCCGCTGCGTTGTCTCGCGCTCTCTCTCCGCCGACATCTTCACATCACTCGTCTAACATCTCGTCCGAACCTCTCTGACCGTCCGCGGCGTCTTTCCCCCGCTCCAGGCTCTATATCCTCTCCAATTCTCAGCTCCTGGACGGAAGGTAACCCAGTCGACCTAACTTGAGAATGAGGGAGGGGTGAGAGCAACCCAGCGTGTCAAGGTGGCTCGTCCGCTGACCTGTTCGTCATAGTTATATTTATTTCTCAACAAGCCAAGCTTTATCTACAACTTGCAGGAGGCGCTGCTCAAGGCTCTGGGCAGCCCGATCGCAGTATAAACCCTCGCCGGCAAGTTCGTCCTATAAACGTATTTAGTGCTATATAGAACACACTACTAACCAGTGATAGCCAGGGCAAGGGCGTTATATCAACTACCAAGAAAGTGGAACTTACACCAGGTAAAAGCAGCACAGCATGACCGACTCGAACCTCTCACCACAGTACGACCAGTGCTCAGTCTCAGCCCAGTGCGTAGCCTCATGACAGTCACGGTCCCCAAGGCTATTTCTGACGCAGCAATGCGGCATATCGGCGTCGTATGGCCGCACGCAACTGAACAGGTCGCGCGCCGGGATCGGCAACCCATCCCGCGTTACGTTTGGATACACGGCTTCCCACCGCCAGCCTTGGAGGAGCACAAACGCAAATACCAGAACCAATAGGACTACCGAGGTGACGGCGCCGAGGCGGACCCAACGTGCAGGCATAGAGAGGGTAAGTCGATAGTACAGTGTAGGTGTGTTTGATTGAAGAAACGGATGAAACTCTGAGGCAGCAGATGAGACGCCGCTCTGTGACGTACCCCTCAATCTTACGTCACCCTCCTCCAACTGTGTCGCCGAGTTATTCCAGCTTTTATCCGAGCGGAAATGGATGAGCACAGGGGACACGCCAGGGACGGACGCACCAACTGGGAGGCGGAATTTGCCGCCGGTGCAGTGTGCTCCAAAGAACATGGAAGCAAGCCTTCGGAGGTCGGATCTGAGCGATCCGAAAGGCGGGTACTCAACTGCAGTGGCCACCACTGCAGTCAAAGAAAAGGATACTTAGTTCCTTCTGGCTGACATGGTCAGGAGGCGCCTTGGCAACATCACTACCTGCACCAGCCACGCACGTCGCAAGGTCCTCTTGTTTAGCGCCTCAAAAGCCGTCTCTAGTGGGTGCCGCAGGTAGATGGTTGTGCGATCATTCGTTGTTCGGTCGTCAAACCGCATAATATCCATGCGCACACAGGGTTTCTATCTGGCCACGCTGCATGCCGTGCTAATGTATCGCGCCTGGTATTTTTGCCTAACGAGCTCCGATGACTTGCAGCATTCCATGGCACCGCTGACGTGATTGCGCTACAGCCGCAATTTTCTTGTAGTAGAGCCCTACAGTAGAATTCCGCTGGTTATTTTTGTCCCGTTCCGCGCTCTACTCGATATCGGGGGTAATGTCCGACATGTAGATGTGGCCGGGGATTCGGCTCAACGATAGTCATCTCCATTCACTCTGTCTCCCGTTCGTCAAACCACACCGAGATTCTCCAAATACGTTAGAGTTAAAAGCTTTTCTCTAGGTCATCTAAGTTAATATAAAGCGTATTAATCCATAACATCTTATCCTTTTCAGCGTTACGTATACTGCAGTGCTAAGTGTAGGTTAGGCTTAATACGCGCTAAAAAACCGTTAATGATAATACTTAGTAACTACTATATAACCGGGATGCCTTACTGGTAAGACAGCGCCTCGTATGATAGATATTATGCTATACATTCTTTAGCATCAAGTAGATGTGGAGTGATATAACGGTGAGATTGCTAATTATGCTATGATCATTCTCTCTTAAATGGCTTCAGGAGCCGGATTAGGCGTAATAAACCATCTGCCAAAATAGTACGGCGTACCTACCTGTAGAAGTCGTGACCCCACAACCGATCGACCTGATTGCCGATTATAAAGACCACATACACCCCCAATTATAACCATACCACAAAACATCCATTTCCTTACTAATTTCTATAAAATAACATATTTTCTACATCTCCTCAGCGTAACGAAAGGTCTCTAAGCCATAGTATATAACCTCCTAAGCCTCCTCTATCGCAAGGGTGGGGTTTACATGCGCGGTGACTTACCTCTGCTTTAGGGGTTTCTGCGAAGCCTCCTTAGCCGTAACGATATCACCTATCCTTACAAATTTACCGTTTAGAGGCTCTTTCACCTTTTTCCTACTACGTGGTTCTATAGCCCTTAAATCCTCCTTTAAACACACGTTTTCAGCTTCTAACAAGGCTATCTTTACATTACTTTAATCTAACGCCTTCCTTACCTTACAAAAAATACTCCTTACAGTTCAATTAGTAAGGTTTATATACCCCTTAACGTTATTAACAACTTGGAGAATATCACGGCTCTTTTACGGAGTTTTAACAGTATTATCTGCAGAGATAAGGGCTATCTTAAGGGTCTGCAGCCGTTTAGGGAGGGGGGGGGCGAGTTTCCGATCAGTGCCTTAAGATCACTAAAGACTTAAAAGGGGTTAATATTACGACCTGCACCCGACACAGGCCTTAAGAGGACTGGCGTGGGTTAAGACAGAACGTATGGCAGGACGCTAACAGGTAAGAGGCGTTCCGAAGACGGCTTATTAAGCTAGCACTCCTAGACAGGGGGTTTAATATCACTGTAGATCGCTGTCACTATAATATACAGGGGTGAGTTTAAACAGTAAGATATAAATAAATAATTAAATACTAGCATGAGGAACCAGAGTCCCTTACAGTAGTTGTGGGCATAACCATAACTATCTATACTAACTAGCCAGAGGTACCTTATACCTTACTTAATAGTCTGTTACTTAATAAGGAACTAAGCAACCTGCTACTAAGCACTCCTTACTTAAAGGTTTCTCAGATGCTTAATAGGTGAGCACTCCTACCAAGACTAAGTAATTACTAATTAGTCGTAGGGGCTTTAGGTCTTTACACCCCTAGCTTAATGCACAGTACTGTGCGTACTATCTTCCTACACTATTCCTTATACAGGGGATTTATCAGGCCACTCCGGCTTAAGTGACAACCTGTAGGGTTGTCACATAATTCCCCCTCTTTAACGTTCTTTTTCTATAAAAAACCCTAGTAAAAGCGTTCCTTCTTTCTTAACGTAACTATACCTGCTAATTATATGTAAAAGTGTACTTTAAAAAACAGCACCTCTCATTACTGTAACCTTACAGACTTTACTTCGACTTTTAAATTATAAATGTCACCTTATAGTCGTTATTCTTCAAAATCGCTTTCCTATCTTATTACTACATAATCAGACAGCTACTTTAAATATTTACTAATAAGAGTTTTATCTTTATATAACACGTTTAATCACAGCGACACTTTCCTCTAGCGGCTCCTTTCTAAGAAACGCCGTCTTAACGCAGAGTATAACGTTACTGCGCGGAATTTGGAGTTAAAAACCTAAGAGCTCTGCAAAGCCGCTATTTAACTTAAACGGATCGAAACCTAACGTTATTAGATAAAGGAGCAAGCTTTTTCTACATTTAGTTAGGAGGTAGAGATCCTTCGTTTCCAGGAACAGGAGGAGGCCCGTCTGGCTGCTCCTTCTAAGGCTAGTAAGTCCTTTAACTAAGGAGGCTTTCTAACAGGAACACCTACTGGTTCTTTTTCTAAGGGGTCGCTATAGCCGATAACCTCTTCTTAACTTAGTTTATAGCTTCTTTCCTCTTACGGTTCTATAATGTAATGATAACGTGTTTATTTCTTTCACTAATTTTCTTTTTAACAGTGCTGGTAAAGCTTTAAGGGCCTAACCTCCTTATTAGGTTTAAGGTCCTTCTTAGCTAAGGCTTTTAATAAATATCCTTCCACACTTATTAAGGAGTTTCCTGCCACTTCCTAGGCTTTAAGTCCTGTAGTGGTCTTACTCTTCAGTTTAACAGTTTAAATGTCAGATTTTATTTTATTTTTCTGTTCTTAAAGTAAACTGGTTAGTTTACCTCCTTAAGGCTATATTAACTAGTTTAACTTTCACTTTACATTCTTTATAGGTAGTTTTAGTTAGTCTGGATTCTTTTAGTAGAACTCTGTAATTAGGTCTGGACATTTAAGGTTTTTAACTGGCTCCTATAAGTTACTTTTAGGGCTGTAATCTAGCCACTTAATAAGATACTTAAACATGTTCTTTCCCTTCCGTAAATTTATAACTTCCTTAACGTTATACTCGTCCTTATCAGCATTAACCTTAATCTTCTTTTCCAAAGGAACTCCCTTTAAGGCGGGTTCTAAAAGTAAGACGTGAAAAACCTTAATCTACACCTTTATACTAATAGGTAAGTTTAGTTTATAATTAAAGGTGGTGACCTTTTTCTTAATTTAAAACGGTCTGTACCTTTTAAAGTCAAGTTTTTTACTAGGTCGTTTTAAATACAGGTTTTGTGAAAAAAGGTAAACGTAGTCCCCCTTTTAAAAAGTTAATCCCTTAACTTATTTACTATTATAATAAAGTCCTTTCTTAAGCATTAGTTACTTAGTTTAGTATTTATTAGTAAACTTCTTTATTCGTTTACATGTAAACTTAAATTCAGCTTATAAGTGGTTATATAGTTCTTACATCCAGTTTACGTGGATTATAGCTTAAGGGGTACTAGTAGGCAGGCCTTAATGGAGCTTAAGCTCCTTACCGTAATTAGTAAAAAATAGTAACATATTTATTAACTTAACTAACGTTATATTATAAGCTATCTATACTGTTAGTAACAGCTTAAGCTAATTATCTTATTTAAAGTTAACGTAAGCTTAAAGGTATATTATAAGTATTTAGTTAACTTATTCCGTTTAGCCATTTATCTATAAGTGGAATGTTATTAAAAGCTTACTTTTCACACCTATTCTTTACATTAATCCTTACCAGAACTTCGACATAATCAGCTTATCTTAATCCGTAACGATATTATCTAACTAAAAGTGTTATAAAACTACCTCTTTCTTAAAGATATAAATAAGTTACTCCACTGTTATATCCTTTAAGGTTAGTAGAAAGTAAGCCCACTTTATTAATCTATTAACCACTATAAAAATTTAATTATAAGTAACTCTTATAATAGGGTCTTTAGACTTTAGGATCCTAATAACGAAGTTAAGTAAGATTAAATTTTATAGTGCCTATAATATAGGGAGTGGTTTAAGAAGTTTATAAGGCTTATAACATTAGTTCTGCTTTTAATAACAGATATTACAGTTATTAACCACTTTTTTAACTAGCTTCTTTATTCCTAAGAAAACGTATACCTGCTAAGCTTATATAAGAGTTTTAACTCGGCCTATATATCCTTTAAGTTAAGACTTATAAACCTGCTAAATATACTCTTTTCTCTTAACCAGGTTGTGAATATACGGTTTCTCTTAATATTAAAACCTTACTCCTGGTTTAAGCGCGCCGTTTACGCCTTCTAATAACTGTTCTAACTGATAACCGGTTTCGTTATGGTTTAAATATACTGGGCACTCCTTACTACAGTCTTACACGTGCCTTAAGAAGTCTTTTAAGGGGCACTTATACTTATAAGTACTTTCCACTAACCTTCTTACTTAAAAGTCCTATTATTATTAATAGATATTATACTCTATCTATAAGTTTATATAAACGTTAATAATTTATTCTAGCGTTTAATTATCTAATACTTATAATGTGTATTCTAATATGCCGTTTTTAGTTTTATTAAATATAGTGACAGGGACTAGGACTGGATTAATATCCTTATAGTCCTGTCTTTAGCTAAAAGCGTTAGCTTACTTATTATCTTTTCCTTTAACGTAGTGGATCTAAAAGTGGAACAGGGCTATTAACTCTACCTACTATACCTACTGTAAACTAAGTTCCTTTATTAGGAAGTATTAAAGGTTATTATAATCTGAAAAGACTTAGACTGGTTCTTCTATACTACTTAAATACAGTACTTACTTAGTAAAGTATTAAATAATCACCATTAATTCCTTATTATAAATTAGATATCGTAAAGCTAGGCTATAGATTCCTTTTAACAGGAAGGTAACTAGGTAATGTTTCCCATTATCCTAAACTTAACTAAGTTCTCCACTAATTATAAACTCTAAGGAATCTGTTTTAACTTAAAAAGGTTTTAAGAAATTAGGGAGGGCTAGGACTGGCGTTATAATAAAGGCATGCTTAAGGTCTTTAAACACCTTCTATTATTTATTAGTCCACTTAAACGGCTTTCCTTTACCTGTAAGTTTATAAAGTGGTTTTATAATTTTCGTAAAATACTTAATAAAACAGCAGTAAAAGTTTACAAAGCTGATAAAGGCTTATAACTCTTTCTAATTCTTTAGAGTAAGCTAATCCCTAACTGCTTTTATCTTCTCTAGTTACATTTTAAGCTTTTTAAGGGTTACTTTAAACCCTAAATAGTTCAGTTCTTAAATATAAAAATAGCTTTTTTCTAAGTTTACTGTTAGCTTTACCTTTTTAAAAGCTGTTAAAACTTATTATATATACTTTTAATATTCCTTTAAAGTTTTAAAGTAAATTAAAACGTCGTTTAAATATATAAAGATAAACTTATTAAGGAAGGGGTGGAAAATACTGTTAATAAGGCCTTAGAAAGTTATAGGGGTGTTTATTAATCCTATTAGTATAATATAATACTGGTAATGCCTATTATAAGTTTAAAAGGCTGTTTTATACTTATCTTCTTCCTTTACTTTAACGTGGTTAAATCCTATAGGGAAATTAAAGCTAGAGAACCAGTTTATTTTAATAATCCGTTCTCACATTTTTATAATAAGTGGTAATGGGTAGTGGTTTTTAATTATATCCTTATTTAACGTTTAATAGTTAATAACTATATATAGCTTACTGTTTCCCCTTCTTAGGATAAATAATATTAAGTACCCTGCTGGGGATTAGGACTTTATAATAAACCTGTTTTTTAAGTTCTTATTAACATACTCCCTTAAGGCCTTAACCTGTTAGGGGTTTAAATAATAAGGCTGGAAGCTGTAGAGTTTCACTCCTGGCTTTAGCTTAATTTTATAATCCTATAGTCTGTAGTCTAATAATTACAGTATCTTTTTTTAAAACAGGGTAAACTTCTTATATTTAACAGGTACCTTAAATAAGTTAACTTCTTCACTTATCTGTAAATTAGCTTCTTACTTCTTTTTACCTTTTAAATCGTTATTTAGGTAATACGGTAGACCTTCTAGTCTTTTAACCGTCTTAGTAAACCTAACCTAAACTGTACTTAGTTTTAAGGGTTTAGTATGCTTTTAAGTGCTTTATGCATCTTTAAAGCAGTTTAATACCTTCTTAACTTTCTTTAAATAATAATTATAACTAAGGGGCTTATTAAAGGTGAGGTAGCCACTCCTCTAGTTAATTATAAGGTTATACTTTTCCAGCCAGGGTAAACTTAAGATTATATTGTAACTTATAACTAATGTAACGTTAAAGTCTATTTATTATTTATCCTTATCCACTTTAATTAGGAGTGGTAAGTGGTGGGTAACTTTACCGTTATTATACTAATACAGGCCTCCTTCTCTATTTTGTATGGGAATGGCCTCTTTATACTTTTAATTAAGGAGTTTCCTTCAGTTAATTAGTAAAGGGTGTATTAAGTTAGAAGCACTCCTATTATTAATTATTACTCTTACCTTAAATAGCCTCCCTCCTCCGTCTGTTACATTAATACTAATAGAATAATACTTATACTTTTTTAACATTTAAGTTATAATAATTATTTATCCTTAAGGTCTTATTTAGCTTAACTTTTAAGTGCCTCTCCTTCTTCTTAAGGTTTTTACTAATTAGTAAACTACTAGTTTCTGGCCTTTTTAAAGGGCTTATAACCTTTTCCTAATTCTTTTTAGAAAAACAGGCAACTTTAATAAACTTAGTAATTAACCTTCTTTAAGTTTTCACACCTTAGCGTCCAGTTGACTTTAAATGGTATAATATTCTTAAAGTCCTTAATAAGTTAATAATACGCTTTATAAGATTAGATTACAGTAATGTCTTTTTACTCTTAAATCTGCTAGTAGTCTTCTCACTTTTGCCATTCTTAGGCTTTTCCATTAAGGTATAGTAAGCACGTTATAACTAGGTAGTTATTAAGCACTCCTCTTTACTAACACGTTACAGGAGCCTAATTAACTATAGTGACCTTTCACTTATTACTAAATTCTCTTATTAGGGAGTAGGAGACTTAATAGTAAGCCGGTTCTAACTTTACCCTTATAATAGCGTAATCCTATCTTTATATGCTTAAAAAGTGGTTATAAAGGGTTTTAAGCCTATAATGCCAGTTAAAAGTATAGTTATCATATACGTAATTAATCTACAGTATATCTCTATAACTAAGGTAGTTAATATTAACTGTAAGTGTTACAGTTATAAAGTATAGAACAGGGGAAGTGGCACCTTCTTCTTTCTTTTCTTCTACTTACCTTTATGTGCGTTATTTCTCCTAAACTTCTTCCCAGAACTTAAGTAACAGTAACCCAGCTTATTCTTCTATAAGGTAGTCTTCCTTAATAAGTTAATATTTAAGTTAATTAATAAAGTAAACTTTATTATAAAGTTTTAACCTGATTTCTACCACTCTATCCTTAAACGTTACAGTAAGGCTTTTAACTTACAGGTCCTTTATTTTATTTACTAACTTTTAATGTTTCTCCTTTAGCTCCTAAACCCTCTGTTAGTGTGCTTACTTTATATCTTCTTAAGGGACCTTTAAGGTACCAGTCTAAAGTATACTAACTTTAGTACAGGGTAACTATCTAAGCTATCCTTCTTCTAAAGAGGTAAGGGTGCTAATCTACTTAGCATACTTAAAATATTTAAAAGTCTTAAAGGGCACTGTTAAAAAAAACTTCTATTTCTCCAGTTTAATTCTCTTAACTTACTCTCTTTTGCTTTTTAAGGCTTACTTCACTATTTAAGTGGCTTAAAGAGCTAGTTCTTTAACTCCCTTTACCATTTTAGTAATTTCTAAATCAGAGTCCTTCCTAAACTTCCTTAATTCCTAAGCTTATAAGGTAAGGTTTTTAAAGCCTGTAACAGCTAACCGAAACATTTCTTCTTAAAGTCAGTCTTCCATAACCTATACTTCTAATAGTTCCAAATTTCCACCTTAAAGTCAGTCTTCTATAACTTACACCTTTATAGCTAACTCTTCTAAAACACCTTTAAGGACTAGATATATTATGTCTTAGGGTTCTTCTTCTTCTTCTTTATCTCTTAAGTTACACTTATTTATTTAAGTATAGTCTTCTTTATTACCTGCCATTTTAATATAGACGTCTTTAGAGTTAAACCTTATATACTTCCCTCCTTTTAAAACGGGTTTCTAATTAACTTACTTTAATAATAAACATTATTATACTATATATCCTTTCTTATTATAATTAAAGTACTAAACTTATAACAGGTCTTTATATTACCTTTATTACTATTATCGCTAGGGTTTGTTGCAGTTAAGTTGATTTTAACGATTTACTATACTAATATCTATTAGTTTAGGGTGATAACTTATTATGGTTAACTAGTTCCCCTTCTTTAATTTACTTAGCTGGTAAGGGGTTTATTCCTTCTAAAAGTTCTTTTAATAATAGTGATTATAATACTGGTTATCAGCCTTAATAGCCATCTCGATTAACTCTTAAAGATAGTCCAGTTAATCCTTTTAATAAAGGTCTTTAATAACGTGCTCCTTTAAACCGCTCCAGAACAGCATTACCAGGGCCTTTTAACTAAGCTTAATCTTTACTGCTTCCAGTTTAAAGCATATAGAGAACTTAAGGACCGAAGACGTCTGCCTTAGGGCTATAAGCTGCTATTTAACCTATTTAAGGGCGTCTAATTCTCTAAACTTAATTTAAAGTTAGTTAATAAAGACGTTAAAGTTATCGAAAAGAGCTTAAGTCTTAAGGGCCTCTTTACACGCTTTATTTATAAAGAGGTTGTTAATTATCCTTATATGGGGTTTATACTAATAAACAGCTACTTTATTTAATAAGGCTTTAATAAACTTAACCTTTCCTTCTTCTTTAAAGAACTGCTCGTTATAGTAAGTGACATAACTCTAAAGCTAGGCTACCTAGGACTCTAGTTACGTAAAGTCTCCTTTAAAGCGCGATAATAGGGGAAGCTTCACTCGTTTCTTTTATAAGCCCTTAAAGTTGTTATTCTTTAGCTTAACAACATTAAATTAAGCCTAAAGTTTTTTAATAAGACTAATATAACTTTTAATATCTTTAAGGAAGGCTTTATTAAATTCCTTAACTAGTCCTTATTAGTTAAGGTTTAAGTCTTTAAGGCGTGTAACTAACTTGTTAATAATAGGGAGCTAAGGTTAAGCTTACACCTCCTTAATCTTCTTTCCTTTTCTAGAGGTTAATATGTTAGTAGGAGAGAGGTGGTGTCTGGGAATTTAACAAATAGCATTTAGAACTGGGACGCTAGTATCGTATTACAACTTACACCCAATATAAGCCTTAAAAGGACTGGTGTAAGTTAAGATAGAACATATAATAAGACGTTAATAGGTAAGAGGCGTTTTAAAGACGGCTTATTAAGCTAGCACTTTTAAATAAGGGGTTTAATGTCATTATAAGTTACTGTCACTATAATACACAGGGGTGAGTTTAAACAGTAGGATATAAATAAATAATTAAATACTAGCGTAAGGAACTAGAGTCCCTTACAGTGGTTATAGGCATAATTATAACTATTTATATTAACTAGCCAGAGGTACCTTATACCTTACTTAATAGTCTGTTACTTAGTAAGGAACTAAGCAGCCTGCTACTAAGCACTCCTTACTTAAAGGTTTCTCAGATGCTTAATAGGTGAGCACTCCTGCTAAGACTGAGCAACTACTGGTTAGTCATAAGGGCTTCGGGTCTTTACACCCCTAGCCCAGTGTGCAGTACTGTGTGTACTGTCTTCCTACACTATTCCTTATGTGGGGGATTCGTCAGGCCGCTCCGGCCCAAGTGACAGCCTGCAGGGTCGTCACAGTTAAACAGCTATATACTAGTCTTTTTAAAACCGCTTTTTACGTTAGTAAGGCTTACACCCTCCTTAAAGGTATCCTTATAAGCTAAAAGGAAGCGTTATTTATAGGCTAGTACTAAGCCTCGATAAGCTGTAAGTAGCTTTATTTATTACCTATAATAGGTTTTAAAAGTTAAGAAAACGCTACGGTTTAAAGGCTAAGTTTTATAAAAAGTGTAGGTTAATAAGAATAGTACTTAAACCTTATTCTTAAAAGTTAAGTAAGTTAATTCTTCTAATTTATAATTTAAGTAAGGATTTATAATAAAAAAGTATTACTCTATAGGGTTTATAAGTTTAGTTTCCAGTAAATAAACCTCTTTAAACTATTTTAAAGCTATTCTTATATTACTAAAGTTAGTGGGGAAGTAATTATACTTCTAATTACAGATATTAGGTTAGTTTTTAACCTACTTAAAATATTACTGTCTTTAAAAACTTACCCCTATAAAGACGATAACTAGAGTTAGCTTTTAATTATCTATAGTAACTGTCTCTAAAATAGATACCTAAGTGGTTCTATTAAAGGACTAAATAAGGGCTTTAAGCGTAAGAGAATTACTTATAATAATCTTAACCGTTATCTTACCCTCTTATATATTATATTTATCTATATTAGTAATATTAATATAACGGATAGCTTTAGACTTTAAGTGAAAGCTAAGAAGGCTGTAAAACTCCTTATAAGCCTCCTTTATAAAACTACGCTTCCTTACACTTTCTAACAGTACTAACTTCTTTACTTTAATATACGTATAACGTGTTAAGAAGCGGTCTACCTAACGGTAGCTAATAGGGGTAAAATCACTTCCTTTAATAAGGATTATTACAGTTATTTTAATAATCTAGGCTTTACTTAAAGGCCGTGTGGAGGCTTTCTTATTAAAGCACTAGTTAATAAGGAATAACTTCTCTTTAAGAGAGAGCCTCTAATTAGTTAATTTACTGGTTTTCTTATTAGTTACGCTATGGATATGGTCACAAAGGGTTACTTAAGGGATGTATTACAACCTACACCTGACACAGGCCTCGAGAGGACTGGCGCAGGTTAAGACAGAACGTATAGCAGGACACCAACAGGTAAGGGGCGTTCCAAAGACGGCTTATTAAGCTAGCACCCCTAGACGGGGGGGTTTAATGTCACTGTAGGTCGTTATCACTATAATACACAGAGGTGAGTCTGAATAGTAGGACATAAATGAATAATTGAATACTAGCGTGAGGAACCAGAGTCCCTCACAGTGGTCGTGGGCACAATTATAACTATTTATACTAACTAACTAAGAGGTATTTTATACCTTACTTAGTCTGTTATACTTAATAGTGCACTACACAGTTACAGCTAAGCAGTTAACTAAATAATGTTTAGTGTTATCAGTCTCTGTGGACCACTAAGCGCTTTCTTACTGGTTGTAAGGGCTTTAAGTCTTTACACCCCTGGCCTAGTGTGTCCAGACAGTATGTACCGTCTTCCCACACTGTTCCTTCTATAGGGGATTTATCAGGCCGCCCCAGCCTAAGTGACAGCCTGTAAAGTCGTCACACAATTCCCCCTCTTTAACATTCTTTTCCCATAAAAAATCACTAGGTCAGTTTCCCTCCTTCTCCACCTTCGTTATATCTTCTAACCGTATTAAAAAGCGTAAAAGACAGAGAAAGTAAGAGAAGGCTCCTTACGACTGCCGTATTCGTCTGGCAGAATCTTTTAACGCTTTTAGCTTACAGATGTCTCCCTGCACTTATTACTAAATTAAATCCTTATTATGCTAAATTGTAACGTAATCTAACAGTTACAGTAAGTGCTAATCCGCTGGCATACCTTCCTTATATAATGTATTTAGCTACTTTAATAAGTTTATTAAGGGTTTAGTGGATAAGAAGAAGGAGTTAAACACCTTATATAACTAAGTAGTTACTAAGTATTGTAACTCTCTTATAAAGTTACAGTGTGTTAAAACTTAACGGTGCGTTATTAAAATGAAGGTGATAAAGGTGTTTTCCTGTAAGGCCAAGGTTCTATCCTTTTAAAAGTAAGTTAAGGTAGTAGACCCAGTCCAGGCCAAACCAGCTTCCTAAGACTGGGACTCTTTTCTTACAGGCTTCCCTCTTAAGGTGTCATCACAGCCTATAACGTTTTCTTAACCTGGTTTATAACTCTTTTTCCTTTAATAAACGAAAATAATCTTTTAATATAATAATAGCGCGTTTACTTTCTTTAATAAAAAGTTATAAGTTTAAATCCCATAAGGGTTTTTTATCACTTTAAGTCTTTTCCCCTTAAGGCTAAAAGGCTTAAAGTGACTTTTTTCTATTTATTTTTCTTTTACTAACTTCCTTCTTTAACAGCACTTATTCTTATACAGAGCTTATCAGGAGCTTTAAAAGCCCGGCCTCCTTATTAAGTTTAAGGTCCTTATAACCCTAATTAAAGGTTCTGACAAATATCCTTCTATACCTATTAAGGAGTTTCCTGCCGCTTCTTAAGCTTTAAATCCCACAGTGGTCTTACTTTTTAATATAGTAATTTAAATATTAAATCTTATCTTATTTCTAATTCTTATTATTAGTTTTAATTAATCTAGATTCTTTTAATAAAACTCTATAATTAGGTCTAGGCACTTAAGATTTCTAACTGGTTTTTATAAATTACTTTTAAGGCTGTAATTTAACTACTTAATAAGATACTTAAATGTGTTCTTTCCCTTTTATAAATCTATAACTTCCTTAATGTTATACTCGTCTTTGTCAGTGTTAATTTTAATCTTCTTTTCTAATGGAACTTCCTTTAAGGCGGGTTTTAAAAATAAAACGTGAAAAACCTTAATCCGCACCTTTATACTAGCGGGTAGGTCTAGTTTATAATTAAAGGTGGCGACCTTTTTCTTAATCTGGAATAATCTGTACCTTTTAAAGTTAAACTTCTTATTAAGTTATTTTAAATACAGGTTTTACGAAAAAAGGTAGATATAATCCCCCTTTTAAAAAGTTAGTCCCTTAACTTATTTACTATTATAATAAAATCCTTTCTTAAATACTAACTACTTAGTTTAGTGTTTATTAGTAAACTTCTTTATTTATTTACGTGTGAACTTAAGTTCGGCTTACAGGTAGTTATATAGTTCTTATATCCAGTTTATGTAAACTGTGGCTTAGGGGGCATTAGTAGGCAGGCTTTAACAGAGCTTAAGCTCCTTACTGCAATTAGTGAAGAATAGTAATATACCTGTTAACTTAACTAATGTTATATTATAAGCTATCTGTACTGTTAATAATAACTTAAACTAATTATCTTATTTAAAGTTAACGTAAGTTTAAAGATACATTATAAGTATTTAGTTAACTTACTCTGTTTAGCTGTCTATTTATAGGTAGAATGCTGTTGAAAGTTTACTTTTTACACCTATTCTTTATATTAATCCTTATTAGAACTTTAACACGATTAGCTTATTTTAATTTATAATAATATTATCTGGCTAAAGGTGTTATAAAATTACCTCTTTTTTAAAAATATATATAAGTTATTTTACAGTTATATCTTTTAAGGTTAGTAGAAAGTAGGCCCACTTTATTAATTTATTAACTATTATAAGGATTTAATTATAGGTAACTCTTATAATAGGGTCCTTAAACTTTAAGATTTTAATAATAAAGTTAAGTAAGATTAAACTTTATAACACCTGTGGTATAGGAAGTGGTTTAAGAAGCCTATAAGGCTTATAACGTTAATTCTGCTTTTAATAGCAGATATTACAGTTATTAACCACTTTCTTAACTAACTTCTTTATTCCCAGGAAGGCGTACACTTATTAAGCCTATGTAAGAGTCTTAATTTAGCTTATATATCCTTTAAGTTAAGACTTATAAATCTGTTAAACGTACTCCTTTTATTTACCTAAGTTATAAATGTATGGTTTTTCTTAATACTAAAGCCTTACTTCTAGTTTAGGTGTGCCGTTTACACCTTTTAGTAACTATTTTAACTAATAACCAGTTTTGTTATAATTTAAATACTTTAAGCACTCCTTACTATAGTTTTATAAATGTCCTAAAAAGTCTTTTAAAGGGCACTTATACTTACAGGTTCCTTTTACTAACCTTCTTATTTAAAAGTCCTACTGTTATTAATAAATGTTATACTTTATTTATAAATTTATATAAATGTTAATAATTTATTTTAATATCTAGTTATTTAACACTTACAGTGTATATTCTAAGGTGCCGTTCCCTACTTTATTAAATATAATAACGGAGACTAAGACTGGATTAACATCTTTATAATCCTGTCTTTAATTAAGAGTATCAGCTTACCTATTATCTTTTCCTTTAACGTAATAGATCTAGAAGTAGAATAAGGCTATTAACTTTACTTATTATATTTACTGTAGGCTGAGTTCCTTAATTAGGAAGTACTAGAGGTTATTATAATTTAAAAAGACCTAGACTGGTTCTTTTATACTATTTAAATATAATGCCCACTTAATAAAACACTAAATAATTACTATTAGTTCCTTATTATAGATTAGATATTATAAGGCTAGCTTATAGATCCCTTTTAATAAGAAGGTAACTAGGTAGCGTTTCTTATTATCTTAGACTTAACTGAGTTCTTTACTAATTATAAACTCTAAGGAATCTGTTTCGATTTAAAAAGGCTTTAAGAAATCAGGGAGGGCTAGGACTGGCACTGTAATAAAAGCATGTTTAAGGTCTTTAAACACCTTTTATTATCTATTAGTCCATTTAAACGGCTTTCCCTTACTTATAAGTTTATAAAGTAATCTTATAATTTTTATAAAGTACTTAATAAAACAGTAATAAAAGTTCGTAAAGTTAATAAAAGCTTATAACTCTTTCTAATTCTTTAAAATAAGCTAATCCCTAATAACCTTTATCTTCTCTAATTATATTTTAAACCTTAAATAATTCAGCTCCTAAACGTAAAAATAGCTCTTCTCCAGGTTTACTATCAGTTTCACCTTTTTAAAAGCTGTTAAAACTTATCACATATATTTTTAATATTCTTCTAAAATTTTAAAGTAGATTAGAATGTTGTTTAAATATATAAAGATAAACCTGTTAAGGAAGGGGTAGAGAACATTATTAATAAGGCCTTAAAAGGTTATAAGGGTGTTTATTAATCTTATCAGCATGATATAGTATTAATAATGCCTGTTATAAGTCTGAAAGGCCGTTTTATGCTTATCCTCTTCCTTTACTCTAATGTGGTTAAATCTTATAGGAAAATTAAAGCTGGAGAATTAATTTACCTTAATAATCCGTTCTCACATTTCTATAATAAGTGGTAATGGGTAGCGATTCTTAATTATATCTTTATTTAACATTTAATAGTTAATAACTATATATAGCTTACTATCTCCCTTCTTTAAGATAAACAGTATTAGGTACCCTATTAGGGATTAGGACTTTATAATAAATCCATTCTTTAGATTTTTATTAATATACTCCTTTAAGGCCTTAGCCTACTAGGGGTTTAAGTGGTAAGGCTGGAAATTACAGAGTTTCACTCCCAGTTTTAGCTTAATTTTATAATCCTATAATCTGTAATCTAGTAATTACAGTATCTTTTTTTAAAACAGGGTAAACTTCCTATACTCCACTAATACCTTAAATAAGTTAACCTTTTTACTTATCTATAAATCAGCTTTTAACTTCTTTCCACCTTTTAAATCATCATTTAGGTAATATAGTAAACCTTTTAATCCTTTAACCGTTTTAATAAACCTAACTTAAACTGTACTTAATTTTAAAGGTTTAATATACTTTTAAATACTTTATATATCTTTAAAGCGGTTTATTACCTTCTTAACTTTCTTTAAACGGTAATTACAGTTAGGGGACTTACTAAAGGTAAGGTGGCCACTCCTCTAGTTAATTACAGGATTATACTTTTCCAGCCAGGGTAGACTTAGGATTATATTATATCCTATAATTAATGTAACGTTAAAATCCACTTATTATTTATCCCTATCCACTTTAATTAGGAGTAGTAAGTGGTAGGTGACTTTACTGTTATTATATTAGTATAAGCCTCCTTCTCCATTTTAAATGGGAATAACCTTTTTATACTCTTAATTAGGGAGTTTCCTTCAGTTAATTAATAAAGGGTATATTAAGTTAAAAGCACTCTTATTATTAATCACCACTTTTACCCTAAATAGCCTCCCTTTTCCATCTATTAAGTTAATATTAACGGAATAATACTTATACTCCTTTAACATTTAAGTTATAATAACTACCTGTCCTTAAGGTCTTATTTAACCTAACCTTTAAATACCTTTTCTTCTTTTTAAAGTTTTCACTAACCAGCAAACTACTAGTTTCCAGCCCTTTTAAAAGGCATATAACCTTTTCCTAATTCCGTTTACAAAAACAGGTAACTTTAATAAACCTAATAATTAACCTTTCTTAAGTTTTCACACTTTAACGTCCAGTTAACTTTAAACGGTTTAATATTCTGGAAATCTTTAATAAGTTAATAATACGCTCTGTGAGACTGGATTATAGTAATGTCCTTTTACTTTTAAATCCGTTAATAGTCCTTTTACTTTTACTACTCTCTGGCTTTTCCATTAAGATGTAATAAGCACGTTATAACTAGGTAGTTATTAAGTACCCCTCCTTATTAACATATAGTAAGAGCTTAATTAACTATAGTAACCCTCCACTTATTACTAGACTCTTTTATTAAAGAGTAGAAGACTTAGTAATAAGTTAGTTCTAACTTTACTTTTATAATAATGTAATCTTATTTCTATACGCTGGGAAAGTGGTTATAAAGGGCCTTAAGCCTATAATGCTAGTTAAGAGTATAATTATTATATATATAATTAATTTATAATATATCTTTATAACTAGGATAGTTAATGTTAATTACAGGTGCTGTAATTATAAAGTACAGAACGGGGGAAGTAATGCTTTATTCTTTTTCCTCTTCCACTTACCTTTAAGTTTATTATTTCTCTTAAACCTTTTCCTAAAACTCAAGTAATAATAACCTAGCTTATTCTTCTATAAAGTAACCTTCCTTAATAAGTCGGTGCTTAAGTTAATTAGTAAAGCGAACTTTATTATAAAGTTATAACTTAATTTCCATTACTTTATCTTTAAACGTTACAGTAAAACCTTTAACTTATAAGTCCTCCACTTTATCTACTAGCTCTTAATATTTCTCCTTTAACTCTTAAACCCTTTATTAATGTGCTTACTTTATACCTTTTTAAGGGACCTTTAAAGTACTAATTTAAGGTACACTGGCTTTAATATAAGGTAGCCATTTAAGCTGTCCTTCTTTTAGGGAGGTAAGGGTGCTAATCCATTTAGCGTATTTAAAATATTTAAGAGTTTTAAAGGGTATTATTAAAAAGAATTTTTATTTCTCTAATTTAATTCTCTTAACTTATTCTTTTTCACCTTCTAAGGCTTATTTCACCATTTAAGTAACTTAAAAGGCTAGTTCTTTAACTCCCTTTACTATTTTAATAATTTTTAAATTAAGGTCCTTTCTAAACTTCCTTAATTCTTAAGCTTACAGGGTAAGGTTTTTAAGGCTTATAACAGCTAACCAGAACATCTCTTCTTAAAGTTAGTCTTTTATAACCTACACCTTTAAAGATTCTAAGTTTCCACCTTAGAGTCAGTCTTTTACAACCTACACCTTTATAGCTAACTCTTTTAAAATACTCTTAAGGACTAGGTATATTACATCTTAGGGTTCTTCTTCCTTTCCTTCCTTATCTCCCAACTTACACTTATCCATCTAAGTGTAATCTTCTTTATTACCTGCCATTTTAATATAAACGTCTTTAAAGTTAAACTTAACGTGCTTTCCTCCTTTTAAAACCAGTTTTTAACTAACTTACTTTAGTAATAGGTATTACCGTGCTATATGGCCTTTTTTACTGCAGTTAAAACATTAGACTTAAGATAGGTCTTTAGACTGTTTCTGTTACTATTATCGTTAGGGTTTGTTACAGTTAGGTCGATTCTAACAGTTTATTATACTAATATTTATTAATCTGGGATAATAACCTATTACAGTTAACTAATTCCCCTTCTTTAATTAATAAAGGGTCTATTCTTTCTAAAAGCTCTTCTAATAATAGTGATTATAATACTAATTATCAGCCTTAATAACTATCTTAATTAGCTTTTAAAGGTAATCCAGTCAATCCTCTTAGTAAAGGTCTCTAGTGATATACTCCTTTAAACCACTCTAGAATAACATTACTAGAGCTTCTTAACTAAGTTTAATTTTTACTACTTTTAACTTAAAGTGTATAGAGAATTTAAGGATTAAGGACGTCTGCCTTAAGGTTATAAGGTGTTACTTAACCTGCCTTAAGGCGTCTAGTTCTTTAAACTTAGTCTGGAGTTAATTAATAAAAACGTTAAAGTTATTAAAAAGGGCCTAAGTCTTAAGGGCCTCCTTTCAGGCTTTATCTATAAAAAGGTTATTAATTATCTTTATATAGGGTTTATACCAGTAAATAGTTACTTTATCTAATAAGGCTCTAATAAACCTAACCTTTCCTTCTTCTTTAAAGAACTACTTATTATAATAAGTGACATAACTTTAAAGCTGGGTTATCTAAAACTCTAACTGTGTAAAGTCTCTCTTAAAGCGTAATAATAAGAGGAGTTTTACCTGTTTTTTCTGTAAGCCTTTAAGGTTATTATTCTCTAGCTTAACAGTATTAAGTTAAACTTAAAGTTTCTTAATAAAACTGATACAGCTCTTAATATCTCCTAAAAAAGCCTTATTAAGTTCCTTAACTAGTCTTTACTAGTTAAGATTTAAGTCTTTAAGGCATATAATTAACTTGTTAATAATAAGGAGCTAAGGCTAGGCTTACACCTCCTTAAACTCCTTACCTTTTCCAAAGGTCGATATATTAGTGGGAGAGAGGTAATGTCTGGGAATTTAATAAATAATATTTAAAACTGGGATACTAATATTATATTATAACCTACACCTAATACAGGCCTTAAAAGGACTGGCACAGGTTAAGACAGAACGTATAGCAAGACGCTAACAGGTAAGGGGCGTTCCAAAGACAGCTTATTAAACTAACACTCCTAGACAGGGGGGTTTAATATCACTGTAAGTCGTTATCACTATAATACATAAAGGTAAGTCTGAACAGTAGGATATAAATAAATAATTAAATACTAGTGTGAGGAACCAGAGTCCCTTACAGTGGTTATGGGCACGACTATAACTATCTATACTAACTAACCAGGAGGTACTTCATACCTTACTTAGTCTGTTGTGCTTAGTGGTGCACCACGCAGTTACGGCCAAGCAGTCAACTGAATAGTGCTTAGTGTTGTCAGTCTCTGTGGACCACCGAGCGCTTTCTTACTGGTCGTAGGGGCTTCGGGTCTTTGCATCCCTGGCCCAGTGCGTCCGGACGGTGTGCACCGTCTTCCCGCACTGTTCCTTCTGCGGGGGATTCATCGGGCCGCCCCGGCCCAAGTGACGGCCTGCAGGGTCGTCACAGGATGCCCCAGTTTTACGCGGCCTCTCGCTGTGTGACTCCGCGCTTAACTTTATCGATTGCCGACGTAATATTCTGCTCACGCACAGTATTCATCTTGAATTTGGTGTGTTTTGGTGAAGAATTGAAGGAGTGGTGGTGGTGGAAATGGGGGGGTG
>Ga0247760_1001122_pt1 | contig 26500 bp, 25 predicted proteins | sample UWRJL171409R4_FD_179936 | JGI IMG/M metagenome (GOLD analysis project Ga0247760, IMG submission 179936) | Plant litter microbial communities from Arlington Agricultural Research Station in Wisconsin, United States - UWRJ-L171-409R-4 | ecosystem: Environmental > Terrestrial > Plant litter >... | reverse complement strand
CGGCTGGAAACAGCGAAACCAGCAACGAGCCAGTGAATGACGTCTGGGGTTCGCTCTCGGTTGGCGATGGTCGTACTCTGGATGTTCGCGGGGGTCTGTGGCCCAGCGCGTGACCATTTGCTCATCCTCCGCATCTCCGGACCGTGAACGGGTCGGTCGTCGTCGTGGATCAACGCACGTTTGCCGAACAGATGGCCCAGGGGATACGAGTGACTTGGGACCCGACCGTCGTACCCGCGGGCGAATGACCCGACTCGATGGAAAGCTGCCCGCGGCTACGCACCCATTGCGCTCTGCGGCGCAGTAATTGCGTCGCCGGGGCCATGCTGGGTTGTCACCATAGCTCCGCACGACAATCTCGCCTGGAACGAAGATTGCTCCACCGGTGGCTATGCGAACGTCCCTGTCTCACCTTGAAGAATCCGCGAAGCGAGCGCCACCACTCAACCTGGAGCAAGAGCAGGCGTTGGCGCGGCTTTGGCAACGGCACGGTGACCAATCTGCGCGCAACCGGCTCGTTCAGTCGCAATTCGGCTACGTGCTCACGGTAGCGACGCGCAGTCGTCGCCCGGGTACGTCGATCAACGAGCTCCTTGCCGAGGGCAGCCTGGGCCTGCTTCGTGCGGCCAACAAATTCGATCCGGACCGCGGCTATCGCTTCTTTACCTACGCGAAGCACTGGGTCCACGTCTACGTTTCCAATTGTGTGAATCGCCAATCGTCGTCCATCACGCTGCAAAACAGTCGGCTCTTTCGCAAAGCGAGGCGCGAGCGTGCGCGCGCCCTCGGCCTAGTCGGCGAAGGCCTAGAGGCGCGTTGCATGATCGCTGAGCGAATGAACCTGAGCGAAGGCGAAGTCGAAGCGTTACTGTGCATGCTCGACCAACGAGAGGTCTCGCTCGAGGCGCTCAACCCTGAGCAAATCGCGAGCGGTAGCCAGCCCCGCGACGACGCGACGGATCCCGAGCAATCACTTCTTCAACGAGCCGACAGCGCACAGCGCGAAGCCACGGTGCGTGAAGTGCTCGAAACCCTCGACGCGCGCGAGCGCCGCATCGTTGCCCGGCGGCTGATGGCTGACAGCGACGCCGCGCTCACGCTCAAGCAACTGGGGAAAGAGTTCGGTGTATCACGGGAACGGGTTCGCCAGCTCGAAGAGCGCATCAAGCAAAAGCTCGCTCGGCAGCTTCGCGGCCTCGCCGGTCCGGATCGTGGCACGTCCGAACTGGCCGCTTGAACCGAGAAATTGGCATAGTGCTTGCGTTGTAAACGGCATGGCCGAACAATCTTCGCTGACTGTCGCCACGTCCGAGGTGCACGTCGAGCCGAGCGCTCGATCGAGTTCCGCTCTCGTGCGAACTATGGCTTTCGTGGCTTTTCGCTCGGAGTCCATCGCGTTGAAGCGAGGGGCGACATCGGCACAAGCTCTAGCGATTGTCGCAACTTCTTGTCTCAGGCAGATTGCGCAGAACGAGAGAGGGATACGCGACGGTTCGGCCGAGGCAGTTCACCAAATGCGAATCGGGCTGCGCCGTCTGCGCGCAGCAGTCTCGATCTTCAAGGATGTGCTTCAGGGAGGTGAGCTCGAACGTTTGAAGGGTGAGCTAGTGTGGCTCACCGAACAACTGGGCGAAGCCCGGAATTATGACGTTCTGATCGCCTCGAAGCGTAACTTCATTCCTCCGTCAACGTTGGGAGCGACCGAGCTTGGCGATGAGTTGGCCGATCGTCGGGAAGAGGCCTTCGCCGCCGCGAGGCGAGCTGTCAGCGCGGTACGATTCGAACGACTGATCGTCACCTCGGCTGTCGAGCTGATACTGCGTGCCGATGGGAAAGGGGCTGGAGCTCGCGCCGCCCGCGACCTAGCGCGCGAGGTCTTGGAGCGCCGCGCTCGGCGCGTTCTTCGACGCCTCGGGCGTTTTGCGCGGCTCGGTGCGCGCGAGCGCCACGAGTTGCGAATCCAAGTGAAGAAATTGCGCTATGGTACCGAATTCTTCGCTGCGTTGTTCCCGAATTCGCGTCGAATGCGCAAGCGCTTCAGCCGCTCGCTCGAGGCGCTGCAGGATACGCTGGGCAGGTTGAACGACATTACAACGCATCAACGGATTGCGGCCGAGCTGGTCGAGGACGGCACGGGGGAAGTTCTGGCAAGTCGACGAATTGCGTTGGCCATGGGTACGCTGACCGGAAATGAGCAGGCCGAGGAACAATCATTGATTGCCCACGTGCCGGAGCTGGCCACGCACCTAGCGAAGGCGCCGCGTTTTTGGCGTTGAAGCGCAGTTCAGTCGAGGCATCCCACGGCACAGGTGCCATGCAGCTTGCCGAGGCTTGAGCCAAGGATCCCTAAAGCGCGGCTTACAAGCTCATTGGACTGCGCGCCGGACCCAATCAAATACGTTTACCTGTCCCCTAACTGCAAGGACTGCGCATCGGGCGCAAGGCTTGCCGAGGCACTCATTCATGGGCCGGATAAAGGCCGCGCAGTAGGCGCTGCATGCCCAATCCGCTGAGGACGGCGATTCCGAGCATGGCGATAGCCACGGCTTGACTGGCCTCCAGCCCGCGTTGCTTCATGACCCACATCATCCCGGCGATGGACAGCGCCATCAGGACGTCGAAGCCGAGCAGAATGGGAGCGAGAACAAGGCCCAGCGTTCGACGCCGAAGGATTGAGACGCCGGCAAGCAGATGCGCTGGCAGCACAATCGAGAGGTCGATTAGGTAGACGGGATTGGTTTGCGTACCGGCCGCTACGACCGATGCTGGAGGTGCGCCGCTCACGAGGGCAGGAAGGATTTCCGCCAACCAGGCCAGGGCGAACGATGTCCCGATAGCCAGGAGCATGGCACCGGCCAATCGAACGCGTGCAACAGGCGAATACCAGCTGCCGACGTCCTGCTGGGCGAAATGGAGGCCAATTCCGGCCAGCGCGAAGAAGCAAACGCCGAGTACCGCGCAATAGGGCAAGAACAAGGCGTTGAAATGCAACGCGAAGCCATAGATGACGAACTCATAGAAGGTATAAAGCAGGCCAGACGCCAATAGGAACGAGCCACGGCGCGAGCCACGGCACGCAAGCACGCCAGTGATCGTCAGCCACGGTACCGCGAGCAGCAGGTCTGCCCAATCCTGCCCTACCGCCTGTGCTTGCCAGTTCGAAGTCTCCTGCGCGTACACGCTCGTGCTGAGGATGCCGACCAAGGAAACGAAGACCAGCAGCACAGCCAATGGGAACACCGCCAGCATCGATTTCGGTGTGGCTTTCCGAGGGTAGTGTGCCGCGTCATCCGAACTCATTGAAACAGGTTGCATGGTCACGGCCTGCCCCGGACCGACACGTGAAGCCGTCGGCGCTCCTTGATTCGATCGACGCCTTGCAGCTCTCGAGCGATTCCTGCTGCCCACTCATTGATGTCGCGCCAATCGCGGTGATCACCGGGCGAACCGCCGCACACCTTCAAGAATAGGTCCCCTAGTAAGCTCCAGCCGCCTCGCTCGAACGCGCCCGCAAAATAGTGATGGTCTCGAAAGTGAATGGCGTCGCGGGCGCTGGCGACTGCCGCGCTCTCGTGACGCGCCCGACGAATGAGCGCGGTGAGCTTCGGGCCGAAAAAGCTGCTCGTCTCACCGACCGAGCAGGTGCTGAACAGCCACACCGGCCGCTTCGTCAACTCGTTGGCAAACTTGGTCAAGAAGTCAGCTGCCTCGGGCAACCACGCCTGGTTGTGAACGGCGCTCCCCAGCACGACCGCTTGGTACGGCTGGAGGCTGTCGACCTGGTTCACGGGGCGCGCGACCGCCGCGAATCCGGACTTCATCAATCGGTCGGCGATCTGCCGCGCGATCTCGGCAGTCGAAGCGTGCAGGCTGGCGTAAGCGACGAGGATAGTCATGGGGTGCTCCTGTTCATTGCTAGTTGAAGGTGCGGCCCATCGCCGAAGCCTTCCGGAATCAGCGAACGCACTCTTCGCTACTTTGGCTTCTTCAAGAAGCGTGCCTCGTCGTCGCAAAGTGGGGGCGCAGGAATGCGAGTACGGCGCGCACGCTTTGCGCCGCATCCAACTGCGCCGGGCAATTATCGCGCATTTTCCGCGGCACGCCGATTGCTACGTCACGCCCGAAGGAGCCGAAACATGTCAATGATGCGAGCTGCCGTATTCGAGAAGCAAGGTTCGATCAAACTGCGCGAAGTTCCAAAGCCGAAACCCGGCGTGGGCGAAGCGCTGATCCGAGTCACCCTAACGACCATCTGCGGTACGGACGTGCATATTTTGCGCGGCGAGTACCCGGTGCGCGCTGGCCTGATCGTAGGGCACGAACCGGTCGGCGTCGTCGAAGAGGTGGGGCCCGGCGTAGTCGGCTATGAACGCGGTGACCGTGTGATCGTCGGCGCGATCACCCCCTGTGGGCAGTGCCGCGCGTGCTTGTCGGGCTCGCCATCGCAGTGCGGCCACATGGGTGATGGCTATGAGGCCATCGGAGGTTGGCGTTTCGGCAACACCATCAACGGCTGTCAAGCTGAGTTCGTGCTGATTCCGAATGCTCAGGCAAACCTGGCCAAGATCCCCGACGGGCTGCGCGACGAGGACGTCGTGCTGTGCACGGACATCATGTCCACTGGCTTGTCCGCGTCCGAACGCGCGGGCGTGCGCCTAGGTGACGCGGTCGCAGTTTTTGCGCAAGGGCCCATCGGGCTGTGCGCCACCGCGGGCGCGAAGATGAGCGGGGCCTCGCTGGTCATCGGTATCGACCGCGTGCCCGCGAGGCTCGAAATGGCCAAGCGGATGGGCGCCGACGTGGTTTTGAACTACGAACAGCAAGACGTCGTGGCCGAGATAAAGAAGCTCACCGGTGGCGGTGTGGACGTCGCGATCGAGGCGCTGGGCACGCAACCCACCTTCGAGAACGCGCTGCGCTCGATCCGCCCCGGCGGAACGCTTTCCAGCCTCGGGGTTTACTCTGGGCATCTTTCCCTGCCGCTCGAAGCGTTCGCGGCTGGTCTCGGCGATCATACCTTGGTCACGTCGCTCTGCCCCGGCGGTAAGGAGCGCATGCGACGCTTGATGAGCATCGTCGCTGCCAAACGCGCTCCGTTCGAAGCGTTGGTGACTCACTCGTTCTCTCTCGACCAAATCGAGGAAGCTTACGACCTATTCGGACACCAGCGTGACGGCGTATTGAAGGTCGCCATTCGGCCGTAATAGTGCCACGTGGCTCCGCCTTTCGAGCGCGGTACCACGACGCCGTACTCGTGCAGAGGTCGACCTGGGCTAGGCGACGCTCGTGTTCAAAGCAACGTCGTCAGTTCGCAGCCCTGCGCGGTCACGATCAGCGTGTGCTCCCACTGCGCAGACAGCCTGCCGTCGGCAGTCGTCACGGTCCAACCGTCGTCCAAGAACACGACCTCTGCGCGGCCTTGGTTGACCATCGGTTCGATGGTGAGCGCCATCCCCGCTTTGAGTCGGATGCCGGCGCCGCGTTTGCCGGTGTGAGGGACGTGCGGCGCGAGGTGCATCTTTCGGCCAATGCCGTGGCCGCCGAGCTCGCTCACGACGCTCACCCCCTCGATGCGCGCTTGTTCTTCGATCGCCGCGCCGATGTCGCCCAGGCGCGCCTGATCGCGAACGACGGCGATGCCTGCGTCGCGGCAGCGCCGCGCGGCGGCTACCAGCCGCAGCGCGTCCGGCTTGACGTTGCCGACCAGGAACGTCGCGGAGGTGTCGCCGTGATAGCCGTCTACGTTGGTCGTGACGTCGACGTTCACGATGTCTCCGTCGACGAGGACCTCATCGTCTCGCGGAATTCCATGACAGACGACGTGGTTGCGGCTCGTGCACACCGCAGCCGGAAAGCCGTTGTAACCGAGCTGGCTCGGCGTTCCACCGCGACGCGCGGTGTCCTCGCGTACCCAGCGCTCGATTTCTCCCGTCGTGACGCCGGGGCGGATGCGCTCGCCGATGAACGCCAGCGTCTCGGCCGCGACCTTGCCGGCGTAGCGCATTTTCACGATTTCGGCCGGTGTGAGGATTTCGATACCCATTGCAGGAAACCATGCAAACGCTGCGCTCGCGGATCCAATACCGTTTTGGTATACTGCCGGGGTGAGCCTCGCGCAGATCCGCTATTTCGTTGCCGTTGCTGAAGAAGGCAACGTTGGCCGTGCCGCGGAAAGGCTACATCTCGCGCAGCCTCCGCTGAGCCGTCAGATCCAGGCGCTCGAAGCAGAGATTGGCACGCCTCTCTTCGTTCGCACCCCGCGTGGCATGCGCCTTTTGCCTTCGGGAGAAGCGTTCCTGGACCGCGCCCGACGTATCCTCAACGCCGTCGACGAGGCGAGCGCCGCAGCCCGGGCGGCGGGTTCAGGCGGGTCAGGCTCCTCACACTCGCAGTCCTAAGCCATCGCATCACGAGCATGGTTTCTTTTATCAACGGATCGGCGATGCGCTCGCTACTGCTCGATCAGTGTTCCGCGCCAAGGCAGTAGCTTTTCTCACTGGGTTCTCGACGCCGTTCGCCCGCGGCGCCTGCGACAGCATCGGTTCCGGCGAAACGGCGAGCGCCAGCGGACGAACGGGTAGCGCTCCATCTTGTGGCAGTCCTTGCCGGACGACTCCCACTCGTCCGGACGATTGTGAGTGCGTGCTGAAGGCGAGCAACGACCGCCACCATCCAATCTGTAACCGTCAGGATTTTCGGGCTGACCGTGCCTAGTGGGCCTGCTCGTATTGGAGTTCGTTTTGCAACATAAACCTTGCCAGCATCGCTTGCTCCTCCTCGGGCTGTTTCTCGCCGCTGTGGCTACGAGTGCGCCCGCCAGGGCGGACTACCCGATTGCGTCGCATCGCTACCTCGCCGACCCGGGGTCGCTCGTCTACAACGGGCGCGTCTATCTGTACAATTCGAACGACGACGACAACGTTGGCAGCAGCTACCAGATGCACTCGATCGTCTGCGTTTCGACGAGCGACATGAAGAATTGGACGGACCACGGGATCGTGTTCCAGGTTCCCGCCGGAGCTTCGTGGGCGCAAAATTCATGGGCACCGCAACCGATTACTCGTGACGGTACTATCTATCTTTACTTCGGGAACAGCGCGTCGGGGATCGGCGTGGCCACCAGCACGAGCCCGACGGGCACCTTCAAAGACGCGAAAGGCAGCTACCTCGTCAATGGAAGCACGCCCGGCGCCTCAGGTACGAACAGCTGGCTCTTCGATCCCGGCGCTTTCATCGATGCCGACGGCGCAGCCTACCTATCGTTCGGCGGCAACGGTGAGACGAACGCGCGCATCATCAAACTCGGCGGCGATCTGACGAGTGTTTCCGGGCCTGCTACGATGCTCGCGCCGACCGGGTTCTTCGAAGCGTCGTTCCTGTTCAAGCGCAACGCCATTTACTACTTCGCCTACTCGAGCGATTCGGCGCACGGTCTGCGCATCGACTACCTGTCCGGCAGCAGCCCGATGTCTGGCTACACCTACCGAGGCGTGCTGGCAGGACAGCCACCGAGCAACGACAACAACAACCACGCCTCTGAATTCGAATTCATGGGTCAGTGGTATCACGCTTATCACAACCGCTCCGTAGCCAAGCAGGCGGGCATCGACGCAACCTACAAGCGAAATCTGGCGCTCGAAGTGCTCAATTTCAAGGATGACGGCAGCATTCAGGAGGTGACCTACACCACGGATGGCGTACCGCAGGTCGGCTCGCTCAATCCGTATGAACGCGTCGAGGCTGAAACCAACAAGGCGCAAAGCGGCATCGAAACAGAGCCTTGTTCTGATGGCGGTATGAACGTGACGTCGCTTGCGGACGGCGATTGGGTCAGCGTACGCGGCGTCGACTTTGGCGCCGGCGCAAAGACTTTCTCGGCCCGCGTCGCCAGCTCGTCAGCTGAGGGAGCGATCGAGGTTCGGGCGGGAAGCCCGACGGGCACCGTCCTCGCTACCTGCGACGTTCCTGCGACCGGCGGCTTGCAGAAATGGCAGACCACGAGCTGCAACGTCAGCGGTGCGACCGGCGTCATCAAGGATCTCTACTTCCTATTCAAAGGAGCAGGGTTCGGCTTTGACTACTGGCAATTCGCGGGCAGTGGAGGCATGAGCGGCGCAGGGGGTGCACCTGGAAGCGGCGGCTCTGCGAGCAGCGCGGGCGCGAGCGGGAGCAACGGTTCAGGTCTGGCGGGAAGTGCGGCCGGCGGAGCAGATAGTGGCGTGGGCGGGACGAGCGCGAGTAGTGGCGGCCTCGCTGGTGGAGTGAGCACGATTGGCGGGAGCTCGGCGACCGGTGGCTTCGAGCCCGACAGCAAAGCGGGCGCAGCAGCCGTGGGAGCCGGCGCAGGGTCGACTTCTCAGGCGCAAACGAGCGGCGATTCCGGCGGCTGCGCATGCACGGTAGGCGAGCGCGGCGCGAGTCAGCGATCGCTGATAGCGATTGGTCTCGTGCTCACGGCGCTTTTGCACCGGCGCAATAGGCGCGCTAGCGAGCGCCGTCTCTCGGGCGCTAGGTGATCGCTCTGGCCATGCCCAACAGACTCGAAGCTACTGCGCAATGCAATACTGCTGCATCGTAGCCCAAATCGCTTCCGCGCTTGCGCGAGCTCCTGCGTCCGTGGGGTTGAGCTGGTCGGCCTGAACGTATTCGGCGTAGTGTCCAGCAAATACGGTGCGCAGATCGAGCCAGTGACAAGGTAGCGGCGCATTCTCACACGCGCTCTGAATCGGCGGCCTGAGCGCGTCCACCTTGGCCTTCACGTTTGCATCCCCCGGATCAGGGTAGAATGCATACACGACGTGTTGCACGTCGTCCGTCGCCATCTGTGCGAAGAGCGCCTGTGCGGCGGTCGCGGCCGCGGCGACCATGGGGCAGCTCGCGTTCCCGCTGTCGCAAGAGCCGAGCAACGCATCTGCGCCGCCGCCGTTCATGATGACGACCTTGACCTCGGCTTCGGAGACGCCGCTCGTGTATTGGTCCGCGATCCCGTCGCCGCCCAAGGCGAGGGCATTGGAGAGCAAGTTCGAGCGATCTCGGTAGCGTTCGCCGACGGACACCGCGCCGGCGTCGCGCGCTAGACCCTCCAGGTAGGCGGTGATCTGGTGCGTCGTTGCGAAAAAGCTGTCGCCAACGATGAGCACCTGATTTGCAGGCACGGCTCCGCGGTTGCAGGCGCCCGCTCCAGCGTCGGCTACGTCACTCGAGCCACCGGCACCTCCGCTCGCGAGAGAGCCCGCGCGGCAGACACCCTGCTGGCAGCTGTGGGATGGCGAGACAACGGCGCAGTCTGCGTCCCCCACGCACGAGACTTCGCAAACTCCAGGCGCGGTGGGGTTACCGGTCGTGCACCCGGCGCTCGAGGGCACGCACTGCGCCGCCGGCAATGCCTCACACGTGGCGCGCTCCGCGCAAGGCAGCGTACACACGCCGCACACGCACATGAACCGGTCGCCGCAGCTCTTGGTGCTTGGTTCGCAACGGGTCAGAAAGTGGGTCTCGCCACCGGTTGGTTCGCCGGCTTCTGGCTTACAGCTGAACGCCAAAACCAAACCGGCGAGCAGGAGCGTGAGCCTTCTTTTGGCCTGACTAAGCATGCTCTTCGCTGTCATCGTCTTCGTGTATCAGGCATTGTCCGGCATAGATCACGACCCGGGTATGCGCCTCCGGAACGTCCCGTTCTGCGTTGAATTTCGCCACGCGCTCTCGCATGTCGGTGAGCATACTGCGCAGACGGGTCAACGTGCCGAATACCTCTTCTTCCAACGGATGCCCCGGCCACACGTCGATCGTGTAGGTGCCGCCGCCAATGCGATCATCGAGCGCGGTCGCTCGATTTTCGTTTAGACGACTGAGGATCGTGGTGACGAGCGCCTTGAAGTGATCGAAAACTGCCGCCTCCCAACCCACCGCGGCGCCGAGCGGAACGATCAATGCGCGAGCGCTGTACCGGGCAACTCCGTTTGCCTCCGACTGTTGAATGCGACCGTCTGCGAGTAGCCGCTGAATCGTGCCTTCGAGCGCAGCGACCTCCGTCTGGGCTCGCTCGGCGATTTCGGGTAACGTCAGCGGACCCTCGCGATACATCAGGGAAGTCACCAACTCCTCCGCGCCCTCCGCGCCCAGCTTGAGCTGCAGCATCGCCAGCTCATCGTCCGAGGCCGCTCGATACGACGGATTGGAGCCAGAGCCGGTCCAGAACACCAACTGACTGTCGCACAGATCACGAATCACCGAGCGCACTTGCGCTTCATCGTCGTTCGGGAAGCGCGCCAGGATTTCGCGCCGCGTGACCACATTTTGAGTCTTGATGTGTTCGAGGACGACTTCCCAAAGTGAACGGCCGCGTTCGGTGGAGCTCTCGCTCAGGCGTTGGATCTTGCGCCGATAGGTGCGAAGCCCCAGACCGAACATGTCGGCGCTCACTTTTCGGCTCACCCCTTGGCGCTCAATCTCACGTACGAGCTCGATGAACACCTGATCGGCGATCTGCGCGAGCGGCGCACGAACGCCTCTCGACGTAGCCAGCTGTGCGATCAAGATGGTCGTTTGCCGCACAATGGCGTGAATTAAGAGCTCGATGGTCATCTTGCCAAGCCAAACAGTTATACACGGCACTGGCACGGCGGACAGGGGACCGGATTGTCCTCCCTTGGACGAACAGAAAGAGCGGACAATCGTCGTAAATTGGCCCGATCGCGTTTACGCGGTCGCTGTGTGCAGGAGCTCGCGCTGCTGTTTGCTGGCGTTGAGGATGCGCTGGGTCTCGAATTTGAGTTCCTCGCGCGCCTTGCGCAGGCGCGAGTAGACTGTAAAAATTGGAATAGACAGCCTCGTCGCTACCTCAGTCACGGGCACGCGATCGAGTTCGTGCATCACGAGCACGGTGCGTCTCCGCAATGGGATACGCTTGAGGGCAGCCTGCAGCAATGCGCGAGCTTCCTTGCTGGAGAGGACCTCCTCGGGGCCAGGCCTATCGTCGCTCAACTCCATATTTCCGAGAGAAACCTCGCGCGAGCGTTTGCGTTGGCTGGCCAGCGCGATGCGCACGGCGACGCCGAACAAATAGGGCCGGAGCGGTCGACTCTGGTCGTATTCGGACCAGCGTCGATGCAGGACCAGGAACACTTCTTGCGCCAGATCGTCTATCTCTGAGCGGTCAGTGCCGAGGCGACGCAGGGTTCGCTGCACGTACGCGAATTCGACGTGAAAGCCCCTGCCGGAGCGCGCCGCACTCGGAAATGTCGTCGATTCGGAGAGCATCTGGTTCATCCGTGGCGATCTCTGCAGCGAGGAGAAGGGTCGAAGGCGCAGAGAGCAGCGCCCGATCAATGGCATGCAGTGTTGGCACGCGTTCAATCCCGTTGAGCAAACGTTTGCTCCGGTCCGGAGAGCGTGAGTGGGTGCTGCAAGCAGGGAAAAACACGGGTTCCCACTGTGAGATGCCTTGCGGGGATGAGAGACGGTGAGCCACGCCGTGCAATAGGAGCAAGGGCCAATTTCCGTCTAACAATCGACACGCGAGCGAAGGCGGCGCGCCGGAATGTTGGCCGTGCAGGCGGTGGGCGCCGGACGCAAGCGATGCTAATCATCGTTTGGTCACGGGTCCTCCATGTGATCGAAGTGGTCAGCGGGGAAACGTTCCCGGTGACATCGCGCTCGTTCCCTCCAACACTCGAGAAAATGCTCGTGCGCTCTAGGGTCTCCCTATTCGGTGAACGCAGGTTCAAGTGGCGAAAACGTCCCTCGTCCGTTGCATTCTTGCGAGCACGCTACACAACCGGCTCGCTGCTGGTTGCGCTTTCGATGCTCGGCGCGTGCGCGCCAAAGGTGAGCGCGGGTGAGTGGCAATGCTCCGACGATGGTGGCGCGTCGAATGGCGGGACTCCGCATGTGCCGGTCGCGACGGATCCGGTGACTGTGCCGTGGTCGACCGGCTTCGAGGAGAATTTTTGCGACTACACGAAGGTCGCCGGATATTGCTACGGGGATCGGTCTTACGTGCTGGTCACGGAACCGCGCCATCTCGGCCGCTTTGCGGCCGAATTCAAGGTGATCGGCGCGGAGATGCATCAGACGCGTTGTGTGCGCCAAGGCGTCTTCCCGGAGGCCGCGTACTACGGCGCCTGGTATTTCATTCCAGAGCCGCTCAAGGACGTCGAAGTAGAATGGAATCTGTGGCACTTCCAGGCGAGGGATACCGTTGATGAGCTGCACCACGACCTGTGGGACATCAATCTGATCAAGGGGGCTCAGGCCGGGGATTGGGAACTAGAGATCCACGACCGGCTTGCCCCGCCAAATGCCAACAGGTACCGCAGTGCCGACCATAGGCCCATCCCGTTCGGAACCTGGTTTCACATCGCGCTGTTCTTGAAGCGCGCCGCGGACACGACCGGCAAAGTCGCTTTGTATCAAGACGGCGTGCAGCTGTTCGAGCAATCGAATTTGAAGTCCGACGCTTCGAAGCTCACCCAATGGTACGTCGGCGACTGGGCCGAGAAGGCGACGCCCGCGGATTCCTCACTGTATGTGGACGACGTCTCGATCGGTGCGACGCTCAGTGCGGTCAGCGCGACCCAGTGATCGCATGCGCGGAGTGAGGCGATTGGTGCTCGTTTTGCTGTGTGCGGCGGGTATGACTTATCCTGGACGAGTCACCGCGCAATCCACCGCTCCAATCGAGCTGAAGTGGAACGCGCTCGAAGGCTGCCCGAGCGCAGACACCGTGCTCGCCCGCGTGCACAAAATCGCCGGCTCCACCCGAGCGACGCCGAATACGCTGCGAGCGGACGCGACCGTCACTCAACCGAGCGACGGCCTGTTTCGTCTGCGGCTCAAGATCGAGTACGGCAAGCTCGCCGCACTGCGAAACATCGAGGGGAAATCCTGCAAGGATCTCGCTGGCGCGACCGCAGTCGCGCTGGCTTTGCTGCTGAGTTCGGATGAGCCGCTCAGTGAGCGTGATCTTGCAGGAAGCTTGCCGACGACGGGTGCGACTCCTAGCGGCAGCGAGGAGCCCAACAAGCAGGGGCCGACACCGAATCAACCGGAGACGCGACCTCGGGCCGCCGCAACGACAGCAGCGCCCACGCCCAGCGTCGAGGCCGGCCCTCCGCGTCGCTGGCACGGGCTTCTAGTTGCGCCGGTGGGAGCATTGAGCGTCGGTCCTTTGCAGCAAGTTAGCCGAGGGTTAGGGCTCGCCGCGGGCGCCTCTTTCGATCACTGGCGCTTTTTGGCCGAGGGCAAACTTTGGGCCGCTCAACGTGAGACGATCGGCAATTTGGGCAACGACTACGAGGTATCGCTCGATCGATTCACTGTAGGTGCCCGCGGTTGCCGTAGCCTCTTCGGCTCTCGTTTCGAGTTCGCCCCGTGCGTGTTGATGTCGGTGCACCACCTCTCAGTGCGCGGTAGCGGGCCTAGTCTCGTGTCCGAAACCGACACGGTGACGTGGGCAGCCGTCGGCATTGGCGCGCAAGCCCGCCTGTTCGTTGCGCCCTGGCTCGGCTTGGTCGCTGGAGTCGATGGCGAGCTGCAGCTGTCCCGCCCCGAGGTAGGCATCTCGTTGCCCGCGGCAGGATCACCGGAACCGACAGCAATTCCAGTAGAGCAACTCGCGCCGGCAGCGGCGACGATAAGCGTCGGGTCCCAGTGGATTTTCTGACGGAGAACGCAGGTCGCTGCTACTGCATCTCGAGTTGAGGTATGGCAGGTCGTATCATCGAAACGGCTGGTTTTCCGGGGACCGAATCCCCGTCGCCTAGCCGCGCGCCCGCGCCACTAGAAATCCCCGCGTTCAAAGCGGTTTATCAGGAGTATTTCGACTTCGTGTGGACGTCGGCTCGGCGCCTCGGGATTCAGCCGAGCGGGATGGATGACCTGATTCAGGAAGTATTCATGGTGATCCACTCCAAGTTGCATACCGTTGAAAAACGGGAATCGCTACGCAGTTGGATTTACAGCGTGGTTCGGCGCACCGCGAGCAATCACCGTCGCGCTGGGCGAGCGCACGCGGACGCCAGTTCAGGCCCTCCGGGGAGCGGCGAGGCGCTGTCGCGCGAACCGACGCCCCTGGAGAATACCGAGCGGAATGCTGGTTTTCAGCTATTAATGACGCTGCTCGACCAGTTGGAGGGGCCGAAGCGTGAGATCTTCGCGCTGGTCGATGTCGAAGACCTTTCGGTCCCCGAGGCGGCCGAAGCGCTCGGGATACCACTCAATACAGCTTACTCTCGGCTTCGAGTGGCGAGGCAAAATTTCGAAGCTGCATTGGCGCGCCATGAGGCGCGAACCAAGGGAACCTAATGCTCATGGCCGCTCTCAGTTCAAAAGCTCGAGCAGTGATCGAGGAGGCGCGTGAGGAGATGCGCCCTCCCGCGGGCGAACGCGAGCGTCTCGAGGCTTTGCTCGACGCCCATCTGGGCGCCGTTGCACCGAGCCCAGCGGCGGACCACGGCGCTTTGTCCGCGGGTCCCACCAGCGGCTGGCGTTTAGTGACATCGCTTACAGTCGGCGTCGCGCTCGTCGGCGGTGGGGCGCTTTGGGCGCTGCGCCCGAGCATCAGCCAGAACTCGACGCCGCTTGCGGCAAGCAGCTCCGCCGCAACACAGCCACCAGCACCGGTAATCGCAACGGCGGCGCCAGCCGCCGAAGCGCAAGCTCCGAGCACCCCAGAGCCAGCGCGCCCCGCGAAGCCGGCAATCGAAGCGCAAGCACCCGTTCAACGGTCTCAGGATCGGCTAGCCCAAGAAGTTGCGCTGCTCTCGCGCGCGACCAGCGATCTCCGAGCCGGACGCGCGGGTGCCGCGCTCAAATCGTTGGATGAGCATCAACGGAAGTTTCCAAACGGTATGCTCGCGGTCGAGCGACGAGCAGTGAGGGCGCAGGCACTTTGTTCGTTGAAGCGGGTCAGCGAGGGGCGAGCCGAGATCTCGCTCCTCGCACCGCAATCACCCGCCGCAGGGCGCGCCAAACAACTTTGCGACGCAGCAGCGTCTAGCTCTGGGCAATAGTAGCGCAGTGTCCGAGCGCTCGCGGCGCGAGCGGACTAGTCGGGCTCGTTATTTTTCCAAGAATGCCGTGTCGGCTCGCGACGAAGCGGACTCGCAATCCTCCTTCGCGCGCGCGGCGAGCGGAGTTTCGCGTGCCAGCAGCGCAAGGGTGGCTCCGCCCTCGCTGAACCGATGGAGCTTGCAACGCGCTCGGGCCTTCGCCGCATTGCGTTCGTCTTTGAGCACGCTGGCCGAAAACCGTCGCTGATGCTCTTCCAGCGTCGCCAGCGCGCGCTCCGCGAGAAACAGTACCGAGCCAACGACACACATCCCCAAGGCGGCCGCGGATCGGTTCTGCGCGCCGTTGCTCGACAGCCGACTGCGCATCGGCGTCTCCAGTGGCAGCGCACTCGTCCCCAACTGCGCGCGCAGGGCAGTCGTCACTCTCTCGCGGTCCGCCGCTGTCGGTCGACGCGCATGGCGATGCGCCTGAATCAGTGCACGAGCTTGGGGACTGAGAGCAACCGCGATCATTCGACTTCCTTTCGAGTGCAGGAGCGCGCAGCTACGTGCGTATCTGCAGCTGCGCGTTCCTCGGCGCCCCCCCGGCCCAATTCACTCGTATGAGCAATGCCCGGAGTGGTCTCGGTCCGTCTAAAAATCCGCTTGCGTCCGCATGATCCTGGCGTAGCGCAAATGGATCGGACGGGAGAGGTCGTTCACGTGGGCGCCGGTGACGAGTGTCGCTCGGCCGAATTCGCGAGCGCGGAGCTGATGTTGCGCGCGTCTAGTCAGCCTTCGTGCGACGGAAGTCCAATTCTGTCGCTACTGCGGTGGTATGGCTTTACCGCTGCTCGCAGCCAAGCGTTCAGTGCCGAAAATTGTCCCCCCTTGCTTCGTCGTCTTCGAGGCGCGCTCATTTTAGTATGTGAGCGATCATGGCCGCACCGTTGATCACTGGCAACGACACGGTCTGAAGCGCGTTCGAAGTTTTGACATCGCCGGCCGTCGCATCAGCCGATCTTTCGTCGCTTGAGCTTAGGCTCACGGGCAAGTTGCTTGCCAACTGACGGAGGCACCGGTGGCGGTCGTATCCGTGGCGCTGCTGTTCAGCCATAGACTTTGTGCGGAGGCATTAGCAGGCGTCGGCGTGGGGTTGATCGATGCGCTTGAGTCGAAGGTAAATGACAAGCTGGGGCTCGTCACGGTAATCGAATCGACATAGACGATCGTCGGATTGGACCAAGAGGAGGACGGCTGAGTGTTGAGCTCGATACCGATGTTCTTGATACTCGACTTGACGATGCCGGTCCCTGCAGAGTCCGGCTCCGCGCCTACATTCCAGCTGAGGGTCACCCAAGCGCTCGAGTTGCCGAGCGGGTGTCGTTGGGCAGCTCCCAGGAAGCGATAAGTGCCGGAATCTTGGACGTAGCTGAAGATAGTCCCGCCCTGACCGGCCTGGACGTAAACGCGCATGCTAAGCGTCGCCGTCGTCAGATCCGCGGGTGAGGTCAGCGAAATGATGAAGTGCGCTTTGTCGCCCGCGTCGTCGAGAGGGACTGAGAGCTTGGCGCAACCAGTCGCGGTTTGACTGGCACCTCCGCTGCCGCCCGCACCTCCGCTGCCGCCCGCACCTCCGCTGCCGCCTGCACCTCCGCTGCCGCCTGCGCCTCCGTTGCCCGCACCGCTGCCGCCCATGCCAGCCACGCCTTCAGCGCTGCCAGCGGTGCCGGCATTCGCTTCGGTCCCGCCCGTCTCGATTGAGCCTGCCATGCCGATCAGCCCGCCGAAGCCCGCTCCGGAGGCGCCGCTGCCCAGCTCGGACCCACCGGCTGCGCCACTGGCGTTTGCGCCGCCCGTCGTGGCGGGGGCTCCAGAGCGGCCCATCATAGCTCCACCACCCCCAAACGCCTCTGCGTTCCCGAGCAGCGAAGCGTCGTACACGTTGCAGTGCAACGAAACCGAGAGCGCAAGTGAAGCCACGGACACCTTCGCGATTCGCTGTACGACCTGCTGCTCCACCCCCTCTTCGTGACTGCTCCGAAGGCCTGACCACGACCGCGGTACCCATCGCATCAAGGCTTCTTTTCTCCGTTGGCGTGCTCGGTCTTCAGCCGAGCGAACATCAGCTCTGCCTATGCGCAGTTATGCCTATGCGCAGTGGAAACGAGCGCGGCGATGTAAGAATGCCAGCGCCGCGATTGCGAGTGCCCACCACGACGCGCCCGTGCGAGGTGTGGCGCCGAGGCTGCAACCTCCGTCCGTAGTCGTCGGGGGCGCGCCATTCGGGGTGCCCGCGGTGCCTAGCGCACCTCCGCTGGTCATCACAGCAGCGCCTGCAGTGTTGCTCGTCGAGCCCGCTGCGCCGGGTGTTCCGCCGATCCCCGTGGCTCCGCCAGGGTTGTTCGAACCCCCAGCTGCCGACGCACCACTCGAACCCGTGGCACCGCCTATCGCCCCCGCGCCGGCCGACCCTTCGGGCATCGCACCCGTTGCTCCGAGAGCATCATCGGTCGTGAGTGAGAGCAGCGCATAGCCGTCGATGAAGTTGACGTTCTCCGGGACATGGGTGGAGTAGTTCTTCGGCGAAGACCAACTGCCTGTGAGCCAGCCATCAGGCAGCGTCCCAGCGTCGAAATCTTCACGCCAGGCGAGCGTGAACGCACCGTCTTGGTACGCCGAGAACTGGACCCAGTCGATGTACTGATGCACCGGGAGGATGCTGGGCTCGAAGTTGCCGCCGAAGGTGGCATCCCCGGGCCAGACGTTGAAATGAATCTGCATCCCGGCGCTGGCGTTCTCCGCGAAGGCGAGCGACGTCGCGCCCGTTTCTCGTCGAATTTCCGTGCCATCAATCAGCCAAACGATGGCCTCGGGCGTCCACTCGTAGGTATAGGTATGAAACGCTCCGCACAGGTCCGACTGGAGCTCGTGCTTCTTGCCGTGATCCGCGCTGGGGTTGCCGTAGATGGGGTTCGTTTGAAGATGGCAGTCCGCGCCGAGCTTCTCGAAGTCGAGCTCATTCCAAAATGTCCCTGCCTTTTCGGAGCCGTCCTTCCAAAGGAAAAACGAGCTCACCACGCCATCGCCAGTTGCAAACCGGGTGCGCGCTTCGATGCGCCCGTACCCGTAGGCCTTCGAGGAATACAGCTCCGCACTTCCGACCGCCAAACAGAGTTGAGGGCAGAGCACGGCCGCGACGAAGGTCGAAATCTTGAAGAAGTTTTTCGGCAAAGGGTGCTTTCGGGTAGGTGAAGGTAGAAGAGATGCTGCCGCGAGTGGGTTTGCGCGGAAGGAGCATAGTTTGTCAAAAATAAATCGAGGCTCCCCCAGACACTCGCTTGGCGCTTCGTGTCACGCTTGCGCCCCCGCGTCGCGATCGCTCATATTGGCTTTGTTTACATGTTTGTCGAGCGAGCGTTGCTCGCGTGTGTAGCGGCGCTCTCGTTCGTTTGTGGATGTGAGTCGAAACCTTCGCCCTCGAGAGCGGCGGATGCGCGGTCGTTTGCGTCCGCTACGCGCACACCCGCGCCGTCACTGAAGGCGCCTGTTCTTTCGCCGAAGCGGCTCGCTACTCTATCGGTCTCGGCGTATCGAACCACGATCGCGATGGACGAAGAGGCCGTCTATCTGATGACGAGCAACGCCGCCTATCGCCTAGTAGATGGAGAGCCCACACACGGGCTCGAGCTCGAACTCGGGACAGGTCCGGTCCTGACCCGAACAGCCTTCGTATTTTGGTCGAAAGGTGGCATTTGGAGCGCCCCGAAGCAGGGGGGGAGCGCGCAGCAATTGGCTAAATTTGCGCATCAACCTCAGTACTTCGTCAGCTCGGGCGAGGCGCTCGCTTGGGTGGACCAGACGGAAGGGGGCCTGTACACGATCCAGACCTTGGACGGTCGAACGCCGCGCACGTTGTTGTCGTCATCGGGGGAGATTCGCGCGCTCGACATGATCGGCGAGGTCGTTTACTTCGCGCAGCGGCCAACCGATGATTCGTGGCGAATCGGTCTCGTTCACCTCGATGGTCGCGCCCCGGAGTACACGACCACGAAAAAGGGGCGTGTGCCGTCGCAGCTCAGCGGCTCGGACGGCATTTACTACTTCGATTTGGACACCACCCGCATCTTGAAGCTATCGCCAGATCTACGCCACGAACAGGTACAACTGAAGGATTTCGTCTGCTCACCCATCCAAGTCTCCTCGCGCATTTACTGCGGCTGCGTCGAAGGTTTGTTCGACGTCAGCAAGGAGACGCAAAAGCCGAGGGTGCTCGTCTCTAACCGACCTGGAGCGATCACGAGCGTTACGTCCAATTCGAAGGCGGTGGCGTGGACCGTAGACGTCGGCCCCGATCAGCTCGCGGTGGATTTCCTGCCTGTCGACGCCGAAGGACTGAGCCCTTGAGTCGAGCGATCTCGTGATGCCGAGCGCTCAGTTGGGGGGCACGGGGCGCCCCAGCTCACCCATGAGCCAAGTCATCGCCGAGCGTGGCGTCGTGCCATTGACGAGGCCGGTGTTGGCTACCCAGGTTCTGCCGTTGATCCAGCCCCAAATGGTGATGCCTTTGACGGCCGCGTGGTTGCGGAAGATCGGGATCTGAGCCTTGTAGGTCGCTAGTTGAGTCCCGTCGTTCGCTTCGCCGATGTCGTATTCGGTGATGTAGATCGGCAGCCCGGTCTGGTTCGCCATGGTATCGAGATTTTTTTGGAGCTGCGACGCCGACATGGTTCGCAAAGCGTGCGCCTGCGCGCCGACGGCATCGATCGGAGCGCCGGCGGCTTTGATCTGCTTTACGATGTCGATGAAGTGATTTTCCTGATCTCCGTACTCGATGTTGTTGAAGTCGTTCAGAATCAGGATCGCGCCCGGGCAATGCTGGCGAGCCAGCTTGAACGCCTTGGTGATCCAACCCCACTGACCTGTTTCGCCAGCGCCGAGGTTCGCCGTGTAGTTCGGTGTCGTGTGCGGCGGTGGTTCGTTCACCACGTCGATCAGTCTGGTATTGGGGTAACGCTGGCAGAACGACTTCATCCAATTTTCGACCTGAGCCAAGGTCGGCGTACCGCTCGGCTGCTGCGAGCCCCAGACGAAAGCGTGCTGCTTGAAGATGATCTGGTTGGTCTCGGTGTAGGCGTACACGGCGTCCAGCGCTGACCAGTTGAAGGCGCCGCTGGCCGAACTCTGAACCGAGCCCCATTTGCCCGAATTTTCTGGGGTGATCTGGTCCCAGTACTTCGAGAACTTCATGCCGCCCGTATCGACCGAGTTGCCAGTGGTGATATTGCCCACGAACTTGCCGAGGGGACGGGCGCCACCGGTGCCAGCACCTGCGGATGAGCTGCCCGACGCGCCAGCCGCTCCTCCCGCTCCGCCGCGGCCAGCCGCACTCGAGCCTCCAACGGACGACCTCCCGCCGCCGCCGCCGCCGCCCGTACCACCGAATGAACCAGCGCTACCACCTTGCTGCGCACCAGCAAAGGCGCCCGCGCTGCCCGGAGCACCAGCGCCCAGCGCGCCGCTGGCGCCGGCACCAGCGACTGCAGGTGCGCCGCTCGAGTGCACGCTGCCGCCAGCATTCAGGGAAGCGCCGTCCTCACCCTCACCGGTTGCAGCGCAATCGACGAAGCAAAGGCTCGCAACCAGTGTCAGTAGTTCTAGTTTAGCTTTTCGCAAGGGCTCTCGCGCAGGTTGAAAAATTCGTCCGCGCCAGCTGCTGCTTCGAAGCGCAGCATTCGACTCGGCATTCGTTGTGGCAGTAGCGCTGGACTGCGCCTTCCGTCGGATAAAATGTGGCGTCGCCGAGAGCGTGCGCCGACCGAACACGCTCGCGTGATTTGCGTCGTAGCTTGGGACGGCGAACGCTACTTCACCACAGGGTCGCCGCAACTCGTGACCTCTAAGCTCGTCTCGATGCGTAGGTTCGAGCCGACGACATGGCGCTCACACCAAAAGAAAGCGAGTGGGTAGATCTGGCCGTCGCTGAGGCCGAGCGAGTCCAGCGTTATTTGGCCACTCACCTCGTCGTGGATCCCACCCAAATCCAAGGCCAGCTTGTCGTCGATGAACACCCAGATGTCGTCGTCGCCGATGAACTTGAAAACTTGGCCGGGATGGTACTTGAACTCCAAGTGGAGCTCGAAGCTCATGTGGTAGTTGTGCGCGTTGCCCTCGTTTTGTAGTAGCTGATCGTCGATCGGAAAGAATCCTGGGCAGCTCGCGGCTCCGCAGCCCATCGTGCTGCTATCGAAGTAGTAAGCGTTCGGGTCGTTTGGCTTCGTGGGATCGGGCAAAAACTGGAGAGTCAAATTCTGACTCATGTTCACGCCCGGTGTGTCGTGAAACCAGGTAGCGAAGTTTTCCGGTCCGGTCGTCGTCACCGTACCCTGCGCCGGGCCCGCGTACACCGGGGTCTTGTCTGCCCCGAGCACTGCTTGCACCATGTCTGGGTCCGGGACGTAGCGCTTGCCCCTGGCGGTCATCGGATGCATCGCCAGGCTGGCCACTTCGAAGTCCGCGCTGGCGACGTAGCTTACGCCGCCGATCGTTGCCGCGATGGGTGGCGTCGCGCTCGCGTCCAAAGGTTGCCCACTCGGATCCTCTGCGATGATGAAGTCACGAAGACGACCGGTGAATTTCCCATTGCATTGTACGGCGCCGTTGCCGCCCCCGGTGGCTGCATCAGCGCTCATTCCGCTGCTGCCTCCTGGCGACACGTCCAACTGAAACTTGCCGCCATCGCCTGCTCCCGCAGCGGCAATCTGAGTCGAACCACCCGCCGCAGCTGCGGTCCCTGCCGCCGAGCCTTGGGTCGAGCTCCGCTCAGCCGTCGGCGGCGAGCTGCAGGCGACCATCAACGCGAGGGCGCCGATTTGACTCGCCAAGAGCGTGATTGAACCGTAGCGCGAAGTCGCGCAGGGCGATGGACGGCGAACGGCAGCGGCTTGCATTGATCTCGATACTCGTGTGGAAGGTCGCATCGGCAAGCAAGGCCGCTCGTTCGATCAATCGCTGCGGTTCACACCGCGCATTTCGGGCGATGCCGGGCTTTCAGAACTGATTGAAGAACTTCCAGACTTCTTGATACTGCCAACTGCTGCCCGATTGGCCGTTGTCCGGATCCGGCGTGTGATCGCCATTGAAGGAGCAAAATTCGAGGGGATAGCCCGTCGTGCACCCCGTTAGGTTGGTGCACACGTGGGCGCCGCTCGATACCTTCGTCGGGGTCATCCAGCTGCAACCGTTGGCCTTGGCGAAGTTTTGGGCCAAGCCCACGCCGTTGTCGTAGTTCAGCACCGAATCGTGAGTGCCGTGCGAGCCGTAGTAGGCGACCGGCTTACTCGGTGTGCAATTACCGCTGAGTTGAGAACCAGAATAGACCGCGATCGCGCGCACGAAGCCGTTGGCTGCTCCGAGTGGTCTCTCGCACGCCGTTTTGTAGGACATGCTGCCGCCGTAGCTCCAGCCGGTGGCAAAAATGCGATTCGTATCGACGCAAAAGTTCTCTTTGATTTGAGTGACGATGGCGTCGGCAAGTTGGATGTCCGTATTGTTCGGATTAGGCCAACCGCAGCCCGAAGCTTGAGTGCAGGTCTTGTTGCTTTGCTGGCCGTTGGGGGCCACGAAGATCGTGCTGTTGTTCGACAGTGGCAGCAGATGATAATACTGGTTCTTGTACATCTCGTCGTGATTGCCATTGAGCTGGTGGTAGGCGATGACGAGCTTGTATGGCTTGGTGTTGTCGTAGTTGGTCGGCACGTTCAGCACGTACTCACGCTGCATGTTGCCGGCGGTAATCGCGATGTGGTGACCGTTGTTGTAGTCGCCGCTCGCGATCGTGGGCATTTTGCCGCAGCCGGGCGACTTACCAGAGCCATCGCCGCCCGTGCCTCCAGCTCCTGCCGTGGCCGAGCCGGCTCCCGAAGCACCCGAGCCGGCCGCGCCTGCGCTGGCTCCGCCAGAGCCCACCGCTCCGCCCGCTCCGGCTCCTCCCGAGCTAGGCGCACCGGCCGCTCCTGGCGCTCCTGCTGCGCTCGTTGAGCCGCCCGAACTCGTCGAGCCTGCCGAACTCGTCGAGCCTGCCGAACTCGTTGAACCTCCCGAACTCGTTGAGCCCGCCACGCTCGTCTTGCCGGCCGAGCCTCCGATGCCGACGGCGCCGGCCGATGCTCGCATTCCGCCCGCTCCCTGATTGGTTGAAGGTTCGCTGCTACAGGCTGCGCCGCCGGCGAGGCAGAGCGCGACTCCGCTAAAGGCCGGCAGCGACAGGCGCCAGATTGGTGAGCGGAGCTTGGAAAGTCGAGGCATTGGTCTCTCAGGGTTCGGGTGCGAAAGTGCGTCCGGTTGGCGGCGCATGCATCCTCTGAGGACTTCACGGCCAGCGCTTCCTTGGGGCAGTAGCGTGAGCCTCTCGGTTCCGTCGACCGAAATGCAGGAACCGCGCGAGTAGGTGGACCGCTTGCCGCGACGGCCCCGGTGAACTGCCTTCACCCGTCTCAGCGCGGGCCTCATCCGTAAATTGCGAGACATGCGCTGGTTGCGAGCGCTTGGCTGGCAGTTTGGGGGTGGTCAATTCTGTCCTCCCCGAATGACAATAAACATCCACTCCGATTGACATGAGCGCAGAGCCACTGGCGACAATCGGGATTGGCGCAGGGGGAGGGGCGCAATTGCCCTCTGACTGTAGCGATTGCATGGAGGTAATAAGGTTTGCGATGCCCTCGATGAACTCGAGGGACAAAATCCAAAAGCGTTGCTGCCGAGTCAGCCGCGCATGAGCGCAGCCTTACAGATCGAACACGCGCGCCCGGAATGCGGCGAACGTCAACCCGTGGACGCTCGCTGAAGCGCCATCCTGCTGGAGAGAGAGAAATGCGAACAACGACCAACCGAATCGCTGCAAATCTTTGCGTTCTGGGCGTCTTCTTGGCGGGCGTCTCGGCCTGTAGTGCCTCGGACGATGGGACGCCCGGCAGCCCCGGTGGCTCGACGGGCACCGCTGGCGCGAAGCCTTCGGGTGGTGCACCGGGAAGCGCTGGCGCCGTTGCAAACCTGGGCGGCGGAGGCGCAAGCACGGGCGGCGGCGGCTCGCCTGGGAGCGCGGGCGGTGCGGGGCTCGGGCAAGGCGGGATCTTTGGAACGGGCGGGGCACTCGGCTCGGCTGGTGCGGGCACGTCAGGTGGCGGCAGCGGTTCCGCAGGAAAATCCGGCAGCGGTGGCACGTCGGCCACGGCTGGTGCGGGTGCTGGCGGCGGCGCGAGTGCTGGCGCGAGCGGCGGCACGGGTAGCTGCACGAAGGGTCAAACCAAGGGCAACCAAGTCGCAGTGATCGGCGAATCGTTCATCGCTGCGACTCACGGCATCACGCAGCAGATCGAGAAGCAGGCGAAAGCCAACGGCTCTCTCGCACAAAACGAGAAGTACGTGGACAACTCGGTCAGCGGCACGCTGCTGTCCGGCAGTGACGCGAACGCCATTCCGAATCAGTACAAGAAAGCCGCCCAAGGCGGGATGATCAAGTACGTGCTCATGGATGGCGGTGGCAACGATTGCCTGCAGGCGAACAACGGCGACGCAGCCCTCGCCGCGGCACAGGCGCTTTTTCCGACCATGGCCAAGGATGGGGTAGAGAAGGTCGTCTATTTCTTCTATCCGGATCCTTTGGGCTCGTTCGCGAGCGGAACGCTCAAAACATGTCTCGACGCGCTGCGACCGAAGATGAAAGCCCTGTGTGACGGTCTGACCGCGCCCAAGTGCTATTGGATGGATCTACGTACCGTCTGGAGCGGTCATAGCGAATACACCTCGGACGGCATCCATCCGACGTCTGCTGGCAGCGTAGCCACCGGAGACGCAATCTGGGAAGTGATGAAGACCAACTGTGTGGCCCAGTAGCTAGCGAAGGCAGGAGCCTGGTCGCTGCATGCAAAAGCCGCTTGTTTACTGGTTCGAGATGCTGCTGCTTGCTGCGACAGGCCTTTCTTTAGGCTGCACCGACGGCACTCAGTCATTGGGCATGGAACCCGGAGCGGCCGGTGCGGCGGTCGTCTCCGGTGGCGGCTCGTCAATTGCTCCGGCCGGCAATGGCGGCGGCGCGGGCGTCGAAGACGGCGGCAGCGCTGGCTCCGGCGGGGTCAGCGGGTCGGGCGGACGCGGGGCTGGCGACGACGTCGTGACCGTAAAAGAATGCCTGATCACGGCGCCCACGCGCTGGGGCGCGGGCGTGCACGTGGCCAATTGCAAGATCGACGTTGCTAGCTCCCTGAGCATCGAGCCCGGTGCGATCATCAAATTCGGTCCAGGCTTCTACCTCGACGTTCTTGCCGGAGGCACGCTGAGCGCGATCGGCAGCGATTCGCTGCCGATCGTCTTCACGTCACTCAAGGACGACGCGCATGGCGGAGACGCGAACGGCGACGGTGCGAGCACCGCCGCGCCGAACGATTGGGGCTGTCAGGGAGCCTGCGGCGACCTGAATATCCAAGGAAGCGGCTCGGTCCTCGAAAATGTACACGCTCTTTATGGAAGCAACGGCGTCTACGTCCAGGCCGGATCGACGCGAGTGAGCAAGTCCACCTTCGCCCACCATGACAGCTACGGCTTGGTGCTCGATGGTCGTTTTCCGGTGGAGACGACTCAGCTGACCGAGAACGCGTTCTTCGACAACCGTGGTTACCCCCTCCATCTGGGCAAAACGGTCTTTTTAGACGCCAGCAACACCTTTCACGATCCTGCCAACCCGGAGCTGAAGAACGGCAAACAATGCATCGAGCTTGACACGGATCTGGATCAGCTAGCCGTGCTCGGGGTGACGGAGCTCGGGTTCCTCTTCAGTGGGCATCGCATTAGCTCCGAACTTTTGACTCCTCCAGGCGTCATCTTCAAGGCACGTGACGCCGCGATCTATTTGGACGCGGGCGGCAGTTTCTACAATGGTCCGAACGCGATCTTCACTTCCTACAAGGACGATGCCCTGGGCGGGGACTGCATGGGCGACGGGCCCAGCACGCCCGCAGCCGGCGACTGGGAAGGTCTATGGATCGATGACGGAACGAAGGCCGATTACGCGGCACCGGTCGACTACATCCGCTACGCTGAAAAATCGGGTACAGGATTATTGCATTGAAGAGCGCCCGCTCCGTCGAAGGCGACTACTTGCGCTCATAGAAGGTGATGCTGACGCCACCCGAACCCGAACCCGGGGCTGAGCTGAGAAATTTGCCGTCGTTGAGGAACTGGTAGGGGCCGTCGGCGGCCGCCTCGAACGCCGGCACGAGGGCGTTGAGCGGTCCACAGTTGCGCACGATGATGAACGAGCCATCACTCGGTGCGAGAGTGTACCTTGCGTCCAGCGTCGTTCCGGAGGAGCCAGCCAGCTGATAGTCCGCGCCGCCGTCGAGTATCTTTCCGGCGACCTTGCCGGTGGTCGTGCCTCCGGTGATGGGGATGATGTTGCGGCTGCCACGCTTGGCGTTGCTGACGCTGAAGGACGAGCCGAGCGTGACGTTCTA
>Ga0247760_1001121_pt1 | contig 26510 bp, 21 predicted proteins | sample UWRJL171409R4_FD_179936 | JGI IMG/M metagenome (GOLD analysis project Ga0247760, IMG submission 179936) | Plant litter microbial communities from Arlington Agricultural Research Station in Wisconsin, United States - UWRJ-L171-409R-4 | ecosystem: Environmental > Terrestrial > Plant litter >... | reverse complement strand
AGAAATCTTTGTAACCCACTCTCCACACACCAAAAAAAAAAAATCGCAAGCAAGAGTCGGCAAGGCCAGATCAGGAGCCCTGAGGAAATCGTTCGGCAACAGAATGGCTGGGTTAGGTAGCTATGGAGGGACCTGAGTAGCCCAAACCCACAAGTCCCAACCTTCCACTCGCCATGCCACCATCGCAGCCTAGTTGGTGAATGGGTAACAGCGGTGGACCTTGCGGTGAACACTCGTTCTGAATCTAACCATCTATTACCTATTCCTCGGTAATCCGTAATAGAATTCATTTTGGTTGTTGTGGTAGGTGATATGTACAAGTGCAACGAATACACGGCGAAGGATGCCGTTGTGGGTCCCGGCCACTCATTCGGTGCCGCAACCACTGAGAATTTTTGGGGTCCCGGGAAGCCTTCGCCAGCCGATTACAAGCATGAATGTGCAGATTGCAGAGTAGCGGCGCGGCGTCTTCATCCCCGCGTGCGAGTTAGCGAAAACGGCAAGATGGGCTTAACCAGCCTCCCACATAAATCCCACCACTAGCTCTACGATTAGCAGTTACAAAACGATGTTACCTACATTGTGATTTCCCGCGAGGCTTGAGCCGATGTTGTGGGTCCAAGGACCGGTGGGACTGTCCCTTCAACATAGTACAAACCCGCAAGCTCGCCAAAGCCAGCTCATGTCCTCAAGAATTAGTTATTGCCGTGGCTGGATGGAAGAAGGGCAGACACGGCTGCCTCTCGATGGAATGTGCCCCCTTTTGGCAAAGGCCGGCAAAGCTGGCGACAGGCTCGGGCGATGCTAGACGGTGCAGCACCACTGTACACCATTCTCGGTCTTTTTTATACAATAGTACTTTTCACTTCCCTGACGAATACATACCAGGTCCCCAGGTAATAAACTTTATGTGCTTGGCTCCAAGGCGACAATTTCTCCCGTATTTACCATGTTCATCCTTGAGGGAGATCACAACAGAGGTATCAAACGGGGGTCCTTGTCAGGTGGCGTTTTGTGGGGAAAAAACTCATAGAATCTTGTGCCTCAGCTACCAGCACAAACACCATCCAACGCCGGATTCAGCCGCTGTTGGTCGCTTGTGAGCCCCTGGGACATCTCCGAACAACAGAACCGTCTCCCTTTGTGACAAAAAGGGGCACCCATTCGGACCGTCTTAATGACGTTTGCAGAATCGCATCTGTTTCGTGCAGGCGCCGGGAATCTCGAGGGTACCCAGGGCTTGGTGCTTCAAACAAATGGCAGCTCGCGGCAATCATCATGCTCGTAGTTCCATAGTTCTTTTCCACGTTCGTCTGATGTAAAAGGCACCAGGTTCCGGAGGGCGCGAGGATGATTGATTGGGTCGTCCAGGAACAGAAGGTGTGGCAGCTAGCGCTCGGGTTATGTTCTTGTCGATGTCCAAAACACTCTTTGACATGCAAGAGTGCTTCAGATCGAACCCCTCACCGTGCTCGCCTGGGCGCCAGCCCACTTCCCAGCCGATAAGCACTGAAGATAGCACGGAGAACGCATCAAAGGGCAAACCGAAACGCAATCACTCCTGAGTCGTCGTCCCTTGGTCTTGCAGAAATTCGTCAAAATCTATTCGCACACCTGGTTTCGGTGGATGGCAATCAAAGAACATCAGCCCAGGCGGCTTGCGACTGTCGCGTTACTTCGTGGCTGCCCACACCGGCTGGGACCAGCAGTCGCGGTGCCAGAGCTTGAACGAAGATTCATTCAATCAACAGTGAGTACATGTTTCAAACTGATGGTTTCAGCTCCAAACAGCCCTAGCGCGCGACTCTTCCATCATCAACTCCGAACAAGGGCCTTCCGGACAGGCTTGTGTTGCTAAAAATGAGTTAACGAAGCTTCCCGGCTTGTTGGGTCCTGCCCCGCGGGAGGAAGCAAGCCGTCTGTTCCCGCTTGCGTTGGCAAGCTAAATGGAAGTAAGTAACGAACCGCTGACGGGACACGCTTACCCATCACCGTTTCGCCGCTTTCGAGATGTATTGTAGTTGAGCCCCGTCCTGCTACGCAAATCGCCCCCGCGCCGGGTTAAGACCTAGCTGACGCGGAGGAACAGATAGCGGCAATACTTCATAGTTATAGTGTAATGCCGGAGACTGGAGCTGGGGGCTACTGCATATGTAGGTAGTATGTACTCCGTATGCTCCTCTCTCTCTCAATGGTGCACACTCCGCCGTCGGTAGGATCCATTCAACCCCTGCGGCTGAGTCGGTTCACACTCGCTCCTTGCGCAAGACATCCTTGGCATCAATTCAGCGTTCTCAGTAAGGTATCACCATCTCAACCATCCGAATAACATTGCGCTGGGCTATCTCATACCCTCATCCTAGCTCCGGGTAGGCATTACGCCGAGCATGACGGCCAGTGACTAGGTCGAAAATGGTAGAAGCTGGGGCATTTTCTTCTCGAAGGCCGGATCGACTGCCTATCGAAAGCATGAACTAGCATGCACCCCGTTGGCTATGGTCCTCGAAAGCCCAATTCGATCGCGGCGGGTCATGCCCCAGATGTGACATGACAACTCGACCGCATGTTGACGCTCAGTTCTCTGTCGTCGAGGCGTGGCTATGTTGCGGGGTTGGTTTTTTAATCAGCTTCCACACCACCATCCTGCTTCAGAAAAGAATCTATGTTCAATCTTGATAGCTCAAGGTCCAGGTGATTCTTTGTCGTCAAAAAAGTTTTTGTTCTGTTGGTACCAGTTTATTTTGGTTCCCCTCCAAGTGTATCGCATCACCGTTAAAGTAATTGAGCTAACCGATGACTGGGTGACTCTCGGGAGCCTAAAACGGGAGCCCTCATTGGCTGTGGTCACGACTAGCGACCCCAAGTTCTGGCTCCATACCTTTTATACGATGGGGGGTGATTGCTTACTCTGTCACACCAAAGTGTGTGTTTAGCTAGTCTATGTTTTGCATTTGTTCCTATATCCATCCCCCCATCCCCTCTCGAAGGTGGTTAGGCGGGGGACAGCCCTCCTTGCTGTTTGTCCCTGGCGTGGGTGGTAGCATACCCCCTAGGCTGCCAGCTGAACCAGAACATAGTAATGCTGGAGACCCCCAAATCCATTTCTCACACCGAGATCCCTTTACTGCGTACCTAAAACTTCAGCACGAGACGCGGACGGGTGGGCGGGCTGCTGCATCATGTAGTTTGTAGAACAGGATCTCAACGCCCCACCTACGCACAAAATCGAGACTTGAGCGGTACTTCGTACTTCACGCGGCACGCCCTTTGCCCAGTGGTCCGTACCACTGTGTGCAACACAACACCTTGCCAGATGCACTACGCACACTGCGCTCCAGTGCCACGATTACCTTCGGGAATACTTCTTGTTCTTGGCAGACTCATGATGTGGACCCGTTCATGGAATCTGAATCTCATATGTAACGTATGTGCTGTAGTAAAGGATTAAGAAGCTACCTAGCTACCGCAACTACCACGGCCACCAGCGACCTGCGTATTGGGTAGGTGGTTGCGAACGATGAACCTCAAGGAATTCTTTCTCCAACAGCCTTCAGTTTATGACGACCCCTCTCATCCCAAAAGGGCGTATAGATTGGACCCAGTTGTGATATTGAAAACTGCCGTTGAAGATGTTCATCAAGTTACTAGAAGTCTATGCCGAAGCTGTGGCCGATCGAACATCGAGGGGCCGCAAAAATTCATACCTTACCCGTCCAGTTGCTGAGTATACGGACTAGATGGGATTCCGGCACAACCTCATCCACCAGCATTCATCAACATTCAAGAGATAATACATGGTAAGAAATATGTCAGCCTGAAGCTATAGTCTCACAACCGCTACTGCACAGTCCTGCCGATTGATCAATAAATTTTACTTTCAATAAGTCGAAAAGACACAAACTCGCGATCCCCAGACCTAATATCCCGAGCATGGGGGGGGGGGCACACCTTGGTCGTCACCAAAACCAGGCGAGATCCACAAACGGATGGGGTACAACAGGAAATAAATAAACACAACAATAGGGGTATAGGAAGGCGAAATAACATGTTCAAGTGGTCATACTCCAGACCGAGCCGCCAAAACCATCATAAGCCATATCTCCCCACCTCAATGCCACTTGCGTAGATATTTGGAATGGTCATGATCCTATGCTCCTCAGAAATGGAGATTAACGCCATAGATCCATCCTCTCCCTTTTAGTCTCCCCGGCGCTACTCAGCGGTCTTGGCCAAAGATCTTCACCAGAGCTTGGTGTAGCACTGAGGCTACTGCTGGCGCCGTGTCTGCCTCTCGGGGCCCCGCTGGACTCGTTGGGAACAGCCAAGAAGCCACCAGTCGCGCCACCAACCAGCACGCTTCGGCGTGCGCCTGCCCCACTGCTCCATCCAAACGAATTCCCTCCAAGAGCGTCGGCACCAAGACCGTAGCTACTCAGGGGGCGCCCGTCGTTGCGGCGAACGTTACCCCCAGCCTGGACTGGGACGAACGACCAACCAAGTTCATCATCGCCCTTTGTAAATACCTCGAGCTTGGCTGGCAAATTGGCAATGTTGCCTCCGCGGAAGCCAGCCACTGGGGCAAATGGGTTATTGCTGCTGAAGCGTGGGTTCGGGGCCGTTGCAGCACCGGCTCTCGGTGGCGAAGAGAAGGGGCCGGGCTGTTGATGGGAAGGAGAAAAAGACGAGACAGTCCCCGAGGGAGAGAGACCATATGTCGGTGAGTGTGTACTGTATCTCGCCGAGAACGGGGTATTGGAACCACTGCTAGCTGGTCGAGCGATGCCCCCCTCAGCAAAAGCAGGCACGGGCGGAGGTAAGCCCAATAAGATATCGGGAAAATCGGGATCTCGCACGTAAACGGCACGCAGGTTAGGCAGGCCTCCACAAAGCAAGGAGTCCGCAAGGTAGTGGTAATAGCTCGGAGTAACACCAGAGAACTTAGGTGTGCCTGAATGCTCAGTGATCTCGTAGTGGAGTGTCTCAAGGCTGTTCGAACTGAGCGGAAGTATCATGTGTGGACCGGCAGAAACCGGCATAGCAGCCAGTACACTACTCATGACAGACATGTGCTTGAGACGAGGGGCATGGGCGAGCACTTCCTGAAGAGTCCAGACCAGCACTCCAGTATTGTTTAAGGTGATGACCTTCAGAGCTTCCCGTGCCGCTGGCAACATAAGCCAAGCTTTCAAGCCTTCTGCCGTGACATTAGGAACGTCGGTCAGAATGAACTCCTCAAGGGCTGGAAAGGGAGGCAACATGTCGTTCCACGCCAACGTCAGGTCATTGACGTATGCCGTATCCGTGATCTTAAGCGCCCGTAGGTTGCCAAGACAGCCAAGCACCTGACGTAACAAAGCTGGATCGACGTTGATGCGGATAAGTTCTAGCACCTCTAGCCTAGTCCACACTGCGCCGGACGCCAGAGCTTGCAGACTGCGCTCAGAACCGCCCATATATGTCATCTTGCGAAGTTCGAGGCAGCGCGCCTGTACCTCCAATCGCAGCGTGACGAAGCGGGAGTCATCGGTGAAGAGACCTTCAGGGAGATCTATGTAGCGAAGATTGGGCGTCACGGCAATAGTACGCGCCAGGTCTGCCTGAGACGATTCTCGGAGCATATATGGCATCTTCAGAAACTGTAGCAGTCGGCCACGGCGCACGGGATCGTCTCTCAACGTTCGGCAGAGGAGTTTTAGGCGGGCTCTAGAGGTATCCTCAGGTTCTCCATTCCGGTCAAACTTGGACCGGCGCTTGCGGCGCTCGGAGAGGATTGCCTCGCGGTCACAGTAATGGACCGGATCGATCCTGATACTGTGGTATCTGGCTCGGGGGGTTAGCGCGCCGAAACTAGCTGGGAGATGCGAAGCACCTACAAGAGACCAACGGCCACCTGTCTCCATGTCTTGGATGTGGCGACACAGTGTGCAAGATCTCTCAGGTCACATAACATGCACGCAAACTCTTGAGAACTGTCCTCCCAGGTATCATAACTCTCATCCTTGCTGTGGGGGCAGACGAAACCAAAGATGCGCTCGAGGACTTGAGGTGGAAGCTCAGAAAGAAGCATGGCCGACCTATGATTAGCCATCGGCCGGAACTGACCTGGACCTGAGCGGATCGGGTTGAAGGCAATGTTTCCATAGCTGGAGAAAGTGCCGCCGCCAGCATCGGTCCCTGGGCTGAAGCTCGGGATCCCCCTTTGGCTCGCATCCTTGCGCTTGTCCTTCTTCCGGAAAAACTTCATCTTCTCACAGGTAGTTGGAAGGTTCTGTGAGGAACTCGCGCTCACTAAGTCCTGTCGTTGCGTCTAACAGCCGTGTGTTTGGATCGCGGTTGGCAGGGTTTGTCAAGGCCTGTCGGAAGTCCCTAAGTGGAAGCAGCGTGCTACGGGGTTGGATGAGGGCCCGTGGAGCGCCGGGATGTCCCCGTACGGCGCCGACAAGCAGGCGCGCTCCGTGTTGCAGCCGGGAGAGTGGCCCAGGGGCAGAGACGAAGGCTCAACGTCGAGACTTGACAACCCAAAATCCCGCGCCGGAAGAGACTCGAACAAAGACTCGCCTGAATCGTGGTAATGAATGGTGTATTTCGACCCACCAAGTCGATACTGGCACGGGTTTACTGGCCAGCGTCGCTGGCGTCGAGTCGAGTCGAGGAACGGGCAGTAGTTATGGGGAGTGTTTCGACGGGATCTCTGGGGGAAATGTCACCGAATCACAACGACTGTTTGTGGAAATACAGTTGCGCTGCAATGAAAGAAGATTTGGAGGAGGAGGATGAGCTTTCAGGGGGGCCAAGGGCGACCAAGGTCGCGCTCTCAGGAACAGGAGCAGGCAGAGCGAGCTGAGGTTGATAATGAAAGGAAGCTCCCCCGCCCAAAAAAAGTGGAGCAGTTCCCCAAGAGGGGGAAGCACAGGCACCAAGAAACAAGGGAAAGGATCACCAACCTGAGGAGGGTGAAAACTTTTGCGAGTATGCTGGTGTTCCCATTTAGTGTTCGCAATTCACATATCAAGTTTGTCTGTGGATACGCCACTGCTTTATCGCTCTCTGTCTTTTTTTCCCCCTTACCTTTCCAGGGGGGGGATTTCTTGTGAATGGACATCCCAAGCCTGGATCTGGCATTGGAGATACCTATTATGTAGCTCGTCAGACAGCTGCCAGTGAGACCATAACAAAACTGACCCGGCATCATCCGGGACCGAATCGGCAGGCAGAAAAGAGCAGCAAGGTCGCCTAATGCTTTCCGACACTTTACCAGCCAGGGTTGCAACCGTGATCAATTTACGTCATGCGACTACATACACAACAAACACACGCAGGCCCCCCCACAAGCCAGTCATTACTCAACTTCCTACCACGCCTCAGAGAACCCAATTTTTCAACGGCGCCAAGCCATTGTGCACCGACTTGAGGTCTCCCATCAACATAATCACCACTGTTGTGTCGGTGTCACCTACTCGACCATTGTCCCATTGAGAGTGCCATCAAGCGGGCTGGCTGGATCGGATCGCTTTGTCCGCAGCGTGAGTGGGAAGGGGTACTCTTCCGGGTCTTCCTCTTCACTAACCCAACAGCGTTGTCAATAAAGATGTCGAATTCTCAAGGAGCAATACAACTTACGGGAGTTTCCAAGCGACGTAATCTTCCGTGCTAAGCCCCTCGCGGCCCTCCTGCAGGCTTGCAAAATCGCCTGGGGTCATCATTCCCGTACGGTCGCGGGGAGAGCCAGGCACGGAGAACGGCCGCGCTATCCTCACCCCCGATCCCGGAATAAAATTGTCCCCGTTAGCACTGAATGAGTTTGGGTATGCCCGCCGCAGTGCGAGCTGGCGGGCCTTAACATATTCCATACCCATCCGCTTCCAGTCAAGCAAGTCGCTCAGCCGCTCCGTTCTGTTGCGCTGGTTGATACGTTGCCGGCGACTCTTCCCGCAGAAGTCAAACATATAATCCGCCAGTTGATTGACTGAGTCGTCGACACCCTTGGTTCGACGGTTGACAATGTAGATTCCGTAATCCGTTGAATTCTCGATCAGCTCCTCCATGTAGCAGCCAAAGCCTGACAGATTGGTTGTGATGCTAGGCACACCCATCACTGTGCATTCAGCCGGCGTGTAGCCCCAGGGTTCGTAGTATGACGCGAACACACCCAGATGGGTACCTCGCACAAAGTCATCATAGTCCATAGGCAGGACAGGGTTCGCCGAGTTCAGAAACTCTGGATGGAAGACAATCTTCACCCGGTCTGTAGGGTGATTGAAGAGTTGCACCCGCCGAATCTGATTCAGAATCGGGTCGTCACTGTCGTTGATCATATTATGCGTGACGATTGGCGGAAGGCTATGTCTCTTCATGGCGAAGAGACGGCGGCGAAGAAGTACACGGTCTTGGCTGGTGATTAGCTCCTTCTCATCAGGGAGGGGGTCACCGTCGTGCCATTTGAGCGAACGCTCGAAGATTCGCCGGCCGATGTCCCTTTCGATGACATCCACGGTATCCCGGAGCGACTTAATCACAGCTTGCCCTTTCAGCGCTTCAACAGTAAGTGATGATGTCTGTGCAGGCATAATGATGAAGGCAACAACCGTGGTGTTTATATTTTTCGACTTGAGACGGTGGTTGAGGCGAGCGAGAGATTCAATAAACATATCAACACCCTTGTTCCTGTACTCGTAACGACCAGCTGTGAAAAAGTAGAGCGTGTTGTCGGGGTCAAAATCGTAGTGCCCATAGAAATGGCCACGGACGAAGTCATGGATTTTCTCCTTGGATTGTTGGTGCAGATTTTGGAACTCGTGCATGGCTGAGAACTTGGTAACGTTCAGGCCATTGGGTAGAACCCCGTCAGGCTTGCGTTTGAGCAAGTGCTCGCTCTCATAGGCGGTAATGTGAGAAACGGTAGTGAAGACATCACAAGAATGTGCAGCGGCACGCTCAATGCAATAGCGGTGATAAATGCCACGCTTGCCGGCCTCGGCGTCCACGTCAAAGTGTTGTAAGTTGTTGTAAAAGTCGACAGAGCCGGCGCATAGATACCGCCCCAGCAGCGTTGCGTGGGTTGTAAAGATAGTTGTCACATCAATGCGTCGTTTCTTGGTCAAGGGAAGTGCCACGCCTGCCAACCACTCGTGGAAGTGTGCGATGACAGCCTTGTTCTTTTCGTGGCAAACAAACTGCTCCTGTGTTAACTAATGACAGACCTCGACCTGCTAACCTTGTACTGACCTCGCCGAGAAACCATGCGACAAGGTAGCCGAAAACAATGGCCTCGTTGGTCTCATCGTCGTTGTCCGGGGAGGGAATCGCTGCGACATTCCAAAGGTCCGTTTTCCATTCATTCAGGTACTGGTAAGCTGACTTGGTGTCAAACAAGAGAACTCTTGGAGCGCCCTCAATCAGCCATCTTCCATACAGAATGCCAATACCGCGTTCCTTCATCGACTGGATGGTCGCCAGGAGCTCCAGATTTGTTGGTTCGAGTTCTTCGACCTCAACTGCAGCCTATAGAGAGTTTGTTAGCGTGTGGGACGAATGGTGAATTCAGGACCGAAAAGTCTTACAGACTGGTGATGCAGGTGTCCAATAAGGGTGTAACGATCGCCATATTCTGCCGTGGTGACGGGCGACTTGGATTTGATGACCGAGTAAATGCCGCCGACTGCACGGCGGTGTCAGTTGTCCAGCAAGTATGATTGGTTGGGGGGTAGACAACTGGTGACGTACCTCGATGGGCGACTTCGGTGGCAATCTCGAAAAGGAGGTGGTTCTTGACGTCGCGAGGTTCGCGATCAGTCTCTTCTTCCGCCATCGTAAGGTGTCTGGGATCGGCTGACTTGTTAGCAAGTTGTATCTACTGAACCAGATATTGCTGGGTACTCGAGTGATCTCAGGCTGGGCAGCTCGGGGAATGGTGATAAATCATTGAACACCAGTTGGTCGACTAGGGAACGGCGTTGTTGTATTTGAGCGAATTGAGATGGGAGAGAATACGTACGAACGGAGTTTAGGAATTTGGACAGGAATGGTTGGGAAAGAAAGTAAGACAGTCCACCCGAGGTAGCAGGAGTTCGCTTTGGGAGCTCCCGTATACGAGTGAGAACTTCCCCCGGCAACGACGATGAAGCGGCGAGAAAAAAAAGCAAGAGATGTATAGGACACCCAGCAGAGGCGCACGTAAACAAAATCACGAAGAGAATTGAGATGGTTGAGGATGAAACGGAGAGGCGAATGAAGTGGGAGGAGCAACGAAGGTTAAGGCCCGGGAGGTGGTTGGACAATTGGGGTGGGCAGTGACGCTAGAGACCAGGAGCTAGGTTTTTAGTGCCAGCCCCACCCCTGTACTGGCTGTAGCTTAGCTACCTCAGGACAAAAAAAACGAACTCACAAACTCGCCAAGAGGCCCCACAGGGCACTTACAGCGGTGATCCCCAGCAAAAGTGCATCCGATGACAAGAGGAAATTCCATTCAAACGGATTAGAAATACAAAACGAATTGGCAATAGTAAAGCCAATGCTAAGAACTTGCATTCCGTTAATCTTGATACGTTTTGGCCGTAGTTTGGGCATGGTCCACGAGATCTCTGGGCTGGGCAAGTTGGTGGGTTCGCCTTTTTTTAGGTCCCAAGGGAGCTTGGCTGGCCATCTGCAGGCGGAGATTGTGGATGCATGGCTAGCGCGTCAAGATATCTACGCCGCCTTCTCTATTCTTGCCCTGAGTGGTGAGGTGAGCTGTTCATTTGCGGCCAGACAACTGAGAGGCCGACGATAGCCACGCCACCACTGGCGTCCTAGGTAATGTTGGGAAAATTCTCTTCGCTTCATTGAGCCTGAGAATTCCTTGCCTCCTCCATGTTCTTACGAATCCCGACCAACCGATCTGACTCTGTGTGCATACCTGGTTCCGATCCGTTACGTGACAGCTAAAGTCCTAGTCCGCAATCGGCGACCCTCAGCCGCTCTTTGCCGGAAATCTCTGCTGAGTTTCCTTGCGTCTTTTCACGAGCTTTTTTTTTATTATGGTTTAATATTGGGGCGTTGTTGGTGGCTTTGTCTTCCACACATAAAACCACAAAAACAACGGCATGCTTCTCAAGCTCTGCCTATGACGCAGCTGCGTAGGTGGGGTGCCCAGCACCTTTCACTTGAAGCAGCTCTGGGAAATGCGCCGCGACTCTGATTCGCCAGCGCCGTTTGGCATGGCTGGTCGCAGTCAGGTTCCTGGTTGGTTGCTGTTGTCGCCTTGTTTCTCAACTCTGTCCTGGCACGTGGGTCGGAAATCACTGTCAGGTTTTACAGTGCAAATCGCAGTCAAAATACAGGCAGTAATTTCCGCCCCGGTGAGAGCCGCGAAACTGAAGTCTACAAGGCACTCAGGATGACACCCTACACGCATGTGCAACTAAAGGGATCCCCATGGCTGGGCAGAGGATTGCGGATGCCAATCGTGCCAGTCTCGCTGCCGAGGTGGATGTTGGTCGCGACTTGAGTTCTCAACCTGCTTGGAGACGGCCCATCCTCGAAGCAATTGAAGATTCTTCTGTTGCGAGGTTCATTGAGCCGTCAAGTGGATTTGATTGAACAGCAGCAACGTTTCGTAATTTTCCTTGTCCCATTGATATCGGTTCGAGTTAGACAGACCCCTTATCGAGCTCAGTGTTGAGATATTGCAGTCGGCAATCTGTGTGCAACGTTTCAGAGACTTTGTCATCGGGTGATTGTCCGCCTCACAGAGACTTACCTACTAGAGCATCCTAAGAATAGCTCAGCGACAAGAAGCGAGTCTTTGAGCTCGAGCAAATCATTGGCCGCCCTTCATTATTTTACATGCCGCACCTATTTTGACTTTATAAAGGGTAGAGAGCAAAGAAAATCTCGTTTGGGGTTCAAATCCCATTTCTAATCGAGGTTGTGAACAAAGAACGGTATCAGCGACGTCGGACCGTTGTCCAGCGCGGTAAAAGCTCTGGGAAGAGGCCAATTGCCGTGCCTTAGATCAAATGGCGTTTCATCCCTCGGGAACCCCCCAGCCCAACCGGCCACTCGTACAGAAAGCCTCTAAGCGTCTTCGGGTACACCAGCGACATGAACAGGTCGACCTACTGTTAACCATGGACCTTTTGTGACCCTATGAGCCAGCAGTCTCGTGTTCCAAGTCGGGACAAAGGGTCCCACGAGAATTGATAGCAATGCTCTCATGCTCCTGGTGTGGCAGACTGAGATCAATGGTCATTGTCTCTTGCACAATGGATAAAAGACGCTTCACTAAACGTAGCTTGTTTCCTTAAACCAATAATGACTTCATGGACAAAGAGCTCTGCTCACACATGTTTCAGTATTTAGCTCTTGTTGCCCGCCAGAGTTCCGCGGATGCTCAGACATCATCAAGCCTACAGCATCACCAATTAGAGTAACCTTGAACGTTCAATCTTCACGCCTTATACACAATACGAATTAGTCGGACAGGATGGGTAGGGGAGACAAGGGTGGCGGCAACCGTGGCGGCAGTCACAATATGAAGCACCACCACAAGCGCAACGGCAACATTCAGAACAACGGTAACAGCAACAACAACAATAAGAACAAGAGCAGCAAAAACGTCCATAAGAATGCCAACGCACAGAAGCGCTTCATGAGTGCGCTTCTAGTTGCGGGATTGGGACCAAAAAACAATGAAAATGACGGACAAGTACACCAACGACTCGTCAATCAAGCCAACGGTCTCGTGGAAGTTTTCAAGGTCCAATGTCATTTGCGGCTTAAGGGATCGGATAACCCCCTCTGGGAAACCATTCTGGGAATAAAGAAAGACTTCTGTTCCTTCTGCCACCCGGTGGGCATCACAGACGGAGACGGTGATAGTGCCATGGGTGACGGATCGTTTTGCAAATGTCGTAGTGATGATCGCAACATCCCCGATTGCTTCCTCCGGGGCTTCTACTACCTCCTCTTGGTATGTGAGGAGCGTGCCAAAGCGGACGGTCAGTAGAGCCGTCAAGTTGCGAGTTGAGTTGAGTTGAGTTGAGTTGAGTTGAGTTGAGTTGAGTTGAGTTGAGTTGAGTTGAGTTGAGCAGAGGTAGGCTAGTTTTTTCTTCAATTCTTTCCTTTTTTCCCCTCTTCGTGGTACTGCTCATAGCGACCGGCGTTTAGCGACTCGTTTCAGTCCATCAATTAAATGTAGGAAATACAGCCTTCAAGAACAGCGTTGATTGAGTGAAATGAAAGGTGTGACAAAAAGTTGAGTTGTGGGCTGGGCACACCCTCCCGATTGACAAGGAGGAGTACCTAGTGAGACACAAGGTACTCGGCCTTCAGTAGATAGAAGGGTTGATTCTCCCCCCTGACGAGTTTTTGATGGAAGGTATAGACTCTGGTACTGTGTAAATGAGCGTTCACTGGAACCGATCAGTTGCTACATATCTGGATATCAAATTTGTACTGCCTACATGTATTGAGTGGAGGTCGTCGAGGTCGTGCAACATTGAAACCACAAAATTTGGTCTGTGCACAGCAGTCACGGGTTTCGGCTGTCGATTAAACTTCGGCTGCTGATGGGTGTTTTTTCCGCCTAGATCCCGACCTTCTGATTTCCCCAACAGACATCTTGCAACACCTTTGCCTGGCTTGACGCTCCCCCCTCAATTTGTTATCGACGGCCTCGGAATAATTAATCATCGACCACTTTGCTACCCCGTTCGCCTCCTGTCCTGTCTTTTGTCTATTCTCTTGCAATCAGAGATTAAATCGCCGGCGGATGAATCGTTTGCTTGTGCGGGGCCTCATATGTCGCCCTGGTGATCAGGCGCCGTCCTTGGCTCCTCGAATTCGTACGTTTGGCGACTCGCAGCACCGGAACCAACATCTAGCTGTCATCGCCCTGAAAGATCAGAACAACAAGCGGCACTTAGTATTTGGGTGATCTTGGCTTGATCGTGGCTGCTGGATAGAAATGACGCGGCGATGATCAACAGCTCCAAACGCGAAGAGATATCGCCGCAACTCGTTGTTTGACATCCAGCTGTTGAACATGAACAAGACCCGCCTGCCACCACCACCTCCCCACACGTTAACGTTCCTGGATGACGGGTGTCACGGATACAACAAACCCAGTACTTTCACGAGGAGGCGAGATCGCGTTTATTTATGCTCGCAAGCGGTTTGGAGAAAGCGAGGCGGTCCTTCTCGCGCGCAGTTTTGGTTGTGCTCGACGCCCTCCGTTTGAGAGGACTTTACCACGCTTTCCTGAACGATGCACAGCTACTGTGGGTGCTTTGGCGGTCAACTCAGCGACAGTCGCCTCGGAGAGCGAGGAATCGATTGCAAGGTCTGGTTTTGCCCACAACCCTACTGCCGCTAGTGTGCCTCGGATGACGGGCACTCTTTTGGGCGAGCGGCGATGGTCTGTCTGGAGACTCCCGTGGATTTTTCTCGCCACATCGGCGCAATAGCTGACCGTGTGGTGTCTGCTTTGCTCGCTCAACCAGCATAATTTCACAACAGTATTCAGGAAGGTTGCGTTCAAATTCCTGACGTGGAGGGCAGGTTAAGGAAGAGGGGATATTGCCCCGGCAGGGTTCGGCGTGCCTCGTAAAGCGTATCTTGCCGTATATAGTGGTTTTACTGCTGCTTGATGATCAAGTCTTCTGCGGTGTCGAGCATTACGCTCCAATGCGCAGAAAGACGGACCAGAGGACATTGACTCGAGAGTAAAGCCTCTCAAGACGCCGCATGGACGCGTTGGAGGTCGGGTCGGGGCTACGACCTGGGTCCTCATCTTTCATCTTTGCCAACGCTACCTCACTTCCCGACGTGTCGGCTTAACGCGCAGATGCAAGTGCAAGAGCGGCGAGGGATTTTGGGAACTTTTACATGGTCTGAAGTCTTGGGCCCGCGGTTTTGGTGTTTGAGTCTATCTCTACAAGCTGCTGCCCACCTCAACGACTCCTGGTCGCAAAGGCGAACTTCCGGCATCAGAAGCTCAATCCTCTCCCCACCGCGACCGCACAAGTCTCGGATTACCGCCACCTCCGGATTTGCGTTGTTCTGGCCCCGCAACCATTCCGTCCATCCATGGATCGCTATAACCTGCAGTCTTTTGAACTTCACAAGACCGTTGCAAATGGATGCATCTCGCTGGGATCAACTGCATTGAGTCAGCGCTGGTCTTTTCAGGCGTTTTCAGCACTCAGGAACGATACAAGCGCCCATCGGCATCCCGGCCCAACCGACTGACGATCTCAGGGTTTGTCTTTTCGCAGCGAGTCTGCCACGGAACTACTCGGTGCTAGGCAGCTTGTCTGGTTGAAAAGGGTTGCGCTCGTCGCAGTTCACAGGGCCTATCCTCATAGTGGGCGTGGTGAGCTTGGTGTGCTGGACAGGACGCGTCTAGTGTCTGCACGGTGGGCGGTATCCTTGTCGCTCGGCTAAGGTCCCGCCTGGACCAACTAAAACTCAAAACCCGAATCCTGTGCCGCCATGGACTTCCAGCCGGCAGCCTCAGCACCTCATCGCAGTCGAGATGATGCTGCAATGCCAAATGGCCACCGCAGCCTCCCAGACCACCCGCGCACTCGCCCCGACAAACATGATCTCGGTATGACTACTTCACGCAGATCCATCTCGCCTGCCGCTGCTGCTGTGAATCGGTCTCCTCATATTGCTCGAGAGCGAGGGCGAGAGCGAGAGAGAGACGCAACCCACAATCACCACTCCCAACGTCACCATCATCGTGACGGGCCGCGCCAACGGTCGCCAGAACCATCGCGGCTCGCATCTCAGCATCGTCGACGCTCGCGACGACGCAGTCCAGACCACGTCACCCACTCATCCCGCACGTCCACATCCCATCGCCCTTCTCGCGCTAACCGAGAGAATTCTCGCGATCCACCTGCTCGCCGCCGTGAGCCGGATCGCTCCCCTGACCGACGACGTTTCGAGCCAGGATCGCTAAAACCGCCGTCTCGTGCTCTGGGCCATCCAGATCGAGGTCGCCAACGCGGTGCATCGCGATCTCCCCCGCCGAGCAAGCGGCCTTGCAGCCCTGACAAAGCAGCACCGGGCAGGCCACAGGCGAAGAGCTCCCGGCAGGGTGGCAGCCCCCCTCGAGCCGAGAACCTTGTGCAAAGAGCGTCCCGTCCCACCGAAAACCGCAGGGGCGGCTCTCCCCCAAATCGCTGGCCTCATTCCCCTGACAGCTACAACCGTCGTTCGAGACACAAGAACCGCACCGGTCGTTCCAGGTCCGCAAGCCCTTCTCGTCGAGACCGGCCACGGTCTCCAGGCACCATCGCCGCAGGCTTACGGCAACGGAACGCCTCCCGTCAGCGTAGTGCGTCATCAAGACGGAGAGAGCGTTCTCCATTGCCAAATTACCGTCGTCGACCGAGATCGAGCAGTCGTACCCCACCACCTTTGAGGGGTGCCCGGCCTCCGACGTCATCTGATACTGGCCTTGGCCGCAGGGCAAGCCCCGACTCCAGTGCAAGGGATCTCCGACATCCCAGGTCTGATCAGAACGGAAGATCCCGCATATCTGACATCGCTTCTGGGGCGAACAGTGTTGATGTGAACATGACTGCCAGAGGCGGCATGCGTGGAGGGTTCAATCCTCAGCAGTCTAACTATTCTGCGAAGGGTCCTTTTGGCCCGGGTTATGCCCAATCATCCGGACACGGGACCCCAAACTCGTCATATCATGGCTCTCCACCCGCACAATCTCCTTTGGGCGGAAGCGGACGGGGATGGAATGGTCAACAACCACTAGCACAATTCTCTCCTCAAAGGCAAGCATACTTGCTTACCGCTCTATATTCCTGTGTCTCTTCCGTTTTGTTGCTAACTTCCAGCGCAGTCAATTTTCATCTTCGCATGGGAACTTCGGACCTCCTACTGGCCCTCAAGCCCACTTCCACGCCAATCAAGGAAATTTCCACACGAACCAGGCACATTCCCCCTCCTACCCGCCAAACGGGCCCTCGGCACAATACTCCCACGGGCCCTACCGTGGCTCTCACAGGGGCGGACCTGGTGGCTTTCGAGGCACTCAGTTCGGGCTCGGCCGAGGGGGCAGAGGTAGCTTCAAAAACACGCATTGGAGCGTTAACGCGCAAAGCGGCAGCGAGCATTCTCACGCCAGCGGCCCCACATCTCCAAAGAATTCTTCAGCTGCTTCAGGGCCGGAGGATGCTGAGATGGGTGGAGACGATGTCTCATTTAGACCAGTCAATATCCTGCAGACCGAGGATATCCCCAAACCAGAGCAACGCAAGGATGACCAAACGATATCCCTAAATCGCGTTCCGCCAACTGGGCCGCAGTCTCAGACGCCAAATAAGTTCAGTTTTAGTATGAAGAACGCGTCGAAACCCGCGGTTACGGCACCTCGCCCTGAAATATCTTCCAAGTTCAACGCCGCACCTTCTGCACCCCGGGACCTTCAGCAAAAGCCAGCGCCACAAAAATCTATTCCAACAAAGCCCGAAAGGGATAGGGCTTTCCCCAGAAATGCGCCCACCGAGCCAGCATCGGCGCGAGCTCGTCCTGTTGATCGAAGACCTCCGGAGCCCAGTCGAGGCCCAGAGCAGACTCCAAGAATGATGCATCGGGTGAAGAAAATCATGAAGCGTCTGAAGCCGAAACCGACCCTTTCGTCTGACCTGGCAGCGTCCAAGTCCGTCTTCTTTCGGAAACCAGGGAATGAATCTGTGGTTGGCTCAGGCACATATGGCAAAGTCTTCAAAGGATTGAACGTATACACCAAGAAACTCGTTGCCTTGAAGCGAATCAGGATGGAAGGCGAGAGAGACGGCTTCCCGGTGACGGCAGTTAGGGAAATCAAACTGCTTCGCTCTTTGAAGCATAAGAATATCGTGGAGCTCCAAGAAGTCATGGTCGAGACCAACGAGTGCTTCATGGTGTTTGAGTATCTCTCCCACGACCTGACAGGTCTACTGAACCACCCAAACTACACGCTGGACGCCGCAGAGAAGAAGCACCTCGCACAACAACTCTTCCAGGGGCTCGATTACCTCCACACCCGAGGAGTGCTCCACCGCGATATAAAAGCTGCAAACATCCTTGTCAGCAACGAAGGGATTCTCAAATTGGCTGACTTTGGACTGGCACGGTTTTATGCTAAGCATCATCAGCTTGATTACACCAACCGTGTCATCACAATCTGGTACAGGTCTCCCGAATTGCTGCTCGGCGAGACCCAATATGGACCAGCGGTGGATATCTGGAGCGCTGCATGCGTCATGATGGAAATATTTACAAAACGGGCCATCTTTCCCGGAGATGGGAGTGAAATCTGTCAGTTGGACAAGATATACTCGGTCATGGGAACACCAAGCAGGAAGGACTGGCCAAACCTCATTGAGATGCCCTGGTTTCAGCTGCTCAGACCGACAAGCAGGAAACCAAATATATTTGCAGAGAAGTACAAGGAACAGCTCACATCCTCTGCCTTCGAACTCCTCGAATCCATGTTTCGATATGATCCCGCCAAGCGCCCATCAGCAGCCGAGGTTTTGGAACACCCCTACTTTGTAACGGAACAGCCAGCCCCGCGGCAGGCCATCGAGTAAGCTTGCACCCCGTGATATGATAGCTTGACATGCTAGCCCTAACACGTACTTCTAATAGGCTCAAGAATGTCGATGGTGAATGGCATGAATTTGAGTCAAAGGCCCTCCGGCGCGAAAACGAACGAAAGGAGAAAGAGAGAGAAAAGGAGCTGCGCAAGGCTGCACAAAAAGAGACGTCCTCGGGCACTCGCGAGAGGGACCGTAAGCGGCCTAACGACTCCAGCGACATCCACCGAGAGTCGAAGCGTCCACATGTCGAAGCCGACGAGAAGACGGATCGGGATACGCAGCCCACCAACAACAACCGCCAAACCCAGCAGCAGCAAACACTTGTGAGTGGGCAGTCAAGACCAGAACAGCCTGCGGGCTCAGGCAGAGCACCTACTGGCCCTCGGGCAAATTGTGCCGAGGCTTGAACCCATATGTTGTGGAGTGAAAGTGGTGGAACTAGTGCGAAGGGGCTGGCAGAAGTGATGTTCTTCTGCTCTGTTTGTCAGGATGGGAATAAGGCAATGTGTTTGGACTGGGTTGAGTCTATGTTTATCCCAGGGCTGCCAGATGATTGTATGACTACGTGTTTGCTGTCGATGAACCAGGGACACAGACTCTCTGTATAGGCCCACGGGCCATGATTCCACACATAAATTCACTTGCGTGCCAGCTTGAGTCGCGACCGCACATCGATGGTTTTGTCTTGTATCTGGGCCGCTTGCAGCCTTCCTTACCAGCCATCCTATGCCAATATATAAGTGCATACAGGTGATTGCTACAGCTCCACGGTTATCCCATGTTCAAATGCTTATTCCGGCGCTGCAATCAGGCCAACTCAACACTCTAGAAGAATGAGGTAACTCGATAGGATATCGTGGGTATTGTATATAATGACAACTCAAAACATAAGCAGCTTGTTCGTCTGCCTTTCGCTCTCCACCTCCATCTCTTTCCTCCTTTTGCCCTTCATCCGCACCACACGGCCTCTCTTCCGCTTTTCTCCCGCCTTGTCCTTGTCCTTATTCTTGTGTGTCTCATCTGATTCACTGTCGTCCTCGTCCTCTTCATCATCTTCCTCACTAGCAAGCCAGTCCTCAATATCGGCAAGATCTTCTTCATCACTCTCCTCGAAGTCTGAGATGTACTCGACTTGCCCGTCCAGTTCGGATTCGGCATCCTCATCTTCACGTTCGAGCTCCTTCTCCGGCTCGTCCTCCTCTTCTTCATCCTCAATGCCCTTGTCCATATCCTTGTCCCTTACCCCCCCACCCTCAGCCTCGAGCGCGTTCAGTACCTTCTTCCAGATGCTGGCATTGCAGTTGAGCGGCTGGTCACCGTAGGCGCCCTGGCGAAGGCGGTCGAGGAGTTCCCGCTCAATGGTGCGCTCCAGCTTGGCGGCAGCGAGTGCTTTGCGCTCACGCGCTTGTTCGCGGTGCTTGATTTTGGGCGCCATCTTGGGGACGAGCTTTTCGCCAAGACGGGCGTCCTCAGCAGCGAGCTTGCGAGTGCGAGTGGCTACTTGGACGAGGCGCGTCAGACGCTGCTTGCATTTGTGCAGGAGGAACTTGGGAAAGTATTGCAGGTGCGACTCAATCTGGGCGAGGGCCTGCTGGTAGTTCTTGGAGAGTTTGAGCTTCTCCCACCATTTGGATGGCATATGAGCGCGCTCGATCTGCACGAGAATGGGTGGTAAGCGCGAGTCCTTCTAGATGGACCTGGATAGGGCGGCAAGACTTACGGTCTTGATGTAGAGGTATATTGTCCCCTTTGGGGACGTCCTGACAGTGGCATATCGACTATTCGCTAGAGGACAGCTCTGTCGGTTGCAGAGGCCGCTCACCTGGAATTACCGTGTCAGTGGGTGCGCGGAATGGACGTTGGGCAGGTGATTAACATACTGAGTACTCATTTCTGCAGAAGTTGTTGCCCTTCGTAGTCCTACACAGTGTTAGACTGCCCGGTTAAGCCGACATGAGAAATCTAAGGCCTACTTGAGCTTGAATGCGCAAAACTGTTCTGTGGCGGCAATAACTGTCAGAAGACAGCTTCTTCTCGTAAGGGAATGTTCGACCCACGGTTAATAATTTGCCAGACGATCTCGTCGGACATAACTGCAGTTGTTTTCGACTTCTCGGATTCTGAATATGAAGAACAATTGACAGAGGATTCCCACCAGAAATTTCTGAATGCGACGCCTCATGGAGGGGTTGTGCTGAAGAAATTTCTGAGTCCTTGACTTTTGCTGTCAATTCTGGCCCGTGCCCCCGTGTGCATCCTTATCGGTTTATCAAGGCAGGCTAACCAGCTGGCGCCAGTCGTTTAAATTCTGCGCAGTGACTTTTAGGTGCGGACTTTTGAGTGAAGAGCTTGGTTAAGCTACAGTATTGGAAAGGATGACCAACGCAATGTGAGAGCTCAACCTCCTTTTCCCATCTAGGTTTCGCGACATCGGAGTCAATGTTGCGATATGCGTTAAGGAGAGCTGCTATCTCTAAAGGTCTTACTTTTCGACCTGCAGCCCCCTTGTTTCCTTCACAAACATGGACGAATCAACAGAGATCGCATACGCTTGATGCGCCGTGGATCCAGGACGTACTATTCGCCACGAGGCGCGGAATATCGCGGCAGTTTAGTTCGAATTTAATCGCTGCAAACGATACGGTCTATGCACTTTCATCCGCTCCCGGAAGGGGGGCTATCGCTCTCATCCGCATCTCGGGAGTATCCTGCCTCGACGTGAGATCTTTGCAATCCTGTCAACATGAAAATCGGGCTAACACGCTCTGCAGGTATATCGTGGATTATGTCCTACGAAGCCTTTACCCAAACCTAGGCACGCTGTGGTGCGGACGCTTGTGGAGCCAAGCGAGGCCGGCAACATCAATGTGATCGACTCAGATGCCTTGGTGATCTACTTCCCTGGGCCCAAAACCGCTACTGGTGAGGATGTCTTGGAGCTTCATATCCATGGCGGGCCTGCAACCGTCAAAGCAGTACTGGGCGCCATTCCAAAATCCCCATCTCACGGGCGGATACGATATGCCGAGCCCGGTGAGTTCACGAAACGAGCGTTCTTGAACAACCGACTTGATCTTGCCCAGGTTGAATCGCTTGGCGACACGCTCGCCGCTGAGACGGAGCAACAAAGAGGAGCTGCGATACGGGGCGCTTCGGGTATTCTGGGAAGGACATATGAGCAATGGAGAACGCAGCTTCTATTTGCACGCGGTGAGATTGAGGCGCTTATCGATTTCTCTGAGGACCAGCATTTCGACGAGCCACCCGCAGAACTTCTCGCCAACGTCAAGCAGCTCGTTGAAGAGATACTTCGATTGATTCGTGTGTATAAGGACGGCAGTCAGCGGAGCGAATTACTTCGATCCGGAATTCGCATTGCACTCCTTGGGCCCCCTAACGTGGGGAAAAGTTCGTTGATGAACCAAATCGTCGGCCGAGAAGCCTCCATCGTATCAGCCGAAGCAGGGACGACGCGGGACGTCATCGAGGCAAGTCTCGACGTACGTGGATATCTTTGCTCCTTTGCGGACACAGCGGGAATTCGTTCTCATAATCCCTCTCGGCCATACCGCAATGGCGCCGACTCTCCCATCATCGGTGCTGTTGAAGAAGAAGGCATTAGGAGGGCCAGAAAAAAGGCCCAGGATTCTGATGTCATCATTGTGTTAGCATCGGTAGAGAGGACAGATGACGCATTTCAGCTGCGATACGACGTCGAAACACTGTACCTGGCAGCGAGTGCGCAGCAGCATCTAATTGTGATCAACAAGTGCGACGTGGTCGATCACGAGACGCTTGCGGCCCTGGTTGGCGAGTTCAAAACATCGGTGCTCGGTTCTATTCGGGGTCTTGGCGATGCTGAGCCGCTTGCGATTTCCTGCAGGTCGGCCGAGTCACCAGCTGTAGGGCTGACAGATCCAGGACAAATCGAGCATCTCACCCAGATACTTGTCCAATCGTTCTCGGCTTTAACGTCGCTGCCTGCTGACATGCAGCACCTTCACGGGGTAACTGAGCGCCAGAATCAACTGCTTGAACGATGCCAACTCCACTTAGAGGACTTCATGACTGAGGCGGGAGCAGAAGGGTCTGCAGATGAACCCGACATCGTGCTGGCTGCAGAGCATCTACGTCTCGCTGCGAATCACCTAGCCGCAATTACTGGGCGTGGAGAGTCTGGTGATGTTGAAGAGGTTCTTGGTGTTATATTCGAGAAGTAGGTTCTTATCCGACATGTAATCTTTCGCGGTTTGGCTATTCGACGCTGACAAGCTGCAGGTTCTGTGTCGGAAAATGACACTGCGTCCCAGACACGAAGCATTTCTTGTGTATTATTTAATTGTTATCTAGGGATCAAAATAAACCCGGGACCAATCACGTCTCTCCCCTTCGCTTATGACCAAGAACAACCAGTCAGCAGCACGAGACTCCAATACGTTGTTGAATAGCCCCAATCTATATGGTTCTCTCCCATCGGCCGCCCGCCTGCGCGCCAGTCTAGAGTTATTGTATATTACAACAAGAGTAGGACGACAAAGCCGTTGAAACTCTGTGAGAAAGAAAGTTGCTTGACCAAAAGAATGACAGAGTTAAGGACCCTTGAGAAGAAAAGAAGATAATCGTAAACAGTCATCCTTGTCACAATAATCAAACACGGGCGGCTGCCTGTTCTGCCCCAAGCTGGCTTGGGGCTCGCCTGGGCTGACTCAAACACTTTGCAGGTTCTCCAGGACTGCTGCTCTTGATAGGAAGCTCAGGGTTGGGTAAGAGGCGGTTTACTTCTGCTCCTCTTCGTCATCCTTGTCGTCCCTAGAAGGATTGTTAGGTGCTGGCGAACCAAGATACCGGGAGACTAACTTGTTGTAGCCGGAACGGCCGTAGTTGCGGAACTTGTTCTCCTCCTCATCGTCGTCCTTGCCGTCCCTAACTGCAAAGTTAGCATTCACCCTAGAACCGCTAGCGAGTCAGAGGTAGCCCACTTATTGTACCCAGAGCGGCCATAGGGTACGGGGAAGGTGATGGTGGTGGTGATGTTGCCAGCCATTGTTAAGATTGTTTGAAGGTCTGCTGAGCTTTGGAAATGTTGATACTGTTTGAAATTGAGGAGTGTTGGAGTCTGGGGGGGGGTTCGAGTCGGTTGGATTGCTTTGTTGTGTTGTCGAGGCTGTTGGCGCTGATGATGATGATGATGATGATGATGATGATGATGAAAGAGCAAGACAGACAACTCGGGGATTCCTGGGGACTTTATACCCATTGAGACATGAGCCAGCCATGCGAGGTCTATATAGGTTTTTCATCGACACACAACTATTCGCGAACATCTCAACAGTCATGTCATTGATGCGACGGCGCCCCCACCTACAATGGTGGATGACATAAGTGCCTATCATATTGTCTAGCCTGTTCTCGACGACGACGACGACGACAAGGAGGAGGAGGAGGAGGAGGAGAAAGAGGAAGAAGGGGTTGCGGTACGTACCTCGTTGGTGCCTTTCTTAGTACTCCTGTGGGTGAGGTACATGGCTGCGGAGGAGAGGGACTTGGCGGATACTGAGACAGCTTTTCCAGGTTCCCATCCTTAGTTTCGTCCCAATCGGGGATACGACGGACGACACCCCGGGAGGGTATACCGCAAGTTCCGATCCTTTGGACTTGGGTTTTTCTTGGTGGGTGGGGCGGACGAGGCGGTCGAGCTGAGATTGGGGGAGGGTCGTAGGGTTGGGACGAAAGACGGTGTCCACGACTAATTCTGGAAGACGTCGAGAGACCCGGCACCCCATAGGGCTGAGCAGGCTATGCAGCACTGGGCAAGAGGGTAATGCCGTGTGTAAGCACCAATACGCGTCGTACACAATCATGAGCTGGCCAAGCCACCGGTGGTGCGGCAGTCCGAGACGGTCATGGCTGACAAGGCATCTAGGCATTCGCTTTTCTTTTTACTTCCCGGACCCTCACCTCGTTGTGAACAAACATGCCGCATGTCTACTGCTGCAGCGGATGCAGAAACCGTTACCCTTTTCGGGTTAAGGCACCGATTTGCGTGGTGCAGACAGACCAGACCCCCATTCTGACACCGACGCACTGGTGCGTAACCCACCGCGTCCCGCATCTGGTACTGCCGGGTGATCCGCCACTTTGTCCCGTTCCTGCGGTAGACCGGCATGGGAATTTTTTTCGGGCTACACAGCATATGGCGCGCTATGGGACTGGTGGGCAAATTCTGGCTCGCCGGATGGCGTTTTCCTGCTTAGCAGTATTTTTGCTCGCCCATGTGTGCGTGTACCGAATACGCAAGCAGCCGCTGGAATCTTCTGTCTGGATGGACCTGACTCCCGACCGACATGCTGATAAATGGCCTCCCATACAGAACTAAAGGCATAGCGTGTGCGCGACAAGAGCGTGTGTTACTCAGCGTTGAGTTCTGGGCGAGACGACTTGACAACTCTTGGCTGCATGCACGATGGCCACATGGACGGACGGTCTCGCCAGTTCGCACCAAGGGATAACAGCCGCTGCTTCAAGGTCGCATCGCCAGATTCGTAAGGCAGAGACCCAGGCATTGATGCTATAGGGTAGCGAGACGGGAGACCCCGCGAGGCCCCTGTGACAGGGTCCCGGGTCCCGACTAAACGAGATTCGAACTATCAACGAGGTTTTGCCTCTTGGTCAAGGCCGTTGATTGTGAGGCCTGCGAGGTAAGTTTTTGCGCGCCGGCCACCTAGCTGTGACGAGTAGGTACATTTTTGCTATCACACTCGCCCCATCGTCACATCGCCGGTTTCCTCTTTCATCCGTCACATCTGTCACCCCATCACCAAGCTACCACTCACCCAGTTCGGCGTCAGTCGTCTTGTCGAAACATTGCTGCCTTGGTGATCGAGGCACCGGGAGAAAGGCGGTGGGCTTGATTCAGCAACTGGTTCTGGTGGCTGGGCGCCACTCGCTCGTCTGCGGGAACCCCGCGCGGTCGCCGAGATTATCTATCTTGCTGGGCCGTCCTACTTGCTTTTTGTTTTCCTTCTGTCTCCTGAGGCGGGGGCGGCGTTTGGCGGGGTCCAACAAACCAAAATCCTTGGGGTACCGTACCTAGGCCGCGCTTGGTCATTTTTCCCAAGTTGAAGTGCCAGTGTGTTTTGCTTGCCGCTGGGCTGGCTGAGGTGCAGCTTTGCTTGGGGGTTTTACAGTAAGTGGCTTGCCTGGGGGTGGGCAAACTACTACACTACACAGTAGACTTCTGCTCATCTTTGGACCCTCAGTAAGTAACAATTACAATATCTCTCGCCTTTTTCTTTCCAGACTCCAGGCTCCAACATTTTAGTTTTTGGTTCGGTGCTCGAAATAGCCCCCTCCTTCATTGTTTGCTTGCTTGTGCTCTGTGCTGGGTTCTGCTATACCTGGGTGCAGGACATGGAAAAAGAAAAAAAAACCCATTTGTTACCAGTGGAACACGGCAACGTGCATAGAAATTTGAGGCTCTGCAGATTTTGGACTATTTTCCCACCATACTCGGCCCTACTTTGCTGGAGGGAAAGAGGCGAAGAAAATACGGAGTAAAATACGAAGGTACAATAGTGGGGGTCGGTAACGCGCTTGTTTGGCAATACTACTAGCTGTATTGCTACCTACCTACGAATACCTACCTAGCTAGCCTTTGGTCATCACCTTCTCTCTGCAAGTGGCTCGGACTCTGACTATTGTGAGCTTGGGTTCACCTCTTATGATTATTTTGTTGTGGATCATCTTATCTCCGCCGTGACTGCTTTCTGTTCTGCAGACGATGCAGAGTTGGGGGCGGGGGTCCCAGAGGGACATGGAGACGCTACAGCAACATTTTACCCTCTTCCGAACAAACCACACCGACACATGAAGGATAGATCACATTGCCATTTTTCCCCAATTTTTTAATTTTTTTTTTTT